>LKMJ01001735.1_pt1 | contig 19545 bp, 11 predicted proteins | sample 643391 | NCBI WGS metagenome assembly LKMJ01 (sample SAMN04112250, study PRJNA286221) | soda lake metagenome | biome: soda lake; feature: Kulunda Steppe; material: water; isolation source: sample PL-Br10 brine of Picturesque Lake | place: Russia: Kulunda steppe | collected 2010-07 | reverse complement strand
TAGTAAGTTCGTAATATTGATGATGGCCGTTGTCGAAGTGACGGCAGGACCATGCTGTAAGGCAGAAGAGCAGCCCTCGATGGAGGATGATAGCTTTGAGATATCGACAGCGAGGCTTGAGCCACACGATCGTCCGCAATGTCCCATTTGCTTCGGAGAGTTTATGACCGGAAAAGATAATCTTGACGCCGCTAGCTCCAGCGCCGATCCTCTCACGCGCCTTCACTGCGGTCACGCGTTTCACGCCGGCTGCATAGGCGCGTGGGTAAACCGTTGCGCGAACGAAGGAGCTCCCGTCGCAACTTGTCCGATATGCCGAACGGGCCTCCGAGATGACGAGATGCCTGCCTCATGGCGCGCGGTTCAAAGACAGCGTTCCACAGCGGAATGTCCCCTGTGGTTGGCAGCAGTATCCGTTCCTCCGCATACTTACCCTTGGGGCATGAGCGGAAACGACATCGTGCACCACGTGGTGGATTTTCCGTTCTTTTCCTCCGATCGAACTGCGACGTTCGGCGCAGGACAATGGACTCAGGAGCCCGAACAAGGAGATGATCGATCGCGGTCGGTGGCGTCTTTCTTCGACGACCGTTACGAACGCGTCAGGGCCACCATCGGGCCGATGACGTGCTTCGGTCTTTTTCTGTGGTTCATGATCTGGTGGTCGTATCGCGATGACGAGCCCTGAAGGGAGGAGAGGTGCGACGGTCACGTGTGCTGCTGATGCTGCTGCATCTCGTCGGACGTTCCTTCGAAAGGCGTCTGCGTATCGGACAAGGACCGGAGTACGCGGTGCACGTTCAGGTTGGTAATGAATTGTGGCGGCATTACCATGCCGTTCATCGGAGACACTTTGTGTTCTTCGATCCATGTGGATATGGCGTCCAGTTCGTAAGTATAGCCGTCGAGGGCTACCACTGGATGCTTCATGACGGATAACGTGATGGGACAGATGCAAGTCGACAAAACCTCCGTCCTGAGACGGATCATCTCGTTTCTTTGAAGCTCGCGTTCGAGGCTATCGCGTTCGGACGCGCAGATGCCATCCGTCATGTTCGCGAGGTCTCCATCTTCCGCATTAAACGAAGTTGGATCGGTCGTCGTCGTAGACGTATCATCCGTATATCCGTCTTCGTCTGTATCTCCTTCTCGATCCGACTCGTCCAGCTCGACGACGCTGCCGACGCGCGAGACGCGGAGAGGCTGGGTGTCCCAAGCCAAAGGAATGCCGTCGAGGATCGCGTGCGCGTTATCAGCCGCGGTCGAAGTCACGAACCAAATATAAGCCGTCTTCGTCTTCGTCGCGGCATTTTCTTGTCGTTCGAACAATCGCACGTCAAACACCTCGCCAACGCCCTGAAAATGCTTGACGACGTCGTAAGGAGCCGCATAGGATGGCAAACCGTCGCATCTGAGCGCGTGTGCGCTGGCCATGCTCGCCACCCTTTTACGGAATCGACGGGGCACGAAGTACGATACGTTCATAATCCGGGACGCTACTATAGGAGATTGACGGATAATCTGTAAAGCCGCTGCCGTCGACACGTAGTCGGGAAAGGAGAGACTCACGTTCGTGACGGCGACGCCTTCTTCGGATGCAGATGCTGGAGCTGGCGCAGACACAGGAGGAGAGTTTGCTCGACACACCACGCTGGTGGGGTGGTCGTCCAGAGCACCCGTCGTCTTCCAGCACCTGTACCACTTTGATCTTGGTGTTCGTCTATACCCGCAACCCTGGTGCCTAAACCGCGATAAGTCTGTAAAGAGCTGCTTCTCGATTTGCGACGCAGATGTCCCCAAGATCCTGATCCACAGGATGTGGCGCTGCAGATAGGGGTTGAGCGCGGTGCGTGAGACGTCTGACATGGCCGCCTACCTCCTCGTTGTCGTCGTTATTTCCCTTTGATCGAATTACGAGCGCTCTCTTTATGCGAATACGATGTGCTGTCCGTCGGGTACAGCTAATTATAGTAATCGGGCGCGCGCTACGATATAAAACTTTTTGCCGCGTATTGTATTATCGAGTTAGAAGCTATTAAAAGTCAAATAAGATGGCCGATGAACACGCGCAACTAGTGGTGTCTCCCGAAGAGGGAGCGGTGTCTCCCGAAGAGGGAGCGGTGTCTCGCGAAGAGGGAGCGGTGTCTCGCGAAGAGGGAGATATGTCTCACGAAGCAGGAGCTCGTCAAGACGGCACTGTAAAGGGAAAGAAAAAGGAAGTGAAAAGTCGCCGTAAACAAGCTCCGGAGAATATTGCCGTTGGGGAACGAGAGCAGGAAGGGCCGAAGAGGGACGTTTGCCTTTTGCCGTCGCAACTCGCGCACGTATCCCGCATGTTCGAGATCCTGCGCACATCGGATTACGCGTTCGACTTTTCGTGTCTGGGGGCCGGCAAGACGTACGCCACCACGCACATCGCCAAGACGCTCGGCTTCAGACACTGCGTGTGCGTGTGCCCGGTGTCGGTCAAGTCCAAGTGGTGCCATATGCGGCAGGAGTACGGCCTGCCTCTCCAGCACCTGATGGGCTTTTGCGAGATGAGATCCGTGCGTTTTAAACAGCCGCGACACGGTCTACTGGTGCGTAGGGATTATTCCGTCGTCGTCAACACCGCTTACCACAGTAACCAGAACGTGGACAAGGTGGACTTCACGCCGACGTCCAAGTGGGCGCGCATGGTGGAGGAGGGCGTGCTGCTCGTAATCGACGAAGCGCAAAACCTTAAGAACGTGACCTCGCAATTTGCCGCTGCGCAGGCTCTGATTCGCGGTTTAATCGCGGTAGAAGACGCGCGACAAACGGCATCAGGAAGGGGGGCGCGCGCGTCCAAGGTGCTGCTGCTTTCGGGGACGCCGTTCGACAAAGTGGACCAGGTGACCACGGTCTGCAGGCTGTTGGGCATCATGAAGAGGGAAGAGCTCGGGGCTTTCGATCTCCGTGAACGTGAGATACGCTGGCTCGGCATGCAGGACGTGCACGACTTTTGCACGCGCCTGGATCCCGCTGCGACCGCCAGGGTGGACGCGATGAAGATTACGAGGTCGGACATGCGCTTCTACGCATACAAGCTGTTCCAGCGCGTCATAAAGCCGCGCATGTCTTCGAGCATGCCTCCGCCACAGATCCGAGCGAATGTTACGCGTTATAACGCCTTTTACGAAGTGCTCCACCCCGACGACCGCAGCCTGATGCGGGAGGGCGTCGTCGATCTCGCGAACGCGTGCTGTTTCGACCCGGAAAGAAACACCGTCAACTTTGCGCACACCATCAATCCTGGTGGCGCTCTCGAAAGAAACGGCGCCATACAGGCGGTCACCCGCGCGCTCATGCGCGTCGAGACGTCCAAGCTGCGCACCATCATGCGCGTTTGTCGGGACACGCTGCGCCGGGAGCCGCGCCGTAAGATGGTCGTGTGCGTCAACTACAACGCGTCCATCCACGACCTGAGGGAGGGGCTGGCCGAGTTCTCGCCTCTCGTGCTGAACGGCGCCACGAGCTCGGACGCGCGATCGCGCGTGCTCGAACGGTTTCAAGCGCCCTCCACCGAGCACCGTTTGCTCATCGGCAACGCTTCCGTATGCAGCACGGGTATCGATCTGGACGACAAACACGGCTCATTTCCACGTACCGCCCTGATCAGCCCCAACTACAGCACCATCACCCTGTACCAGTTGGTCCAGCGTTTCATCCGCGCGGACACGAAGTCCGACGCCACCGTGCACTTTGTGTTCGGAAAGCACGCGCACGAGGTCAACGTGCTGAACGCGCTCGCGCGAAAGAGCGCGGTCATGAAAGAAACAGCAGATCTGTCCTCGCCATCGTCTAGCGGAGGAGAAACCGCGTCGAATACCGCGACAAGAAGGATCGAGTATCCCGGAGAGTACGACCGATGGGAGGAGCCGGCCGAGCTCGCGCATGACGCATGAGGCATGAGTGAGGGTTATAGTCTGGCAAATGAATTTTGTTACACCTTGTTTCGCACCGGATCAATGTGCCGTAGCCTCGCGAAAACCTACTTATGGCGTCAGGCGAGCGCGTGTTTGTTTACTCGATGATTCTTTCTCCCTCACTAAAAAAAGAAAACGGGTTTCATTCGAGTGTCTGATCCCGTCTTTCACCTCGCCATGATGCGGATCAGGCGGTTTTCAACCTAACACCAATATGTAAAGGGCGAGGAATATCTCTGACCGAAAAAGGTCGGAAGAGTTGCCTCAATCCACTGCCGATAGGTCATATCGGGAGAAGTGTGGTTGAGTGTACCAGGAGATGAGTTTTTACATCTTCGAGGTATGCTTATACTCTTGTTTACGGTTGCGTTCAGGTGTAACATAATTCGTTTGCAGGAGTATAAACGGCGGTAAGAAAATGTCTGCGGAATCCTTACAATGGCAGCTGTATATAGTTGAAATCGTTTTGCTAACCGCCAAATACCTCCCTCTGCATGAGTATGCGGTTGGCGATATAACGCGCTATACGCAGCTGCTTCCGTGCCAGCTCCAACTGTCCGTCCATATCTCCATGACGGTGATGCTCGAAGGCGGTCCTGATCACGGTCCTCTGAGACGGACCCACCAACTTTGCGATGTCAGTGGTTTCCGAAAAGGTGCCGGGTTCGATAGGCCCGTTCACTTTCGCGCCGATACAGCTGTTGTAAGCGTCTGATACGCTCCGCACCAGAGACGAGTTCAACTGTCTGCGGTAGCGAGAGACGACCAGGGTGTCCAACGCAGGAGCTGCTATTATCACGCGGTTGATGTTTAACGTCACGACTTCGCTCATGGCGCGTAAAACCGTAGACATAACACCGAGAACCGCCGAACGCCGGTCGTTCCCTTCTAAAGTAGCGGACAGGCGCACACGCAAGATATTCCAGGATTTACGGCAAGCTGCCTCGACTACGTATGGTAATGACATGCAAGCTTCAGCCACGGCATCTATCTTGGTCGCGAGAGCGCCTTGCAAGAACATGAAGAACATGGGCAGCGGATTGTTCGCGAGCACCGCGTCCGTAGCCTCTTGTTGCAGCCCGTTTCTTAGGATCGCCACGTTCTGTCCCTCGGTGCACGTTTGCATGGTGGTGTACAATGCTTCGTCGTCGCGGATGAAGTCGTGGCCACCCTTCTTGCCGATCGATCTCTCTCTGACGACGCCAGTAGCATCAAGTGCACCAGAGCGCGCACCAGGAAAAAGACCAGGGCCAGAGCCAGAGCCCGTTCTCGGGACGATACTGGAACTGTAGGATGACTGAGGTCCGCGTCTCGCCATCTCGGTCTCGCCACAATCAGTGATGAAATGAAATGAAATCGATTTTTTTGTAGCTTTTTTTCAACTGCCGAACGGTGGATTAGGACATTAGAAACCCCCCTCCCTACTTCGTCTTCCGCAGTCCAAAGTGAGCGTACGAATTCCAGGTGTCGACGATGTTGGTCAGCGTCGGGCTCAGCCGGTCGTTATGGGCGATGAAGATCACGATGTCGACGATGGGCGCGACCTTGCTTTTGAGGAGCATCCTATCATAGCGCAGAAACGGAAACCACTCCTTGGAAATGTCCTCTTTTTTTCTGATGAAAGGCAGCAGATCGCGATAGTGCTTGAACCGAACGTAATCCCGCTTCGGAAGAACGATGAAAAACAGCAGCGCCTGATCGCGCGCATCATCATCGCCGTTTGTCGTGACGGGCGAGACGCTGTTGCGCAACCAGCGCGCCAGCTTAGAGAAAGTGGCGTCGATGATGCCGTTCTCGTAAGGCGGGTTCACTTCGTAATAGCCGCGCTTGATGTCGAGGCCGAAGAAGTCGCCAAAAGAGCCAAAGTACCTGTCCACGTCGTAGAACAGGCTCGCGAAACGGTTGCTGGTGTTGATGGCGCTGCCGAAGAGCTCGATCTTGATGTTGAGTTTCGCTTTGAGCGTCTTTTTAAAGGAGGGCAGGATGCTCGACTGGTTGTTGCCGTTCTCAAAAGCTAAGTAACGGTGGTACAACGAAAATACGCGGGGGTAAAACATGTCGTCCATCGGATCCTCCCTCTCGAAGTCACCGTACTGGGACAGGTTGTACATCTTGATGAGGTGCGTGAACACGCTGCGCTTGACCTTGATGTAGCGCGCGTCGGCGAGGAACGAGATACGGGGGTCTCCCTGATCCGCGGATTTTGGCGACAGCCGCAATATCGCGACCGACGGACTCTCCTCTACGTGCACGACGTACCCGAACCTCCGGAGCGTCTTCTCGGTGCCGGCGTAGGCCCGGAAGACGTCTGCCGAAGTCTCCTCCATGGTGTAGAGTATGCTCTGGAACGCGCGCCTCTCGAGAGGCTCGAGCGCGTCCCTGCCGATCATCTCCTCTACCGTAGTCATGTTATATCGCGGATTTTTCGAAAAGAACGGGTTTTCGTAATCGTAGTTCTGGAGCACAAAGTAGCTCAACACGTCCTTGCTGAAAGCGGCGTTCTTGTACGCTACGGTGTCTGCGGGCGCGTCCCTGTGTCTGGTCAGGACGAGGCCTTTTCTCCGTATCAGCTCGACGAAGGCCGCCTTGAATTCATCGTGCAGGAGCGACAGGTACACCTCGCACACCGGGTGCGGCTCCTTTGTGGCGACGTCGGGAAAGGCGAGATGGAACTTGGGCGTCTCGTACACGCTCATGTGTCCGGGGTGTCCCGGATGTCCGGGATGTCCGGGCCCTGCAACGGTGGTATCGAGAGGGGGCGTCGATGGCGTCGATGACGTATCCGGTGTTGCCGCTGTTGCGCCCGTGGTATTCATGGTGTTTACGGATCCTCCTTTTTTTTTACGGCCCCTAGAGAACATATCCTCTGCGTCTTCGTTTACGACGCTTGTACTCCGTGTTTGGCGCGTTTTGTGCGTTTGATGCGTTTGATGCGGCCCTTGCGGTTCGCTCTTCGCGGTACGCGATGATATAGACCGCGGAGGCATCGTTGCTTGCTATATATATATATACATCGTTCGCTTTTTCTTTCTCTCTTGTCGTTTCAATCGATGCACGATCACGGAGAGGGTTCCAGAAAAGCGGTGCACGACCTCTACGCGCGTTTCTTCCCGTTTCAGAATGTCGCGGACGTGCGCGAAATCGCCGATTACGTTTCGGCCGTCGTCAAAGCCACGCAAGAAGACGCCTCCCTGGATGAGGAAGACTTGGAGACGGTCAAGTCGGACCTGGTGTCGGTTCTCGACGAAGCATTATCCGTGAACTTTGCGCAACGTTCCGTAACAGACAAACGACGCGAGGTAGATCGTCTGTTCGAAATCGAACGTGATGAGCATGCAGAATCGATGTCGCATCGACGGGAACACCACGACGAAGATAAGCATGATCGAGATTTCGAGGTAGCATCCGTAAAATATGGCGCCCATCGATATACGGTAGTAGAACGCTTGCTGCCCCTGGCGTTGGACGTGTTCGTATCCGTCGAGTTCGAGAAGGAAGGCTATGAAAATAATGACGGAAACGACATTGTCGCCGCTTTCCTTCGAAACGCGGGCATCAAACGCGGCGATCTCGAAATCGTGGTGCGAGAGAGCCTGGAACGCTTGTTCGCGACACAGGGGGGCGACAAATGTTGTGATCAAAATACCACAACGTCGATATTGGCGGAGCGTTTGGTGCGCGAAGGCGGCGGATGCGATGGCGAAAGGGACGAGAACGACCGTTCCCTTACGCGCGAACGCTTCGTCAACGACGTGCGCGAACGATTGGTCGCGTTGCGACAGCGAAGGCAAGCGCGCGAGAGCATATTGGCGCGCGGCTACGATCTCGAAACCGTAAATTACATCGACGCGAAGAAAAAAAAGCGCGACGCGTCAATAGACTGCCGATTGCATCGGCGTGAACATGACGGTAAAAAGAGAGGAGGGGACAGGTGTGCGGTGGGCGCCAGGGTTCGCTACTTGGACGGACGACCGGTGGCCTATAAGGGCGAAAAGCACGTCGTAGTCGCGCCAACGCATTCCGCTGTGCTGTTCGAATAATCGACGGACAGAAAACAAGAACGCGCGAGAGGAATGTGTGTCCTATAAGGAAAGGAGAGATAGAGACGGCACTTGTTGCGAACGGATGATCGGGAAAGTCTCTGACGGCTGCGTAAATCGCGGAGGAAAATGCGTGTATCGGTCGATCGTCATCCTGACCGTATCCGTTCTGGCGTGCGTTGTTCTTTTTACGGTGATTTCTATCATCCGCCTGAGAAGATTCGACGTCGGCCCTCGGGAGACGTTTCGACAGGACTTCCGCGTGCTCAGCTTGCGTCCGAAACCCGACGTCAGGCTCACGCTGCACGTTCCGCTGAACGAACACGTGTCAGGGGAGGAGGCGTCGGTACACTTTCATCTGGCCAGGCTCATGGACGCGGGCATCTTGGTGGAGCACCACCCGGACAGGAACAAGGAGCACGTGCTCAACGTCAACACCAGAGTTGAGACCGCAAGCGACAGCGGAGATGACGAAGAAGAAAAAGAGGAGGAAGAGGAGCAAGAAGGGCCGGAAGAGGAAGAGGACGTCGCGGACATGGGAAAGGGTAACCGGAACGAGCGCAGAAAACGCGAAATCCGCGACAAACAGTTCGCGGCAAAGTCCGAACGGCGCAAAGCGCGAAAGAAAAAGAATGCTGATGTCGATGTCGCGACTCCCTTTCGACTCCCTCTTACGCGCCAGCGGCTGCTGGTCGGAGACGCTCTGCGCATGTTTCGACGCAGGACCGCGTCAGAGAGACTTGTTACGGCGCTCACCAAGTGCGACAAGCACCTGTGCGTGTTCGGCAACGTCGCGTCCGCCAGAAGGACGGATCCCGATTACGACGACCAGGAACGCTCTCTCCGAGATCTGCTGACGGACGACCAGTGGCGCGCGCCTCCTCCTCCGCCATCTTCTTCTTCCTCCTCCGACGCGCAACGCACGAAAGGCACCAGCGCTCCATCGGACGACCGGTCCGGACGGCAGCTCCGGATATTGTACGCAGACGACGACGATCTGTGGATGTTTCGGATCGTGTTTTTCGCGGCCGGAGCGAGAGCGGGGCAGGCGGGCCACCTTCTCGACGACCACCAGAACGCGTGGCTCAAGCGCCGCGACAGCGTGGACGCGTTGATGAGAGATATGGCGAGAGCGGGAGAGTCCGATGAACCCACCGTGGCCATCGTGCGCACCAGCCCGCACCATCCGGCGTGGAAATTCGTCGAGAAGGTGGACGCGGTATGGTACGGGTACGAGGAAGCCGACGCCCACCTGGTGCGCCTGAACCTTCCCGTGTCCTTTCCGAGCACCCTCGACGTCCGCCAAATGGTGCTGCCGCAAGTAAAGGGAGAGCGGCGCACCTATCGGACGTACGCCGTGAACACCGTGATATATGCCAACGTTACCGCGGGTTCTAACCCTCTGATCGATCTGGCATGCGCCGCTCTCATTCTGGGCGACCACGAAAGCCGGAAAGAGACGACCAGCGTCAACAACTTCCTGGAATACCACGGATTACCGTTCCTGGACGCATCCAGGCGAGCGATGGATCCCGTGGACGCCGCCATTCTCAAGAGGCACGTCATGGCAGAAGAGTCCGGACTGTCGATCGGAAGGCCGAAGGAACAGGTGCTCGAGCAGTTCGGCGGAGAGGATGAGGGAGATAAGAAGAAGACGCCCGACCGCCTGCGACAGAGGGGTCTACTAAAGCTGCGCGTCGAAGACGAAGTGCGCGGATTTCATGGCACAATATTCGCGGGCCGAGTAAACACGTTCACCGTAAAGCAGCGTCGACCGTACGCGTTCGACAACGAATACGACTCTACTTCGCCCGTGATCATCAGCCTGCGCAACGTGCCGATCAGAGTCGGCGACCGCGTCAGGCTTTCGGGACAGAGGAGGGAGCCCGAAAACAGGACGTACGTCGTGACCGACACCTCTCACGATGCCGCGTCAACGAAGATCGAGATGGCGTCTCCCGCCTGGGTGGCATACGATCCCGAGCGCGACAGGGCGCGCATCGTCGAAGAAGGCGGAGGGAGCGATCACGCGATCGACGTGTATTTGCGGCTCGACAACGACGGACGACAGGAAAGAAGAGAGAAGAAAAAGAAGAGCAGCCTGTCTCGCGACACTAGAAAGGACACGATGCGCGCCCTCCTGGCGCTGCTCGAGGAGGGCGACGACCTGTTCGTGGGCGGGGTGGGTTCGCAGGGCGCGGGACTCATTTCCGGCGTCAAAGGACGCACCGACGACGGCAAATACGTGCGCGTGCGCGCGGATCTGCGTAAAAGCGGTCCTCTGGGGACCGACGACGGAAAATCTGACCCGACTTACTACTGCGTGAGCGACCCTATCATACAGTCGCGCGAGCAGTGCGAGGCGGAGGACGATGGCGTATGGGATCGACCGTGTAGATATGATGCGGAATGTCCGTTTTACCAAGCCAACAAAAATTATAAAAACTACCGGGGAGGGTGTTTGGCGGGTTATTGCGAAATGCCGTTGGGTCTCGAGAGGAAGGGGCACCGGTATCCCGACACGTCGGCGTCGTCTTTCCCGCTCTGCCACGGCTGTGGACAGAGCATGGATCCGCGATGCTGTGACCGTCAATTACGCGAGAACGGAAAACCGGATTACGCGTTCGAAATGGACGAGTACGAGAGGTACCTGCAGATGCGAGGACAATAAAAAATATCGACGCGCCCCCATCGCCTCCATCACACCACCAGGGAAAAAGAAAGAAATGGGAAGCGAGGAGGCCCTCACGCACGTGCTGTTCTTGGTGCGCTGCCACGCGCACGCGTGGTCTGCACACGAGGTGGTCGCCCTCGAGAAAGAACTCCGGCGCGTATCAAGCGCGGCGTTCAAAACCCCCACACCCCTACCTCCATCGCCCAAGATCGCGCCCGATATCGCGCAGGAAACATCGGAATCGTCGGAATCGTCGGAAATTTCGGAAGCGGACTATATCCGTCTTCCAGACGGACCGTCTGGTCGTCCCACCCCACTCGATGTCGACGCCGATACGTCGGATGTTGCGCTCGAGGCGGACGTTCGAAACACGCTCCGGAAGAGGTCCGCGCTCTTGTCTCTGCGCAATTCCGTGCAAGGTCAGGTGGCGCAGCTCGAGCGCGATGTTAAGAATCGCGAGCACGTCGCGGGCGTCATTCTGCGCAAGAAGGACGAAGCGCACGCTCGCGACACCGCCCGATACCAGGAACTCCAGGACGCTTGTCGCGAAGTTCGAGGCCGCGCTATCATGGCGCAGTTCGAGAAGGAGACGCTGACCAAAAAGCTGGCTGAGGTCGCCGGCGAGGCGGAGGCCCTGCGCGAACGCCTGCGGAAGGATGACGCGGAACGTTCGACGCTCCAAAAGGAAATTTTGGCGGGTAAGCACGCCCTGTCGCAATTGCGCGTGCGCTGTTCTAAATCCGTGCACGACGTGTCGGTATGGGAAGAGAAGACGGCCATATCGCATACCCGTGTAATATCTGCGGAATCGACTCTGAAATCCCTCGAGACGCGCCTGACGACGATCGAAAAATCCGTCGCGACCCTTCGCGAGAAAATCGTCGCCGCGAACACCAGGGCGTTCGAGTGCGCCGTAGACTTCCGAGCGCGCGCGGATTTCGCCGACGAGCTGGAGTACCGATACTTGGCGTATGCCGCGTCGGACGCGAAATGTCTGACGGGGAATTTTTAGCTCGCTTCAAAGTGCTTTCTGAAAACGGCATAACTATCGTCGTCGCCCGAGCACCGGTATCTCTGTCTCAGCAACTCGACCGCTAGAACGAACGAAATGTCGCGGTTCGAATACAACTTGTCGATCGTCTTGTCGATCTCTCCCTCGTAAGAACGAAGTCGAGAACGCGATCGATAGAGGTGTCCGAGCGCGTTTGCCGCGCTTTCTAATCGACGGCACTTTATCCCTTTGTCGTCGACGTCTGCGGTGTCTCGGTGATACCATATATCTCCGTATATCATGCCGTTTCTTTTTGTAGAACCGCAAGTCATCGCGTATAGGGAGAACGCCAGAGACGCCTGCAAGAGCGTGGCCGAGGCCGGTGGCCCTACAACTTTGTTTTCTTTTCCTTTTTCTCCGAAGGATAGCCGCGTATCGACGAACAGACGGACCAGGCGCTCGCAGCGGTCCAAAGCACGCGCGTCGCGATCGCTCGCACGGAAAGCTAGCGCGGCGTATCTATAATGAAGTTCGGGGTCGTACATGTTTTCGAAACGCTGCTGCTGCGACATGAGCATGGTATGGTAAGGGTGCCAGGGAAGCGATTCGTGCGATTCAAATGATTCGTGCGATTGACTTCCGCTTTTCCCGATAAACTTGCGGATCAACGCCCATATGGCTCGGACGCGCGTCTGTCTCTTCCGCAAGGTGTTGGGCACGAACTCGAAGAGGAGCCAGCGCGTCGCTCGCACCGAGAGCCCGAAGGGCGCGTGCCCGATGACCACGGCAAACACTACCGTCCAACTGCTGACCCTCCTGGCCAGGTAACAGAGGGCGGGAGCTAGCCACGCGCGAAACTCTGCCAAGACGGCAGCGTCCGAGGACGACGACGTGTCATCCTCTTCTCCCAAAAGCACGTGCACGCTCTCCACCAGGTCCGACGAACCTAGGAAAAACGTTCCATTATTGCCGTAGTGATTCGCGAAGTCGCAAAACTTTTCGACTCTACGAATTACGGCTGCAAACGTAGCAGCGGCATTACCAACACATACCGCGCGATCTTCTGCGCCTGGCGCGTTTGATACGCATACGCCAAACGCGCCAGGCGCAGCAGACGCATCTCCAGCCGCCATTATTCCGATATGCCGTCGAAAATACAGATAGGCGCGAGCGACGACGTCGATCATGTGCTTGCCGGAGTTTTCGTTCATGGCGGCCGAAGGCATGGCCGCCAACGCGTGCTCGATGATCGAATGCTCGTACCGCATAATCCACCGATTTCCGGTCGTCCCGAGAGCGATGACTCCCGCCTCAAAAGACATGCGGAACCTTTCCCACACGTCGATCACGTCGCCCTTGATCGTCTGCGTCGAGGCCAGCTCCTCCAGGAAAATCGAGTTCAGCAGCTCATCGTCTGCGAGCCAGGAACGAGGAAGAAGAACGGCGGATTTACCCTTGCCGTATACACCTTCGAGTTTCATGCGATTCTTGAGCCCCTCGAACGAGGTGGGACCCCGCTGCTGTTCTGCGAACGGAAATGCAGTAGTAGGCGATAATGTGCCGTTACAGGGCGACGTAGCCCCGTAAGCTATAAAAGGCACCGAAAAAGAACACCGTTGCCCGCCACATGTGGCAGCGGCCCACTTTTTGATCACACATTTTCGAAAGGTGAGGGCATGCGGATGGTTACGGAGATGGTTCAAACGCGAATGAACGACGCCTCCTCGCAAAAACGCCTCGGCGCCCCGTGGATCGTCGATGTGCCAGGCGATCGCTTCTAGGACGTTCGTAGGAAGATCGGCGGCGGTGGACATTACTGACTCGATCGAAAACTCTCCCGACAGGAGGTCACGCAACACAACACGCGATTCTTATCGATTTCTCGGCTATTCCTTTTATTCTTCATTATTCATCGTTCCAAGGCTTCCAAGGCTTCCAAGCCTTGCAGCTGCGTCCGCAACTTTTTCAGAAATTCGTAAGTGTTGTCGCCTACGAACTCACGCTGCGGGACAAAAAAGGGACAGATACCACTACGTGTTGTACTGTTCGAAATCTGCGGTAAGCGATGAGGTGACACGACAGCGTCGAAAACGTGTTCGAACTTCGAGAACCGTTCGTCCTTCTTCGTCGGCTTCCTGTGCGTCGCGGACAAACGCCCGACCGAACACGACAGATCGCGAGGAGAGCCGTCGTGGTCTGCAGCGTATATCGACTCGTCGTCTAACATTTTTACTACGGCACGTGTCGCGCTATCTAGAGTCTCTCGCCCGAACCCTTTGGCGTTCGTGACCATGGCTCCGAGAGCGTGCGCCACGCGCGACGCGTACTTGCTGAACGTCTTCGGGGACACTGCTCCTTGCTCTTTGCCCAAAGCCGTCTCTGCCATCATGCCGGCGTTGTCGAAAGCCGAATCGAGATACGCCCAGGCTTCCAATCCGAGCGGGACGTCGCTCTGGATCTCGAGGAGCACGTGTAGGAAGGCGCCCTGCGAATGGTACGCGTCGTCCACGAAGTACGTGACCTGACTCATGAGGTCCACTAAGGTTTCGCACGGGCTCTCATACGAGTTTCTCCCTTTCCCCGTGGCCACGTTGCGATTTCGGCTCAGCAGCCTTTCTACGATCTCGCGTCGGGATCCGTCATGAGAAGGGTCATGCGCGGCGTTCGAAAAGCTCGTCTCACGCAACGAAGGCAACCCCGATTCAGAGATGCCGTACATTCCGTCTATGCTCATGGAGCTCACGGCGCTCATGGAGCTCGTGGAGTTCATGGATCTCATGGAGCTCGAAGCGCGACGCGATTGAGACCGATTACCATTTGACGACGATACGAGAGGCGTTTCTGGTGCACGATCCGGACCGTCTCGGTCGTCGTCGCGCACCGCATGATCGAGCCTGCGCTTAGCGTGCTGTCTTTGTCGAATCCTGGCAGCCGGACAGTGCACGTAGGCTATTCTGCCGTCGACGCTGGCTATGAAGGTGTTTAGGTAGAAAGAAATCTCGAACAGGCGCTTCAGATCCTCTTCCGTCAAGTATTTTCGCGACGGTAACACCAGGTTCACCTGATCGATGATGTTCGACACGAATGCGTGAGCTCCTTCCTCGGGAGGGTTCACGATCGTCAGATCCGCGTCTGACTCGTCGTTCACGCTGCCAGAATCCATGACGAAGGTTCGCATCAACTCCGCGCACTTGTTGTTGATGTCGCCGGACTGCTTGAGGTCGACGATGTCGAACTCGTCGACGAACCGGTATGTCACACCATGAACCGTCGTCTGGTCTGTCTGGTCTGTCTGGGCTGTATGGGCAGTCTCTGCTCTCTGCGCTGTCTCTGCTGTCTGGATGGCGTGACGGCGTTCGGCGCCCTGGATGTTCGTGTTGGTCATGTTCGATGGCTTTCGTTGGCGCCGGACGATCTGGCAACCGATCCGTCTCTTGATCGTGTCGACGATGAGCTGGCGCAGGTTCAAAGCGTCCCGTCGAATCGTTACGGCTTCTAATCGATCGCCGGTTATCATCTGGTTCAATTCCGTGATGTACTCCTTCCAAGACTTGTCTTTGTTGTCGTCGTTCACCCTGTGTCCGAGCGCTCGACCCAGCAGGCGCTCAGACTTTTCGAACGGATCGGGCGTCGATTTGAGACGCTCACCGACAGACGAAGGTCTTGCCGGATTCCTGAACGAGGGCATTTTTACAAATCAATCGCAAATCAATCAGATCAGCGGTTTTAGCCGGACGGTCGGCGACGCGCTCTGATGTGTATGATAGAAAGGCACACTTTTCTTTTCAGGGCGAGTGGAACCAAGCCGAAGCTTCGAGGAGGTGTTTCATGTATTCCGCCGCGTGGATGGAACGCGTGAACAACGCAGCGACTTCGTTCGCCGCGTCACACATGGATGCCGCTCTCTTTCCGTCCGAGATCGCCCGCCTAAACTTGTCGACCAACGGATTTGGCGACGACCCTGCCGTTCCATTTTCGTCATCGGGCAGATCGACGCCCACGTAGTGCGTGCCTTCGACGAGAGCAGGGTACCACCACGACATGTCCGGCTGCCTGACGTCGAAAAGGAGCGTGCGGCTGTTCAGGATCGCGGGCACCCGCGACCAGCTGCACGTGTTGCCCGGCACGTTGAGCGCGACGCGATAGCCGTGATGGGTGTCGGGAGCGAAGGGCGCGTGCAGGACCGTCTCCCCGAAGCCGGGAAGGTGTGGGTAGGAGGCGACCAGCGCGCGCGCGTCGGTGCCCGGGGCGGCGCGGGTCAGGTAAAAGTGGGCGATGTTGCGACGGCTCATCGACCAGGCGCAGGCGCGCACGCGCGCGTTCTTGAGCGGGTCCTTGTGCCCGGTGGTCGTCCCCGCAAAAAACATGGCCGGCTTCTTCTTCTCCCAGGGTGTCGCGTCCCGCTTGTCCGCGATTCCCCCATAGTTGCTCATCTGGTGCGGGTCCGGAATCAGCGTCGGGTGCACGTCGGTGCGCCTGCGCGAGAACACCATCACGTTGTCGTATGCTCGTTCTACCGAATCCAGGAGCAGCGCGTCATTGCGCTCCTCGTCTTTTGTATTTTCCATATACGCCGACGAAGGCGACGTCGTGCAGCAGTCTCGAGCCCGGTACGTATAGCCGTCGTGCAGCTCGATCGCGTATACGCCGGGACAAACCGCGCTCATGCCGTCTTCTCTGTCTCGACAACAGGGCAACACCATGCGGTTCAAAAACGAACAGACGAAATCCATGCGCGGACCGTTGTCGTGTTTATCGATCGCTGACAGGTTGTCGGCGTTTTGCCACGGACGACAAAAAAGCTGGCGTCCGCTTCTTTCTCCCGTGTCGCTTTGTGTGATCTCGAGGTACGTGACCGAAGGAGGAACGGAGGATGCACCGTCGTCTTCGCTGTCACTCGGATGTGGCTGATCTTGACGCGGCGGCTTCTTTCGGACGTCATCGCCCCGTTTTCCTTCGCGCAGTCCTTCGGTTCGCTCTCGATCGGGGTCGGAGTGGCGACGGCGAGGCCGAAGCCGACGGCCTTCCTGGACGCCGAGGTACTGGATCAGGTCCGTAGATCTCATTCAGAGAGGGTTTCGCTGCTCGGCGAAACGCGGTCGCGCGTCCCCTCCTCGATCCGTGTTCTTCTTTTTCGGTTTCCGCTTGCCGTTGTGATCTCTTCGCTCGACTAGCAGGAACAGCAGGAGCAACAGGAGCGGCAGGAGCGACAGGGGCAGCACGAGCAGCTGGAGCAAGAGCGGCAGGGCGATCCGTCGAGCGTCGTCGCGTGCCAGGATTCCTAGCTGTTACCGCTGGCGATCGGCGCGTTATATTTTTATGCGTCGACGTGCGTCGCCGAGGTGTTACACGCTCATTCGATACACTAGGCACGTACGGAGCGGTAAATTGGTGCGGCGACATTACTTTGAGTTCCTGATATGGCCGTGGTCGGTTTTTCGTCGTCGGTTTGACTATCACGACGTGCATCATGTCGAGCGAAGTCGGAATTCCGGATATGCCGTCGTTAGTGTCGTTCGTGTGATCTCGCGAATCCCACGGCTCCTGACACACCCGGACGAAGGGCGAACGCACGCTCGGACGAGCGGGATTCTTTCTTTTCGAGGATCCGCCCCTCCTTGCACCTGCCTCCGGCAGAGACGCTCGAAACGCTCGAAACAGGTTGGTGACATGGTCCATGTTGTTTTGGAACTTACTCTGGCGATCCGTCCGTGCCTGCGCGTTATTGTCGAATTTCATCGACGTCGCCACGATCACGATGTAATCTCGGAGCATCTTCGGGATCCCATTATTTTCTGATTCGTAAGTCAACACCTCCCAATTCCCTCCCGCTGGAAGTAACGGATTGATGATGTCGTCTTCTGATTTCCCCTTTAACAAGGGGCTCTGTCGGATGGTAGACGACAAGTATAGTCTTTCGTCTAAGATCTCAATAGTCTTCGGTGTCGGGGGTCTGTTTCTGATGGTAGGCGTGTTGGAGCTGGAGCTCGGACCGACGTACACGAACCTCCCTGTCATATACGCGGAGAGCAGAACGACGTCTTTCGTGTAGTTGTGCAATATCAAAGCGACGAAAGCTCGATATGTATTTTCATCGGCTCCTTCACCGTCACTATAACGATTGCAAAATTTGTTCCTCGTTTCTTGGTCTCTTCGTTGTTGCTCACTATCCCCGTGTTCGCGGCCTTCGCTGTTTTGCACGATGGTCTCTCGAAAATATTTGTCGACGAGGTATGCGCTCACGTACCGTTCGACCACCTGTGCCCAGATGTTCAAGAGGTGAGAATCGACGATGGTATCGTTGGTCCGAACCGAAAAGTTTTCTCCGTGATTATATTCGGGTGGAATGTTGATCAAGACATCGGGCTCTCTGGCATCTCCTCGCTCGCTGATTTCCAAAACGGTATTATTTCTATCTGAACCTGATGTAGTGATGTCGAATTGTTTGGAGCCGCCCAAATAATATTCAGCTGGTACCTTATTATAGTGATCCTCGAGCTGTTCGGCCAATACCTTTAGCATTTTATTTACCGTTGACGTTTCCGGATCTACTGTCACAGATGTTGCGTCAGGATAATTTCGGGTCGAATTGCATTGCGGATGATGGCCTAGTAGCTTCGAATAATGTTGTGGTTGTGATTGCTCCATGGGATGAACGCTCGTGATCTCGAATGGCGATCTGGAGATCAGAAGATCAGGCGGGCGGGTTATTGCTAAGATATGGCGACATATCTTTTCGCGAAAAGACGGTTTCGACTCTTACTTACTCCTGTCAGTGTCAACGTAATTTACTGTCTGTCGGCTCGTACTCACGATGCTTTCCTTTCGACGCGGTCAGGCAGACTCGCAGACATACACGAAACGATACAAACCTACAAGGCAGACGCGCCCTTCTCGACCGGATGCGCTAAAAAAATATCGCGTATGTGTAATATAGGAAAGAGAAGGACCCGGCCCTCGGCCTTTCTTGCTTCTCTCTCACTTCTCTTTTTCTATGGCGGCGAACGATTTACAAACATCCGGAATAAGCGGCACATATCCTCTGCGAAATGTCAATGCAGATAAGGGCGATTATTACGATATCTACAAGTTCAACCTCGAGCCGAACGGCACACAATCTAACATAAGTAACCCGTACGCGGTGCTGACCACCATACCGACCATGCTGCTCCACATGTGTTGCAAGCTCGAGAAGCACGTGCGCGAGAGCCTCAAGAAGGATCCGAGTAATTCCGCCGAATCTCCAAAAAAGATCGATGTTCCGAAAGATCAAGACCTGATCATATTCGAAACCGAGCATGCCGCGGAAGTTGGTACAGTCAAGACCGCAAACGGTTTTCTTTTACGAGAAGATGGTGAAAAACAGGCGTTGGACAATAACAAGAAGCTAGGCAAGACCTTGATCATCCGTATCAAAGTCAGGAAGTCTAATGAAAACGGTCACGACACGCTGCTCGAGATCGATGTCAAAAGAGACGAGATTTCTAATATAAAAATACGGCATCTCGACATGCCCGTTAACGAACACCTGCTGTTCATGTTCACGCAGGTGGTGGCCATGAACGTGTTCAGCTACATAGTGGATCACTACACGACCTACTTGACACAACAAGGAGGAAGACACAGTGGCGGCTCTTCTCCGCGCACAAAGAGTGGCAGCAGCAGCGGCGACAACAGGGCAGGTTCCAGCCGCCAGGGCAGTCGAAACGTCGTCCAGAGAACAGCACAGAGAGGGGGGGGGAATACCAACGAATTGAAAGACAAGCTGAACGCGATGACGCACGCCGTGATCGCGCTTTCGATGTTGAGCGATCCCAAAAAACAACAGGCTGCATCGGAGACGCCGCTGGAATCTGATGTGAATGACGCGAATGTGAAATTGTTAGGCGGAGC
>LKMJ01001733.1_pt1 | contig 19547 bp, 31 predicted proteins | sample 643391 | NCBI WGS metagenome assembly LKMJ01 (sample SAMN04112250, study PRJNA286221) | soda lake metagenome | biome: soda lake; feature: Kulunda Steppe; material: water; isolation source: sample PL-Br10 brine of Picturesque Lake | place: Russia: Kulunda steppe | collected 2010-07 | reverse complement strand
CTCTGGATGAGTGGTCGCCCATCCATTTAAGCCCAAGCAATGGCCCCCAGGGCTTGCGATGCACGAGCCCCCCCCCCTCTGGATGAATGGTCGCCCATTACTGCGGGCCTAAGCAATTGCCCCCAGGGCTTGCGATACACGACCCCGCCCCCCTCTGGATAAATTGTTGCCCATCAATGTAGGCCCCAAGCAATGGCCCCCAGGGCTTGCAATGCAAGAACCCCGCCTGACGAATGCGAGGGCTTCGCACTGCGCCAGCCTCATCCTATAAGTTGAGGATGGTTGCTGTGCCCACCGCGGGCGGGCTTGTGCAGCCTTCAATTTTTGTCAGCCAAACCTTGACCACGCCAGCCCAGACCTCCTCTCACACCACCGCAGGCCCGTGTGACCCACACGACCTTGCCACCAATCTCCAGTCCCCACCATGCCACTGTATGTGATCCTCTGGTCCATGCCATCAATCTCTTAACCTCACCATGCCACTGTATGTGATCCACTGGTCCATGCGCTGCCGGCGCTCAATCATGCGCAGCATGGTGTCGCCCAGGCCCACGCTGTTCAAGATGTCCAGCGTCTTGCGTTGGATCCGCTGCAGTGCGGCACCATATGAATAAGCAAAGCACCTTCATAGACACAGTCTTGCATTGGATCCGCTGCAGTGCGGCACCACATGCAAGAGCAAAGCACCCCTTAATAGGCACAGTCTTTGGAGTGAGGGAGCTGGTGGTGCTCTGATGAGTGCCTGTGCAACGAGCTCTGATGAGTGCCTGATGAGTGCCTGGTGGTACTCTGATAAGTGCCTGTTCAACAAGCTCTGATGAGTGCTCTGATGAGTGCCTGTGCAACGAGCTGGTGGTGCTCTGATGAGTGCCTGTTCAACGAGCTCTGATGAGTGCTCTGATGAGTGCCTGTTCAACGAGCTCTGATGAGTGCTCTGATGGGTGCCTCTGTTCAACAAGCTGTGCAGGCTGAGCTCTGTCCAACAGTCTGTGCAACAAGCTATGCAACAGGCTGTGCAATAAGATATGCAGGCTCTGACCAACACCTTTGCAGGCTGGGCTTACACCAGCACCGGACTAAATCAGATCCAGTTTGCCCGTCATGCAGGCCACGGGATGCTCTTTGACACAGTCGCCAGTGGACATCATGCTGGCTGGCTGCTGGCTCCAGCACCCTTATCATGTGGGCCGCTTGCCAGCGAGGTGATTGGAAGGCCCCACCTTCAGCCTTTCCTTGTTGCTTGACATTGTGGATAGGATATTTGTGCCTGTTTCGTAGATCTCCTCAAGCGCGCGCTTGGAGCGGGCAAACGAGCCTTGGAGCTGCATGCAGCACAGAGCAGACAACAGCCTGGTAAGCATGTTGCACGTCTGCAACTGCCCATGCGCTCTGTGCGAGGGCCAGGCGCGACTATCATCATCATCATCATCATCAGCAGCAGCAGCAGCAGCAGCAGCAGCAGCAGCACCGCCACCACCAGCACCAGCATCACCTGGCACCTGCCTGGGCTTCATACCCTAGCACCCACCTGGGCATCGTCATCAAGACCCCCGTAGGGACGAGGCCCTGCGCCTTTGGTCCGAGAAAAGAGCTCCTCACGGTCAGCAATCTGAGATCAGGTGTGGGTTTCCAATTAAGACTTTCAAAGTACTAAGGGGGGACTGAATGCAATTTCTGGACGTTAGCGGGCGGGCAGAGCTTGATCAACAAGCAAACTTAATCAGTCTCAGTTGCCAGTCTGATGGCAAACTGGCCAGTTTGCCATCAGAGACAAGATGGCTAGCATGGTCGCTGCAAAGGCTACCACTGCATGGCAAAGGCCAGGTGAAAGGCAGGACTTGCCAATGCGTGGTTTGCCAGGCAGGCTCAGGCCAAGATTCTCATCAGTGCCGTTGCTGGAGTGCGTTTGTTTCCAATCAGAAATGTTGCTGGAATGTGCGAGTCAGCATACAGTTGCAGCAACATCCCACCGCATCCCATTATTCCACGTGCACTTCTGTTGCAAGCCCACACACGCACACGCGCAGGTTCACAAACACGTACACAGCAAACACAAGCGCGCCTGCAGCGCGCACCTCAGCAATCCTCCGCTGCTCGCGTGTTCCGTATTTGTCCAGCGTGCGCCGAATGGCCCCCACCTCCTCCACCACCTGCTCCACCTTCCTGCAAGTGCACACGAGGGTGCCCCACAGCAGGCACAGAGGGCAGCCAGCTGTGTGCTGATCCAACTGATCTCTAGCTGCAATCACAGATGCAAGCAGACGTGTGCTGATTCCACTGATCCGGAGCTGCCAACACAGGCGTAAGCAGCGGTGCGCTGATTCCAATCATTCCACAATGCAACCACAGATGCAAGCATCTGTGTGCTGACTCCAATAATCCCACACTGCAACCAAAGATGCAAGCATCTTCGTGCTGACTCCAATGATCCCACACTGCAACAACACCCTCTGGGACCACCTGCAGCGACCAATAGCCGCAGCCAAGGAGTGCAGTTTGCACCGGTGCTGTGCAGTCAACCCTGACCTCTGCAAACTTGTTGTCTTGATACCATGCAGGGAACATAGAGGGGCCTGCTGCACAGAGTGCCAGTACACTGAGGAGCCTGCTGCGCAGGGTGCCTACACTAAGCAGCCTGCTGCACAGGGTGCCTGCACCACTTGCACAAGGTGCCTGTGCGGCATAAGGCGCACCGTGTAAGCGACTCACCCCTTCCATAATGCACGCTTGGAGGCATTCTCGCGGATCACAAACATGCGCCACACACTCTCCATGTCGGAGCTGATGACCTGGGGATGATGAGCGTAGGGAGAGACACGCATGAGCTCAAGCATGGATGATGAGGGCAGGGAGGAACACGCATGAGCTCAAGCGTGGATGATGAGGGCAGGGAGAGACACGCAAGAGCTCAAGCATGGAGGAATCAGGCCTGCAAAAAAAGCTTGCATGAGATGAGGATAGCGTGAGGTTTGGTTTGGAGCAGGCTTTGGGGGCAAGGCATGTTTTAAGAATTGCGCTGGACTCAAAAATCAGGATTCTTCATGCACGAGCTGACAGCTGCCATGCACCACTTGTGGTCTCCCTTCCCTGAAAGGGAGCAATCCCTTGCAGCATTTAATACAACCGATCAGGGCAGCAAGCCACTCATTGACGCTTGAGACCCGGATCCCCAGATTTTTTATTATGGCTCGTAAGGTATACTACAGCTATCCGCTAAAGAAGGACCAATTTTCTGAGGCTTTCCACCTCGGCGGCCAGTATTATGATCTGTGACAGCACGCCGGCCTTTCTTTAAGAAGGGCAGGCAGCTGAAGGTTACACTGCTGTTAGCAATATCTTGCCATCGCCTGTCGCCTTGCCCCATCTCACCCCCGGCACTGATGAGAATCTTGTCTCCAGCCACACATCTGTATCATTGCCCACAATACCGCGCATCCAATTCAAGGGTACACGTTCGAACTTCAGTCTTTTGGCACAAGAGATGTCTGTCAGCTGGCATCCACAGGTGGAGGTGGTGAGATGCCCAGCCAGCTAGAGTGATACGCTGAACAACACTTTGGAGACACGGCATGGACGAAGTGGTACCAGGCCTCCAAGAATGCAGACAATGGCCTGGCCACGCATCAGCCCAGAAGCATATACAAGGTGGTACAAGCTGATTTTCCAGAGGCCCGTGTACCAGCTTCAATCGATGGGTGTTAAAAATCCAAGCCATAGCTTGACACAGAGCGGCGCACACCTGCAGGTCATGAAGCTTCCCTCGCAGCTCAAGGTATAGACCGGTGGTGCTGCCTCCTCCAGCAAGCTGCAGCAAGAGTGACAACATCGCATGTGTTGTGCGTGAATGTACGTTTGATTGGGAGTTTGTATCTATATCTTCTGTTCGCATGTGCTCATGGGGTGTGCACATGAGATGTGTTCTTGTATTAGCATCTGCGTGCGTGCACATAAATCTGTATTATTGCACGCGTGTCCATGCATGTTCTCATGTGTATATCTATGAGCTTGTTTTTGAATATACATTCGCATGCATGTACAGGCAAGGGGCGCAGGCCAGGGATCCATCTGCCCTGTAGAGCATGACTACGCCTCGGTTTTCCAAGCCCTTCACAAACTCGTGTAGCACATACCTCAGCAGACTCGAGACGTTCAAGGCCCTCCTTCAGTGAGAATACCAGCCTCTTGGCATTGGTGTGCAGGGTGGTCAAGTCACCCATTCAATGCAAACGGTTGCATTCCATTTTACACAAGTCCGATATTTCGAGGAAAGAAATCATAAATACCTAACAATTGAGGAAAATGGAGTTCCAAAGATAACATTTAGGCAACGGACGGGCATGCTCAGGACGTTCTCCCTTGCACTAGCCCGCCTTTCATGCCTACGCTCAAGTTACATCAGCTCTGCTCAGATTTCTTGCTGTCAAGTGCTCGGAGGGGGATTGTCAGCTGACACGGCAAGGAGCTCAAGAGCTCTTATCAGCAGCGCTGCAGCAGCAGGAATTGAGCAGCAGCAACAGCAGCAGCAGCAGCAGCAGCAGCAAAGCAGTGCTGGAGGCAGTGCCTCAGTTCTTGATGGCAGACGTGTGGCGTCTCAATGGATAGATGAACTAGGTAGATGGGTCTCTCAGCGGACTTCTTCCCCAAGACTGCGTCTTGGCAAGGCCTGACTGCATCTTTAATCTTGAAAAGTGCTCGCCATGATGCATCCTCACACCCTGTCATGTCCAATTGTCTGATCCGTGTTTTCTAAACTTGTCACTTGCAGCTGCGGAAGTCAAGGATGTGACTGCCGTTCTACAAAGGCTTCCAGGTAATGATTCCCTGCCTCTTTTGTTTAAGCTGTGAGCATATTAGATTGTTTGGAGACGTGTTTTTTGGGGCTTGTTAACAGAATGTGGAATGAATGTTAATGCATCATGAATAGTGTCCTGACATACATGATAACACAAACACACAAACACACACAAATGCACGTGTGCAGGCTTGGCAGTAGTGCTTGTTGGCCGCCGCGCGGATTCGTTGCTGTATGTTTCTCGCAAGCAGGAAGCGGCGCACAGAGTAAGTACAGCACTTGCCTAGGTCTAGGGTCCTGCTGCCGGAAAGCAGACTACTGGCCTAAACGTGGATAGCTTGCTGTCCAGAACCGCCACCAATTCTGTTATGAGTTGTTGAGTGCTTCAAGTGTTGTGGGTGTGCAAATTGCCAGTAGCTCATTTTCCCACTGGAGATGGTTCATGGACATTCGTCTTGCACATCCTTACAAGACTGTGCAAGACTGTGATGCCATGCTGCAAAAACCTCCACAGCATTCATCACGTACCGGTTTGGTTGCTCAACGCCTATCACTTGGAATTTAGAAGTGAAATGATGTGGAGGCCTAAGCACTAGTGCCTTCTCAGTGGTGAATTTCTGGGAGGGAAAAGCTGCCAATGAAGTACGAGAGGGGATGGTGTTTGATGTTGCACAATGGGTGGAGTGCTTGTGCTTGACCAAAGCATGACCTAAGCAACATGTGCCCACTCCGCTTCATAGGACTTCAACTTTTTCATGCTCATCGTCTGGTTGTTGGGAACCCAACTTGAGGAACGGGATTAGAAGCTCTTGCGTGTAAAATATTGAAGTTTGCTCAGGAGCATGTTCCATTGTTCTGTCTCTCCTGCAGCATGAGCATTTATGGCGGCTCTCCAACCTTCTTGGTTCCAAAGCTCCTGATTGTATTTCCAGGACTCCTCAGACCAAGAGGGCTGTATGATAAACAGTGGCTAAGCACCCATTCCATTAATGTGCCTGGCTTGTTCAAAAGCCCTCAACCTTATGATCAACTTTTTCCTTGCATATCTTCCCGATGACATGATAACCCTCTTGATGCTCCTTTTCTCGTCTGTGATGTCCCTCTGCGCTCACTCGGCAAAGTAATGCAATGTATGTGGCCCAGGGCCTGATATGTGGCTTCCAAACTCAACCCCTAATACCGTACTCCTGTAAGCCGCAAATCAAAAGACATGAGGCAGCCCCAAGCCCCTCGTCCTCTGCTTCAAAATAAGAGGGACCGCTAAGCTCTCCTGCTCGCCTGGCTCATACAGACTCGGGTCAACCATGTTTTGCCATGCGCACACAGCTATGTACCCCTGGCCTTGCCTCACTTTACATTGCACACGCAGCTATGCGACCCTTACCTTGAACACAGCCCAGGCAAACGGCACTTCTTCAATGCTCGTGTGCAGCCCAGGCAAACAGCACTTCAGTCATGCCTGCACACAGCCCAGACATACGACACTTGAGTCATACTTGTGTGCAGTCCAGACATGCTGCGCACATATGTATCTGCTACGAGGGGAAGCCCACCAAGAGTGGTTAGTCTTCCCTCGCGCGTACATACATGCAGGCCGGCATAGCCGTGCACATCTACCCGCTTCCAGAGCAAGTCAGCCAGGAGGGCTTGGAGGCAGCCGTGCGCGCAGCTTGCCATCACCCAGAGGTGGACGCGGCTTTGATCCAAGTACGTCTGGGCCCAGGACGCCTGACTGCAAGCCTAACACACAGCAGAACACACCAGCAGCCGGGGAGCGCGCAGTAGAGCACGCCAGAGGCAACAATAGCACACGGTAGAGCACACAGTAGAGTACGCCAGAGGCAACAATAGCAAACGGTAGAGCACACAGTAGAGCACGCCAGAGGCAATGATAGCACACGGAAGAGCACAACTTCAGATAACTAAAACGGCAGCAATCAGTACCTCATCATGACACACAGCCACACCGCCATTGGTTCCTCCATCACCCTTGTCGGCACATCAGCTCCTCGAACGCGCTGCTGCACGTCTCAGGTGTCCTCTGCTTTCAGACACCACACCAAAAGCATCTTGTCTACAGTGCGCACTTTCCCCACTGGCGCATGAGCCTCATGTGCTGGCCGCCTAGGCACGGTCCTGCAGGCATACTCATGAATCCATCTGGACACACACACGCAAATGCAAATGCACGCACAAACATGAGCATGCGCGCAAATACAAATGCACACACCTCCACACACGCGAGCGTGGGCTCACCCACATCCCTCACCCATGACTCTAATTGAGCAAGCACAGTGGTCGATCGCTGTAAGGGCAGCCCAAAAAGCTCTGAGATTAGCAGCTGGTAGGCATGCTTCTGCATCCCACTGTGTGTGTTTGTGTGGGATGTATGTATATGCAGTGTGTGTATGTGGTGTGTGTATGTGGGGTGTGTGTGTGTGTGTGTGCATCTATGTGTGTTTTGCTGGCTGGCAGGCATGCTCTGACATCCTCACATGCTGCCTCAAATGCATATCTTTGCGCATGCCAGCTTGCCCCGTCCGTAGAGCACGTCCTCGCATGCTGCCCTCACGCGCGTGTTCGCACATGCACATATGCACCTTCATCACCCCCGCGCCCCCACATGGACCTCACGTGCGCCACCTCTTTCCAACAATCTTGTGGGTGGCGCAGCTGCCGCTGCCCAGGCACTTGAGTGAGGAGGCTGTGATGGAGCACCTGGACCCTCATAAAGACGTAGATGGTTTCCACCCGTTAAACATGGGGTGCGTGATGCGGGGTGGAGGCTTGGGCTTTGCATCAGCATCTCCCGCGTGCTTTTTCCTTGAAGTAGTGCTGCTTTTGACAATGCTGCTTTTGCTGCTAGAAGGCACACTTATTGCATTGCAGCACATCTCCAGAAAGCAGTGGTTGCTGCAGTGACAATGATGCGGGGCTATGTTGTAGGGGGGAAAGTTCCTCTCTGACAGTGCAAGAGGCACTACTCTGGCAGGTGCCTCGTGTAAATGCAGCACTGACTTTATGACACCAAGCCTACCCATGCGCTCAGCCCTGTGCTGTGCCTCTAGTGTCAACAACGCGCACACTCTGAAGCACCTTCAGGCTGCGGGCCCTCCATTTTTATTGCGCGCTCGCCTCATGTGACATGAGTCATGTCTGCAGCCTTCTGCAGAACCAGCACACCTCTTTGTTCACAGTGCGTGGGATTGAAGCAGGCACGCCATAGGCGCACACATGCCCACGTGAGCACGTGCGCTTGCACACAGGTGTTTACTGATGCGAGGTAACTGAAGCATGTGCGCTTGCATGCAGGCGCATCCTGATGCGGGGACGCACGCCCTACCTTGTGCCCTGCACGCCCCTTGGCTGCATGGAGCTCCTCAAGCGCAGCAACATTAGTGTGCGGGGCAAGTCAGCCGTGATTGTGGGAGACAGGTGGGGACAGGTGGGGACAGGTGGGGACAGGTGGGAGACAGGTGGGGACAGGTGGGGACAGGTGGGACACACAAGAGCGCCCGCACAGGCAACGTGGGTGGGTGTGTCTTGCACCTGTGTGCGGGTAGGTGCGTGCATGCGCATGTGTAGGTGTGTGGGGGGGCTAAAGAGGAAAGGGTTTTGTCCATTGTCCTCTGAAAGGGAGGTGGGCAGTCATGCATTCAGGGAGTTCCCCAGTAGTTCTGCCTGCCCACGTGCTGGACAGTGGTTCTGCCTACCCACATGCTGGATCCTGGGCATATGGCATGAACTTTAAAAAAAAAACAGGTTTTTGGCCATACTCCCTTGTGTACACTGTGCGCTTGTCATGTGTTTACTGTGTGCTCCCCTTAAAGACTGTGCTCCTCTTGAAGACTGCGTGCTCCACTTGAAGACTATGTGCTTCAAAGACTGTGCGCACCCCTTTTCTTTACTGTGGCTCTGTGGCTCTGCCCCCAATTGTGTGTGCTGTGTGCTTGGGCTCACTTGTATGTACTGTGCGCTTGGGCTCACTCGTGCAAGTGTGCTTGGGCTCACTCGTGCAAGTGTGCCTGCATGATGCGCAGCAACATCGTGGGCACACCTCTGGCAGCGATGCTGAGGGATGAGGGAGCAGCGGCTGTCACTATCTGCCACCGCATCAGCTACAGCGAGTAGGTGGCCCCTGATCTCTTGGTTTCTCACCCTGTGCATAAGAGCCTTCCCGTTGTTGAAGTGCTGCGTGTCACTTCAGACACGTGTGCCCTCCATCCTGCGTGCATATCAATATCAGTGCCGGCATGCACACGTGCATGCACACATTTGCACTCTGAGTACAAAAGTGCATACATGCTCACAAGACACACACACACAAGGGCACACATGCACATGCAACATCACGCAACACGTTCACACACACATAAGCACACATGCTGGCCGGCGCGTGCAGCTGGTTTGCGTCCCATGAGGCCGCCACGCTGCTGCAACAGCAGGACCGCGCGCGAGCCGCCGCGTCCGCCTGCCTGCCACAGCTGCCGGGGCCGAGGCCTGTGGAGACGCGGCCCGCCGCCGCCCCCGCCGCTGGCCCTCCAGATCCTGCAGCCGCCACCCCCATCATCAGCCCTCCAGGTCCCACAGCCGCGGCGCCTGTCAGCCCGCTACACCCCGCGGCTGCAGTCCAGCAGCTACCGCCGTCAAGGCCCCCCGAGCACGCTGTACCCGCAGCCATGAGCCGCCTTACCCCAGGAGCCGGGCCCACCGCCCTGCACCCCTCCACCCCAGTGCACCCACCCGCAAGCCTGCGTGCGCACCAGATGCAGAACTCCAGGCCCGCGCAGCTGCTACCCGGGGCGGCTGGGCCAGGGTCGCCAAGTGGGTCAGGGTCGCCAAGTGGGCCGCACGGGTCCCTCCTGCACCCACAGGGGGACCCCACATGCCTGGCGCCTGCAGGCGCGCTGTCGCCCCTGCCCTCCCCCACCGCCTTCCCCCCAGCGGCAGCGCCACACCCCGCCAGCCCCACTCCCTCCCATTGCTCCCGCACCCCACATCATGAACCCCAACCGTTAGCCCCACGACCCCATGAAGCTCAACCCTCAGGCCCACACACCCCCAGCCCCCACGTACCTCCTGCCCCAAGGACACCTCCTCACTGTGCGCCCCCGGCACCAGCAGGCACAGAACACCCGGAGCACCCACCCCCCGAAAGCTCCCACCTTTTGCACTCTACGCCTTCAGAGCCCACGCGCGCGGAGTCTGCGCTGTCCGGGCAGCTGCCGGGCATATGTCGCGCTGCAGGTGGGTGTGAGCCAGGGATCGTTCAGTGCGCACAGGGGGCACGTTCAGTGCTCCCAGGGGGTGCGTGCGCAAGCGCTGGCTCCCAGATGGGTGAGCCTGCTGCCCCGACTCAGGCTGCGCTTTCACAACAGTGATCCAGCTCCTATGCAGGGCATATCAAGAGCATGCACGCGCAAGGCCTGCTGTCGCCAAAGGTCTGCTGTCACCAAAGCTGCAGTCTGAGGCATTCCTAAGCTCTGCTGTCACGCAAGGTCTGCTTTCCCCAAAGGTGCAGTGCACAGAGTTGCAGTGCACATCACACAAGTTTGCAGTGCCAAAGTTGCAGTGCACATCAAGAGCATGCACGCGCAAGGTCTGCTTTCCCCAAAGGTGCAGTGCACAGAGTTGCAGTGCACAGAGTTGCAGTGCACATCACGCAAGTTTGCAGTGCCAAAGTTGCAGTGCACATCAAGAGCATGCACGCGCAAGGTCTGCTGTCGCCAAAATTGCAGTCTGAGACATATGTCATGTCCCAGGAAGGGGTGCGTCGATGGTTTGGGGCAGCAAATTCTACTGTGCGCCTGTGTGTGTGTGTTCCTGTTTGTGTGCCCATATCCATCCATGGGTGAGTGTTGGGGGGGTGTTTACCATGGACTCCCGCGTGCGTTGGTGTGGAGTTCCTGATCAGCTGCAGAACTTTGATGGTGTGTTTGGATGGATAGTTCAGCGCAGGTCTTCTATATGCAAAGAGTGCTGTGGATCTGCGCCTTGGTTTGACTGGGTGCTCAGTTGCTGGGTGTCTCTTGGCAAAGCCATATCCTTTTTCAGACATTTCCAGGCTCGGTTGAAGTGCGGTTGATGCGGTTCCAAGTTGGAAACAACCGCGGTTGCGGAGCGGGTGAAAAATCCTTGAACAACCATGACTTGGTTTGATGGGTGCTCAGTTGCTAGGTGGCTTCAGGCAGAACCATTATTTACGGCCATGCCCGCATGCGTGCTTGAGAGTATTCACAGGAACGCACAGGACATAGTGGAATAAAACTTGGTGGTCTTACCAGTGGTGGCTCGCGGCCGGTGAACATGCACAATGATAGAAAAGGAGAGTAACGTAGGCAAAGACAACACTCTAAATCAATCAAGGAAAATGGTATGATGGAAACCTAGAACTCAGATCCCCTTGGTGATGTTCTACTGGCTCTGCCCACGCGTGCCCGAGACTAAGAATTCCCAAGAGTACCTGTATATGTCAGTTCTACCCGCGCTTTTTTTTACAAGCACATGAACCAATTGAAGACAAGCAGTGTTACCTCCAACAGAGGAACAGAAAACAAAATAACGAGGATTAGGAGGATGGCTAGCAGAGCTCCACTCCTGGCCTTTATGATGATTGCTTAATCTAGTGATCATGTGCATAATATGATGTGCGGGTTGTGCAATGATCATGATGGTGTGCAGACCTGCTGGTGGTGATATGTGCCTACCAAGAGCTCCTAATGGACAAAAATTGATGCCCACTGTGCATTGATTATGATGCCCATCGTGCGCAGACCTTCTTGTTGTGGCGTGTGGCTGCCCGGAGCTCATCCGCGCCGATTGGGTGAAGTCGGGGGCGGTGGTGCTAGATGTGGGCATCAACGTCATGCCCTCAAAGCACACGGCCTTGCAGCCGCTCACAAGCAGCGGCCAAAGCAGCCACAGTGGCGGCAGTGGTGACATTAGCAGAAGCAGCAGCCAGGAAGGCGGAAGCGGCAGTGAGAACTCTGGTGGTGAGATTGATGGTGTGAGTGGTAGCAGATGCAACATCAGCAGCAGCAGCAGCAGCAGCAGCAGCAGCTCAAACCCTCAAAGTGGCTTATGGCACGGAGGACAGCTCCCACACGGCACCTTCCACGTGGTTGGGGATGTGCATTTTGCGGAGGTGTCCAAGGTTGGTGCACCTCCCTGACAAAGGGCATGCATGCATGCATGCATGCAGAGCTAATCCCTTCTTTCCTCGTTCCTCTCTCCCAAAACCTCCCTCTCTCCCAAAACCTCCCCCCATCTCTCTCTCTCTCTCTCTCTCTCTCTCTCTCTCTCTCTCTCTCTCTTTTCCCCTCCCCCTTCATAAGCATCATGCTCTTACATCCTTATGTACTACACACACACACACACATACACACACCGCCATAAGAGGCCAGGGCCATAGGTGTCCAAGTCCATAGGTATCCAAGGCCAGCGCATTGCCCACCAAGTACTGAGGGCGCTGCAGATCTGCCTCAGACATCTAGAGGCCCCACTAAATCAGGCACGTAGGTGACAACCCTTACAGGCATGTACATGTCCCTCGGTTTGCAAGGCAGGCGGCATGTGCATGCCAGTCTTGGCCACTGACCATCACATCTGCCAAGCCCGTGACGGCATAGCGCCCGCTCAACACTTGTACATTGACAATAAATACATGGCACGCAAGTATGGGGAAACCACATGCTGTGGTCGTTGTATTTGATTCAATCGGCGAGTATTGACTCGCAATGCCTGTCTCTGAGTGTTCCGCTTAAGCCGCTTAACATGGTGACATATCTGTGCACATGTTTGAAGGCGGAGTAGCCTAGACAGGTCTTTGGTTGCACACGTGATGTGACCTGTGTTGGCCAGAGCAATGCAGGGGCAATGTTTGCGCGACCTTTTCCAGTGCGCTTCATAGGTACATTACGCAGCTGAGCACGCTTGACTGTGCACAAGGAGACTTCAGGCTGTGGTCAACCCCATCGGTGGCCTGTTTTAAGCATTTTACTTTGGCCTCTGCTGTTCACCTGTTCCCTCTGCAGTTCCACATGTCATCAGCTCCACATGTGCCTATCCTGCTGCACCTTCCAAATACCCACAGGTGGCTTCTGCACTTTCGCCCGTGCCGGGCGGCTTGGGCCCAATGACCATTGCTGCACTGCTCCACAACACGGTGAATAATTCAGATAGCAGACTGTGGCAGTGCTTTGATCACGCCCATTAAGCTCTTTGGTTTTGCAAGTACGCACCTTGGGATGCTCAGGAGCTGCCTCGACTTGCTTCTGCAAGGCAAGACTTATTCAATGAGTTATTGCGTGCCCATGCACTTTCCGCAGTGAACTGATCTTAATTTCTATCAGTACCTCCACCCGCACAAAAGATGAGCATGTACGCAAACGCATCAGCTCACGCGCCCAATGCAGCAGACGGCAGTGCTCCAGTGCAGCAGTGCCCCACCAGAAGCAATTTTTGCGCGTGCTAGCACAACAGATGTGCCAGTCCTCATGCTCGCTGGCACAACCACATTGCCATGTTTATTCAGCATGCCCAGCATTGTCTCATGTGCACAGCAAACCTGTCTACGTACCTCATCAATGTCAGCAGCAGCAGCAGCAGCAGCAGCAGCAGCAGCAGCAGTGCCGCCGCTCCCACCACCACCACCACCACCACCACCACCACCAGCGGCATCCTTGTCATCTCCAAAGATGGCTTCTTAAAAGCAATTTTGTCTGTTTTTGTTGTTTTATTATACGCACTTTTTTATTTAAATTAGCTTTCACACCAGCAATATCAATCTTAAGAAATTGTTTTTATTCAATTATTTAGAAATTAAGTTATGAATCTTTTTTAAGCACTTCTAAATTGCAAGTGAGCCTTGCTCTCCTATGTGTTGGCTGCAGGTGAGAGCAGCCCGGCTGGCGGCAGTTGCTGCGCGGTCAGCGGAGGCACGGGCTGCGGAGGCACATGCTGCAGCACTCACTGCAGAGGCGGAGCGCACTGCAGACCTGCCCCAAAGGTTGATGACGCCTAGGAGGTAGCAACATGCACATCGTCGGTGCTTAGTTGGTAGGCGGACAGGTAGACACTTCGCGTGCAGCAAAGGCAGCTACAGGCTAGCCATCTGCTCGGGGATTTTGCCATAAGTTTCAGATGCATGTACAGCACAATTTAAGCACCCTTAATCTTGTACACGACGCATGTAACATGTTGCTATAGGTTTTGGGTTCATGTACAATTCATTCTTACACCATTTCCATGGTGCATTGTTTGCCTCGTTCAATAAGTCAACAAGTTGCCCTGTGAATTCCCTGATTCTGCAAATCACCTTCAGTTGTACAAGTGCGCTTTTCCTTACTCTTTACGGTGCTTTCGTAGGAATGATTTCTTTTTAAACTCAAAACTTAAAAACCGGCAACGAATTCCCCCTTGATGCGCAGCCTAGTATCATTGCATCATGATGAGTGAAGAGTTAGGAACAAGCATCGACGTCAGCGCATCTTGAAGCATTGGTTGTTGAGACAAGAGTAGGGAAAGTGGGGGGAAAGATGTACATCCCTGTAATTACAATTATAATATCAAAGGTCTCCAATCTACCAGTGACCATAAAGGTCATTTTGACATACCTGTACCAGGTCCTACCAAGTGAAGGCAAGGAAAAGAAAGGAAGAACTTTGCAGGCAGCAAGGCGCTTTAAGTTAGAAAACCTATCCGGCTTGCAACCCTGGTACTTACAAAAAGGAAGTTTACAAGTTTACAAGTTTAACTTTGACCTTCAACCAGGTAGTTTGACTGATCAGGTTGCTGGTGAACACCAGCCATCAAAAAAGCATTCATAAGCTCTGAAATAAAACGATAGGAATCATTAGTCTATTTCTGGAAAAAAACATAAGACATCTTCAGAGCAAGCTTGGGAGAAATAAAAAGCTCCAGCCTGATTGACAGTAATTTTGTGTGCCATAGGTAAATTGTGGAACAAGTCTGCAAATTGAAGCCTCTGCGAACACATTTGCATGCAAGCCCACGAAGGCACAGACCCTGGTACTTACAAAAAGGAAGGCACCACTATTCATGAGGCAAAAGTTGCTTGTCAATCATGAGGGAGCATGGAGAGAAGCTTCCACAGCGAAAATGATTGAAGTGATGGGTCCACAATGCTAACCTGGAAGGAACACTTTCATCAAACACCGAAGCATAAGATCGCTGCTGTCTCTGCGCAGATACGCAGACTCTGCACCCATACTATGAAGCCAGACTCTATGGACTTGGCGTGCCAGAAATAGGACTGACAGCCAATAAACTCTCCTGACGATCCATCATGGCTAGGTAACAATAAAGAAGCTATAGAAGTATTACTTATACATCACAAGCCATGCAGAACAGAACCAGGTTTGTTATGGCATCTAGTGCGCAGTAAGGCATCAGAAGCCTGGAGTCTCTGCATTCAATGCAAGTCACCACTCGCAGTTAAGCGCATTCATGGGCAAAATTGCAGCACTGCTGTTATCCAGGAGCATGTAACATTAGCCTCAGGCTGAGGCATCTTTTAAAAATTGCTGGGAGTATGAAACAAACGATTCAAACAGAGTTGCATAAAACAAGTGCAAAGCTGGCCCCAATCATTGGGATGATCCAGAAGAACCTTAGGAGCACTGGGAGTGGTGCTATGCCGCACAGTCCAGAGTAATGCTTTGGCACACACACTTTTATATGTACTGGACTGTGTTTTTATTAACTTTTGGCAATACGGTTTTTTACCAGAAACCTGCCCCATAACCCTGCACACTGCTATGACAGTGTATGTTGAATAGAGCGTTGATTTCTTGAGCACTCATGCATCATGCACAGGTAAGGTTTTAAGGCTGTATCCGCCGAGTGAGGGCAGCTTAGCCGGTTGTGGCCTCCAGTGAGGTTCGAACCCCGAACCCACAGGTTACGAGGTGGATAATCGACTTCCCATCTCAGGTGCCCCGCTGCCTGCTCGACTATCCGGAGCTAAAATCTGCATCATGCACAGACCATCAGGATTGGATCCTCAGGCATGCAGGGAGACAATTGCAGGGAGACAATTGCAGCCATCATGGTCAGCCATGATCAGCCATCATGGTTAGCCATCATGGTCAGACATGCGGCCATCATGGTCAGCCATCATGGTCAGCCATGATCAGCCATCATGGTTAGGCATGCAGGGAGACAATTGACAATTGCAGCCATCATGGTCAGGTACAATTTGAATGCCAGGAGGATCCTCTTCTAGCGCTGTCCACTGTAGATTTGGGGGTAGTTCTTTCACGAGTGCTTTTAGAGAGGCAGACCAGCATGATCCACCTACATGTGACTTGGCTCTGACAAAAAATTTGGTTCTGACAAGCTTAAACAGGCCACACAGTACAAAACACCTGCTCCTGCTGTTTGCGTGCACAGCTCATCCGCTTATCAGTCAATCACACATACTCCCCCTGCATGCCTGCAAATCAATATAGCCTGATTCATGCAAGTCCACAATAACCCCACCCATCTACCCCTGTCACCAGGTGCGAATGCACAGCTGGGGCATACCTGCACCCCATCCCCCACCATCTCCAGCAAACCAGTAGCCCACATAAGCGTGCCTGTGCCCTTTCCCCCAGCCTTCCCATCAATCCCCAACCTCTACAGCAAGCCCACAGCCCGCATTAGCGTGCTCCCGGCGGCCAAGGCGGCGGCAGTGCCATAAATGCTGAGGCGCAGCAGGAAGGGCGCGCTGCTGTCCTGGCTTGAGGGTCGGGTGTCCGCAGCATGCCTGCCCAGGCTGCATGTTATGTGTGAGGCAAGCAAGGTAAGGGGGTTGGGAGGGTGTGGGGTGGGAATGGGCAGTGTTTAGCAAAAAACTTTTTTTTGACAACGCTGGGATGACGAGAGCACTTTAATCATGTAGTACAGGGAGTTGTCACAGCACAATGAGTGAGGTCTTGGAGCTGAGAAAGACAGGCTGGTGCGCGCAAGGCTGGTGCAAGCTAGGCTGTGCAGGAAATGCAGAGAGGGGACTGGGAGATCAGGCCTTTCACATGCCGCTGCGCCACTAAAAGCATCTTGGCAGCAGTGATGCGTGCCTTGGGTCCACAACAGCAGGCGTACCTTCCCATCCCGCACCTCATGCATTCCGCAGCCGCCTGCCGCACAGCGCCCCCAAGCTTCACGGCCTGTCCGTTCGCAAAGCGCTTGGCACGCCCACCCAGCCACCACCCTCGCTGCTGGTGCCGAGGCTTCCAAGGCTGTTGCCCATGTGGCGGCTCCTTGTACTCGAAATCACCCTCCCCAAACACCGCCGTGCGCAGCCGCCCCGCCCCGCTCCCAAACACAGCCGCATCTCCTCCAGTGCCGCTTGCCCCTGGCTCAATCTGCTCTAGCTGCCAGCCCGCCTCAGCTTGGTCAGGCGTCCCGGTCACATCAAGATGGTGTGTCTGCCCAGCGCCCTCGAAGTCCCACATACCCACCAGCTGCTCTTGCGGCAAGGAGAATAGCAATGCGTCCACGCATGCATGCTGCGGCTCCACGCACCCCCAAGACGTGCCAAGAGCCTTGTGACACCTGCCCCCCTGCCCCCCTTGCCCATCAGTCTCCCCCCCGCCCACCTCTGCCCTTAATACGCCCCCCTGGGGCACCCTTGTGGCTTCTGCTGCTGTGCCTGCTTCTGCTTCTGCGCTCGCCACTGCCGCCCACTCACTGCTAAGGCCAGCATGTGTTGAATGTAGATGGGGCATCGGCTTGCACAGACTCCCCAGCAGTCTCACCTCAACCTCCTCAGGTAGGTCAGGGAGGAGCTGGCCTGCAGCGGCGGGCACGTGCATTGCAATTGAAGTGCAGCGTCAGGCATGCGCGCTGTCATGGGAGTGCAACGTCAAGCGTTGTCGGGCGTAGGTGCGGGGATGGATCAGCAGGAGGGGGGGAGGCCTTGTGGGCAAGAGCACTTACACTGCAAGTTACTGGAAGGCTTTGGAGCTGGAACCATGACTTAGACATGGAGGCACTACTTTTTGGTGGTGGGATCTCATGTTCCCTGTACCTGTACTGACTACAATCGCAGTCGCAGCAGCGGGAGGCCTTGAAGGCAAGCATGCGGTAAGAAAGATCCAAGGTCGTGGAGCCGGAGAATCTGCAGTGGCATGGGCTTGGGAGCACCACTGGACTTCCTCTGAGCACCACTGGCCTTCCTCTGAGGCACTGCTGCTGATGCAGAGATCATTGATCTGATGCATCATTGCACGGATGCACACGGGCTCCCTTTGTATACCCAATTGAAGACTGGCAGAGACCATTTCTAAAGCAAACATTGCGGCTGCACACCTGCCGCCTCCTCCGCAGTGCAGGCAAAGCTACCACTGGCGCCGCCTGTGTACGCCAGCTCCAAGCTCCCCAGAAACTCGTCTTCAGACATCCAACCACCGCTTCCGGCAGCAGTTGGCGACATGGAGCGGTGCGGCAGGAATGCCACTGCGTTCACATCCCGGGTGCAGCGGTCCGGAGGCACGATGGAGGAGGAAGAACTGTGGGGGGCCTGCAAGTGGATCAGTGCTGAAAGAATGGGATGAGAAAGGGTATATATATGAGGTGCTGGAAGAATGGGATGAGAAAGGATATACATATGAGGTGCTGGAAGAATGGGATGAGAAAGGATATTCATATAAGAAAGGATATACATTTAGAATATATGTGTGCCTACCACTGACAAGAAAGTCCCTCACAACATGACAGTGATCAATCCATTTGTAGATGCCAAGCGTGCGTGAGTGTGTGCCGGCGCGTCCGTATCCACGCTTGAGCATGCCATGCTTACCTACCCAGGCAGCTATAGCGCCCCTTACCGCATGGGACAAGTGGCCAAGCATGCGCGCATCATCTATGTGCGGCCACATGTGCATGGGAGGTGCATTACCTGGGCAAATATTACTCAAGTGTGGAAGCTGAGCAAAGCCACTGCATTGCTCAGCACGGTTGGCCGCCAAAGCTTAGCATATGGCTGGCCACCAAAAGCAAGTATGCAGACAGGATCTGTGTGATCTGTGTGTACAAAAGCAGCCAAGTTTTCAAAAGCATGCAACACCAAATCCAGGCTTTTGTGGTGTTGTGTCGTAGTGGGATGGTTTGATTGGCCGCAAAGCACGCGTACTCTGGCGCAGTGGACTTAAGGTACATATTTTTTAGGGAGATGCAGGCACTTGTGCTAACCACAAGTCCTGCAATGTACCAGATAGCCACAGAATCATGAGAAAGGTGAATGTGTCAGCGCACTATGCGGCTGCCTGATCATCAAACCATCAAATCTGGCCTCTTCTTGCATGATTGTGACCAGCCCCACCGTTTGGGACGGGGGCGGGAGTATGGGCAGGACCTTGTCCGTGGGGGATGCGTCTGAGGCTGTGTCCTGCTGCGGACCAAGTATTGGTAACACAACGCCTGCGCGCATGCACATGGACGCCAGCAGAGGGCACGTCTGTGCCTGCGTGCATGCGCAAGGGATTTTTGCCAGGTATGGGTTGCACTGCGCCAGCCTGCATGTGCAGTGGATGCGCACAGCCCGGTGTGCAACGCAGGCTCAAGCATACGCGAACACAGCCAAGCATGCGCACACACACGCACCCAGACAAGAGTGAACTTTCCTGAACAGATACCTGTGGGTGCAAATCACCAGCTTCCCTCAATGTGCTGCCTAGAGAGCACCAATGTGGTGTTCAGATCCATAACTCACCTCACACATTACACATCTCACATGATCACGCAACGCCCG
>LKMJ01001732.1_pt1 | contig 19549 bp, 18 predicted proteins | sample 643391 | NCBI WGS metagenome assembly LKMJ01 (sample SAMN04112250, study PRJNA286221) | soda lake metagenome | biome: soda lake; feature: Kulunda Steppe; material: water; isolation source: sample PL-Br10 brine of Picturesque Lake | place: Russia: Kulunda steppe | collected 2010-07 | reverse complement strand
TCCGGGCGCTTCATGGGGTTGAGGTTGCGGAACTGCCGGGCACTGGTGCTGATCGCCCGGAAACTGGAGCGGGTCAGGTAATAGCTGATCTGTTCCGCTGTGCGCCGCATGCCGATCCGGTCCAGTATTTGGGAGCCGGAAAGGTAATTCAGGGCACTCAGCGCATAACCCATTGCATCGCGCGCCATGGGAGCCTCCTCGGAGTGTGACTGACAATCCGATTATGGCGCATTTCTCCGGCCTGGCATTGACCCATTTGCCGCAACCGGGCGCATTGCGGCAAACGGGCCGTAGCCAGCAACCGGAATCAGGATTTGAGGCGGTAACCGGTCCGGAAAATCCACCAGATGATCGCCATGCACGCGACAAGGAAGGTCAGCGTCATCCCCAGGCTGACCCAGACATTGACGTCCGACACCTCGAAGAAACTCCAGCGGAACCCGCTGATAAGATAGACCACCGGGTTGAACAGCGATACGGCCTGCCAGAAAGGCGGCAGTACATCGAGCGAATAGAAGGTGCCGCCCAGGAAAGTCAGAGGAATGATGATCAGCAGTGGCACAATCTGGATCTGTTCAAAATCCTCCGCCCAGATGCCCACAATGAAGCCGAACAGGCTGAAAGTAATGGCGGTGAGCAGCAGGAAAAACACCATCAGCACCGGATGGGCGACACTCAGGTCCACAAAGAAATTGGCCGTCACCAGTATGATGCAGCCGAGGATGAGCGATTTCGTGGCTGCGGCGCCGACGTACCCGAGCACCACTTCCAGATAGGATACCGGCGCGGACAGCACTTCATAGATGGTGCCGGTAAAGCGCGGGAAAAAGATCCCGAAAGAGGCGTTGGTGACACTCTGGGTCAGCAGCATGAGCATGATCAGCCCGGGAACGATGAAAGAGCCGTAGCCGATGCCATCGATTTCCTCGACCCGCGAACCTATGGCCGCACCGAAAACCACAAAGTACAGCGACGTGGTCACAATGGGCGCCACTATGCTCTGCAGCCAGGTCCTTCCGGCACGCGCCATTTCAAACCGGTAGATTGCACCGATTGCACGGAGGTTGATCATGAGTTCACCAGATTCAGGAAAATGTCTTCCAGGGAGCTTTCCGTGGTGTAAAGATCACTGAACTGGATGCCCTGCTCGGTAAGATCATGAAGAAGCCTATCAATACGCGTCTGGGCCTCTTCACGATTGTAGGTATAGGTCAGTACCGAGCCGTCATCGGTCAGGGTCAGATTGTAGCCTGACAGTGCCGCAGGCAAGCTGGAAACCGGCTCGGTCAGCTGCAGTATGAGCTGTTTCTGACCCAGCTTGCGCATAAGCCGGTTCTTTTCCTCCACCAACATGATCTCGCCACGGTTGATCACACCAATGCGGTCAGCCATTTCCTCGGCTTCCTCGATGTAATGGGTAGTGAGAATCACCGTCACGCCGCTGTCACGCAGGTAGCGAACCGTCTCCCACATACCCTGGCGAAGCTCCACATCCACACCGGCAGTGGGCTCGTCCAGAAAAAGGATCCTCGGCTCATGGGCAAGCGCCTTGGCGATCAGAAGGCGGCGTTTCATCCCGCCGGAGAGGGTGCGCAACTGACTGTTACGCTTTTCCCACAACTGCAGGTCACGCAGCACCTTCTCCAGATAGGCGTCATTCCGGGGCTTGCCAAACAGACCCCGGGTGAAGCGCAGTGTCGTCCAGACGTATTCAAAGGCATCACGGGTAAGCTCCTGGGGAACCAGGCCGATGCGCGAACGGGTCTGGCGGTAATCCCGGATGATGTCGTAGCCATCAACCGTGACGCTGCCACCTGTTGCATTGACGATGCCGCAGATGATGCTGATCAGCGTCGTCTTGCCAGCCCCGTTGGGGCCAAGCAGCGCAAAGATCTCGCCCTTGTTGATGCTCAGATTGACGTCTTTCAGCGCCTGAAAACCGGAGGCATAGGTTTTATCCAGATTTCGAACTTCCAGAATCGGGGGCAAGATTCACCTCAGACAACAAACCCGTTGGATCCGGCTGCATTCAGCCGGACCGAATGCGGTCCATCGGGACCAGTGTGCGCTCAATGCCACTGACCATCAGCGCGTGATGGGCCTCAAGCTGTTCGCGATAGAGGGCAACGAGCTCGTCACGCACACTCTCTTCCAGTTCCTCGAGACTGGCCTGCAGCGCCTGTTCCAGTTCATCCCGGTTGAGCGCCTCATCAAGCCTGAGCAGGGCGGCATCCGTGGCCACCCAGGTGACGGCGCCGGCAACGAGGGCACAGCCCAGGGCGCCGGGCCCGGTTGGAGCGCACAGGGTAGCACCACCAGCGGCCGCTGTCGCGCCCCGTCCCGCCGCCCGACCAGCCCCCCGGGCACCGGCAGCGCGTGCCCCGGTAGTGGTGGCTCGCTGGCGCACTGCACGCCAGACCGCCGGCCCGGCCGCTACCCCGCCGGCGGCCATTGTGGCCATTCCGGCCCGGGTTTCGAGCCTGCCGGATTGATCCGCCCGCAACTGTTCAGCCAGAGCGGTGAGATCGATTGATGCGCTGGATGCTGCACCCTCTGCACTATCCAGCGGCGCGGGCGTTTCGTGCGCCCGTAACATCTCCTCCAGAGCCGCCAGCCAGCCCTCCCGACTCTGCTTACTGTGCTGGCGGAGCTCACCCGCGATCTGCAGCTCCATCAGCTCCAGGGACTGCTCCCATTCGTCTTCAGGAAAGAGTGTTTCCGACGCTTTGCCAGCCACATAGTCACCGCTGCTCAGACCCACCGCACTGGCGCCTGCCCAGAACAGCCGACTGTATTCCCCGCCGAGGGAATAGTACCAGTCAAGAAACTCCGGAATCCGGCCCTCAACGCCACCCATGAGCCGGTCCACACCCTGCCCCACAGCAGCCTCCAGACGCGCCTGCCCCAGCCCCAGGCTCTGATCCATATACTCTCTGGAAGCCCTTCGCAGCCCCATGGCAAGCTCCGGTGAAAGCCGGTAGTAACGCTCCTCGAAGGTCAGCGATACCGACTCCGGTTTCGTCCAGTCCTGCTGCGACTGGTTCACTAATGACCAGCCCAGAACAAGCGCAAGAGCCGGAACGAGCAATGCCATGACAAGCCGACCAGCGCCAGACACCCTAGCTGCGATTGCTGTCATAGCGTCCCATCCCGGATTCCAGAGCCAGAAAAAGCCGGGTCAGCCCAACCAGCCAGACCGCCTGGGCAACAAAGAGCATGATCCATCCCAGAGCCGCCAGAACGGGGCCTGCCTGGATGCCCGGCAGCACCTGCTGCATCAGCCACTGACGCAGCCCCTCTCCGGCAGCCACAAGCTGCAGTGCCCCCTCCAGCCAGCCACTGCGCGCCGCTTCGGCATCCACAAAGTGCCAGACGGCCCGGTTCAGGGCCACACCCTCAAGATCCGGACGAACCTGATGGAGCGAAGACCAGACCACCAGGGGCAGCATTGCGATCATCACCAACCAACCGGCAACACGCCCGCTGATGAGCGCCAGCCAGCGCGGGTGAGCATGCCATCGAAGGCGGTTGCGCGCAGCATGGCATGACAGCCACCACAACAGTGCGGCCCCCGGAAGCACGATCGCGAGGAGACCGGATTCAAGCCGGACCAGCGCCAGCATCAGCGCCAGGCCCAGAATCAGACCGATGCTGAGCTGGCGGAACAGCATCAAAGCCCCTCCACGCAGACGCCGCTGAAGGTGGCTTTCCGGGTAGAGGCAGGCACTGAGCATGCGCTCACGCCTCACCCGTGCCAGCCAGAATCCGACCAGACCCAGGGCGGCGCCGATCACCAGCCATACAGCCAGTATCACCTCATCCCCCAGAAGACGGGCGTTGAGGTGGAACAGCCACAGAAGAGCAACCAGAGCCAGAGCAGCGGCCAGACGTATCACAGCCGCTCCCGGCTCAGAGAGACTCTATTCGATACGCCACAGACCCGCATCCGACTCATCGTTAAGCACATAAACATGACCCTCGGGGCCTTCCCGCACGTCCCGTATACGGCCAATTTCCTGCAGCAGCAGCTCTTCCTCATGGATCACGGTATGGTCCTCAAGCACCACCCGGCGGATCCGTTCACTGCGCAGCCCCCCGGCAAGCAGGTTGCCTTCCCACATCTCAAAGCGATCAGCCGTCACCAGTGCCAGACCGGATGGGGCATGGGTGGGCAGGAACTCATAAATGGGGTCTTTCATTTCCTCGTGCGAACGAACCTCACCGAAGGGCTCTTCGGTACTGTAGTCCCGACCTTTACCGGCAACAGGCCACCCGTAATTACCGCCCGCCTCGATCAGGTTGAGCTCGTCACCGCCACGCGGGCCATGTTCCGTAGCCCAGATTTCATCGGTTTCGGGATGAACAATCAGTCCCTGGATATTGCGGTGGCCATAGCTGTAGATCTCCGGCAGGTAATCGTCATTGCCAACAAAGGGATTGTCGTCCGGCACGCCCCCATCCTCGGTCATGCGCAGCAGCGTGCCGGCGTGGTCATCTGTCGCCTGGGCACGCTCCGGGTGAGTGCCGCGATCCCCAATGCTCATCAACAGCGTCCCATCCGCTTTCCAGGCCAGGCGTGAGCCATAGTGACGCCCCGGTGAGGAGGCCCGATCCTGGGTGAAGAGCTCTTCCATGTCCTCCAGCTCTCCTTCCCCCAGGCGGGCCCGGGCCAGAGCCGCAACGGTATCGCCACCGTCCGCCTCGCGGGAATAGGTCAGATAGAGCCAGCCATTGTCTTCATAGTCAGGATGGAGCACCACATCCAGAAGCCCGCCCTGATTCTGCGCGGAGACCTCGGGCGTACCCTCAATCGCAGTCACCTCACCGTCTTCACTGATGTGGTTGAGCTGACCCTCACGCTCCGTCACCAGATAACCCCCTTCCGGCAGGAAGGCGAGGGACCAGGGATGATTGAGTCCATCAGCAACCCGCTTGAGCGTCACGGTTTCATATTCAGTGCTCAGCGTTCTCTCTTCAGCCAGTGCCCCCCCCGTCCATGATCCAGCAATGACAGCTGTTGCCAGCACACCAGCATGAAAGAACCTGCTTGATGCCACCATGATGCCTTCTCCCCTGTCCGTTCCTTATTGTCTCTCTGCAAGGCCATTCGTGGGCGCTGCCCAGTAAGCCTGTGTCGTAAACACTACATCCAACACCAACTGGGGGTAAACCTGACGCACACGGGCGTCCAGATCACCCCGTATACGGTCAAGCTCCGCGAGCCCCTCAAGCGGGTAATCCTCGGGCATGACCACATAGACTGACACGTAAAGGGTACGACCGGGACGTACCATCCGGACCAGATGATGATGACTGGGCAGATGAGCCAGAGCCTCGTCGACGGCCTCCCGCACAGGCCCACGGATGTGTCTGGGAGGCGCCCGATTGAGCAGCTCCTTGATGGCACGCGAGGCCATACGGAAGGGAACGCCCAGACAGAACACCACCACGACAAAGGCCACCAGGATGGGGTCCACATAGGGCACAATGCCATCGTAGCCCAGCCAACGGGCCAGGGGGATCAGGCAGAAGGCCAGCAGCACCGAAGCGGAGATGATGGTGTTGATGAACCAGTTTTCGTAATCAGCATCCACGAGCGGACTGCTGTTACCCTGCCGTACCCGGCGCAGTATCAGAAAGGTCGTGGTGCTGGTGAAGGTTGCGAAGGCTGCATAGAAAATGGCAAGACTGGCAACAATCTCGCGCCCGCCGGCAAAGAGCACCAGCACCGAGTCGCCCAGCGCCAGCAGTGAAACACCCAGAATGAGGAGCCCCTTGCCAGCATTGACCAGGGATTCGAAATAGGCAAAACCAAAAGGATATTTCTCTGTATCCGGCTGTGAGACCAGATAGGCCACCCGAACCGTCAGCAGGGCGATGGCGAAGTAGATCAGGTTGAAAAGCCCATCCAGCAGGATAACCTGTGACCCCGTCAGCACGGCAAGTCCCAGCCCGACACTGCCAAGCACCAGGGACATGACAGCCGACAGCGTCAGCGCCCTGCGTTCAGTTGCCATTTGCGCGTCCTTGAATAAGGGGGACAGGAAATGCGGGTGCCCTGATGGCGAGCATCAATTCTCCGCCAACCGCCAGTTGGAATAGATTCCGAAGCCACGCACTGTCAGACCCAGTTCTCTGAGCCATTCGAGCATCACCTGATTCGACTGCCTGGGAAGCCAGTAGTGGCCATTCAGGGGCACAAACGTCAGATTGTAGCGGCGATTGTAAACCGCCTGTTCCTCATTCGCACGGAATTCAGCGTCCAGGCGCTCACGCAGGGCATCCGAGCGCTGCTGCGCCACCTCCAGTTCAAACACCTCCACATGTCCTTCCGGAATCAGCGTGTGCAGCCCCCGCGGGCTGCGCCATTTGCTGAACGCATGCCGGCCCAGAGCCGACTGCGTGGGCCAGAGCAGCGCCTGAAGACCTCTCAGCGCGCCCGCCTCATTGAGCCCATACCAGCGCCATTCCCCCCAGGTGTAGCGTACCCCTCCGCCCTCGCCATCCGGCAGGACAAGGCTTGCATGGCGTCCGTGATCCACCAGAAAAACCTCCACGGCATTTTTCGGCTCGCTTGGCGGAATCAGCATGTTGGCACACCCGACCATCAGCAGTAATAGAGGAAAGATCAGTAACAGAACGCCCCGGCGCCGGAAGGTGCGTCGCATGATAGATCCCGTAAACAATGAATTTTCCTGATTCTCGGTCTATTTTTATGGCATGGCAAATATAAGAAACCGTCTCATTCAGTCCCGACTTTTTGGCCGGCTGCGAACAAACTTTCAGCTGTCGCTGATCATTCTGTTCTGTCTGCCGGCCGCCGTTGCCATTGGTGGTTTTGCCGTATTCCGCTTTCTCGACGGCGATCTGGCCATGGGCATCGTGGACACATTGCTGGTTCTTCTCCTGGTGGGGATAGTCGCGTACAGCCTCTGTACCGACCGCACCCGGGGTGCAGGCATCGTCCTGGTGCTGTTCAATGGACTGGGCGTTGTCGCGGTCATGTATCTGGACGGTCTGGTCGGGCTTTTCTGGGGCTATGCCGCCATTATCGCCGCCTTTTTCCTGTCCCCGGTATTCGTCGCCGTTTTTGAGACACTGTCTTTTATCCTTGCCAGCATCATCCTGGCGGACCGGATTGGCGTCGATTCAGTGGTACTGGCCTCCTACGTGGTGACCACCATCGTAATCGCCGGTTTTTCCTTCGCCTTCGCCATGCGAAGCCAGATCCAACACCAACAATTGCAAACGATGGCCACCATCGACCCTCTGACAGGTGCCGCCAACCGGCGGGTTCTGGAGGACGAGCTGCAGATTGCCATTGCCGAGCATCAGCGTAACGGCTGCTCATACGGTCTGCTCATTCTCGATCTGGACTATTTCAAGGAGGTCAACGACAGGTACGGTCACGCCGTGGGCGATGAAGTTCTATGCCAGCTGGTCAAGCTGATCGACGGACATACCCGGCGCACGGACCGGCTTTTCCGGTTTGGTGGGGAGGAATTCGTGCTGCTGCTGCCCAACACCAACCAGAGCAGTCTGGATACGGCCAGTCGCCACCTGCACCAGGTGTTGAAGGACTACCTTAAGGGCCCGGGAGGGCCCATTACCTGTTCTGTGGGTGGCGCCCTGCTGCGTCGGGGGGACTCGTGGGAAAGCTGGCTCCAACGTGCAGACCATGCCCTTTATGAGGCGAAAGGAGCAGGTCGCGACACCATAATCATCACCCCTTGAGGGCGGATTTCAGTCCAGAACGCCCAGCGCCAGCAATGATCCGGTATTAAGCAGACCATGGGCGATGATCGCGGGCCAGAGCGTTCCCCAGCGGATGGTCAGCCAGGCGAAGACCGCACCGGCAAGCGCCGTCTGGGCCACTCCGAACCAACCCTGGTAGAAATGGCCCAACCCGAAAAGGACTGAAGAAAGCAGCACGGGCAACCAGACACCAGGCAGCAGCCGCTCCGCCTGGGACAGCAGCAGCCCCCGCGCAACAACTTCCTCATAGAAGGCCACAAACAGCATCATGCCAGCCAGTGTAAGCAGAGGGACGTCCCCCATCAGGTCCGCCCCGAAAGTGCCCAGTTGTTCGTGGTGGGAAGCAATCAGCTCCGGCTGGAACAACCGCACTACAGTGGCGAAAACCAGATTCACCAGCATGAATACCAGCAGGGCCAGCCCAGCCCGCAGCAGATCAACCGGCCGGGGCAGCACCAGCCGGATCCGTCGCGGCTTGATACCACGCCAGATCATGATGGCCACAGCTCCGACCACCACCAGCCCGCCCTGGATGCTGAGCAGGGTCAGGATCTTCATTTCAGGGTGGAAGACGTTCATCACCAGCCCCGCCACCAGAGCCGCACCAAGCACCAGAAGCAGAGTCAGTCCCATTTCCAGCAGGGCGCTGAAGCGGTCTCGACTGAAGGGATCTGGCATCTTGTATCTCCGGTCAGTCTTCGGCTTCGCCGCCGATTTCCTCAGCCGTCAGGTGCCGATACTCCCCCGGCGCCAGTGACTCATCCAGAACGATGTTGCCGATCTGTTCCCGGTGAAGCTGTGTGACGCGGTTGCCCACGGCTCCGATCATACGCTTGACCTGGTGGTATCGCCCCTCTGACAGGGTCAGGCGGAGATGGCGCTCACCGATGCGTTCAACCGCCACCGGGCAGCTGGGCTGCTTCTCGCCCCGCAGGGTCACGCCGTCGCGGAGTTGTTCGACATCCGTCTCTTCGAGAGGATCGGCCACAACTACCCGGTAGACCTTGCGACAGGCATGACGCGGTGAGGCAATGCGGTGCCCCCACTCGCCATCCGTCGTCAGCAGAATCAGGCCGGTGGCGTCCTTATCGAGTCGCCCAACCGGATGCAGATCGTGGCGCTCCCCCGGATCAAACAGGCCGACCACGGTCGGGTCATAATCGTCCTGGGTGGCACTGACCACGCCCTCGGGCTTGTTCAGCATGTAATAGCGCGGTCCGGTTTCCAGGGTCAGCCGCTCGCCATCAAGGTAGACATTGTCCTGGGGGTCAACCGGAGTCTGACCTTTGAGCCGTTCATCACCGCGTTCAGCAATATTCACCCGCCCGGCCCGGATCGCCTGACGCGCTTCGCGGCGGGACAGTTCCGTGGTTTTTGAAATGTAGAAATCCAGCCGGGGGCGTTTGGGTTCGCCGGCTTTTCTCATGGAATCGCCTTTTTCTGGTTCGCTGGATCACCCGGTTCGGATGAGTGCGCAGTCTACATCATCAGAAACAGTGGCGTGAGACACGCAAAAGCTTATAAAAACCGTCAAATCTTGAATCACGTTACAAATTGTAAACATCATACTTGCTTCAGCGACTGTTTGTTACGAAAGTATGGCCACTTATGTATAGCCAAGAATGCTGTAAATTGGCCAAACCTATCAATTATTTCACATTCTGTTGCTGAAATCGGGAGAAACAATAATGGAAACAACAGCCACCTACGATGAGGCTCCCTGGCTCAGACACTATGCCCCGGGCATGTCCGCCGACAGGATCGTCTCACCCTACCGCAGCCTGGCCGAGCTGGTCAGTCACACAGCGGAGCGCTTCGGCAGCCAGACCGCTTTCACCACCTGCATGCCCAACGGCATGAATGGCTCACTCACCTTCGATGAAACCGAAGAGATGTCTGATGCCTTCGCCGTCTACCTGCGTGAACATCTTCAGGTACTGCCGGGCACACGGGTAGCGGTACAGATGCCCAACTGCCTGACCTATCCTGTTGTGGCCATGGGTGTGTTCAAAGCCGGATGCGTACTGGTGAACGTCAACCCCATGTACACCGAGACGGAAATGGAGCACCAGTTCAATGACAGCGGTGCCGCCGTGCTGGTGATCATGGACATGTTCATGGACAAGCTGGAAGCGGTTCTGCCCAAAACCACCGTCCGGCATGTGGTTACCACCAGCGTCGCCCAATGGTTCCCGCCGACTGTGGGCCGGATCATGCACCTGATCCTCAAATACTGGAACAAGGCCATTCCCGAGCACAACGTCAACTCAAAGCACATTGATCATGCCCTGCAGCGGGGACGCGACCTCAAGGCGGAGAACGGCATTGACGTTGAGGACTACTGGTCCGGCCTGCGCCCGGAACACACCGCACTGCTGCAGTACACAGGCGGCACCACCGGTGTCAGCAAGGGCGCCGAACTGACCCATGGCAATCTGCTTGCCAACATCCAGCAGATTGACGTGGTTGCGGGCGACCATATTGAGGAAGGCAAAGAGTGCGTCGTGACGGCACTGCCCCTGTACCACATCTTTGCCTTTTCGGTGAACCTGCTGGCCTTCTACAAAACCGGCGCCCACAACGTACTGGTGCCCAGCCCGCGGCCAATCCAGAACATCCAGCGCGCCATTGAGAACTACCCGGTGAGCTGGATATCCGGCGTTAACACGCTCTACAACGCCATTCTCAACGAGGAGTGGTTCACCCTCTACCCCCCGAAAACCATGAAAGCGGCCCTGGCTGGCGGCACAGCACTGCACAAGTCCGTTGCCCAGAAGTGGACGCGCATTGTCGGCAGCCCCATCGCCGAGGGCTATGGGCTGACGGAGACCTCACCGGTACTGTGCTTCAACCCCCTTGATCAGCCCAAGTCCGACAGTATTGGTATCCCGGTCCCGGGCACTGAAATCGCCATCGTGGATGATGACGGCAACCCGGTACCGGCGGGCGAACCCGGTGAGATCATCGCCCGTGGCCCACAGGTGATGCAGGGCTACTGGAACCGTCCCGATGAGACCGCCAAATCCATGAAGGATGGCTGGTTCTACACCGGTGATGTGGCCTACATGGACAAGGACGCCTACTTCCACATTGTTGATCGCAAGAAGGACATGATTCTGGTCAGTGGCTTCAACGTCTACCCCAACGAGGTGGAAGACTGCATTGCAATGATAGACGAGGTTCAGGAGTCCGCCGTCATCGGTCTTCCGGATGCCAAAAGCGGCGAAGCCGTCGCCGCCTACGTTGTTCTGCGGGAGGATGGTCCGACCACGGACGACATTCGCCGCCACTGCAAGAAGCACCTGACCAGCTACAAGGTTCCCAAAACCGTTGAGTTCCGTGAGGACCTGCCCAAAACCCCGGTTGGCAAGGTGCTGCGCAAGGAGCTGCGCGCTGAGGTCACCGGCAGCACCCAGCCCCAGCGTGATCAGGAGCAAAGCAGCGGCAGCACTTCCGAGGCCACCGGGGAGAAACGCAGGGAAACCGAGACCGCCTGAAACAAATCACCCAATAACAACCGTTACTAATTGATCTGAGGAGACAACATCATGTTGAGTCCCGTTGAGGAAGCGCTGCTGGCCGTGATGATGATCGTCATCATGCTCGGTATGGGCTCCTCCCTGACCTTCAAGGATTTCCGTATAGCCATGCGCCACCCTCAGGCGGTGGGCGTTGGCTTCGCGTCACAGTACCTGTTCATGCCCATGATCGCCTTTGGGCTTTCGTTGCTGTTCAACCTCACCGGCCCCCAGACCATTGGTCTGGTTCTGATGGGTTGTATGCCGGGCGGCACCACCTCCAATATCTTTGCCTATTTCTCAAAGAGCCTGCTCAGCCTGAGCATCATGATGACGGTGTGTTCGACCATTGGTGCCGTTTTTCTGGTGCCGATTCTGATGGAGCTCTACACCTCAGGTGTGGACGGTAACCTGCGGATTCCGCCCACCGAGATCGCCTCACTGCTGTTTGTACTGCTCCTGCCCACATTCCTGGGCATGTGGCTGCGCAAGAAGAACCCGAATAAGGGCGCTGTAACTGAGTTGATCGGCGGGCTGATTGGCGTCTTCGTCATCATCTTCCTGATGGTGACCTGGATTCCGCGTAACTGGCAGCTGCTGTTTGAAACCCACAGTACCGTTTACGCCTCGGTGATTCTGCTGGGCATCATCGGCTTTGCCTTTGGCTACACTTTTGCCCGCGTCCTGAAGCTCGATCCCCAGAAAGCGCGTACGGTCTCGCTGGAAACCGGCATCCAGAACGGCCCGCTGGGCGCGCTGATTGTGATCATGGTCTTTGATGGGCGCATCCAGCAGGAGATCCTGGTGATGCCGGTCATGTATTCGCTGTTCATCGTGATCACCTCCACCTTCGCCACGCTCTACTACCGGCGCTGGACCTTCAAGGAGGAGCTGGATCGCGACCAGGCCAAGGTGGAACCGGCAAAATAGCGATTCCAACAGCACGGAAAGGCTGCATAAGGGGAGTCCGAAATGGGACTCCCCTTTTTTGTTTTTTCCGTTTGGTTCCGCCCCCGGCTGGGGCTACACTGAGTCCAACCCAATGGCGACCCAACGGAGAGACGCTATGATCGTGAAAGACGTGAACAAGGACATCATCGGTACCGACCGCGAAGTTAAGGGACCGGGGTGGACCAGCCGCCGCCTGCTGCTGAAGAAGGACGGCATGGGCTTTTCCTTCCACGAGACCATCATCCCGGCGGGAGCAGAGCTGCACCTGTGGTACAAGAACCATCTGGAAGCGGTCTATTGCGTAGCGGGCAACGGCACCATTGAGGATCTGGCCACCGGTGAGGTGCACAATATTCACGACGGCGTCATCTACGCGCTCAATGAGCACGACCGCCACATCCTGCGCGGCGGCACCGAGGACATGCGCCTGATCTGCTCCTTCAACCCGCCGGTGACCGGCCGTGAGACCCACGACGAGGACGGTTCCTACAACCTCGTTGAGGACTGATCACCGTCTGAGCAGCTGAAAGAGCCGGGCACCCGCCCGGCTTTTTCGTTTATGGCGCCATCACTGGCCCAATGGGTCAGTGATCATGGCTGTGTTCTTCTCCCGTCTCCTCCCCATTGTCTGACGCCGAGTCGCCTTCCTGACCTTCCTGGTCATGATCGTCGTGGTCATGATCGTCGTGGTCGTGGTCGTGGTCGTGGTCGTCGGAATGGTGGTCATGGCCGTTATGATCATGCCCATCCGTATCCGGCAGGCGCTCCACGCCAATGCCGTGACGATAGACGTTCTCACCGCCCAGATAGCCCGTGACGCTGATGGCAATCAGCCCGGCCAGCAGAACCACAAGCAGAGGCACACCCGCACCGCACCAGCGGTGCCGCTCCAGCCAGGCCAGCAGCGCCGCCACGGCAAAGACACCGGTGGTGATCCAGGCGGCGTAGAGGTGACGGGTCATGGCTTCATGGCCAGCGCCGTCATGGGGCACCGAGTTATAGGCCAGATAGCCGGTCACCAGTGACGGGATCAGCATGACGACCCCCGCGCCCAGATTGAACCGCGCCACCGTGGTCAGCTTACCCGCCACCTCTGAAGGCCAGAACCGCGCCACCCAGAACAGCACCACCGACAGGCTCAGCAGTGCAATGGGGAAATGCACCCAGATCGGGTGCCAGTTGGGAATGATCTCAATCATGGGTGGCCTCCTCGTCCATCCGGAATTGATGCCGACGCAGCAGAATGGAATTCCCGATGACCGACAGGGAACTGGCCGTCATGGCCACCACGCCAATCATGGGATGCAGCAGGCCGGCGGCGGCAATGGGAATGGCGGCCACGTTGTAGCCGCTGGCCCAGACCAGATTCTGGACGATCTTGCGGAAGGTGGCCTTGGACAGGTCCATGGCCTCCACCACACCGGTGAGCTGACCGCGCACCAGGGTGATGTCGGCCGCCTCGATGGCCACATCGGCACCGGCCCCGATGGCGATGCCCACATCCGCCTGGGTCAGCGCCGGCGCATCATTGATGCCGTCACCCACCATGGCCACATGGGCCCCGAAGCGCTCCTGGAAGCCGCGGATGGCATCCACCTTGCCGTCCGGCAGCACGCCTGCGCGCACCTCATCAATGCCGACCCGGCGAGCCACCGCTTGGGCGGCGCGCTCGTTGTCACCGGTGATCATGACCACATGCAGCCCCATGGCGTGCATGCCCTCAATGGCCCGGGCCGATTCGGGTTTCAGATCATCCGCCACAGCCACCAGACCGGCTGCCTGTCCCTCTACGGCGACGATCACCACAGTGCAGCCCTCGCCTTCAAGCCGGGCCAGCTCCTCGGACAGGGCCTCGGTCCCGGCGACGCCCTGCTCCTGCAGCAGACGCTGATTGCCGATCAGCACCGACTGACCATCCACCTGGCCCTGAACACCGCGAGCCCCAACGGACTGGAAACCCTGTACGTCGCCCGGTTCCTGGCCCCGCTCCCGGGCCCCGGCCACAATGGCCTGGGCGATGGGGTGCTCGGAGGCGTTCTCCACGGTCTGGGCAATCTGCAGTACGCTTTCCTCTGCAAAGCCTTCGGCGGCCACCACGCCGGTCAGTACCGGCTCGCCCCGGGTGATGGTGCCGGTCTTATCCAGAACCACCACTTTCAGGTCCTTGATGGCCTGAATGGCCTCACCGGAGCGGATCAGGATGCCGCGCTCAGCGCCCAGTCCGGAGCCCACCATCAGGGCCGTGGGCGTGGCCAGCCCCAGAGCGCATGGGCAGGCAATGACCAGCACCGCAATGGCGGCGAGCAACGCCAGCACCAGGCCGGAAGCGTCCGCATCGACCCAAGGCAGAAAGCCTTCGCCCCATTCAAGAATGGGCCGCAGCGATTCCGGCATGACCAGCCAGGCGGCAAAGGCCAGCAATGCAATGATCAGAACGGCGGGGACAAATCGCCCGGTCATGCGATCCGCGAACTCCTGGATGGGCACGCTGGTGCCCTGGGCTTCCTCAACCATGCGCACCACCTGGGAGAGGAAGGTCTCATCGCCCAGCCGGTTGGCCCGCACGCGCAAGCGGCCTTCCTTGTTGATGGTGGCAACGATCACGTCATCGCCGGTCTGTTTGTACACCGGGACCGACTCGCCCGTGGCGATGGATTCATCCACATGGCTTTCGCCATCAATCACCTCCCCGTCGGTGGGAATCTTCTCACCGGGGCGGACCACCATCACATCACCGCGTTGCAGATCCTGAACCCGTACTTCTTCCTCCTGCCCGTCGCGCTCAACACGGGCCGTCTTGGCACCCATGGAGATGAGCTTACGGATGGCGTCCGAGGCCCGCCCCTTGGCCCGGGCCTCCAGATAGCGCCCGACCAGATGGAAGGTCATGATGGTGGCGGCCATTTCAATGAAGGAGGTCATCTCAACAAAGAAGCCCGCCAGCCCCAGGAAGTACGGCGGCAGACTGCCCATGGTGATCAGCACATCCATGTTGGCCTGACGGTTTTTGATCGCACGCCAGGAGGCGTTGTGGGTCGCCGCGCCTCCGAACAGGAAAACCACGGGAAAGGCCAGCACGGCTATGATGGCGAGATAGCCGGGGATGGGCTGCCAGAGCATGTGCGGCATCATCAGGATCATGATCAGCGTGGTCGGTACAGCCGCAATCCACAGGTTCTTTTTCGCCTGTTCCAGGTAGGCCTCCTCCAGCGCCGCGTCGTCCCGCTCACCGCGCTGGGCGCCGGAGCGCACATCCGACACATCGTAGCCGGCGCCCTCCACGGCCCGGCGGACAGCGTCCTCATCCGGGCCGTTGTCGCTTACCTGCACCACGACCCGGTGATTGGCGATATTGGTGCTGACCTGCGTCACCCCCTCCAGTTTCTCCAGCGTGGAGGAGACAATGCCGGCGCAGTGGTTACTGCCCATGCCGGGGACCACCAGTTCGATGGTCTGGTCGGCGGCGTTGGTTTCCGTCATGACAGAGTCCTCAGATCGGTTCAGTCCGAATGACCGGAAGGGTCACCCTTGCGGTCAATGGGCCACTGGGCGAACGCCAGGAAATACAAAAAGCCCAGGTTCACCAGCGGCACAAGCACCAGCAGCCCCAGCGCGCCCGGGTAGCCCAGGCGGTTTGAAATCTTCCAGAAGGGAATGACCATGATCACCGCCATCAGCAGCATCCAGATCAGTCCACCGGTGTGCATTCCTTCATGCATCATGTCGGTACTCTCCTTATCCGTGTCATGAATCCGGCGGCGCCCGGAACGGGCACCGCCCTATGTCCCTCTATCGGGCCTCAAGTTCCAGAATCCGGTGTTCGCCTTCTTTTCGCTCCATTGTGAAACGAACAGCATCTCCGGCCTCAAATCCCTCCACCACTTCAGCACGGTCCAGAACGAACTGCATGGTCATGGCCGGCATGTTGTATTCCTCGATGGCCTCATGGCGCAACGTAATGGTCCCTTCCCCAGCACGGATGTCACGGATCTCACCCACGCCCTCGGCGGTCTTGACCTCCGCTTCGGCGTGATCGTGGTGAGCGTCATGGTCCATGTCGGCCCAGCTGCTGGCACCAACGGCCATCATCGCAATGGACAGGATCGTAATCAGTGATTTCATGGGTACTTTCATGGTTTTCTCCTTTGTTGGATTGAAAAAACAGGCATTAACTCAGTCATTTGAACGCTCTGCACCGCCAGAGCCAGAACAGCACCGGCAGCACCAGCAGTGAGACCAGCGGGGCCGTGATCATGCCGCCGATCATGGGCGCGGCAATGCGCTCCATGGCCTCGGAGCCGGGCCCACCGCCAATCAGCAGCGGCATCAGCCCCAGCACCACGGTCGCAGCCGTCATGGCCTTGGGCCGCACCCGCAGGACAGCGCCTTCCATGATGGCGTCACGCAGTCCGGCGGCGGTCGTGGGCGCGTGTCGGTCCACGGCCTCGCGGATGTACATCAGCATCACCACGGCGAACTCGGCGGCCAGACCGAGCAGCAGGATGAAGCCCGCCGCCACGGCCACGGACAGGTCAAAGCCGAGCCAGTGCACCAGCCAGATCCCGCCCAGCGCGGCGAAGGGCAGCGAGCCCATGAGCATCAGGGTCTCGGCGGTGCTGCGGAAACACAGATAGAGCAGCAGGAAGATGATCACCAGCGTGAAGGGCACCATATAGCTGAGCCGCTCCTGGGCCCGCTCCATGTGCTCGTACTGACCGGACCAGGCAATGGAGTAGCCCTCAGGCAGATCCACGTGCTCACGCACCACCTGCTGGGCATCCGCCACGAAACCGCCCAGATCCCGATCCCGCACATCCACGGTCACCCAGCCATTGAGACGGGCGTTTTCTGAACGGATCATGGCCGGCCCTTCCTCGATGCGGACCTCGGCCAGTGCGCCGATGGGCACCTCATCGCCCGAGGGCGTGACAATCGGCAGGCGCTCTATGGCCTCCAACGAGTTGCGCCAGTCTTCCGGGAAGCGGACGCTGATGGGGTAGCGCTCCAGCCCTTCCACCGTCTCACCAATGGAGACACCCCCGATGGCCATCCTGACTGTGTCCTGGAGATCCGCCACGCGCACGTCATGGCGTGCGGCCTTGCGCCGGTCGATATCAATCTCCAGGTAACGACCTGTGGCGGTGCGGTCCGCAGACACCGAGGCCGCGCCCGGGACGGTTTCCAGCACCTCTTCCACATCCCGACCGATGCGCTCAATTTCCTGCAGATCCTCGCCTGCGATCTTCACGCCTACCGGCGAGCGGATCCCGGTGCTGAGCATATCGATGCGGGTCTTGATGGGCTCCACCCAGACGTTGGACACGCCCGGCAGATCCACCGCCCGGTCCAGCTCCCGGATGATGTCGTCACGATCCATCCCGTCACGCCACTCATCCCGTGGCTTGAAGCGGATCAGCGTTTCGAACATGCCCAGAGGTGCGGGATCGGTGGCGGTTTCCGCCCGCCCCGCCTTGCCGAAGACCTGCTCTACTTCCGGGATCTCCGCAATCAGCCGGTCGGTCTGCTGCAGCACCTGTCGGGCCTTGCCGATGGACACGCCGGGGTCGAGGGTGGGCATGTACATGAGATCCCCCTCGTCGATGTCCGGCATGAATTCCGTGCCCACCTGGCTGAAGGGGTAGAAGGCGCTTGCCCCCAGCAGCACCACCACCGCCAGGGTGGTTTTCGGGAAACGCAGCAGGCCATCGAGTATCGGTCGGTAGATGCCAATCAGCACCCGGCTCACCGGATGGGCCGATTCGGGCCGGATGCGCCCGCGCACCATGTACCCCATGAGCACCGGCACCAGGGTGATGCCCAGCCCCGCCGCCGCCGCCATGGCGTAGGTGCCGGTAAAGGCCAGCGGATGGAAGAGCCGGCCTTCCTGCCCCTCCAGCGCAAAGAGCGGGACGAAACTGACCGTGATGATCAGCAGCGCGAAGAACAGTGGTCGCCCGGTCTGTTTGGCTGCTTCAGAGACCATCTGCCAGTGGGTATCGCCCTCTTTCCTGCGTTCCAGGCGCTTGTGCAGGTTCTCCACCATGACAATGGCGGCGTCCACCATGGCACCGATGGTCACGGCGATGCCGCCCAGGGACATGATGTTGGCGGTGATGCCCTGCCAGCGCATGATCATCAGCGCCACCAGAATGCCGATGGGCAGGGCCACAATGGCCACCAGCGCCGAACGCAGATGCAGCAGGAAAACCGCACAGACCAGGGCGATGATCAGAAACTCCTGGACCAGTTTTTCCGACAGGTTGTCCACCGAATCCTGGATCAGCGTGGAGCGGTCATAGGTTTCCACCACCTCCACACCCTCGGGCAGTCCGGGTTTGAGTTCCTCCAGTCGCTGCTTCACATTCTCGATGGTGGTCATGGCGTTTTCACCGTGGCGCATGACCACGAAGCCGCCCACCGTTTCGCCTTCCCCGTCGAGTTCAGCGATGCCCCGTCGCGGCGCAGGCCCGACCCGGATCTCGGCCACGTCATCCAGCATCAGTGGTGTGCCGTCGCGGCTCTGGCCCACCGGCACCAGCCGCAGCGACTCCAGCCCGGTCAGGTAGCCCTTGGAGCGCACCATGTACTCCGCTTCCGCCATTTCCACAACCGAGCCGCCGGCCTCGTCATTGGCGGCCTGTATGGCTTCGCGGATTTCACGCATCTGCAGTCCGTGGGCACGGACCGCATCCGGGTCGGGCACCACCTGATACTGGCGGACCATACCGCCCAGCGTGGCCACCTCGGACACCCCTTCCACCGCCTGCAACTCGAAGCGCAGGAACCAGTCCTGAATGCTGCGCAGCTCAGAGAGATCGTGATTGCCGCTGCGATCCACCAGCGCGTACTGATAGACCCAGCCCACACCGGTGGCATCCGGACCCAGCTCCGGGGTGACGCCATCCGGCAGACGGCTTTCCGCCTGGCTGAGCTGCTCCAGCACCCGGGAGCGGGCCCAGTAGGGGTCGGTGCCATCCTCGAAGAGCACGTACACGAAAGAGTTGCCGAACATGGAGACACCGCGCACGTCCCGGGCCTGGGGCACGGAAAGCAGCGCAGTGGACAGCGGGAAGGTCACCTGATCCTCCACCACCTGGGGCGCCTGGCCCTCGTAGGGGGTCTGGACAATGACCTGCACATCGGAGAGATCCGGAATGGCATCCAGCGGCATCTGGCGCATGGACCAGGTGCCGTAGACCACCAGCACAGCGGTCAGCAGCAGCACCAGCAGCCGGTTCTCCAGGGACCAGTCGATGATTCGATTGATCATACAAGCCCCCTCCCCTCGCCATCATCCGGGTTGCGGCTGCCGTGGTCATGTCCCT
>LKMJ01001731.1_pt1 | contig 19552 bp, 19 predicted proteins | sample 643391 | NCBI WGS metagenome assembly LKMJ01 (sample SAMN04112250, study PRJNA286221) | soda lake metagenome | biome: soda lake; feature: Kulunda Steppe; material: water; isolation source: sample PL-Br10 brine of Picturesque Lake | place: Russia: Kulunda steppe | collected 2010-07 | reverse complement strand
TCCATCTTGACGTCGTCCTCGCAGGTGATCCGCAGCGTCGTCCCCTCGACGACGACCTCGGAGACGCCCTCGAGGCTCTTCAGGCGGTGTTCGGCGTCCTCGGGGACGGCGTCGACCTCGACGACGAGCGTCGAGCCGCTTCCGACGTTCTCTCTGAGCCCCCCGATCGTGTCGACGGCGACGAGCTCCCCTTCGCGGATGATCCCGACCCGGTCACAGACCGCCTCGACCTGCCCGAGGATGTGACTCGAAAAGAAGACCGTCGTCCCGTTCTCGGCCTCGCTTTCGACGATCTCGCGGAGCTCTCTGGCCCCGTTCGGATCCAGCCCCGATGAGGGCTCATCAAGGATCAACAGTTCGGGATCGCCGACGAGCGCCATCGCCAGCGCGAGCCGCTGTCGCATCCCGGTCGAGAACCCGCCGGCCTTCCGCTCGGCGTCGTCCTCGAGCCCGACCCGCTCTAAAACCGGGTATGGGGCGGTGTCGGCCTCCTTCGAGTCGATCGCGAAGGCGACGTGTTCGCGGGCTGTCAGACGGTCGTAGACGTCGAACCCCTCCGGGAGCACGCCCGTTCGTTCCCTGATGGCGACGCTTTCCTCGTGGGCGTCGCGGCCGAGCACGCGGACCGACCCCGCGTCCGGCCGGACGAAATCCAGGAGGATGTTGATCGTCGTCGACTTCCCGGCGCCGTTGGGGCCGAGAAAGCCGAATATCTCGCCGTCCTCGACCTCGAGATCGACGCCACGGAGCGCCCGTACGTCGCCGAAGGACTTCTCGACGCCGTCCAGTTCGATGGCGGCCATATCGGATGGGGTTTCCGCCCGACGGGATATATGCCTTGAGACTCGTCATCGCGAGCGGTCGCTCGACGGGACGGCCTGTGGACGCTCCGACCGGCGTCGATCCGTCCCTAGACGACTTCGTCGGGGTCGTGTGACTCGCGGACGCGTTCGACCTCCGTCGCGTACCGCGTTCTCGTTTCCTCGTCGCCGACCGTCTCGACGTCATCGGGTTCGACCTCGATCGCGGCGGTGATCTCCTTCGAGCGGAGCAGTTGCACGCTCAGGTGTTTCACCAGACAGCGCGATCCGTCGGGGGTGGCATAGACGAGTTCGACGAGCGCCTCGTCGCCGTAGTCGCGTTTCACGAGCCACAGCCGTTCGGTGTCGGCCATTGTGGGCTCTGCGGGCGGGCTCGGTTTGTAGTTGCCGCTCCCCGGGGCTGTTCGAGCGGGTTCCGCTTCCCGTCCCGGCAGACCACTTGCCGCTCTCCGAGCCGGCCGAACGCGTCACGCTGATACCGTCGCGGGCCGTGTTTCCGGTATGAATGCGGCCGCGGTCGCCGAGCGAGCCGGGGGGCTTCCGCGAGAGCCCGGCGTCTACCAGTTCGAGGCCACCGACCGGGTGCTGTACGTCGGCAAGGCGGTCGATCTCCGCGATCGGGTTCGCTCCTACACCGATCCCAGGAGCGAGCGGATCCGCCGGATGGTCGAGGCCGCCGACCGGATCGATTTCGCGGTGACGGACACCGAGACGCAGGCGCTGTTGCTCGAGGCCAACCTGATAAAGCGCCATCAACCGAAGTACAACGTCCGGCTGAAGGACGACAAATCCTACCCGCTCGTCGCGCTCACCGATCACGAGGTTCCCCGACTCGTGGTCACGCGGGACCCGCCGGCGGGGGCGACCGTCTTCGGTCCCTTTACCGACAAGGGTCGCGTCGAAACCGTCTGCAAGGCGATCCGGTCGGTCTACGGGCTCAGAGGCTGTTCGGACCACAAATACCGCGGCCGCGATCGCCCGTGTCTCGACTACGAGATGGGGCTCTGTAGCGCCCCCTGTACCGGCGAGATCGACGCCGACTCCTACGCCGAGGACGTCGAATCCGCGATCCGGTTTCTGGAGGGCGAGACGGGCGTCCTCGCCGGGCCGCTCGGACGGGAGATGGACGCCGCCGCCGAAGCGCAGGCATTCGAGCGGGCCGCCACGCTCCGCGATACGCTCGACGCCGTCGAATCGTTCCACGAGGGCGGCGACGAGGCCGTCATCGGCCGCCGCGAGGAACTCGTCGACGTCCTCGGAGTCGCCATCGAGGGCGGCGAGGCGACCGTCGCCAGACTCCACAGCGAGGACGGCAAACTGGTCGACCGAAAGCGGCACCGCGTCGACGCCCCCGACGGCGAGGACCGGGTCGCCGCGGTGCTGGCCGCCTTCATCCCGCAGTTCTACGCCGAACGACCGCTGCCCGATGCGCTGCTTTTGCCCGAACGGTACGAGGACCCGGAACTCGACCGGTGGCTCGAAACGGAGGGGGTCGCCGTCCGGGTGCCCGGGGCGGGGCGGGAGGCGACGCTCGTCGATCTCGCGCTGAAAAACGCCCGCAGAAGCGCCGGCGAGCCGGACGCTGCGGCCGCACTTTCGCGCCGACTCGGCATCGACCGCCCCGATCGGATCGAGGGGTTCGACGTGAGCCACGCCGCCGGGAAAGCGGTCGTCGGCAGCGATGTGGTCTTCCTCGATGGCTCGCCCGAAAAGCGCGACTACCGCCGGAAGAAACTCGAGGAGACGAACGACGACTACGCCAACATGCGCGCGCTCCTCCGGTGGCGGGCCACCCGGGCGATCGAGGGCCGCGACGACCGCCCCGACCCGGACCTGCTCGTGATCGACGGCGGCGAGGGCCAGCTCGGTGCGGCCCGCGATGCGCTGTCCGAGACCGGCTGGTCGGTCCCCGTCGTCGCCCTGGCGAAGGCCGAGGAACTCGTCGTCACTCCCGACGGCGTCTACGACTGGGCCGACGACGACCCCGCGTTACATCTCCTCCAGCGAGTCCGCGACGAGGCCCACCGTTTCGCCGTCCAGTACCACCAGACCGTCCGTGACACGGTGTCGACGCCGCTCGACGAACTCGACGGCGTCGGCCCCGAACTCCGGCGGCGACTGCTCCGACGGTTCGGTAGCGTCGAGGGGATCCGGGCCGCCTCCAGGGCGGAACTGGAGGGGGTCGACGGCGTCGGCAGCGCGACCGCCGAGACGATCGAGGAGGCGCTTTGAGCGACCGTCTTGCCGCTTTTCTCTCATGCGTACCGGGGGCCGATTCCGTCGGCCGTAGCGGGGCAGAATTTCATCAAGCGAACGAGGAATAGAACAATAAGAGAGGGCGATACACATGCGGTAACACGTGTCCAGAACAACCGATTCCCCGCTGAGGCCTGCTGGAGTGCCCCTCATCCGGCCCACCGACCAGCCGTTCCGAGATCCGCTCGTTAGCCTGTGTCCGACGTCGCCGATCGGGATCGTCCCCCGTCTTCGATACCCATGAACCGATACGATTCGCTCGAACTGACGCGACTCGATCGCTGGATGCTCGGCTGGTGGCTCCTCAACCTCGCCGTGTTTCTACACGTCGTCCTGTTTTCGACACCCCTCTGGGTTACGTACGCCTACAACGGCCTCCTGTATCTGGTCGGGGCAGCCATCAGCTACCGCTGGAAACTCGTTCGAAACGTGTTCGTACTCGGGACGGTCGCAGGGGTCCTCGAACTCGGTGTCGATCACTTCCTCGTCGCGTTTACCGGGACGCTCGTCTATCCGGACTCCCTGCCGATGCTCGTGAGTTCGCCCCTCTATATGCCGCTGGCGTGGGCGATCGTCACGACGCATCTGGGGTATATCGGCATCCGGCTCGCGCAGGTTTCGGGGCGCAAGGCGGCCGCCGCCGGTCCGGCCATTACCGCCATGATGCTCATCGGCTTCTACGAGTACGGTGCGTTCCACGCGGGTATCTGGGAGTACGTCGATTCGCCGCTTTTCATGCTCGGCCACGTTCCGCTCTACATCGTCGTCGCCGAGGGGATCATGTTCGCGACGCTCTATGAGTTCGTCCGGATCGAACGCCCCGTCGTTGCCGGGATCGGCTTCGCGTTCGTTATCACCGTGAGTTTCGTCGGTACCTACACGCTGTTTGCGATCCTCGGTGGCGTATAACGGGTCGGTCGTCGCCAGTCGAACGTAACGACCCGACCGAACGTCGCCTCACTCTACGCGAGCCGATTCGTCCCCCGAACAGTGTGACCCGCCAGCGACGGCCGTTAATTTTTCCCAATATATTATAAGTAATTGCGGTGAAGTGGTTTTCAATGCAGAGGAGGCCGTCGGGGACGATCCGGGTTCTGCACGTCGAAGACGAGCGTCCGTTCGCCGAGCTGACGGCCGAGTATCTCCAGTCCGAACTCGACGGCGTGACCATCGAGATCGAGACGACACCCAAAGCGGCCCTCCCCCGTCTCAAGGACGGTGCGTTCGACTGTGTGATCAGCGATTACAACATGCCGGGGTTGAACGGCATCGAGTTCCTCAGAGAGCTCCGGGAAGATCGACCGGACCTGCCGTTCATCCTTTTTACCGGCCGGGGAAGCGAGGAGGTCGCCAGCGAAGCGATCTCTGCGGGCGTGACCGACTACCTCCAGAAGGGGACCAGTCCGGAACAGTACACGGTGCTGGCGAACCGCGTCGAGAACGCGGTCGCCCAACACCGGGCCGAACGGGAGATCGAGGAGACGAGGCGGTGGTACCGGACGATCCTCGAACATTCCTCGGACTACGTGATGATCGTCGACCAGATGGGCGAGGTCTCGTATATCTCACCGTCGGTCGAACGGGTGCTTGAGTATACCCCCGAAGAGCTGATATCGGCCGAAGCCTTCGAGTACGTGCATCCGGAGGATACCGGTCGAGCGGTCGAGACGCTCGGTGAGGTCATCACCAATCCCGAACGAGAGGTGACAGTCGAGTTCCGATCGGAACACAAAGACGGCTCCTGGCGCTGGCTGGAGGTCAGGGGACGGAACCTGCTCGACGATCCGATCATAAACGGAATCATGGTGAACGTCCGCGACATAACGACCCGAAAGAAACGGGAGCAGGAGCTCAGAAACGAAGCCGATCGCCTCCAGAACGTCGCCAGTTTCCTCTCACACGACATGCGGAACCAGCTGTCGGTTCTCAGCGGTCATATCGCACTCTTGGAAGACGAAATACGGAACGAGAGTACCGAAGCGGCAAGCGGGGCGATAGACCGGCTCGAGGAGATGATCGACAAGATCGCCCAGCTCGCCGAGGGAGGAACGCTCTCTTCGGACCCGGTCGTCGTGGACCTCGAGCCGATCGCCCGGGCGTGCTGGCCCAACAACGCCGGGGACGAAAACGAACTGCAGGTCGAACCGTCGTTTGCCATCACCGCGGACGAAAGTCAGCTTCACAGTCTCTTCGAGAATCTCTTTTTGAACGCCATCGAACACGGCGGCGCGGAGACGGTTCGTATCGGAAAAACCGACGGTGGAGACGGGTTTTACGTCGCCGACGACGGGTCAGGGATCTCGGAAGATGCTCGCGAGCGACTCTTCGACGCCGGGTACACCACAAGCGAAGAGGGGACCGGACTGGGACTGTCGATCGTCAGGAACATCGCGGATACACACGGGTGGTCGATCGACGTCCTCGAGAGCGACGAGGGGGGCGTTCGGTTCGAGTTCGGTGGCGTCTCGATCACTTGAGCCCCCGGGTCGCCAGATGATAGCGGAGCACTTCCTCAGTGCCGTCGATGAACCCTCCGAGATCGACTGTGGTCAGCTTCTCGTTGTAATCCTGGAGCCGGTAGTACTGCTGTTCCCATCGGGTCAGAAACGTCTCTTCGACGCTGTGGCGTTTGATCCGCTCTATGAACTCGTCTAGCGGTTCGTCGTTCGTCGTCGCCTCGTGGAACTCCGAACGGGAGATGATCCCGTTCTCGAGGGCGTACACCACGGGACCCGAACAGTAATCGCCCTCCCGGAGTTCTCGCTCCCACGTGCTCACCCAGTTTCCGATCCGGGACATGAGCTGTGCCGTCCAGACCACATTGCGGAGCGTCGAGAGCTCCTCGCGCATGTCCGGCGCGGAGTGCATCAGGTCGATATCCGCATAGACGAACATCGCCATATTGTGCGACTCGTACCGTTCGAGATCGCCCATCGTCGCCAGATCGGGGCGTCGAATCGCGACTTCGGTGTACTCGATCGAACGGATGGTCTGTTTCATATCGAACCGGAGGAGATCCTCGTAGACGTCGTACTTCGGTGCCTGGCGGAGTCGATCGAGAAGCGTCTCCCACACCCGCCGAGCGAACCTGACGTATTCGGTGTCGACGCTCTCGGCGGTCGGATCCGCACGCTGGTGTCCGAACGGGATCTTCGCGATCTCTTCGAACGTGGCACGGTCGTTTCGCTTTTCGAGAACGTCGTCCAGCAACGTGACGAACAGTATCGTGATGGTCTTGTCAACCGGGACGGTCTCTTCGAACTCCCGGTCGACGCAGGGGAGCGTGTTCTGCGGTGCGAGTCGGTGAACCCACTTCCACATGAACGGTGGTCGTGCGTCCTTCAGATTCTGGTACTCCTCCACCAGATCACTCACGTCCGGCGGGAGTGTGTGTCTGCTGACTTCCGAGAGGAGCGTTTCGATCTCGCTGTCGGCGAGTGTCGATCTGGGGGCGATCCCCGGGCTGTCCTCGAGGAGCCCCGTGATCGTATCGTCCAGCTCCGCCTCTACGGTTGCGATCCGACCGACGAGATCCGAGCGGACGTCCTCCTCGATGGTCGACTCGGCCTCGAGAGATCGCTTTTTTGAGGCGAGACGGAAGAGGTCTCGACTCTTCCGTTCGAACGACGCACGGTTGGCCAGCAACCGCACCGTCTCTACGAGCGAGTCGCGATCGACCGGCTTTATGAGGTACTCGTCGAACGGGTACTCGACGATATCTGCGTCGGGTTCGGCCCCCGTCACCATGCCCACCGGAATCCGGTACCCGCGAGCGCGCAACTCCTCGAGTACCTCGTCGCCGCTCATCCCCGGCAGCCCCCGATCCAGCAGTACGATATCTATCGTGTCGTCGATCAACTCTAGCGCTTCGGTGCCGCTGGTTGCCGCCCGAACGTCGAACTCGTCCCGCAGATATATTTCGTAGAGTTCGATCAGGTCGGGTTCGTCTTCGACGACGAGCACCGACACGGTTCCTTGCCCTGACCCATCCACGGATCATACAACTGTGCTATCCTAAATAAATACTCCGCCGACTAGACAGTGGCGGAAGCGCCCGTTCTCCGGTGGCTGAGAACACACATTCCGACGGATGCGATACAGCAGTGATCGGAAACCAGAGAATACAGCAGTGATCGGAAACCAAAGCACACCCGACCGTGAACTCCCCCCGGGGGTCAAGTGGTTCGAGAGACTTCGTCTCTCGTCATCACGGAAGACTCCGTCTTCCGTACGACCCCGGGGCAGTCGCCTCGACCGCCTGTACAACAGCAGTTCGATCGAGTGTACTCACTTGCGATGGCTCTGTGATCGCTTCTGATGGCTCCCGTACCCGCACAAGGCGAACGCTTCGGATCTCGCTCGGACGATGTACGACGTGGGTTCAAGTAGCACGAGCCCCAACAGTCGGGTATGTCAGATAGCGCCGCCCGCAAAGTCGGTCGCAAGAGTGCGGGGCTCTCCACACGCGCGTCGGCCGTAATCTTCGCCCTCGTCGCCGTCGGTCTGGCGGTGTGGTTCGGCGGGGTCGAACTCAATCCTCTTTTGATCGCCGGACTGGCCCTCCTCTTCGTCGCGATCGCGGCCGTCTGGAGCGCCGTCGAGATCGTCGAAGCCTACGAGAAGGAGGCGTTGACGGTCTTCGGCGAGTACCGCGAGCTCTTAGAGCCCGGGATCCACTTCGTCCCGCCGTTCGTCTCACGGACGTACCCCTTCGACATGCGGACGCAGACGCTCGACGTGCCGCGGCAAGAAGCCATCACGGAGGACAACTCGCCGGTGACCGCCGACGCCGTCGTCTACATCAAGGTGATGAACGCCAAACGGGCGTTCCTCCAGGTCGACGACTACAAGCGGGCGACCTCGAACCTCGCCCAGACGACGCTGCGGGCCGTGCTGGGCGACATGGAACTCGACGAGACGCTCTCGAAACGCGAGAAGATCAACCGGCGAATCCAGCGTGAACTGGAGGGGCCGACCGACGAGTGGGGCGTCCGTGTCGAGGCCGTCGAGGTCCGGGAGGTCAACCCGAGTCCGGACGTCCAGCGCGCGATGGAACAGCAGACCTCCGCCGAGCGAAAGCGGCGGGCGATGATCCTCGAGGCGCAGGGTGAACGGCGCTCGGCGATCGAGAAGGCCGAGGGTGACAAACAGGCCAACATCCTCGAAGCACAGGGTGAAAAGCAGGCCAGCGTCCTCGAAGCACAGGGTGAGGCCATCTCGACGGTTCTGCGGGCGAAATCCGCGGAATCGATGGGCGAACGCGCGATCATCGAGCGCGGGATGGAGACGCTGGAAGAGATCGGCAAAGGCGAGTCGACGACGTTCGTGCTCCCCCAGGAGATGACCTCGCTTCTCGGCCGCTACGGCAAACACCTCTCGGGTGGCGACGCGTCGACCGGCGGCCCGTCGCTCGAATCGATGGAGTTCGACGAGGGGACCCGCGAGCTGCTCGGGATCGACAGCATCGAGGACCTGGCGGCCGGCGACGCCGAGGGCGATCTCGATCTGGAAGTCGAAACGGCCGACATCGAGAGCGCCGACATCGAACTCGAAGACGAGATCGAGTAACGCCGACCGGGTATGGCCGACCGCACAGCCTCGCTCGCGTCCGCGCCGCCGCCGAGAGCCGTCGACTGGTCGATCCTCGCCTGTGTGCTGTTCGCGACCGCCTCCGGGCTGTACTCCTTTACCGTCGGCCGCCCCGACGGATTCGGATGGCTCTTCGTCTGGAGCCACCGCGTCGTCGGACTGACGCTCGTCGCGTTGCTCGCGTTCAAACTCGTCCGGGTTCGCCGCCGGCTCACCGACCCGGACCGGTGGCAGCGTTCGACGGCGCTGTCGGTCGCGACGGGGATCGTCGCGATCGCGACGCTCGCCACCGGGATCGTCTGGGGTGTCGTCGGGCTGGTCTGGGTCGCCGTCTGGCCGCTGCTCGCGGTCCACATCGGCCTCGGGCTCCTTTTAGTGCCGCTGATTCTGGCGCACATGTCGACGCGCTTTCGGCTCCCTCGGCGGCGTGACGTCGCCGACCGGCGGGTCGCTCTGAAATATTTCGGCCTGCTGGCGGCCGGCGGCCTCACGGCCCGCCTCGGTGACGCGCTCGTTCGGACTCTCGACGCTCCCGGTGCCGACCGACGCTTCACCGGCTCGAAGCCGACCGAGGGCGAGGGGAACGGCTCGTTTCCGGTGACGATGTGGGTCGCAGACGACCCGGATCCGATCGGGCCGTCGGGTTACGAGCTTTCGGTCTCGGGGCTCGTCGAAACGCCGCGTTCGATCGGTCACGCGGAACTGCTCGGCGACGGCCCGGCGACGACCGAGGAGGCGCTTTTGGACTGCACGAGCGGATGGTGAACTCACCCCGGGGTCAAGTGGTTCGAGAGACTTCGTCTCTCGTCATCACGGAAGACTCCGTCTTCCGTACGACCCCGGGGCTTCCTGCTTCAACGACGCGCTTTGCATCCACAGCCTCTCGGTGAGGTGTGAACGTAGGGAGCGCAGTCTGCACAGGCGTTGATTCGGAGCGTCCCGCCCCTAACTGCTTCAGACCACGAGAGAGAATATTCTTCGCCGCGTTGAGATCGCGGCCTTCTATGTGTCCGCACGCCGGGCACGAGTGTTCCCGCACCCAGATCGGCTTGGCCGTCTCGACACCACAAACCGAGCACTCTTTCGTCGTCCCACGAGGTCCGACCGTTTCAACGTGCGTGCCGTGCAATTCACCTTTGTACTCCAACAGTTCAATGAACCGCGACCACGCGGCGTCCTGTTTGTTTTTCGCGTTCTGGCTGGTTTCCAGCATCGGCTTTACGTCCAAATCTTCGACGGCTACAACATCGTACTCTTGGACGAGCCACGTCGTCAGTTTGTGTTGGTAGTCACACACCTTGCGCTTGATTTTGCGTTTGACTCGGGCTACCTGTTGGCGTTGCTTCTCCCAATTGGTAGAGCCGTGTTCTTTCCGGTCGAGTTTTCGCTGCTCGCGTGCATAGCGGTCGTACTCATCCGATAGATCTAGCGTATCCACGGACAGGTTCTCCGATGTGTGGATGTAGTTGGTGATGCCGAGGTCAACACCGACACAGTCCTCGGGTTCAATCTCACTCAGTGGCGGTTTCTCTGGTGTGTCTTCCACTGAGGTCACGAGCGAGACGTACCACTCACCTGTTGTCTCTTTTTTGAGGATGACCTCGTCAATGTCCTCTTTTGCCGGGACTGTGCGGTCTGCGCGGATTTTGAACCAACCGATCTTTTCGAGTCGGAGTCGCACGAATCTGTCGTCGCCCGTGTTGTGATCCACGTTCCAGCGACGGGGTTGATTGTACGACACCGACCGAAATTCGCCTTTGCCTTGCCACTTCAGCCGACCGACGTTGTAGCCGTTATTTTGGTGTTCTTGCAGTGTTTCCAGATCATCGTGTATCTGGTTGATGGCTTGTTGTGCGGCGTGTCGTGATGGTTCTGCAAAGGTCGGCCATCGGTCTGCCCATTCGGTGAGTTTGCCGTGTTGGTCGTAGTTGGATGGCCGGTCGTTGTAGTCCGAGTTGTAGTAGTCTCGGACGGCGTGGTTACGAATCTGACGTAGGATGTCGATCTGGTACCATGCTTCGCTGGCCACGCCCTCGGGCAGGTACGTGCGGAAGCGAAGCGTGTGTTTCATGCGTGTTTATGAATTGAGTTTTTCGACGGTGAGTTTCAGCTGGTCGCCTTCTTCCAGATCAAGGCCGTTTCGGACTTCTTCTGGGATCGTGACGACACCCCGTTGTCGCAGTTTCGGATAGCATTCCATCTGACCCATACTGAACAATACAGACTCAAACAGTATAGTGCTGTCGGCTTCAACCCCGGGGTCAAGTGGTTCGAGAGACTTCGTCTCTCGTCATCACGGAAATCGGAGATTTCCGTACGACCCCGGGGCAGTCGCCTCGACCGCCTGTACACATCGGGGTGAGTGCCGGGGAGATCGTTCGGCTGCATCGTCCCTCGTTCGAGCAGCCGAAACTCGACCGTGCGCTCGATAGCGACGAACGAGGCCTCGATCACGAGCGTGTCGTAGCTCGCCTCGCGCAACGTCCCCGCGCCGGTGAGGAGGCGACAGGCTTTCCGTAACTGGAGGAGTGCTGCATCCTCGACATCGAGGCCCGATTCGACCTCCGTTGGCCGCCGGTCGAACGCGGCCTGGGCGTCGTCGATGAGGTGCTCGATTCGCGTACTACTCACCGGCCATCACCGCTTTTCGGAGCGAGTCGAGTTCCTCACTCCCGAACACTGTCACCCCTTCCGCGAAGATCTCACGGAGTTTCGAGCCGGCCCTGTGGGCACTCTCGGCGGATTCGACGTACGGTTCGAACGCGAACCGGTCACCGTCGAACCGCTCGGTCTGAAGCTCGGCGACGACATCCGCGATCCGACGACGGGCTGCCGTCCGGTCGCCATCCACGACGACGAAGCAATCGATATCGCTCCGACGGTCCGCTTCGCCACGGGCGACACTGCCGAAGACGACGACCCCGAGCAGGTCGTGGACCTCATCACTGTCGGCGATCGCATCTCGAACGCGGTTCACGAACGCGCGAATCGGTGCGTGGAACTCGGATTGGGCGATCGCGAGGACGGGATCGTCTTTTCGGAGTCGGTCCGGATCGATAGCGACGTAGTTCCGTTGTGGTGTCTCTCGAATCCGTACGGCGCCGATACCGTCGAGGAGAGCGACGGCACGCCAGACTGTCGAGCGAGTGACGCCGGTTGCGTCGACGAGTTCCGGGATTGTGAACTCCGCTTCGTGGGCGTCGGCCAGAATCCGGAGGATGTCGTCGGCGGCCCCGATGCGAAAGACCCCGGAATCCGTGTCCGGATACGCATCGATGCAGATCTTTATATCTCGTTTCGCCATTTCAGACACTATCCGATTTTGCGGGACGAGGTATAAAAAGTCTCGGCAGTACTGTGGCGTCGTCGCTCGACGATCCCGTCCGGCTCGTCGCTCCCGGCCGGCGGGGCTTTCAGTGGGTCAAGTGGGTCCACCGAGTGGAGGTCCGCGATCGAGGCGATCCGGCCCAGTGGGTCGTGACGCTCGTCAGCGGGTTCGATTGAAACAGGTGACTACCGAGGAAGGAATCGACTAGTCGTCGTCTGCGCTGTATGCGCCGTCTCGGCGTTTTATGCGGGCGACGAGCAACCGCTAGTTGTCCCGTTGGAACGCAACGGAGAGGCGGAACTCGCCGATGCGGATCTTTTTGTAGGGGCTGTTTCGCAACGGTTCGCCGTAGTCCGGTGGCTCACGCCATGGGGAGTCGACGATCCCGTCGAGCTTTTCGATGATCCGGTCCTGTTCGCTGGGCGGGAGTGTGCCGAGGTCGTCTTGCGCTGTTGCGGAGAGTTCCCACGTCCATGCCCATCACTCATCGGCTGTTCCGAACTGCTCACGCACCTCATCGGCGCTCATGGTCTTTCCCTCCCGGGCATCCTCTTCGGCCCTGAGCAGGGCGATCAACTCGTCGCGGTCGAACGTCGGGAACTCGACCGCATCACGGAGTGTATACCGGATGAACTCGCTTCGACTATTGAAACCGCGTCCCTGCCACGTGTCGTCTATCTCCTCGAGGAACGACTCGGTCGTTTTGAAATTGACCGTGACGATGTCGTCTCCATCCTCGTTTGTGGTTGTTCTAGACATATAGACGTATTACGTCCGTCTTACCTATAATTCTTATTTATAAGTCGAATAGTAGGCAAGCGCCGCGTGGACGTCCGAAAGCGACAGCGTGGGATACAACTCGACGATCTCGTCCGGCGAGTAGCCGCTGTGCTCGTAGGCGCTCGCGACGTTCCAGACGCGGATTCCCGTCCCGGCGATCGTCGGGGCTCCGTCGCTGTGGTCGGGGTCGCGGACGATTTCGGTCACCGCTTCCCACTTACGCCTGCCGTTATTTAAATGCGAGTCAGGATCGGATAATAGGATTAAATAAAAACCAGCTCCGGACCCACTTTCAGGTTCGTCTCCGGTTTTATTACTGAAGAGCTTCAATATACGTGTATGTCGAGTACGGAGTGGCGTCCGGATGACGGACACGAACGGATTGAGGGACTGGAGTTCGGCGACGCACTCGCAGAACTCTCCGTTACTGGTGCGCCCGAAATCGATCCTGTTAACGCAGTTCGCGAGTCTCGCGAAGATGTATGAGTCTCTTTGTTGACTCGAATGTCTTCATCGCAATCGTCACTGACGACACCGATCGATCCGGAACCGCTCGTGAGTTACTCAACAGCGATCGCCAGTTCTATTCCTCAATATACAGTATAATGGAGGTTCGAAACGTGCTTGCGACTAAATACCATTTCAAGCCTGAACGGATCGAAGAAATCGAGAGACGTATCCGGACCTACGCTGACCCCGTAACCCACAGCTCGATACTGATCCAAACGGCTGATTCGATTCAGGAAGAAACCTATGTTACAGCGATGGACGCAATAATGCTCGCCAGTGCGGAGCACGTCGATGGGGCTCTCGTAACGTTTGATACCGAACTCCATCGCCACGGTGCAAAACCCCCCGATGAGTGTCTTACCTAAGTATCTCTTGTAATAAATCGCTCGTAGCGGTGCTCTCCCGGGATAGCCTACTCCCCGACCGCCTCCTCCACGATCTCGATTTCCTCGTCGGTCAACCCGTATAACTCGTAGACGATCTCGTCGATCAGCGCGTCGGTGCGCTCGATCTTCGCCTCTAGCTCCTCGGCGCGCTCCTTCGTCTCTATATACCCCTCCAGCCCCTCCCGAACGTCGGCGACGGCGGGCAGGGTCAGCTTGCACAGGCGGTCGACGAGCGACGATCAGTCTAGCACCGACTCGAGTACCGTCCGGAGCTTCGATTCAACCTCCGAGGCCTGCAGGATCCGGATCGAACGCTGTTCGTCGAGCGGTGCCGTCTCGGTCCCCTCGATATCCTGGACGACGAGCAAACCGTTCCAGCCGGAGCCGAAGTACGCCGTGTCGTCATCGAAGACGAACTCGTCGTCCTGACGGAGGAACGCTAGGTACTCGAGCGTCTCCTTGATACCGGAGCGGATCGTCCCCGGGTTCGTCGAGTTCTTGATCTCGGTGATGAGATACTCCCGACGGTCTCCGGTCTCGACTTCGAGGACGATCACGTCGGGTCGGCCGGTATTGCGGTGGAACCTGTCGTTCCGGAAATACGTCGACAACACGTCGAGCGTCTCCCGCTGGACCATCTCGCTTCGCGCGAGATCATCCCTGTCCTTCTCGAAGTTTTCGGGGACGAACGACAGCCCCCGATCGTTCGCGGAGTTGTCGTGATACAGCGTGATCTCGGTGTCGTCGTCGGACATCCGGGCGACGGCCTGCGAGTCCGAGGCGATCGTCGAGAGGGTGAACGACTCGCTCTGTAGTGATTCGATCGCGGCGACGAACCGGAAGAGGACGTACAGCTCCAGGAGCGTCTCCTCGTCGTCGGGCGTGATCGCCGTCTCTTCGAGCAGTTCGGCGATCGCCTCCGGGTTGGCGTCGCGGCTCTCGCGGTACGACCGGAGCAGTTCGGCGCCCTCTGTGTATAATGGCGTCCGGGCGCTTTCGGCGCGTTCGAGCATCCGTTCGGTCGGTTCGTAGCTCTCCGGGCTCCGGATTCGCCTGACGTGGACGTTCCGTTCGAACGTCCGGCGCATGACGTCGACGAGTTCGAGGTTCTCCCGCCATCGATCGGTGACCCACTCGTAATCGGCGCGGAGATACTCCGAACAGTCCTCGAGCGTCCGATAGATAACCGCGAGCAGTCGCTTGAGGACGACGTTCTCCGCGATATCGTAGCTCTCCGAGCGGTTGTCACAGACGAACAGGGCGCTGTCCCGCGGGTTCGTGGCGTACCGTCGTTTCATCGTCGCAGGCCAGTCGATCCGTCCGTCGATCCGTCCGCGTGAAACAGCTGTCGTGGTCTCCGTTTCGGTCTTGACGTTCCGGAGCCGCTCCGGGAGGGCCTCGACGAACTCGACGACATCTGGTTTGAGCACGAAGTGGAGCCGAACGAGCCGTTCGTAATCGTCGAAGCGCTCGTCGAGGCCGTCCGGTTTGATCTCGGAAATGACGTGCTGCTCCGGGAAGGAGCCGTACATCACATAGGCGAGGATGTCCTGCGACAGCCCGGCGACGAGTTCCGATCTATCCATCGACGGTCACACCGAGTACGTCGCCGGCCAGCCGGTTCAGTCGGGCTCGGTCGACCGTACCGGTTTCGGCGATCCGTGAGACGATCCGACCGCGGTTCGGGACTCCCTCGAGCTGTGGGAAGATGTAGCTCGCGACCGCACTGGTGAGTGCGCTCCGGCGGTTGATTTCCCGCCCCTCGATATGTGCGAGTAAGTCCTTTATAATGGCGGGGCCGATCTCCCGGCCGTCGTCGGTCGCGTTGACGGCCCGCCAGATCTCGCCGACGTCTCGAAGTGTCCGTTCATCGGCGTCGACCTCCCACATCTCGGCGTACGACCGAACCAACTCACCGGCGGCCACCCGGTCGGCCGGAACCTCCGGGGCGTCGACGTGAACGAACGCGAATCGGCGCATGAACGCATACGAGAGTTCGTACAGCGACGTCTTGTCGTAGGAGTTCATCGTCGCGAAGATCCGCCACGACTCCGGAACGACGTACCGGTGCGCTTCGAGGGACCCCTCCGTGTTTCGGGCCGGAACGATCTCGATCTCCTCGCCGCCCTTCTTATACGGAAGCTGAACAGCTTGCCCCGACAGGAGCGTAAAGAGCTGTCCGAACGATTTGTCGATGTCGGCCCGATTGATCTCGTCGATAACGAGCAGTTCGTTCCGCTGGCTGCCGCCCCTTTTGAACCGTCGAAGTACCTGTCCCGGTTCGAACGAGAGGTCCTCGCCTCCGGATTCGCCGGGCATATAACCGCCGACCGTCTCAAAGGTCGACCAGTCGGCCGTCGCGGTCGTCAGCTGGTGGCCGGTGTATATATCGGGGAACTCGTCGGCGAGATACGAACACAGGAGTCGGGCGATCTCCGTTTTTCCGGTGCCCGGTGGCCCGGTGAAAACCAGATGTTTGCCGGCGTTCAGCGCCGCGGTTACACTCTCCGTTAGCTCCTCGCGCTGATCGTCGGGAAAATACAGTGAGTCGAACACCGACGCCGGGAGTTCGACGTCCGGGACTGTCTCGATATCCGGGGCGGGTGTCTCTTCAGCCGCTGTGGGTACTTCGGAGCGACCGTGGACCAGATTTTTGACGGAGCCGTACCGACCCCGAATACCGCCGAGCCCGAGATCGTTGAGCGTGCTGAACCCCATCGTGTAATCGATATCGTGGCCGGCCAGTCCGTGGATCTCGGCGGAGTCGATGTCGGTCTCGATCGGCTCTTTCAAATAGATGATACAGGTCCACGGCTTTCCCTCACCGTGGTTCGGCCAGATCTCCCGACCGAGCGGCTCGTTCCGCTCCGTCGAAATCACCTCGGCGGCGTGTTCGTAGCTCCCGTCGTTATAAAACAGGAGATAGTCTCCGGGATCGATCTTCTTCCAAGTCCCTGCAACCGTCTCTTTCGTCCCCCACATCCGGACCGTCTCACCGTCGGGATACGCCTCGGAGTGTGCGGCGACCGTCGACTCCCCGATCCCCTCCTGAACGGTCCGCCGGAAGTTCTCCTGTGCGGCGGCGTTCCCGTACGGGGCGAGAAAGACGGCAGGCCCGTCGTATGCCATTACGTTCCGGTGTTCCGTCTACAGTATAAAAGTATGCGCCGGTGGGACTTTCGTCGGCACCTGTCCGCACGCCTTTCGACCCCACTCTCAACGTTTCAAAAAGAACTTATGACACCACTCCTGTTTATCGAGAAGACCTGCCACCGATGGATGCGACCGCCCCGATTCACGTGCTTCACGTGGATGACGAGCCCGATTTCGCGGCACTGACAGCGAGGCATCTGGAACGCGAAAGCGAGCGACTGGTCGTCCAGACCGCGACGACGGCCGAGGAGGCGTTCGAGCTACTCTCCGAGGAGATCGACTGCGTCGTCAGCGACTACTGGATGCCGGAGACGAACGGGCTGGAGCTGTTCGAGGAAATCAAAGAGCGGTATCCCGACCTGCCGTTCATCCTGTTTACCGACACGGGAAGCGAGGCGGTGGCCAGCGAGGCGATCTCGGCCGGCGTGACGGATTACCTGATAAAGGGTGTCGTCGCCGAGCAGTCCTCGATTCTGGCGAAAAACGTCGTCACCGCGGTCGAGAAGCGACGGGCCGAACAGCGGGCGGCGGCGACCGAACGACAGCTACACGAACTCGCCGACCAGACCGAGGACGTGCTGTGGACGTTCTCGGCCGACTGGAGCGAACTCCAGTTCATCAACGACGCCTACGAGGACGTCTTCGAACAGCCGGTCGAGCGGGTCCGCGAGCAACCGGACGCCTTCCTCGAGGCGATCCACCCCCACGACCGCGATCGGGTCCGGCTGACGATGGGGCGCGTCTCGGAGGGCGGCTCCGAACGGATCCAGTACCGGATCGGGACGCACGGCGACGGCGAGAAGTGGGTCGAATCCCACGCGAAGGGAGTCACGGAGGGCGGCTCGGTCGTTCGAGTCGTCGGATTCACGCGGGACATCACCGACCGTATGCACTGGGAGCAGGAACTGGAGCGGAAAAACGACCAGCTCGAGCGGTTCGCCTCGACGGTCGCCCACGACCTGCGGAACCCCTGGAGCGTCGCCAACGGGTTCTTGCATCTGGCCCGGGCGGACCGCGACAGCGACGACCTGCAGACGGTGTCGAACGCGCTCGGTCGGATGGATCGGATCATCACGGATCTGCTCGAACTCGCCCGCGCCGGGGCGACGATCGACGAACGACAGCCCGTCGCTCTGGAGGGGTTTCTCGCCACCTGCTGGCGGTCGGTCCCACACCCCGAAGCGACGTTGCGGGTCGAGACCGATCTGACGGTTTCGGCCGATCCGAGCCGTCTGGCGCAGGCCTTCGAGAACCTCTTTCGGAACGCGATCGAACACGGCGGCGAGGACGTGACGATCCGCGTCGGGACGCTGCGGACGGACTCCGGCGTCTGTCTCTACGTCGAGGACGACGGCCCAGGGATCGACCCCATCGACCGCGATTCGGTGTTTGAAAGCGGCCACTCGACGACCGACGACGGGACCGGGTTCGGGCTGGCGATCGTCAACGAGGTGATCGAGGCCCACGGATGGGATATCGCGGTGACCGAGGCCGACGGCGGCGGGGCCCGGTTCGAGATCACCGGTATCGAGCCGGTCCCCGAGTAATCGCGACCCGACCCCCGAGATTTTATGAGTGAGCACCCGGCGAACACCGTCCTGGAATGTTCCTCCGAGAGCACCCCGAAGCGCGCTGTCCGTACTGTGATTCGCCGCTGTCCTACGGCCTCAAGGCCGAACCGACGGTCTGGAAGGTGGTGTACGCCTGTCCGGCCCCGATCGGCTGTGGGCGGGAGTTCTCGCCGGGACGAATCTCGAGGGCGGCGATCGACGACGAGGACGACGCCCACGACCGGGCGGCGGCGCTTGCCGGCCGGATCTGACCCCGTTCGCCCGTTTTAAAATGAACTTGTCCTAAAACAACCACAATTGTTTTGAGGTTCGGTTCGGTTGTAGTTCTATGGCACGCGTAGCGCTTCCCCACGACGCCAAGGCCGGCCCGACGAAGCCGGAGGTCCGTTCGGTTACGCTCGGAAAACTCGAGTTGACCGACGCCGACCACTTCGTCGAGGTCGGCTCCTGTACCGGCGCGGTCACGATCGAGGCCGCCCGACGGGCCGGCCGCGTGACGGCTCTCGAGCGCAAGCCCGAACGCCTCGAGACGACGGAAAAGAACCTCGCGGCCAACGGGATCGACGGCGTCGAGTTGATCCAGGGCGAGGCCCCCGACGCCCTGCCCGACGACGCCGATGCCCTCTTTCTGGGCGGCTCCCGGAACTACGCCGAGGTGCTCGATCGCGCCGCCGAGACGGGCGTCGATCGGATCGTGATGAACGTCTCCAGACTCGAGATCGCCGGCGACGCCGTCCGGGCGTTCCGCGAGCGCGATCTCTTCGAGGAGGTCGTCCAGATGCAGGTCTCGACGGGCTATGAACTCGCCGGGGCGACGAGCTTCAACTCCGACAACCCGGTGTACATCATCTCGGGAGGGGCGACATGACGCCGATCCTCGAAGGGGCGACCGCGACCGCCCCCGGTGGGGTGTCGCCATGACGCTGTACGGCGTCGGGCTCGGCCCCGGTGACGCCGAACTGATCACGGTCAAGGGCCGGAAAACCCTGGAGTCGGCGGACGTCGTCTACACGCCCGGCCGGCTCTCGCGGGCCGTCGCGAGCGAGTACGTCGAGGAGAACCAGCTCGGCGATCTCGACTTCCCGATGACCAGAGACGAGGACGAACTCCGCCGCGCCTGGAAGGCGGCGGCCGAAGAGATCGCGCCGACCGCCGCCG
>LKMJ01001730.1_pt1 | contig 19553 bp, 15 predicted proteins | sample 643391 | NCBI WGS metagenome assembly LKMJ01 (sample SAMN04112250, study PRJNA286221) | soda lake metagenome | biome: soda lake; feature: Kulunda Steppe; material: water; isolation source: sample PL-Br10 brine of Picturesque Lake | place: Russia: Kulunda steppe | collected 2010-07 | reverse complement strand
TGTCCCGCTCGCGTGGTCGGCCTACCACGAGTCAGTTCCCGACGACACCTCACCGGTCGACACTGCCGACTGTGCCCTCTCTGACCCCCATCTTTTCTTGCATACGGGTGGCTCGACTGGCCTCCCAAAACAGGTCGTCCAGACCCACGGCGGCATCATGTGGAACGCCTTCAACACTATCCTCTCGTGGGGGTTACGACCGGATGACGTCACGCCGATGGTTTTCCCACTCTTTCATACCGGCGGCTGGAACGTGTTGACGATTCCGCTCTTTCACCTCGGTGGGACGGTCGTTATCGCCCGGGAGTTTGACGCCGGGCAGGTCCTTTCACACGTCGAAGCCTACGACGCCACAATCCTCGTTTCCGTCCCGGCAATACTCCGGTTTATGGTCGAACACGACCGCTGGGAAACAACGGACCTCTCCTCGCTTCGCATGGTCAAAAGCGGGGGCGGCCCCTCGCGGGAGTCGGTTGTCGAGGCCTGGAGCGAGCGCGGCATTACCCCCTCACAGGGCTATGGACTCACCGAGTGCGGCCCCAACAACTTTGCCATGCCCGACGAGTTCCCGCGTGAGAAAACGAAAAGCATCGGCATGCCCTCGCTGTATGTCGACGCACGCGTGACCGATGAGGACGGACAGGAACTCCCACCGAACGAAATCGGCGAACTCGAACTCGCAAGCCCGCACGCGGGCGACCGCTACTGGCGAAACGCCGAGGAAACCGAAGCGGTCTTTGGCGACGGCTGGGTTTCTACCGGTGACCTCGCTCGCGTCGACGAGGATGGGTATTTCTACATCGAAGGCCGGAAAAAGAACATGTTCGTTTCGGGTGGAGAGAACGTCTTCCCGCCGGAAGTCGAGGATGTGATAACTAACCACCCGAAGGTCACAGAAGCCATTGTCGTCCCGGTTCCCGACGAACAATGGGGAGAAGTTGGCAAGGCCGTCGTTGAAGGTGACGAGTCGCTTACCCTCGACGAACTGCAGTCGTTTCTGAGAGACCGCCTTGCCAAGTTCAAGATTCCCCAGTATCTCACGTTCATCGACGAGATGCCGATGAGCGGGCCGGGAAAAATCGACCGGCAGGCCATCGAGGAACGCTACGGCACTGACGAGGAGCGCAATTGAACGACCACAGGACGAATCTCATGACACAGACTACCACAACAGCTGACAGAATTGGACTGACAGGATACGGCCGGTATCTCCCGGACGAACGACTGACTGGCGAGGAGGTCGCCGAGGCAAGCGGGCTCCCGGAGGAGGTCGTCGTCGAAAAGATGGGACTTACCGAAAAGCGAGTGTGTCCTCCCGATACGGACCACTGTACGGATATGGGCGTCAAGGCGGCAACCGATGCTATTGAGGCTGCCGATATCGACCCTGACAGCATCGACGTCGTCCACTACCACGGCAGCGAGTACAAGGATTATTACGTCTGGTCGGCCGCGGCGGATATCACCGAACGCATCGGGGCAGACAACGCCTATGCCACCGAGACCTACGCGCTCTGTGCGGGCTGTCCGCTCGTGGTCAAAGAGGTTCGTGCACAACTGCTCGCCGGTGACATCGACCGCGCGTTACTCGTGACTGCCAGCCGCGAGGAGGACCTCATCGACTACGAAAATATCAACTCCTCGTTTATGTTTAATTTCGGCAGTGGAGCTGCCGCCTACGTTCTCGAAGCCGACCCTGACCTCGACCGGACCAGCGCGTGGGTGCATGCCGGCCATGCCGTCACTGACGGCTCCTTCTCGGATGATGTCGTCATGCACGGCGGCGGGTCGCGCAATCCACCCACCCACGAGACCATCGACGAGAACCTCCATACGCTCGATGTTCCCGACCCGGATGGGATGAAAGAGCGACTGGCACCGGTGAGTTTGCCGAACTATCTCGAGGTCGCCGATACCGCGCTTGAGCGGTCCGGCTACACACGCGAGGATATCGATTTCGTCGCTGTCACGCATATGAAACGGTCGTTTCACCGAACGCTCCTCTCGGAACTCGGCGTCGACCCCGACGAGGAGGGATACTATCTTGACGAGTACGGCCACGTTCAAAGCGCTGACCAGATTCTCGCACTGGACGAAGGTATCGAGTGTGGCCGGGTCGAACCCGGTGACACCATCCTGTTCCTTGGCGCTGGGACCGGCTATACGTGGTCGGCAGCGGTGCTCGACTGGCTGGGCAAGACCTGGTGAATATCGTCGCCGAACTGTTAGCGTACCGATTATTTTGCCGACCGCAATCGGAACGCACATAATCATCCTTGCCAGAAGGTAGCACAATGAGTGCAGGCCTTGCCGCACGACTTGAACGAATCGGCACAGGGGGCAACTATCTGATTGTCCCGATGGACCACGGTATTACACTCGGTCCCGTCACTGGACTGGCCGATATCGAGTCGACGATAGATGCTGTCACGCGTGGGGGCGCAGATGCCGTCCTCACGCAGAAAGGAATCGCTCCACGAGTACACCCCAACAAAAACGACGCGGGCTATATTGTCCACGTCAACGGTTCGACAAGCATCGGTCCCGACGAGATGGACAAACGCGTCACCGGAACGGTCAAAGATGCCGTTCGGGCCGGTGCGGATGCCGTCTCGTTTCATATCAACGTCGGGAGCAAATACGAACCACAACAGCTCAGCCAGCTTGGCGAGCTGACGACCGAAGCAGCGGAATATGGGATGCCAGTGCTGGCGATGACTTACGCCCGCGGCCACGATATCCGCGATACGGACGACCCGGAAGGCTTTGCAGAGGATCTGGCACACGCCACCCGACTGGGCGAGGAACTCGGTGCGGACGTCATCAAGACGGCCTATTCCGGAACGCCGGAGAGCTTCGAGCGAGTTGTCGAAGCAACCCGACTACCCGTCGTCATCGCTGGCGGCAGCAAGGGAACCGACGAACAGACGCTCTCGATGGTCCGCGGTGCGATGGATGCAGGGGCATCCGGCGTCTCCATGGGTCGGTCTATCTTCCAGCACGAGGACCCCGAAGCCATTACTGAAGGCATTGCGACGGTGATTCATGATGGCACGGAGCCAAAGGCTGCTGCCCGGAAAGCAGGCCTCAGCGCTGAGTGATTGTGGCTTTTGCGGTTAGTTCCGTTTACAGGCCATAGCGAGCGGTGTGTCCCTTCTCGCCTGATTCAGCATGCCAGTGACGTTAATCGGCTGTGTCCTCGGCAGGGCCGGGTTCGTCCTCGTCCGAAAATAGCTCGCGGTTGTTGTAGACGAGCGCGGCAAACACGAGCATAAAGACAAGGTCGATGTAACTCGCCACAAGCTGGCCGACGAAGAAATCCAGAATGCCGGCAGCCTGCTCCGAGAGGGCGGAGGTCAGTATCAACCCGCCCCAGCACAGCACGGCAAGGTGGGTAACTTTGACGTAGAGCAGTCGCCGCTCGCCGGAGGCGCGCGAAGCAGTTCGTGCGAGCGGGCCATACAGCAGAGACGCTCCCACGAGATACGACAGAAACGCACCACCGGACATCAGTGATTCGGCGACGCCTGTCGTCACCCACGACGCAAGCGCAAACCACGGAAGGGCAACGAAGGGGATGAGCAACATGACAAACTGCTTTTGGGAGAGATGAACGAGGTCGCGAAGCACGTAGACAACGATTGCGAGCACTCCAGTGTAGGCGAAAAACCGGACGACCGATTGCTCGCGGCCGCCGGTTCCGGTGACAGTCACTGTCAACAACTCGAGACCCATCATCACGTACGTCACCGCCATGAATACTGTTGGGAGCGTCCCGAGCACCAGGATGGACCGCCTATGGCCCGAGGCAAGTGCTGCACGGCTAAAAAAGACCAGTGCACCAAGGGCGAGCGCAAGGGCGGTACCGAAGTATAGAACGGTCGGGCTAAACAACAATTCTCCTGTCATGTTACTCACTCTCAACTGCGACGATGTCACCACGCGAGACGGTGAACTGGCCCATGATTTCCCTGAGCGCTTCGGCCTCTCCGTCAAGCTCCTGTGCGAGGTTGGCGACGGTCTCGGTCGAGGCTGTCACTTCCTGTGAGGTTGCTGAAACTTCACCAGTCTGGTCGCGGGTCTCCTCTGCAATATCGGCAACCGAATCGACGATTGCGGAAATCTCCTGTGCCGTCGTTGCCTGCTGGTCGGCCGTCTGATTGATATCCTGAATACTGGTGTCGACGTCGTTGATATCCTGTGCGATGGTATCAAGCTGGTCGCGCACCCGAGAGACGTCATCTGCTGCGGTTCGGATGCTCGAATCGACCTCCGAAATCTCGTCTGCCGTCTCGACGGCCCGACCCTGCACGCTCTGGAGCGTTCGCTCGATATCGTCGACGGCTTCCATCGCTTCGCCTGCGAGATTCTTGACTTCGTTTGCGACCACAGCGAACCCATCTCCCGCGTTCCCGGCACCGCTTCCCGCCCGTGCTGCCTCGATGTTGGCGTTCAGGGCTAACATGTTAATCTGATCGGCAATCTCGTCGATGGTTGCGATGACCTGCTCAATCTGCTGAGCTTCCTCGACCAGTTCATCGACCGTCGTGACGACCATCTCGGTTCGGTCGACCGTTTGTTCCATCATCTCGGCTGTATTCGCTGCTGCCTCGCGGCCATCGCTTGCAAGCGTCGAAACGTCATCCGATTGTTTGGCAATCTCGGTTGTCGTCGAGGCTACCTCTTCCGTCGCTGCTGAGAGGCTGCTAATCTCACCGGCGGCTTCGTGGAGCTCCTCGGCCTGTGTTTCGGCACCCTGTGCGATATCGGTGATAGCCTGTGCAACGTCCTGACTGCCGCGGCGAATCTCCCGCCCGGAGCTGTCGAGGTCGGCGGACATTTCGTCGATGGTCGCGGCTGAATCCTGTGCACTGGCGACCGCAGAACCCAGCTCTTCGAGCATCTCGTTGTACGACTCTGCAATCTCTCTGAGTGCCTCGTCGTCAGTGTCGATGGTCAGCCGTCGGTCGAGGTCACCAGCAGCCGATGCTGCCATCGCCTCGGAAAAGCGGTCGGCAATATCCAGCAGTTGCTGGTTCTGTGCTTCAGCCTCTTGCTGGAGTTTTTCGGCGTTCTCTTTCGCTTCCGTTGCCCGCTCTCGCTCGGCTTCGATTTCCGAGCGCGTCTCCTCCAGGTTCGTCACCATTTCCCGCAACTCGTCGCGCATCAGCGCAATCGAATCATAGAGGTCCGCAATCTCGTCGTTTCTGCTCGTCTCGATTTCGATATCGAACTCGCCAGCACCGATTCGCTCCGCTCGTTCGCTGAGTCGACGCAGTGAGAGGGCAACGTTCCCCCCGAGGACGATACCGACGAGCCCCAGATTAAGTAACAACAGTATCATCAGTCCCGCCAGTGCCGCAATACCGCGTTCGGCGGCTTCTTCCTGTGGCCCTGCCTCGATATGTAAGCCGAAAACGACGGTGACGGCCAGCGTAAGCAGGAAAATACCAGCCAGTGCGGCTCCTATCTTGAAACTGTACCGCTCTTGTACGCGTTTGCTGAGTGTTCCCCTCATTGCAACCCCTGATTGCTCTGCCGTACTGTTCTTGGGTAGCTATTAAAAGGATTGTGTGCAGAATCGGACATAATACCGTTTCCCTGTCACCTTGGGGACAACAAGTGGTTTGCTAGTCAACAGCAATGAGGTCATTGCAGAATTGTTTTACTCTCGGTGGTACATGTCACTGTCAACGATGACTCGGAGGCACGAATTATGACAATGGAAGACCAGATAGATGAACTCCGCAAGCGCCGGGAGGAAGCGATGCTTGGCGGCGGCCAGGAGCGGATTGATGCCCAACACGAAAAAGGCAAGCTGACTGCGCGCGAGCGAGTTGAGTATTTCCTTGATGACGATACGTTCACCGAATTTGACCAGTTTCGGACCCACCGGTGTCACAACTTCGATATGGACGAAAAACAGATTCCCGGCGACGGTGTCGTCACGGGATACGGCGAAGTCAACGGCCGGAAAGTGTTCGTCTTCGCTCACGATTTCACCGTCTTTGGTGGCTCACTTGGTGAGGTCTTTGCGGAGAAGGTGACCAAAGTCATGGACCGGGCCGTCGAGACCGGTGCACCGATTATCGGACTGAACGATTCGGCGGGTGCCCGAATTCAGGAGGGCATCGACTCGCTGGCTGGCTATGCAGAGATTTTCCACCGAAATCAACTCGCAAGCGGCGTTGTCCCACAGATTTCTGCGATTATGGGGCCGTGTGCTGGCGGTGCGGTGTACTCCCCTGCAATTACGGATTTCATCATGATGGTGCAGGAGACGAGCCACATGTTCATTACGGGACCTGACGTTATTGAGACGGTTACCGGCGAGCAAGTTGGGTTCGATGAGCTTGGTGGTGCAAGCACTCACAGCACGGAATCCGGGGTGGCGCACCTGACGGCTGCCGACGAGAAGGCGGCACTGGATGATATCCGCCATCTCCTCTCGTACCTCCCGCAGAACAACGTCGAGGACCCGCCACGCGTCGACCCGTGGGATGACCCGGAGCGTCGCTCGGAGAAACTGAAAGAAATCGTCCCGAACGAACCCCGAAAACCCTACGACATGACGAACGTCATCGACGAAGTGGTCGATGAGGGTTCTTTCTTCGAAGTTGCGGAGGGGTATGCTCGCAATCTCGTCATCGGATTCGGTCGACTCGACGGGCATGCAATCGGCGTCGTGGCAAACCAGCCACGAGTCAACGCGGGCACGCTCGATATCGACTCCTCGGTCAAGGGTGCGCGTTTTGTCCGGTTCTGCGATGCCTTTAACATCCCCATTCTCACATTTGTCGACGTGCCCGGATTCATGCCGGGAACGGACCAGGAACATGGCGGCATTATCAAACACGGTGCAAAACTGCTCTATGCCTTCTCAGAAGCAACTGTCCCGCTGATGACGGTCATCACGCGCAAAGCCTACGGCGGCGCCTACGACGTCATGGCTTCGAAACATATCGGCGCAGATGTCAACTACGCGTGGCCAACGGCCGAGATTGCGGTGATGGGGCCAAAGGGTGCTGTTAACGTCCTGTTCCGCAAGGAACTGGCAAACGCTGATAATCCCGAACAGCGTCGCGAAGAGCTTATCGATGAGTATCGTGACCAGTTCGCCAACCCGTACACGGCGGCTGACCGCGGTTTTGTTGATGATGTGCTCGAACCACAAGATACCCGGCCACAGCTCATCAGCGACCTCGAAATGCTTCGCTCGAAACGCAAGAACCGCCCGGACCGGAAACACGGGAACATCCCACTGTAACGATGAGCGAGGAGACAGTCGCAATCGATGGCGCACGTTTTAAGCTCCCTCCGGACGCCACCTCCGACGAGGCAGCAGCAATCGCGGCGGCGGTCGCCGCGGCCGTCCAGAGGGATGAAGAGGCGGTCGACCCCGAACCGACCTGGGATGGCGAGCGGTTCCGGTTCGCGGCACGGCTGAATGCCGTCTCCGGCATTCACCGCCGCGTCCCACAGGGAGCACCGACAGATAGCTGGACAGCAGCAGGCCGAGCAGATAGATTCAACCGATAATATATGACAGCGAACACATTCGATAAAGTACTGGTTGCGAACCGTGGTGAGATTGCCGTCCGCGTCATGCGGGCGTGTAAAGAACTGGACATTGAGACAGTTGCCGTCTACAGCGAGGCAGACAAACACGGCGGCCACGTCAGATATGCCGACGAAGCGTACAACGTTGGGCCCGCCCGAGCGGCCGAGTCATATCTCGACCACGAGGCAATCATCGACGTTGCACAGCGAGCAGGGGCTGATGCGATTCACCCCGGTTACGGTTTCCTTGCCGAGAACGCTACCTTCGCTGGGAAAGTCGAAGAGACTGAGGGCATCACGTGGGTGGGCCCCTCTGCCGACTCGATGACGAATCTCGGGGAGAAGACCAATGCCCGCGGAATCATGCAGGAAGCGGATGTTCCTATCGTCCCCGGAACGACCGAGCCGGTCACCGAACCCGAGGAGGTCGAAGCCTTCGGCGAGGAACACGGCTACCCAATCGCCATTAAAGCGGAGGGTGGCGGTGGCGGTCGCGGGATGAAAGTCGTCCACGAACCCGACGAAATCGAGGAACTGCTCGAAAGCGCACAGCGCGAAGGGGAGGCCTATTTCGACAACGCGTCGGTCTATCTCGAACGCTTCCTCGAAACGCCGCGACACATCGAGGTCCAGATTGTGGCAGACGAACACGGCAACGTCCGGCATCTCGGTGAGCGAGACTGTTCGCTCCAGCGTCGTCACCAGAAAGTCATCGAGGAGGGACCATCACCTGCGATTTCCGATGAACTGCGCGAGAAGATTGGCGAGGCGGCCCGTCGCGGTGTCCGTGAGGCCGAGTATACAAACGCTGGAACGGTCGAGTTCCTCGTCGAGGAAGACCTCGACCGCGATCCGGATGAGCCGCTCGGACCGGACACGAACTTCTATTTCCTCGAAGTCAACACGCGGATTCAGGTCGAACACTGCGTGACCGAAGAGATTACGGATATCGACATCGTCAAATGGCAACTGCGGATTGCGCAGGGCGAAGAGCTTGATTTTTCACAGGACGACGTCGAAATCGACGGTCACGCTATCGAGTTCCGAATCAACGCGGAGAACGCAGCAAACGAGTTCGCACCGGCGACGGGTGGGAAACTCGAAACCTACGACCCGCCGGGCGGTCCTGGTGTTCGGATGGACGATGCGATGCGACAGGGTGACAAACTGGTCACCGATTACGATTCGATGATAGCCAAACTCATCGTCCGCGGAACTGACCGGGAGGAGGCAATCACGCGGAGCAAACGCGCGCTTGCCGAGTACGATATCGACGGTGTCGTGACTATTATTCCGTTCCACCGGTTGATGCTCACTGACGACCTGTTCCTCGATGGCAAACATACCACAAAATATCTCGATAACGAGATGGACCGCTCACGTATCGAGGAGGCACAGGAACAGTGGGGCAGCGAAACCGCAAGCGATGATGATGACGAGGAGACCGTCCAGCGCGAGTTTACCGTCGAAGTTGATGGGAAACGGTTCGAGGTCGAACTTGAAGAGCGCGGGCAGCCGCCAGTTCAGACCGCAAACCCCGGCGGCTCAAACCGGCCAGCATCCGCCGGGCCGAGTAGTGGCGGCGATGACGGTGGGGCCGCGGCTGCTGCCGACGGCGAGACAGTGACTGCCGAAATGCAGGGTACTATCCTCTCGGTGAACGTCAGCGAGGGCGACACTGTCGAGGCAGGAGATGTCCTCTGTGTGCTCGAAGCGATGAAGATGGAAAACGACATCGTCGCCGAGTTTGGCGGGACCGTCGAACAGGTTGCTGTCAGCGAAGGCGAGAGCGTCGATATGGGCGACCTGCTGCTGGTTATCGACTAAGGCTTCGCTGTCGGTTATCGACTGAAATTGTGCTATTCGTTGGGGATTGTAACCATGCTGCTAGTTTGTGATTTTCGCGGTGGAAAATAGTACCTCCGTAGGAACTATAATATTGCCCACGTGAGAAATACAAAACCAATGTAGTACCTTTGAAGGAATAATAAATAACCGGGCTCTGCCCACAAGGGAATTATTCCTCTGATTCGTCTTCACTGGCCGGTTCCACATCCACAACTTCAATTTCGAAACGAAGGAGTTCCCCGGCAAGTTCGTGGTTGTAATCCACGGTGACAGTCTCTTCGTCGTACTCAATGACACGCCCATAGAGTCCTTTCTCGGTTTTCACCTCGAACCCTTCTTTGAGTTCGCGGTGACCAAGCATGTTCTCGAAGGGGTCGCGGTCATATTCACCGATTTTATCCTCGTTGTACTCGCCGTACGCTTTTTCTGGAGGGACTTCTATCATTGTCGTGTCGCCGACATTCATCTCCCGCAGGCCGTCTTCGAGACCCGGGATGACGTTTCCCTCGCCGAGTTCGATGGTGAGAGGTTCGAACAGTCGGTCTGGATTCTCTTCTGCGAGACCAATCTCCTCCGCATATGCTGCATCAGAGGTATCGAAGACGGTCCCATCTTCGAGGCGGCCGACGTACTCGACCGTAATTTTGTCGCCGTCGGAGTGAGTCATAGCTGAGTGTCTGGTCGCACCGTACATAAGCGGTTGGCTCTGTTCTCGGATTGAGTCAGCTACCACGGACCTAACTCGATACTCCTTTTGGAAACGAGTTTAGTTAGCCTGCATCCCACGCCACAATCGACAAGTCACTCCCCGCAAAACAGCGAGGTAATGACGCAGTCGGGCGACATCCGCAAACTGGACTCACAGACTGTCGAGCGCATCGCCGCTGGCGAGGTCGTCGAGCGCCCGGCCTCGGCGGTTAAAGAACTCGTCGAAAACAGCATCGATGCTGATGCTTCCCGGATTTCGGTCACCGTCAACGCTGGCGGTACTGCGGGGATTCAGGTTAGCGATGACGGTCGCGGGATGGACGAAGAGGCCCTCCGCCGCGCTGTCGAGAAACACACCACGAGCAAGATTCGAAATATTGACGACCTGGAGGCTGGGGTCGGAACGCTTGGTTTCCGTGGGGAAGCACTCTATGCAATCGGTGCTGTCTCACGACTCACCATCACGAGCAGACCTGGGGGTGCTGCCCAGGGAACGAAACTCACTGTCGAGGGTGGCGAAATAACAGATGTTTCCCCTGCTGGCTGTCCCGAGGGAACAACGGTCGAAATCGAAGACCTCTTCTATAATGTTCCCGCCCGCCGCAAATATCTCAAACAGGACACGACGGAGTTTGCCCACGTGAACACGGTCGTCACGAACTATGCGCTTGCGAACCCGTCGGTGTCGGTCTCCCTGTCGCATAACGACCGCGAGACGTTCGCCACCAACGGCACCGGCAATCTGCAGGAAACGGTTCTCTCAGTCTACGGTCGGGAGGTTGCCGAATCGATGATTCCGGTCGAGGTTGCGGGCAGCGAGCTACCGGCTGGTCCCCTCGATGGTATCTCGGGGCTTGTGAGTCATCCCGAAACCAACCGGGCAAGCCGGGACTATCTCTCGACGTTCGTCAACGACCGGTATGTCACCGCCACGACCGTTCGTGATGCAGTAGTTGAGGCATATGGCGGACAGCTTGGCCCGGACAGATATCCCTTCACGGTCCTGTTTCTCGAGCTTGACCCGGCGACAGTTGATGTCAATGTGCACCCCCGAAAACTGGAGGTCCGGTTTGCGGACAGTGAGGGCGTTCGCGAACAGGTCCGGACGGCCGTTTCGGATGCACTGCTCGATTCGGGGCTGGTTCGGACGGCCGCACCGCGTGGGCAATCAGCCCCCGAGCAGACGGAAATCACTCCAGAGCGAACTGGTGGTGAGGAGTCACTGCAAGGGGACACAGATGAAGCCAGCAACGCTGTCGCTGAAACGGAATCGTCAACGGTCGAAAAATCAGCAGTAGAGACGGAGAGCGGATTCACCACGGATAGGTCGATTAGCCCCGGTGAAATCAGGTCTCAGCCAACGGCCACTCCCCCAGAGAAAGCTAGTCAGCGTGCTTCCCGGCAACAGTCGCCACAACAACACAGTGAAGACGCCGCTGTTGAGAAAGAGAGTCGAGCAGTCACTGAGGCCTCGAGTGAGTCCTCAGCGGACACGAGTACTCCTGAGACAGCCTCGGATTCTGCGAGCGACACAGCCGACTCCGAACGGAAGTTCAGACAATCCGGAACACAGGCCCAGCTCGACGGGCAGGAGATAGAACGAAGGGAGCAGTTCGAATCGTTACCAGCGATGCGGATTCTCGGGCAGTTCAAGGAGACGTATCTCGTTGCGGAGACGACCGACGGACTGGTCCTGGTCGACCAGCACGCCGCCGATGAGCGGATTCATTACGAGCGGTTGCGGGAGTCCTTCGCCGGTGAGACGACGACACAGGCGCTTGCGAACCCCGTTACACTCGAACTCACTGCGAGAGAGAGTGCGCTGTTTACCAGCCAGCAGGAAGCACTCTCGCGGCTTGGCTTTCAGGCCACGCAGGTGGATGACCGGACGGTCGAGGTCAGTACGGTTCCGTCGTTGATTGCCGAAACAGCCGGTCCGGAACTTATCCGGGATGTGCTCGGTGAACTCGTTACCGGCGAGACACAGGCCGCAGAGACGGTCGAAGCGACCGTCGATGCACTGCTCGGTGACCTTGCCTGTTACCCGTCAGTGACCGGGAACACCTCGCTGACGGAAGGCTCCGTGCGGGAGCTGTTACGTCGACTCGACTCGTGTGAGAACCCGTATGCCTGTCCACACGGAAGGCCGGTGCTAATCGAATTTGACATGGACGAAATAGAGGCCCGGTTTGAGCGGGATTATCCCGGGCATCACTAAACCATCGTGCTATTCGAGTCCGTAATCTGCCAGCGAGTGGTAATGTTGCCAGTAGCCTTTCACGGCATCAAGGCTGAACGTAATAGTCCCGTCAGCGAGTTCGAGCGTGACCTGTTCGTCACCGACTTCGGTATCGTGTAGATGCAGTTCGAGCGGCATCTCGAACTCCTCGACTTTAACCATGAGTTCGCCGTTCGCTTCCAGTTCCGACTGCAGAGTTTCTGAGTTCATTGTCCGCTAGCCGATACTTCATCGCTCTCCACAATAAAATCCCTGCCGAATCCAACAAACTGGAAACAACCGTCTATTGTTGTTGAACGTGCAAACCAACATGACACTCTCGAGCGCGTCCAGAACGACTTAACACTTGGCGGTCAAACCCACCAGTATGGACCCTGTTCGTGTCGATGCAGTTATCGACCTGAGTTACGGTGTTTTGATTCTCATCGCGCTGGTATTGATGATTCAACTCGGCGGGATGGTTGGTATTGCCTTCGGAATCGGTGTCTTGCTTGCGTACGGATTACACGTCGTCTGGAAGATGGCCCGTTTCGACCCTGAATGGATGACACGGGTTGAGGAAACGGTCGAAGATGCTGTTGAGAAACAGGTCGGCAAGGAGGTTGAACGGAGCGTCGGCGAGACGGTTGAAAAGACAGTTGGCGAACAGGTTGAGCGAAGCGTCGGGGAACAGGTCGAAAAGACGGTCGGTGAGACGGTCGGCAAGGAAGTTCAAAAGACGGTTGGAGAGACGGTCGGCAAGGAAGTCGAAAAAAGCGTCGGCGAGACGGTCGAAAAGACGGTCGAAGATGCCGTCTCAAAACAGGTTGAGGAAACTGCAAAAGAGAAAGTGGAGGAAACTGTCGAAAAGACTGCGGAGGAGAAAGTTGAAAAGACCGTTGAGGAGACAGCAAAGGAGAAAGTGGACGAAACCGTCGAGGCAACGGTCGAACAGAAAGTGGGCGAAACTGTCGAACAAAAAGTCGAGGAGACGGCAAAGGAGAAAGTGGAGGAGACCGTCGAGGAGACAGCGAAAGAGAAGGTCGAAGCAACCGCTGAAGAGAAAGTCAAAGAGACTGTCGAGCAGACGGTAGACGAAACGGTCGAGGAGAAAGTCAAGGCAACCGTTGAGGAGAAAGTCGAACAGACGGCTGAAGAGAAAGCCAAGGAGGCTGCCGCGGAAACCGTTGAGGAGAAAGTTGGTGAGACGGTCGAAGAGAAAGTTGGTGAGACGGTCGAAGAGAAAGTAGATGAGACGGTCGAAAAGAAAGTAGATGAGACGGTTGAAGAGAAAGTAGACGAAACCGTTGAGGAGAAGGTAGACGAAACAGTTGAAGAGAAGGTGGACGAAACCGTTGAGGAGAAAGTCGAACAGACGGTCGAAGAGAAGGTCGATGAAGTGGCGGATGAAGACAGGTCCTGAGCCCTATCGACAACTTCTATCTCTTTGTTGACACACAGCATTAAGCCCCCGGGTGTGGATTTGCAACGTATGACGGAACTGGTAACTGTGGGGGAGACTCCGTTGCGCGTTTCACCGCCGAATAACCAGCGACTCGTTTCTGCCCGGACGGCGTCGCTGTTTGCAGATGGGATGAGCAGTAACGTTGCGATTGCCGCACAGCAACTGGGGGCTGAATCGCGATGGTTGTCACGACTTCCGGATACGCCGCTCGGCGAACGGGTTGTAAAGCAAGTTCAGGAACACGGGGTCGAGGCTGATATCACCTGGACCCGCGACGAGACGAACCGACAGGGAATCGTCTTCCACGAATCCGGCGTGACACCACGTGAGAGCAAGCACTGGCACGACCGCACCAACGTTGCGTTCGCGTATGCATCACCAAGCGACTTTCCGATGAACATGGTTCAGGATACGGAAATCCTGTTTACAGACCTCAGCACAGCGGTTCTCTCGAAACAGGCTGCCGAAACGTTACAGGCCCTGTTGCGAGCCAGCAGCGGCGGCGGCGCGCTCACTGCTGTCGGTATCGATTATGCACCAGAACTTGCCACTGCAGAGGCCTATCGTGGTGTTTTCGAGGGCCTCTCATCGGAGATTAATGCCGTCTTCGCGAACGAAGCCGACGCTCGCGCTATCTTTGACCAGAGCGGCGGCGCACGGGAACTAGCGAACCTCCTCGCCGCGGAGTACGACCTCGATATTGCTGTCATCACACGCTCGGAACGTGGTGCCGTCGCGTTGCGAAACTCGCCGGGCACGAACATTATCCATGAGCGCGATGCAATCGAGACGAATGCTGTCGACCCAACCGGTGCTCGTGGTGCGTTTATCGGTGGCTTCCTCGAAGAGCACCTTCGGGGAGCAGACACGTCACGGGCGCTGAGTGTTGCCGTTGCCAGCGCGATTCTCACCCGGACGGTGACCGGCCCGTATTTCAACGCGACCGATACGGAACTCGAATCGCTGGTTGAGGCGGTCATCGACCACTCCCAGTAACTGTCGCGGGTACCTTTCTTGCCAACAAAACGGCAATAGCCGGTACGCATTTAACACTGCTCCCAAACTATACAGCTATGAATCGTTTGCTCGTACTGGTAACGTGTCTCGCGCTCGGGACTCTCGTACTCGTTGCCGTTGGTCCCGCTGCAGCGGATGAAGTAACGGTCGACGTCACGGTCGTCGACCAGGATGGTGACCCAGTCGATGAGCGCGTGACGCTGCTCGTCGAGTGGGATGGGGGGTCTGAAGAGATAGAAACGACATCAAGCGGTGATGCTGTCTTCGACGTTCCGGAGGGTGAAGATATCGAGTTCAGCATCGAACATGACGACTACGTACGGAATGTGCCCCTGATTGTCGAGGACGCCGCGACCCCTGCTGGCGAATCACGACTCAACATCGACCTCGACGTTTCGCTTGCTGGAACTGCTGATATCACCGTCGAGGACAACGGCTCACCGGTAGAGGCTGTCGAGTTGACGGCAACTGACCCACAGGAGGACCGCTTCGAGGAAGTCGTTGAAACTGATGAGAACGGTCAGGCCTCGCTCGAACGACTGGAACAGCGAAACTACACCGTTGCAACTGCCAAGGAAGGCTACTTCGACACCGAACAGACCATCAGCATCAATGAGACCGATGTCAGCGAAACGCTCTCAATCGAGAGTGGGGAGGTCCGCGTGGATTTCCTCGTGCAGGATGACCACTTTGAAACTCCTGAGGCAGTTGCTGATGCAAGCGTCGAAATAATCGGTGACTCGACGATTACGACCAGAAGCGACGGGACACGGGGTATCGACCTCGATGTAAACACCGAATACGATGTCGAGGTGAGCAAAGACGGCTACGATAGCGTTTCGGAGACTGTTTCGGTCGAGGAGGAGGACGTCCAGTTCAACCTCTCCATCCAGCGGAGTCCTGAACTCACGTTGACCGCGCTCGCTGACGAAATTGTTGCCGGCCAGTCGACGCTCGTGACGGTGACCAACGTCTACGAGGAACCAGTTGCGAATGCAACGGTCGGCGTTGACGGTGACGCACAGGCGGAAACTGACGCGGACGGCACTGCTGTCGTCACACTCGAATCCGCAGGTGAGCACAACATCACGGCTTCTCACGATGGGGTCGATACGGCACTCCCTGTGCAGGTCTATGATGTGAGTGACCTCGGTGAGGAAGAGACTGGCGAGACCGACGATACTGACGAGACAGACGATGCGGATGATGCAGACGATACGGATGATGCCGACGATGACGGACCCGGATTCGGACCGCTGCTCGCTGTCGGCGCGCTGCTCGTGGCTAGCTCACTGGTGCTGGCCCGACGCCGCAGTCACTAACGTCTCTTTCTCGGCGGTTTTGCGTGGAACTTAACCTTCGTGACGGCCGACTAGCACCAATGAGCGAACTGACTGCGATTCACGAGGCCCACGGTGCAACCTTCGAGCAATTGGGTGGCCGGCAGGTTGTTTCACAGTACGGCCGACCCGAGCGTACGCACCTTGCTGTTCGCAACGCTGTCGGTGTGACTGAATTTCCGTACGACGTCCTTGTCGTCACCGGCGACGACCGCGTCGAATACGTCGATAACGCAGTTTCGAACGTCGTCCCGCCGGACGAAGGACAGGGGGTCTACTCGCTGCTTCTCACCCCACAGGGACGCATTCGGACCGACCTGTATGTTTACAACGGGGGCGAGCGCCTGCTAATTTTCACCCCACCAGGCGAAGGGCAACCGCTCGCCGAAGAGTGGCGGGAAAAGACCTTCATTCAGGATGTCGACATCGACGTGGCAACCGACGACTTCGCCATTTTTGGCGTTCACGGGCCGAAGGCAACCGAAAAAATTGCAAGCGTGTTTACCGAGCAGACGCCCGATAAACACCTTCAGTTCGTCCGCGGGTCGATGGGGGATGCTGGCGTGACGGTTATTCGAACTGATGGCCTCGCCGGCGAGGAAGGTTACGAAGTGGTCTGCCGGGTAGACGAGAGCCGTGATGTCTTTGACACGCTCGAAAACCTGGGGATGGCTGCTGCACCCTTTGGCTATCAAACTTGGCGGTCTCTTACGCTCGAAGCAGGGACGCCGCTTTTTGCTTCTGAACTCGCGGAGGAGGTTCCGAACAACCTCGGATTGGTCAACGCCGTTGATTACGAGAAAGGCTGTTTCGTCGGGCAGGAGGTCGTTTCCCGCGTCGAAAACCGAGGTCGGCCAAGCAAACAACTGATTGGACTGACACTCGATACCATCCCCGAAGCGGGGGCGGCGGTCTTTGCTGGTGACAGCTCCGTCGGTGAGATTTGCCGGGCAACACAGAGCCCATCACTCGACCAGCCGATTGCGCTGGCGCTTGTCGAGTATGCCACGGCGGATGAGGCAATTTCAGGTGATTCGCTGGCGGTCCGTATCGAGGGGGAAGAACAGGACGCGTCAGTTGCGACGCTCCCGTTTGTCGAGGGGTCGGATGCATCCGCCCGGCGACCGCAGTACTAGTCGTCTGCGGACGACTGTTTCGCCCGTTTGGGAAGTAGTTGCCCCCACATCCGTTTTTCCACCAGCTTCACAGTAATCGGCTCGCTCACGGTCACACAACAGGATAACCGCGGGTAGCCAAACTGTGCCGCCGCACTGTCGTGCCAGTGTACCGGTTCCGGTGGCGGCGTTAGTTCCACACCACAGGTTCCACAGGGCCCTCGTCCGCCGCAGTTGGCATGCTGTGAGATACTCCCATAGACTGGAAATCCGTGTTCCAGCAGGAGGTCCCGAAGCACAGCCCCCTCTTTCGCTTCGATAACCGTCTGTTCATCGCCGCGAACGACCGTGACTGGAACCGCTTCGTTCACGCCAGCCATTCTTCGGGTTTGGTGTCGTAGTCGATATCCGTTGCGGCGAGGTGGTTCACGCCCTCCCAGTTGACCTTCTCCTCTTCGAACCCGCTACCCGTATACCGAATTTCCCAGCCCCGCTCCTGGGGTTCCGGCTCTTTGTTCCGCCGACGGGCCACCTCGATATCGTGGTCATCGTATTCCTTTTTGATTGTGCGGAGGGCAACGGGTCGCCCCCAGAGTTCGAAGATTCGTTCCAGCACGTCTTTCGCTTGCTCGATATCGAGCGCCACGCCGTTGTACTGGTGTTCGAGCAACAGCTCGTTGCGGTTGCGATAGTTCGCGTCGGCGACGACTATCATCGGCTTCCCGAAGTTGGTGAACTGCAACATGAGCTTTTTTTTCACGTCCCGGTAATCGGTCGATGTCGCTCGATAATCGCCGGAAGAACGGGCATACTCGTAAGTAAAGTAGTTCTGCTCGTCGACGAACTCCTGGGTCAGAAACTCATCGAGGAACGTGATATCGTTGTGACTCTCGCGAATCTCCCGCATACGGTCCCAGCCAACGGTGTAATCGACGGCATCAATGGCTTCCTCGACGGTTGTGTACTTTTCGTCATCGAACATATACCGCGAGATTCGTTCTAACTCGTCAAGCGAGATACGGGAGAGATAACCCCGATTCTGTGGTTTCACCAGCGAGTACTGGCGCTCTGCTAGCCCCTGGTACGTAAACAGTTTCCAGGGGTAGCGGTCGAGGTCAACGTCGCCATCCCGTGCCTGTGCAAGTGTCTCGTAGTCGATTCGTGGGTCACCCTCCGGAATGGTATCCAGCCTGTCGGGGTCGACCGACGCAACGAGCGGGTCCGGTTCGAGTAGCGCAAGCACCTTATCGAAATCAACTGTGTCGTGGAAGTTTCGCCAGGTAACCCCCTCCACACAGAGCAGCTGCTCGACGACCTGTCGCCGGTTCTCGCTGTTTTCGACGTACTGCCAGAGCTGTAGCCCGAGGCTGTAGGGATTGAGTCCCGGGGAGGCAAGCACTCGTGACATGTGGTCGGCGTAGGTGATGAACTCATCCGCCTCCGCGAAGTTCTCGTCGGCCATCATCAGTGATTCCCAGTACGAGGCCCATCCCTCGTTCATGACCTTCGTCAGCTTCTGTGGAGCGAAATAGTATGCCTCGCGGCGCAGGATTTCGAGGATATCCTTCTGCCAGTCTTCCATTTCGAGGGCTTTGCCGGCTTCCTCATCGTACTGTTTCCCGTGAGCACGAAGGAAGCCAAGGATGTCGGACTCGGGTTCGGCTGGGAACGTTATCTCGTCGTCGTCGATCTCCTGGGATTCCAGCCAATCCTCGTCGAAAACCTGCCGTTTCACTTCCTCAGATAGTTTTAACTCCGCAAGTTGGTCTTCGAGGGCTGCCAGCTCCGGGCCGTTTTCCTCGCCGTCTGTAGCTACAGGTTCATAGGGCCGATACTGGTCGATGTTATCTTCGAGACTGAGGATGTGGTCTATCCAGCGTTCGACCTCGCTGCGGTCGATTTCCGGGTCGTGCATGTAGCTTCGTATCGTCTCGGCGTGACTGGCCAGCTGAGCGGCCGCGTTCGGGTCGCGGCTAAAGAGTGCAAACCACTCGTTGTTGGCGAAAAAGTCCGCGTGTGCCTCGACGTGTGTGATGACCGCTTTCTGGTCGGCGAGGCTGTTCGAGACCTGCAGGAAGGCATGTGATGGGTTGTCGTTGTTGACAATCTCGAAGGCCTTGCCACCGAGGAACTGGCTCTGTTTTTGCTGGCGGTCGTAGGTCATCCCCCAGCGCCAGTGTGGGTAGCGTTGCTGGAACCCTCCGTAGGCGATGAGTTCGTTCATCTCGTCGTAATCGACAATCCAGTAGTTGACTGGATACGGGGAAAGCCCCAGCTTCTGT
>LKMJ01001729.1_pt1 | contig 19558 bp, 35 predicted proteins | sample 643391 | NCBI WGS metagenome assembly LKMJ01 (sample SAMN04112250, study PRJNA286221) | soda lake metagenome | biome: soda lake; feature: Kulunda Steppe; material: water; isolation source: sample PL-Br10 brine of Picturesque Lake | place: Russia: Kulunda steppe | collected 2010-07 | reverse complement strand
CGGATACTCGAGCAGGCGGCGGGGCACCTGAGATGGAAAGTCGATTATCCACCCTCGCAACCTGTGGGTTCGGGGTTCGAACCTCACTGGAGGCCACAACCGGCTAAGCTGCCCTCGTTCGGCGGACACAGCCTTGAAACCTTACCTAAGAGGACTACCATTAGAAAGATGCAGAGCTCCTCCGGCATGGAGGAGTAGAAGCTTGACTCTGAAGGGGGCAAGCGGCGTGGCAGCCAAACCATCGAGGAAGAGGAGCATTGGGTAGAGCAGAATCAGTGTTGTGTAGGGCTTTGTAAGATTGCTCTAATACGCGCACAAGGAAGAGAAAGCATCTGCAGATTCGACTGAGGGCACTAGCCAGCTTTCTTCTTTCTTCTTCCTTTGTGTCCGTCCTCTGCTGGAGGAGACCCCACCTTGGACGTAAAGCATGCCATAGTTGTACGGCATGCCATGACGCTTGCTTCTATGTGAAGTTGATTTCACCTGACAAACTGTCTGATCTAGAACACACAGTCTCAGACACCAATTTGGCAAGACACAATATGGCGTGACTGGCAAGTACAAAACTGTGTAACACTTTCCATGCTTTTCCACATCCCTCCCTCAATGCATGGCACCGGTGCCCTGGTACCAGGGCTATCCAAGCAAGTGAAGCTACTTTGTAATCTTAAGTGCAGATCCAACGTGTGAGCGCGTTGCCACTGGTTTGCATTGTGCAGTCCCATGAAATCCTGTACACTTCTTTTGCGATGCAATGGGCAGCTAAGAATACTCTACCCAAAAAAGACAATTGAATTGGTGTCCACATGCTTTATGTGCATGAGCTAGCATAAATACAATCCAAAGATGTACTCATGCTTTCCTCTATGTCCGTACACATTGAGTTGACAATATATCCAAGGAACTTATGGATGTGAGCTAGGCCAAGTCTGTGTATTTAATTTGCTTAGATAGATTGAACATATGGGCGACATTTTCTTCAGGAGTCCCAACCTGCATGTAGATCAAGGCATTGAGGCAGGTTGGAGGTAGAAACCAAGGAGGAATGTTTTCCTTACAAGAAAAAAGAATGCAAAGAATGCATGAATGTTCACTCACGGTGATACATGTCCCACCCACGTCTCAATGTGTTCCCTTGCTCCCTCGAGAAGCAAACACAAATCAAGCAAATGTATTTTTTGGTCCATACATTGATCTTGCTACTAGGCACACATGTGGACGCTTACCAAGACACCATGACCAAGATTGAGGACATGACGGCTCTGGCCAGCTTTCTTTAAGCATTGCCGTACACCTTGCTCAATTGCATCCTGCATAATAGTGTATGTGACACAAGCATGAAAGATTTTTAAATACAATGCTTGACCTATGCTTTCTGAGAGTATACCCAAGAGTAAAGCATCTCTTGAAGATGGATGCCAATATGTCCAATCTAAGTGTCTCAAAACATGTAAATGTTGTTAAGCCATTGCTTTTACTAACAAACATCCGAAGACGTTGGGCACAGACCCCTCCACCCAAGCAACCTGAAGCTACTCAGGATGCTTATTGGGCACAACAACAAAAAATCAGGTAGGTCTAATGTAGGTTTGACCTGGGAAAAAGATTTCCAAACTTCCTCTTGGCCCATGCAAGGTGCCAGTTAGCACAAATTGACTCCGTGAAGCTAAAAAACAAAGCAAAAGACGAGTGTAAAGAATACTTATGGCATCAGGTAACCAAGACTGCTGATGGAAAGAAAAGCCGTCTAGGAAGACACCAAGCAAAATTAAGCCCATTTGCATCACACCTGAGAGGCAAAAAGCAGGATGGGGTCTATGTTGCCTTGAACTGCAATGTCATGCCCTAGGCGCTTTCTGACATCAGCCATGTCTACAGTCCAGTCAATACCAACCTGCAGCGTAGCGGAGGGCAGACGTTTTGGCCAATCTGACATTTTTAGACAAGGCGTATATTAAAGAAGGGAGATCTCCATACCCCAGGAAAGCCTGCTCTACTGCCGCAGCGACAAAAGCGCCCATTAACTTTGGACTTGTTCCTGGTCGTCCCCACTGCTGGGTCACCACTTCTTTAGTCGAAGGTGGCCAAATAGGGTCCTCAAGGCACAAACTTGCAGCCACTGCACTGATTCCCAACCTAAGCACACCATTGGATAGCTTGAATTCCTCTGGGCTGCCCTTGGAGTAGAATATGGTGCGGCGAATGGAATGAATTGCGGGAAATGAGGATGGAAGGGTTGAAGAGTGCACATTATCTCCCACACACAGGTCCAAACTCCTACCTTGAGATGCCTGCACATGTATAAATTGGCCGCATCCCCGTGAATTCGGGTGAGGCAAGCTCCGCCGCTGAGCTGTGCGCTCAAAAGAGGCAGCTGTAAGGAAACACTTAGGCCCACCCCTTCCCACTCTCACCTCAATTGGCTTCAATACAAAATTCTTTCCGTCCACCTTCACTCATCAAGATGACCATTGCGCACACTGTGCGGTTTACAAAAAATGCTCAGGGTGCATCTGGTTGGGCTGAGAAGCTACTTGCACAGCTGGCACCGGAGCTTGCACAGGATCAGGTCTGCCTGGCAACTCTGTGATCCAAGGAAAAGTCCCCAATGTAGCCCCATCTACCTTAATTCCATCCAACACACTTGGGCGTGCTTTTATGTATTAAATACTTGAGTTTTTCAAGTGCTCTTAGGCTGCGGTCACTCTGGCCGACATCCTTACCCAAAGATCAGTAACTGGCGACCGTTTTACTGTCTTCGGGTCCAAGCGTCCATTTTCTGCCTTTGGGATGCAGATTTTGGCGGTAGCTCAACATTTTCTTTCATGGGCGCAAATTTGATGTTTTTAGTATCTACGAATCTCTGACCAGAACAACCTATTTTCCTAGGGATAGGAATGTAGCAGGTGGTCACCCGGGATGTCATGTTCACATCCTTCAGTGCGGTGTAGAAATTCTAAGTATCCGTTGTATGTCAAGAATATCCGTTCATCTTTGATATTTGAGCTCAGTAGTAGCTCAACAATAGGTTGATTGACCTTTGAACAAAGGGGTGAAGGGGTGAAGAGGTGAAGGGGCGCGCATCACCTTCGGATTCACTAGCTTCTCGTCATCTTTTGAGGAACATTAACTTTGAAAGCTCATAGGCTTATTACTTCAAAATTAGTGCAAATCAAGCATGGATGATGTCGTGCGCGCACGCGTGCAGCATGCCCACAATCATGGAGCGCCTGGGCACATCACTGCCCAGAGCATGTTGTGCGCACAAACACACCCAGCAGCACATGGGGCAAGCTGCATTGCGCAGTTTGCGTGCAAGAGTTTAGCCAAGGAAGCGCAAGCAGGGCTGCATCAAGCACGAAAGGGGAGCATCCCAGGGGGCTTTGACCTGACTCTCCTGAACCTTCCACAGGATTCCACTCCTCCTTTGACATCTCCTCTTAGCCTGCTTATGATGCTGCGATCATTTGATGGTTGACCTGAGAGAAATGTCCAATTCTGCTGTCCAACTCCTCGTTAACATCCTTGCCCAAAGATTTTTAATTTTAGGGGATGTGGGAGCGGTCACACGCCAAATCCCACGCAAGAGAATAATACAGGTACGTGGGCAGGGATGTCATCAGATGCAACCGCCCTCTTAGACGTTGTTTCAGTGATTGGGTTTCAGCGATAAACGGGACTGAAGCACTTTCGGCAAAGGTGCTCGCTAGGGGTACCCACCCTTAGTCATGAGTCAATGTGGAGGCCGCACAGTTCTGCCGGAACTGCTTCATGACCCTGGAATTGGGAGGGGGGGGCATTCAAGGGTGGGGGCGACCCACAAGGTGCTTGCAGTCACTGGCAAAGACTTGATGACCCTCTTGACCTTGCTTTATCGTTTGGCTCCATTCATCACTTGCAACTCCTTGGCCAAGGTCACGAGACAATTACATTGAAATTTCTGCAATTCATTGATGGTTGCGAAGCCTCAGAATTCAAGCCATTGTTTGCAGACTCCTTGCTTTTGCATACTGCTGCATGCACACACCCTTTGCCCTTAGCCCAACTCAAACCCACAATCCAAGCCACTACTGTTTCGCAAGGTGTGAGCGACAATTCGACTCTATTCTTGTCTTCTTCTGCTCGTGAAAGGTGTGAGAAGTGCGTGCACACATGGTGCTGGACAGCTGCATAGGCAGGACATGCACCCACAGCACACAGGATTTTAGGACAGTTGAACCAGCCCCTACTGCCTGGGCCTTCTCACATACTAGCAGGCTTCTGGCAGTGCTTCAACTGCACCAGCTGAATTGGGCCCGGGGGCAAGGTCAATCCGCTCCGTGGGGCACCCCACTGCCCTCCCACAAACTTGTATCTGAATTCGTCCTGTGACTGTTGGAGTGAGATGGGCATGGCGTGGGAGGGGCAGACGGGAAGGAGCTGAACCAATTTTCTTTGCAAGCTCTCAAAAAGGTCATGAATTTTGCCACTGTCAGGATGCGAAATTGTGCTGTACTCGAGTATTTGTAAGACCCCTAGTAGCATTAAGATGAGAGCAGCATTCAAAATGATGCTGACATATGTCTGGAGCATGGGACCTCCTTCCCAAAACCTACCACATCAACGCCTGTTGACTTGAGTCTCTCCAGCAGACCACCACTTCCATTGGCGTACAGTGTCAAAGGAACTTGAGGGTGGGTAGCTTTCACACTCTCCACAATTCGCTTCAGGTATGGGCCTGACCACTTGTCCCATTCATGAGGTGGGAGCTGTCCACCCCATGAGTCAAATATCTGCATAGTGGGCAAGATAGCCGCGTACACAACTGGCCATTGCAAGGATCTCTGCACATGCATACTGCCAGAGCCCAGCAGCACATGTAGGTGCAAGTACGTTCTGAGTTGCATCCTTACTGACACATAAAGGATGTCATGTGTTCCATACTTCGTGCTCCATTTAATGCAACCATGGTTTGCTGACCCCTAGCTGTTCCCTGTAGTCCTGTGCTTGACCTATAGCCTGCACCCTTAAGCTGTTCGTCCCCGCATATGTCAAATCAAGTATGCACTTGAATTGATGCACTGAAGGCGCTTGTTACAGGCTTACCTGCATGCATTGGGCTCCTGATTCTATCTGAAATTTAATGTAAGTTGCTGTCTGATCGGCCAAGTGACTGAGTAGTCCATGCAGGACATCAGGTGCTTCGTGGCACATGGTCTTGATTGTCTTGTAACTGTGAGATGAATATCAAACGTAAACTCAAGGGTGTGAGCCGAGGAATACAAACATCTGCAGTTCAGGCCATACTATTATCCATATGGAATCATGTAGGCTACGTATAACATCAGGTGGGCATCCAAGTCAAGCGCAACACTTGTGAGGTGTGAGGGTGTGGTCACACCATCTCTCCTCACATAGCGAAGTCCAAGCAATTTCTTGTCATGAATCATTCCAAAAAAGGCCTGTTGGTCTAATAGGGGGTTGAAGCCAGACATGCATTTGTACAAGCACAAATACAGCTCTATGGGGCAGCTCCATGGGGCAGCTCCATGGGTGCTTGCACGAAAACAGTGGAGCTCAGACTCGCAAGCAACTATTTTTGGATCCCATTAAAGCAAATCCGCCACACAATGCTCCCCTAGCTTAGTGAATATGAGTTTGAGCCTGAAAACTGGCGTGCAGATTCAATTTTTGCCATTCATGCTATCTATGTTTCTTGGGGGAGCTCAAGTGCACAACCCAGGAAATGCTGTTGGGAAACGAGGGGTTCAAGACCACCCTCCACAAACTTGGCTGCAATAGTCCAGGCATGGAAATAGGTCATAGCAGTGGCACTTGGGAAGGACACCACAGGGACTAATGGCCTTTGTGCAGAGCAACTGTCCATGAAAGAAGGGAGTCCAAGATAGGCTATTGGACAATTTGCCTTATCCCCTGGGCGCTCTTGGTCCTGAAGCAAAGCAATCAAGACTCGAAGCAAATCACTGCTGCCTACTGTGACTTAACTATTGCATGTCTTGCGTCCGATTTTTGCCTACTTCCCAACATCTCCATACTCGAGACATTGTAGCATTGATCAGACATTGCAGTGAAATGTTGACAAAATAGGCTCATATTATTAGCATCTCTTCTACAATTTGCACGCCAAGCCTCAGTATCATTCATGGAAGTCGGCATATAGCGCTATATGGACAATTCTATAGCGCTTTACAGCAATATAACGCTATAATGCTATAATGCGCTATATCACAGGCGCTCTTTACGCCGGATCTCCCCCTGCCAGCCCGGAATTCGTCATCAAACTTCAATGTCGGATGGAATATGATGAAAGCACCCCTCTTGCAAAGTTAGAAAGAAGATTTTTTCATTTGGTCGCGTTTTATGGCGTCGTAGGCTCCTATATAGCACCATATTTGGTGCATCTATGCTACCAGTAAGGGCCAAAAGCCTCATGCACACTATCCTCTCTGCACCCTGCACCCCCATTTTGGCAGCTATCTACCTGATGGGTTACCCATATATCATTACTGGCATGAATACATGTGCCACAGCCTGTTTTGGCCCTTGTGCCCATAGCAGCCCCACCAGTGCGTGAAAGCATGCGGAAGTACTGTGGGTGCATGCATGTGTCCTCGTGCGCAGGCATGCCAGTGTAGTTTGTGTGTGGTGTTCGCTATTGCGTATTGATGACAAGCGAGGCTAAGGGCCGTTCCAGAGGGGAAGAGAAGAAGAGAGCTGCGCCAACAAAGTTGCGCCCCTCGTGATGCCATGCCCAAGCTGCACTTTGCTGCTCCTGGTGCTGCTTGCACCAATTCCATAACCTTGAGCCAAGAGGATCACAATTGCTATGGGTTCCATACAAACGCACAGAGCTAATAATTGCATATTGCCTTAGTCCAAGCAAAATCATTCTACCGGGTAGGATTGCTGAATGAATGCCACCACATTTCCCTCAAAAGCAGCACCACAACCCTTTCATGCCACCACGAACCATTAATCAATCAAGCTGTTGTGTCATAGTTGGTACCATGCATGATGTGCCAATAGCCCAATGTTTCAAAAATCAGAGCAGTTGAAAGTAGGCCTTTTGCAACACGTGCGTGCCATGCATGTGAAGGTACAAAGCAGGCTAGCTGAGCTAACCTGCAAATAGAATGCAGATTCCAGATGCCGAAATAAAACAAAGCTTTTGATGCACAATAGTAGCTGGGCATGCTGTGAGTACATGGTGACTGCATGCATGAACCTACGCATGTGCACAAACGAGCCTGTGTGCATACAAGTGCATGATGACACATGCTTACGATTGCATGTGCACACGACCTAGCTCACCCTAAGTTAAAACGCATTCTTTGCGCATAAGGACAGTTGCCCACTCACATGCTACTACTCTGGCCTTCGACAATGTAAGTAGCCAGCGTCCAAGGCGAGCCCACAAAGCCAAGCACAGCAGCTTGATTACCCACTTCCACCCTCAACTGGCGCAGGGCACTGCAGCAATAGAAGAGCAGGACACATATTAATAAAGATTAAGTGGAATATGTTGCATATTAGAACTAAGCAGGACAACATAGGACATAATAATCTGCAAGTCCACTAGGCAAGAATAGGTTACAATGGAAATCAATTGGGCCTGGACTCTTTCCATGCGTATGGGATGAAAATGCCAATGGAAAAATGCAAGCATGAGCTGTGGACCTGAAAAATGTAAATCAGCTTATCCATAGCAAGCTGAGAAATGCAAGCATGAACAAATAGTCCTCAGCAGTGACCACTCACTCTCCCACAAAACTCAGGCGATTCAGCTCCAGTGTGTGAAGTGTTTTTAGGCCTTCTTTGCCTTTAATTGGGGCATCGATGACAGGTCCCTTATTGTCATCAATGTCAAATGCCACGCCCATGGCAGGCAAAGGAGTAAGGATGTCGCTGCCGGCAATAGATGCAATTGCAATAACAAAACATTTTGACATATTTTTAAATTGGTCTAACATGATGCAATGCACTGTACTTTAGCTCAAGAACTTTGCATTAAAGGCAGAGATTGAAAATCAAAAGATCATAAACATAATTGTGAACAAGTTTTGTGCACACCATAATAAACTTAGTTGATATCCCTTTGTTTGTGGCAAACAGGCTAAATAGTTGTGCGTCTCCTTGATGCAGATAAGTAGTTTCAAGGTGATGAGTACAGTGAGGCACGTCCATAAGTGATCGTACTTAACAAATGTGGGGCACTAGAAGCAAAGAAGGACTCAGAGCAAGGCAACAAAGATACCAGAAGGTGCCTGTGCAGGCAACAATCAAGGCATGAGAAATATCAACATTTGTGGATAACAAAAGGCAGCAACAGAGATTGAGATCCGGAAGGTCGCTTTTTTAATTGGCAACACACATACTTGTAGGTCATCCCCACCAACAGCCTGCCCTTCCCCTATTTGGTTACGTTTTGCAAGCATAGCTCCATAAATAATTGCTTTAACAGTCCTGTGTTATGTGAGCACTACGAGTTGGAATGCTCCAACTATTTCTGGCCTTTGCAAGAAATGACAAGTTGGGTGACTGCTCGATGCTTAAGGCCGCTGTCACACCACAACATTATTGATAACTTGAATAACCAAACCAGTGCGGTCACACACAAAAATAAGTGCCCATTTGCCACCAAAAACGTTCATTTTTAGACTTATGATATACCCCAAAATCACCTGCCGCGCCTGCTGCAGAACGGTCGCCTGCAAGTCTCACCTCAACCTACCTGCCCTGCTTCAGCCCTTCATTCTCTTCACACTTGTGTGCGGAAAATAACATAATAAATAATACGATAAAGAATGCTAATAAGAATAAGGAAATGATGATGATGATGATCAGGGATGGTTTGTACGCGACTTTCGGACTTCCCATTCGCGTATACTCGTGTAAATTCATGAAATACTGTGTATTAACGCCGTATTTGAGTGGTGGAAATGGAAGATGGGCTGGGAGGGGGCGGAGAAACAACAAGTACCCCCCAACAAAGCCCTCAATAACCATTACAGCCCCATTGAGGCTGTGGCCACACACATTTTTTCCCCCAAAGTGAAAAAAAATCGCGGTCACACACGAAAAATGTTTAACCCCAAAATACTTTTACCTTTTTAACCCCCAAAGTGCACTTTTCCCTTTTTCTCACTATGGTCGAAGATGGGGGTTTTTGTCAGGAGGCCCCCGGGAGGGTTCCAATCGTGCAAGACCCCTAGAGACCCCTTGTTTGGGGTTTTGTATGTCAGAGAGGACATTTACCTTGGAAGGATATCTGAGGAAACAAGGTTTCCCTACATGGTTTACACACGTGATTTATGCAGCTGCAGCTCTGGCTGGTGATGATTCTCCAGGCCGACAGTGCACTGAGATGATGTCACATGTATGTGTTAGCCAGGCTTACCCTTATAGGTGCCAAATGTGGTGAAGAATGCCAGGCACATATAAAATGATATGGATAGTCATGACTGACATTTCCTGGGCCTTAAGACTGTCAATTTGATGAGCGCTTGCGCTCAAAAAAGGCTTTCATTGCATGCGTGAAGGCATACTCTCAAATGAAGGCAAGGACTGATGCACCATGGCCACATGCACAAGGGAAAAGATTAGTTTTCAAGTTTGCGCTGACCGCAGTAATCACGCTCTGCAAACTTTCCAGCATTCTGTCCTGGGACTCTATCCTGATGGCTCAAGGGTTGATGGACTGTCATGCAAGATCTTGCAGGCCATGAGCCGTGCTTAAGCAAGGGCGTCTGCAGCATTGCAAACTCCTTATGAACAGGATTTTATGAAAAAATAATTTGTCAGACATCTTTGATGGGGGTGAGCCATAGATTATTCTGGGGACAGATGGCTTGCAGCCCATGTCAAGGGAAATGCCACCCCTGCAGACCTCTTCAAGAGGACGACAGCAGGTCCCCTTAGGAACTGGTCTGACAGGTTTACGATGAAGATTTAGCTGGAGTGGGGCTGTGCGATGGAGCGCAAATGTTGGTCCAGGACGATGCCGCGTCACAACTGCACACAGCAAGCACTGGAAGCAGCAAGCGTTTGCACAATCCCCAAGGAGCATGCTAGGGAGGAGGAGGAGAATGAGGTGAGGAGGATGAAGACTGTGTTGGGAAGCCAGTGGCCAAGAAGCAGCATAACTAGTCCTTCTCAACGGGCCCCGCACAGCTCAAGCAGTTCCATTGTCTTATGGGCAGCAGGTTCAGGTAGGGTACAAGCCACCTGCCAGGAAGATGCTGACAGGGCCCATGATACAGAGGGTAAGCCCACAGCTGTCCACAGCTCGGCAAGACAACAGCCCTTTCCGACTGCACAACATTTTAAAGACAAATCTTAAAAAAAGGTCTTCCTCTTTGCATGCAGGGGATGGAGAGGGTGGAAAAAGACCTGGAGCCATTCCATGAATAGTTTGACAAGTATGGGAGTGCACTGACGTGGGACTCGTAAACTGTTTGCGCCAACAACCCTCTTGACAATGTCATTCTCATCAACCCCAGGGGCGCCTACTTCCACTGTGCATTGGGTTATGATAGTAGGTACACAGCACCCATGCCTGCGCAATCAGTGCACACACGCACCAAGACTGCTCATGCAATGTGCACGGATACTGACCCACCCTTCCCTCCCCATCCTCCTCCCAGGACCCAAAAGAGCCAGCCCTGTGCGAGAAGCTCCGACCAGTATTGGATAATGGGCCTGAGAAGATCACCCTGCTCATGAGCCACTCTGCAGCCAACTGCAAAATGGGCGGCATCATGCTTGAGGAGCTCTACCCCCACATCCCCTAACTGCCATGCGCATGCCATGGACCTGGCCCTCAAGGTGTGTAGATGTGCGTGCATGTGTATGTGTGTGTATGCGTGCACGAGCATATGTGTATTTGTGGGCATGCTGGGTGGGTGGGCGGGCCTGTGGGTATCACTTGTGTGGAGAAGGCATGTTAGCTAAAATTTCACACCGTGCACATTTGCAGGACATGGGCAGGCTCAACTGGGCCAAGTGCCAGATCAGGAAGGCTGAGAAGCTAGAGATGTTCATCCACAATCACCAGTTCGCACAAAGCCTGAGCCACGAGTTATGCAGCAAAGATTTGCTCAAGCCTGCTGCTACGTGCTTTGGCACAAATCTGATAATAATTGACCACCTGAGCGAGCTGAAGGCAGGCCAGCAGCGCGTGTGTGCGCGCGTGTGTGCGTGTGCGCGTGTGTGCGCGTGCGCGCGCATGTGTGTGTGTCCCTAGTAGGCTGGACACCCCGCGCAGAGGGTTAGGGGTGGGGGTGCGGATACCCGCGCGGGGGAATAGAGAACGCGTGCTGAGGGTTTAAGATATGCATGTTCGAGAAGGTGGGAAAACTGCTTCTTTCCCTTGTTTTGCGCACCCCCCAGATGCAAGTGTGCGCAATTCTTGCTTTCAAAGGCTTTAGAATGTTTGGGGGCATAAACCAGGGGCGCACTAGCTTGCATCATGAACCATATGCATGCCAATGAACACGTGCATTTGCAGGAGCTAGGCAGGTCGTGTGCATGCCAATAAAGATCAATGATTATTTTACACAAAATCCAGTTAAAAGTTGTGCATCATGAAGATGCCTGATTGCGCTCCACGTACCATTTGCAGGCTCATTCAAGTGATTTTCAGTTTCCAGAAGCAAGGAAGACCCAATGGTAACTAATAGCTAAAAACATCATCCAGAGGCTACCTCTTTGTGCTTAGAATGGCTTGGAGAAGGATTAATGAGTTTCCGGTGCAAATGACCCCGACCATTGAGAAGGCTCTACGAAAGGGCGCAGTATGTTTTGTTTATTTGTTTGTTTGTATGTGTTCCCAGCAAAGGCTAAATTTAGCTCGCATCTTTAAGATTTCTTCCTCCTCCTCCCTCCTTCCCAATATGTTAATCATCATAATTATAAATTTTTCAGAGCTTCTGCTCTACGTCATGCTTTCGCGAATGAGGAGTCAACGCAGGGGGCTTGCCCCTGGATGGCAATTCCCCCTCTCTGCCTCCGTGGGGCGCAAAGCAGCAATACGTTTCAACCAGGGAAGCTCAGGAGGGTCTGTGACATGTTCGGTTTGCCCGGAACTACTTTTTGAAAACTTCCCCGGAAGCCTGTTCCAAATGTTTCCAATTTGACCCTGGGAAAAAGCCGAGTCACTGCGTATACAATTTAATAAAGATATCAAGTACATGCAACCTTGCCTGGTGCTTTTCCCATGACAGGGGGCTTACTTGGTCATTGAAATGTTATCACTCTCAATATTGAGCTTTTACTTTTCAATAAGCATGAGATAGGTACATGACTGCTGCAGCTGGGAGCGTATGTGCAATATTAATAAAGCCATTGCTCAATTTGCAATGGATTAAATCAATTTAACTTGCAATGTATGAATACCTCCAATTCAGGCTTAACACAGTTATTAGATGGATGATTGCTGTAGGGGAAAGGCGAAATCACGTTACAATTCCACCTCACAGATCGTCCAATTCCTCAGCCATGCATGCCTCATCCATTTTCCTTTCTTCCACACCAGCACTTCCAGGAGTGACCCCTCCAAATAATTCATTTGTTTCTTCATCCATTCCTTCCTCCTCATCATCGCTCAACCATGCATCAAAATCGTAAGACCCTTCATCATCTTCAACGTCAGAAAAGTTCAAGTCCATATTCTCCTCACCCACATCAATCCCATTGCCAAGGGGATCCAACTCAATATTGCTCACACACTTGAACAACCTTCGCAATTTCAAATTTTCTATGTCACTTCTTAAATCCAGGGGGACAAAAGAGTGGGCCTTGGCAGCAGCAGCATAATCAAAAGAGTCAATTCCTTGCCCATGTGTAAGCATCTTCACCCGGAGCAATCAATCCAATGTTATAATTTGCATCCTGTTAGACAACCGGTTCTTCACTAACGGTGCAGGCTGAAGCCCCTCTCTACAACGGCAGTTTGAACAGGAATTAAGAACATGGCATTAACCAATTTCATAAGATTGGGAAACAAAGTGTGCTCAGAGCGCGCACGGTACTCAACTTCATGGGGTAAAATCGCGTCAGATTGGAATTTTTTGCACAAATAAGTAATTGGGTACAGCATGTCCAAAACCAAAAATAATGTGCTCAATGCTTATAAATCCATCAGCCTTTTCCTCAAATGAACTGCAGATGGCCAGTACTGAGAGTCTTTCTGGGAATTTGCATTGTATTGGCCCAAAAAAGCGAGTAAAACAGGCAAATTGGTGCATAAAACATCAAGGCAATCCGTGCGACTGTGGGGCTGTCCGTCACAAATGCATTCTTTTCCCCCCTGTCTCTCTAAGGGTGCACCTCAGTGGATTCTTGCCTGTGGCCAGGGGAAGCCCCATGGCAACGACCCGGATCACAAACGTGACCAGGCGAACAATGGTGTCTGCCTTCCTCTTCTTCCCCCGTTGCTCACCCTGGCTAGGGGCGGAAGCAGGAGCGGGAGTGGGAGCACGAGCGGGGGCGGGAGTGAAAGCGGGAGCAGGGGAGGGAATGGCAAACCCCATGGAGAGCCCATCTGCCAGAGGCGCTGTATTGGGCCCCACCCCATCAGAGGCCAATCGCGAATGGGACGGGCTGGCTCATCTTGTAGAATGCCTCGAATCTCCTCAACGGTGTAACCAGAGAGAAACAAGTCCTCCAGTGTTTGCCTGCAAGTAGGATTTGGATGCTGCAGCATCCACTCTGGGGTCCAGGGCTCAGGGCGATACCAAGGCTCTGTGGCATGGTTAGGTGGAGAAGGACCTGAGGACTGGGGGCTGGGAGCAGGGGGCTGGGGACTGGGAGGAGAAGGCTGTGGCCCCTGTGAGGAAGAGGCCCCTACACCAAATGGAAAGAAGGTCGTCAAGCCAGACCATGCAGCAGCATAACCTGCCCTCCTTTTCGGGTTACCTTAGAGGGAGCTCCGGATAGTCGAGCAGGCGGCGGGGCACCTGAGATGGAAAGTCGATTATCCACCCTCGCAATCTGTGGGTTAGGGGTTCGAACCTCACTGGAGGCCACAACCGGCCAAGCTGCCCTCGTTCGGCAGACAGCCTTGAAACCTTACCTTACCTTACCTTACAGAGGGTGGTCAAAGGGATCCCTGGAGGAGGCAGGTTGGGCAGGGGCCCTCTCCCTCTTCCTCTCCCTCGCCCTTTCTTTGCCATTGTTTACTTATCTTTTCCTGCCTGGAAGTCAATTTATCATCTTTCCAGATGCCCGGAAGGGCAACAGATGAAATTTCCGGTAATCCAGACCAGGATGCGCTGGAGGCGCGGGCCAAAGCTTAGTCAATATCTCCGGGGCCCGGCCGGGTTTAACTTCCCTGGTTTCAACGCAAGCTGGTACGCCGTTTTCTGTAGGCTTGCGCGCGCGCGGCAGACTCTGGTTCAATGGAATGACTCACCCAAGCTTCCATCTCTGATGCTACCGATGTGTATTACCGTGCAGAATGTGACGTAGGGTTACAAGTCTGGATTTAGAGGAGGAGGCGAGGGCAAGGGGCAAGAGGCGAGGGGCAGGAGGCAAGGGCAGGGGCACAGAGCTCCTTTTTCCTCTCATCTGAGTGCAGGCAAGTGCAAGGTAAGGTCCTGGCCAGCCTCATCATCTTGTGTGCGCTGAAAGGTATCAGCTCTTTCAAAGCCAGATGCCTGCCATCCATGCATGCACAGCAGCTTTGTGCTTGCACACAGATAGAACGCGTTGACTGGAACCACATCTCCACTGCACTGCAAAGGGCTCTTCGCTTTATCCCTTGCACACAGGGAAGCGCTCTGGAAGGGGATACTTTGCTGCCAGGTTGCGTGGGAGGGGCAGGGTAGGTCCATTAAGTAGACCAATATTGTGGTGGACGGGTGTCTACGACCATGACTTGATTTGACTTCTCATTGTAAATTACATACTGAAGATGCTTGATTAAGGAATTATGAGCGTGGAATGGACGACGTAAGAATTCAGGGATTCGCAGAGCTTCAGGCTTGCGGGTATCTGCGCAGAGGGCGGACAAGCTGCAGATATATGCGCGGATACCCGCGTGGATATCCGTGTGGATGTCTGCGCGGGTATCCGCGTAAGAATTATGAGGTGCGCGGAGCTTGAGGCTTGCGGTATCCGCGCGGAGGGCGGACAAGCTGCAGATACCTGCGCAGATACCTGAGCAGGTGCCCGCGCGGGTACCCGCAAGGCATGGGCTTGCGGATGCCTTTGGGGGGATCTGCGGATACCTGCGCGGGGGGGTCTAGCCTACTAGGGTGTGCGCGCGTGCGCGCATCTAGCATGTGCCTCATCCATTTATTGATTAAAACCTGCCATTCCCTCGTTGCTTACATGCAAGAGGCTGCAGCCAGGGCCATGGCGCAGTACAGCAGATACACCAACAAGGAGGGCGGCTTTAGCAGGGCTATCCCCATGGAGAACGCAAAGACCATGGCCCCCCATGCCTGGTGGGAGCAGTATGGCATGGAGTCCTGCCCTGACCTGCAGCCCATTGCCATCAAGCTCCTCTGTCTGCCAGCATCAGCATCTGGATGCGAGCAGAATTGGAGCTGCTTCGCCTATGTCCACAGCGACAGCCACAAATGCCTAACCATCAGGAATACCACGAACTTGGTGTGGGTGTACAGCAACATGCACTTGGCGCAGCGTGTGCAGGCCCTGGAGCAGATGCACCAAGCTCAGCCCTAGGAGGTGCTCTCAGAGGAGGAGGAAGAGGAGGGGGTGGTTCAGCAGTGAGGGGAATGGAGTGAGGGGGAAGATGCTGATGCTGATTAGAGTCCCATACCAATATGTAATTTAACAGTATATCTGATGTGAAAGTGGCAGAAAATGAGTGCTGGGAGAGCTCAGCGGCACACCCACAACGACGGATTTCACCTCGGATTTTAAACAGCTATTTCATCAGATGCTACTACTCGTCATTTTTAAGCGTACGCGTATGTACGCAAATTCGCGTTTCACCCATCCCTGATGATGATAATAATATCTCTCGAAGAGTTGACAATTTGTGCTTGTAGGGAAGAACAGCAGGCGAATTTCTCCCGTGACACTCCTGTTTGGCGGGCGTCTGGGCATTTTCATCATACTCCGATTTAACCCGAGGGCGTGGAACCTGAAATATAAGTTTAGGCTTCCTAATATTGCTGGGAAGTGATCTGCGTGAGCGATGGTGCTCAACCTTCCACGGTGAATATTTCTTCCCTTCACCCTGACGCACACACAGCCCCCCTCCCTGCCTGCTTGACATTTCCAGATGCAGCACAAATAAGATTTCCTCTACACTCTTTAGGACAAAGAATGGTGCAGGGTTTACAGAGATAAAATGGAAAAACAAAGCAAGTGCTAAAGTGAGACACCAAATTTTCTCACAAACCTACTACAGCTTGCATGGGAGTTCACAATGTAATGTTGGTGCAAAGCAGTCACCCATTGGGATTCCTCGAGCCTTGCCTGCATGCAAGGTGTACAGCTTCCTGCAGCTTCCAGTACACCTGCCTCTGACCCATGGCAATTTTGGGCAAACTTCATCTTCGAGGTTGCCCTTCAAGCGAGCTAGAAATAAGTATGCCTTGAACAGACAGGATAGGGTGCAGCTGTTGGGCCCCAGAATAGATTGGGAACAGGAAGACACCCGAAATAAAAAAGACGTATAAACAGCCTTGTGACCTGCCTCTGAAATACCACTTACCTGGGCATTCTTTGAGACACACACCCAGCAACAAAGCAAGAAACACTGTAGAACATCAACGATTAGGCACAAGCATAATAGCAGTGTCAGTTCCCACCTGAAGAGGATGATGCCGTCCGGCCTGAATGAGCGCCATGGCTGGAGGGTGATTTCCACAATGAGCTCAGTTGTCTCTGAGCGCTCACGAAAGCCAGGATGCTTCTTTGCAAGTTCTCTGTAAGAATGCTGATACCTACAAATGACGCACAAAGGTGGTGATGGGGCAATCGAGGGCTTGCCACTGGGCCAGCAATAAATAAACAAACCATAAATTCATTTGGGTGGCACATGCATGTAGACAAATGGAGCTTATGTGCATTTGCATGTCCATGCATGTGCACTTGTGTGCATGTGCCTGTATGTAAGTGGTCGTACACACATGCACATGGGTCAGTATGCGCAGACATGCGCAGGCATACATGAACTTGATTGTACTTTCATAAGTGCGTGCGTGTGTGCAGAGGTGAGTGCATGTGCATATGCTCACACATTTCTGTGCGCATGCATGTGTGTGTGCGGGTGGCGTGCATGCGCATGCGTGCATGTGCGTGTGTGGTGCACATGGGCATGTGCTGAGCACTTATTCAAAAAAATATTTAATGCATGGATGCCTTTGTTACCATGTAAGCCTGCAAGAGCGTGTTTGTGTGTATGCGCGCGTGCGTGTGCGCCTACACGTGCGTATCTGCGCGGAAGTGTGCATTGTGTCCATGTGCATGTGTTTGTGCATGTAACAGGACATTGTGGGGTTATCAATGCCAACAAGTTCCCAACTTGACCAGTCAAGCACCATCAGGCTTGATTGACGCATGATGTTCTGCTGGATAAACTGATCAAGGTGGCAGGGCAGGCAAATTCTTGGCCGGACCAGGTTTGACAGCTGGTGGGGCTCATTAGCGCTATGGCCATTATTGAGGGGCCAAAATGTATCAGCATTAGTCTACATGAGCAGCACTTGATGTGGCTGAGTTAAATGTGACAGTTGATGCGTATGTGCGCGGGTGCATGTGTGCATGCGTGGGTGCATACATGCGTAAGTGCGCGCACACTTGCGTGTGTGCGTGCGTGTGCGTGTGCGTGTGCTTATGCGTGCATGTGTGTCTGTGCAGGTGTGTACATGTGTGTGTACATGTGTGCGTGTGTGTGCGCGTGCATAAGCACACATTGCATGAGCAACATTTAAAACAATAAATCTGTATGCCGGTGCTTGTGCTCAAGGCTGCATGTGTGTGTATGCGTTAGTGTTTGAGGTGTGCCTGAAAGTGTGCATGTGAGTGTGTGCATGTGCGTGCATGCGTGTGTGTGTGTCTGTGTGTGCGTGCATGCATGCGAGCATGCGTGCATGCGTGCGTGCGTGCATGTGTGTCTGCGTGTGTGTGAGTGCGTGTGCAATCATGTGTGCGTGTGTGCGTGCATGTATGTGCGCATGTGCACCTGTAAGTGTGTGCATGCATGTGTGTGTGAGTGTGCATGTGTGAGTCCGTGTGCGCAAACGTGCATGCATGTGCGTGTGCGTGTGCGTGTGCGTTTGTGTGTGTGTGTGTGTGTGTGTGTGTGTGTTTGTGTGTTTGTTTGTGTGCGTGTGCGTGTTTGTGAGATGTCTCTGATGAAGCTATCTGTCCTGGTGCCTCCTCACTTTCAGTCGACTTGGTCCCACAACAGCTTGTGCATCAACTGAAACATTTCCTTGCCCGCGCACCTGCCGGCCTGCCGCATCATCCAGCACGGCGCCCGCTCGACATGCTCACCCCTTACGGCCCGCAGCAAGAGCGGGTCGGAGCTGGAGCCGCTGAGGCTGCTCCCACTCGCACAAATCACGCTTCTCCGCATTTCCCCTGTTGAGCGCCTACCCCTGAGCGATTCAAAGGGAGATTCAAACCAAGGACGGCTATCCCAGGGAGCAGGAAGCTGAATGGCGAGCTACGTTTATTTCTGTAGAAGTACATTATTGTGGTCATCTGAGAGTGTACTAACTAACTAACCACCCGTGGCTTATAGTCTTCAATTGACGGAGCGACCAACCACAAGTCAGTTTTTCTTAGGATGGCTAAGTGTACGGCTTCCATGCTTGCGCCTCGCGCTGCTGTCCCTCCCATATAGATTTCTCCATCTGGTCACCTCGTGCACGGCTGTGGGTCAGGGCGTGAGCAATTGCCCTCCAATTGAGTATTAGGGGAGGAGAGCGCTTGCACGGACTAAGCGCGCTTATGTAGAGCAGCATAAGCGCTTGCTGGGTGGCATAAGCGCGCTTACAGAGCAGCATCAGTGCGCTTACATTGGCTTAGCGTTGCGCAGATGCCAATTGAGCTGCACGAGTCGAGCGTACGTCCTCTTACATTATTAACAATTCAACTGCAAACGATGACTTTCCAAGGGTTATCACACGGTTCCTGTGTGATTCATGATTCTGAGGCAATTTCAGTGAGTCCAAATGGCATGATCGGTGAGTGATAAGGCCAACGCAGAGCTACAACAGCTGATCATTTGGCTGTCAGCTGCAACAGCTGAATGTTCCAGCATTTGCATGCTTGTTTTCTATTCCCATCAAGATCTCCTGCCCAGCCTAAGCCCAATACCTTGTGCGTGTGCTGATAATAACTTTTGTGTTTAACCCTTTGTGTCAGGTATCATGCCAATTCCCATTGGAATGTCACCCAATGGGCCAATGGCAGTGCCCAATCCGCTGCTCATCTCTCCCTCATCCTGCTGCTCATTCTGCTGCTCATCCTCATCCCACAGCCACTCAACAAACTCAACAGGATGAGACAGGACGTCAGGAGGTTCACCTTGTCTGCCCCTGTCCATTTACCAAGATGCAAATATGGATGTTCT
>LKMJ01001728.1_pt1 | contig 19559 bp, 19 predicted proteins | sample 643391 | NCBI WGS metagenome assembly LKMJ01 (sample SAMN04112250, study PRJNA286221) | soda lake metagenome | biome: soda lake; feature: Kulunda Steppe; material: water; isolation source: sample PL-Br10 brine of Picturesque Lake | place: Russia: Kulunda steppe | collected 2010-07 | reverse complement strand
ACATCTGGCCCCAAACTGACCAGTTACGCTCGCAGACACAAGCTGTGGGAGCATGCATAGCAGCTGCACTGTGGCAAGGGTGGGGAAGCCATGCTTGGAAGCTTCAGCTTAAGCCCATAGGCGCAAGAAGTTGACAGACTGAATGGTAGGGTCTGAAGTGCCTGCTGCTGCCAAGTGCTTTCCTTCCCTTTCTCCTTCCATTGTTTCACACGTTTGAAGACACATTGGCAGGGCTGCTAGCTCCCTGGAAGGATTGGTAGTCCATTACCCTGTCAGTCATGTTCATCACATCATCACGCTCCTCATCGTCCCACACCACCTCTTCTCTCATTTTAAAATTATCTGAAGTTGTTATTAATGGCTTGGGGTGATTTAAGGGTTTTCTAGCACATTCTTGCACTATAACAGCGTTTACCAGTCAAATAGGTGACACTCGTCGGTGACGAGGGTTCCCCCCATCCCCCAATGAGACTCGGCGAGACGAGACTCGGCGAGACCCCTGCCCGACCTTAATTATCAGGGATCATATAACCATGTGTGAGATTTTACCTTTAGGACACAAAAAATGCAACTCTCCTTTCATCTTTTCCTCCCATTGCCCACCTGGTCATCTTCGCTCCTCAAGAATCGCTGCAGAAGGGGCCCCCATTCTGTCAGGTGCTTGCGAAATGAAGCAGCAAGCGCAGCCTTAGAAGGTGAGGGAGCACCTCGAGGCAGGAAGAGAGATGCATACTCATCCTGTACAGGCAGATGATCAGTGCAAGGTGCTTTTCAATTATTGCACTCAAAAATGGAATGTCTGTATGCTACATGTTTCCAGAAACTGCAGGTCGAAAATCCAGTTTTTCCTTCTAAGACTGCTACTTGCATGCCTGCAGCCACATGAGTTCTAGGATTGAAGAAGTAAGCAGCAATTTGCTTCAAGATTCAAGGACCTTACATGAAGTAATGAATGCACAAGGACAGGTACCCACAAAATGGATCTGAAATTGAATTGTTAGCAGAAAGTAGCGGTTCTGTACGCAATATCAAAGCCAGTCTCGCACCTTTACCCAGGCAGGGGCAGGACCACACATTGCCAGCATTGTTGTGAAAATGTAGCGCGCGCAGTCAGCAAAAGTCCTATCTTCAGCTATCTGCACATGTACAAAACATTGGGCAGTGCTTATGTATGTTCATCTTTTAACACTTGGGTTTGTCAGTGTGTGTGGGTGCGTGTGTGTGTGTATGTGCGTGTGTGTGCATGCATGTGTGTATGTGCATGTGTGTACGTGTGTGTTTGTGTGTGTTTGTGTGTGTGTGTGTGTGTGTGTGTGTGAGTGTGTGTGAGTGCGCGCGCGTGTGCGTGTGTATAAGCGCGCGCAAGTGTGAGTGCGTGTGCGAATCCAAGAATGGGCGTATTTGAATGCTATAAAAGCATCAACGCAGTTGCAAATGGATGGACTTGGCCACTATTAATCCAAGCTGGTGCATAAGCTTGCAGCTTAGCATTTTGAATACCATCAAAGCAGCTTGGTAGACATAAGCCTTGATGTCAAAGATAGTTGCACTATGCGCCAGAGATGAAGGATTGGCCTGTTGGAATTTATAATTTGTGAATAGTTCAGTAAAAAATTGAAAGATTTGAGCGTACATTTGCCAGTGGCCTTTAAAGGTGGGGGGAGGGAGGCTAAATTATCCCTCCCCTTCCCCTCCCCACCCCCCCTAAGTCCACGTTTGTGCATTTGTAATGCACAGGTCTAAGGGGGACTTGACCCGGGGCCTAACAAAGTACTAAATGGGGCAGAACAGATGTATCACAGGGCCCATATTGGGGAGGGTCTTTGGAATTTGCGAATTGATGTTTTTAATTTAGGTGGATGGATTGATTCAGTTCGCATGCGTGAATGATTAAAAATGCGTGAATCCTCCCTGCTTAACGAGGACCCCAAGCAACTGTGTTGTGCAACCAAGATGTGCAAGAGGCTTATCATGGGGCAGCATCCAAATGCATTTTTTTGGGGGCTGCCTTTGATTTTGGCAGGGATGCAGTTAAGTGTTACTGCCGCCTCACAGAGCACATGCTATATCAAAAGCAGCATGCACCCTTTTTTTTTTACAGCTACAGCCCAATTCCAGGTCACCCAGGCCACCAAACCGTTGAACTTTTTGGTGAAATGGTCTTCTTGTTAATATTTGCCCGTAAACAAATGGTCGATACAAGAGAGAAGAGATGAAAAAGAAGGATAACTGTCGTGACTGGTGAATGCCATAAAGAGTAACTTATGGTCCCCTCCATGCCAGGACTTCAGGTCTTGGCCGTTTGAGAAAAACATACTAGCTGTATACTGTCAGGCATTTTGTAGGTAGAATTACAATTGGGTGATGGTGGCTCATGCTGGGTGCGCTGTTTCCCTATCTGAGCCATAACTGAAGGCTGCACGCCTACCCAGGTCTGCAGGGTCCTCGACCCAAGGCATCGTCATGCACCCAATCATGTAGGAAGGAAACAGCTCAACTTGAGTAAGAAAGAAGCATGTTGATGAAGTCACTCAGTCCCAATTGACAATTGATGTGAAAGAAAGCATAATTGTGTGAGCATTTCAGGTCGAAGGGTGTGCAGTTTTAACCCACTGGGCTGATCTCTTTAAAGCCAAATGCCAAAATATTCCCCCTCTCCCCAACCAATCCCAAAGACACAGCACCCTTTTATCAAATTTTTTGGCAAGTTATTGTCTTAAATTGAAATGCTCCACTCGTTGGATACCTGCATTATATACCCGCAAGATTGGGAAGGCCAGACTTCAAGTTACCAGGGCAACCTGAGTACGGGCAAACCCCACCACTAGCAAAAAAAGAAAAGTACCTTGAGGCCGTTGAGCTCGATGACTGCATTTGTCTGGTCGAATCGCAGCTTCACGCATCGGAGAAACGTTTCGCTGACCTAAAGGACACAACACAGGTGTGAGGTAGTACATGAGAGTAAGGCAATTTGAGGTGCAGACACCATGGTCGTTTGTGCAGCAGTTTGTGGGGTTGTGCGCATTGATGGCAAGCTCATGGAATGGACGTAAGAGGCTTAGCTAGCTTGAGCACTGCCAGCACAGGGTGTGCAAAAACGCTGGCTGCTGATTACTCCTGCAATGCTAGAGTGAAAAGTGGGCTGCGTGTCCCTTGACGCACAAGAAGCAAGCAGACTAATCTAAGTGGTAATGAATGGTCTAACCATGATGTACAGTGGCACTGAGTGGCCTTTGCTTAATTGTCAGGAATTGTTTTTTTCAAACAAAAAGCAAGTTGGCATTACTTATCAAGATACACAGGCCAATTGCATCATTTGCTCCAAGTGCCTTGCCCACCTCTTTCTTGAAGCTTGACTCTGGGTCCAAAACCTCTTGTTCCCCTGGAAGAAGAGAACCATTACCAGCAATTGACAGAAATGAAACACTCTGAGACAGCCAAGTGCACTGGCCTTTCAAAGAAAGAATATTGACCTGTGAACTTTAGATGAGTGAATTGAATATACTCATCTAAGGAATAACCAAGGGATTGAGTAAAGGTATATGCCTATTTGCAATCACAATGTGAGCATTATTCATAAAGTCTGAAGTATGCCTGTAAAATTTGAATATGTTTGCCTGTGAGCTCAAAGAGGGGGGAAGGGGGGGGGAAGGGGATGAGGCACTAACTGACGCAGCTAAACCTCCCTACCTCCCTCCCTTCTATCCCACAAGTTTCACAGACACATATTATAATATAAAGCCTTCGGGGTGATGTGAGCCACTTGAGACTCATGTCTGGGCCCTTGATGGAGGGTCTTAAATCATATTCAAAATTATGTTAGAAGTACATAGAATGGTTTGGTACAATGTAAGAACGCATTACTTTATTAAAATGCGGTTTAACCATTCCTGAGTTTTGCACCTTCAAATGCAAGTTTTTGCAAAGCAACCGCAAGCAATATGCAAGAACTAGGGTGAGTCCTCAAAAGAGAATTGGCTGGACAAACTTCATGCCATATATTTTAACACATGGTCTTAAAAAAAACGCGGGGACAGGTGTGCACAAACTGGATGCTAATTTTACAACAGGCTGGTAACACCTTTCGGACATGACTGCAATGAGTATTTCATCAGCCACCTGTACGGAAGTTTACTAGCTTACAATTACATTGGCTGGTCGAGAGCAGCTGTAGGTGCTCAGGCCTGTGCTGTGACCCAGAGGGCATGATGTCCACGATATGCATGGATGCGCATCACACAAGCATTTCAATCCCTGGAAGCCGAGAAGCTCCAAAGCTGTAAGCACCCACACTAAAGCAGACGATGAGGCAGACCATGACCAGGGAGCATACACAACATCATACCCATTCTAGGCCCTGCCACTCCTCAATTGGGTGTTTTGCAGGATCAGTTTTGCTTCATTCTCTCAGCTTTTGCAAATGTAATGAAGTAGCCATGCAGCAGACAAATGTTGGATTCACAAGAGAGACCCACATCACATCACACCTGAGGAAATGACTTGGTCTCATGTCCTATAGAATTTGGCTGTAGGTTGTCCCCACCACTGGACCCCCCTAAATATGGCCAATTACCTTTTTCGCCCACTTGCTGGCCCCATTTCCAGACCTAACCATGCAAAGCATGAACATATATCGTAAACAGTCAGGCTGTGTGAGAGAAATGCGAGGTGGGGGCGCGGCGAGCTCGCCATTGGCCATTCTGGCACCATTTTGCACCCTTTTGGCAGGAAAATGGTACATTCCCAAACTTGCTCCAATCCTGCTGCTTTCCAGAATTTGAGCTGCTCTTGCATGATGATTTTATGCTGAGAAGTCGGATTTGGGGGAGGGGGTCGGGAAGGTGTGTTCCGTGGGTGACCCTGACGCGACCGGATGTGGGTGCCAACACAGGAGATGCGATACTCTGCAACCTCTGCATGCGTTCAAGCCGGACCAAGCTTGTGGTTTGCGGGGGGAAAGAGGTATCTAATGAATCAAAATTGAAGCCAATCAAAGGTGTGGGTGGGAAGCGGTGGGCCACAAAGTTGCATTACATCTGCCTCTCCTGAGCGCACAGCTCAGCGGCAGAGCTCACCACGCCCAAATCCACACAGGAGATGCAGGGCAATTTCATACATGTGCAGGCATGTCAAGCTCGGAATTTGGGGCTGTGTGCGGGAATTGGTGTGCACTGTTAGAGCAATACATTCCGTTTTTCCGACATTCCCCTCCACCCACTGCACCAATTTTGGCTCCAAGGGACCATCAGAATAAAAAAAAACAAGCTATCCAAAGGTGCGCTCAGGTCCGGAAATGGTGGGTTGCTGCAAAGTTATGCCTCGAGGACCCTATTTGGCCACCTTTGCCTAAGGAAGGGGTGACCTAGTGGTGGGGACGACCTGCATTAAAACTAGTGTTTGTGTGCATTTGCCGACAGCAGACCATTGCAACATTGGCGGGATCTATCCTTCATTACCATGTGTTCTTGACCAACTTGTTTTTTTAACAATCATTGAAGCGGCTGACGAACCAAAATGACTCAGAAATCAACTCAGGGGGTGGCTGAAGCCTCTGAATGAAATAAGACCTTCCAGCCCAGCGCCAACCCCCTTGCTAAGTTCCTGAGGCCCATAACTCAAGTCTCCACTGTCGGCCCAAATCTTTCAGGGAGAGATGTATAAGTATGAACGGACTTTAGAATCAATTCAAGGGAATGCCAAAACCAACCCAAAACGAACTCCAACATTAATTCCCTGGCCCTCAAACAAACTGAAACAAAACCACTAGGGTTTGTTCAACAATAACCTTTGTATCTGAGAGTATCTGATTAACTGATCGTGAACAGGCGGTATATGCTCGTGAAGCCCTGAGAGTCATCCCACTTCAAACATGCAAACTGCAGGGGCACATGAGGATGACTCATGTTAAGGCTTTAATACAACCAAAACAAATGAAGAGGCATGCACCGACCTAGTCCTCCCTTCTTAATCGAAGGTGCTGTTTCCCAGTGCAACATGCATGCCTACCAAACAGCACCAATCACCTTCTTCATCACTGTCGATAGCAGCTGCTGCTTTAGCGGCTGCTGAGACAGTCTTGTCTGCTGCATTGAGGTCCTCCACATTTTCATCCTCAATGGGTAGGTTGGCACTGTAAAGATGAAAAAAGCATGCAATAATTATGCAATATCATTTAAAGAATGTCTTAGGGTTCCTCAGATCGCATATGTGTGGTGCTCAGAGTAAGCACTTGCTGACTCAGGACTCATGTCATGGAAGCCAACCATTTGATTTTGATTTACATTTGCGCTTCATGAACACTCCAGGGAAAACATAGGTAGGCATTTGATTTCATAAGATATCATTGACGACTGGAGACAAGCAGAAAGCTCCTTCAGGAGCAAGATATGCATTTTAATAGGCCCAGGCCTGCAGCCACCCTGACCCATCCTGACCTAGTGCTCAGCATGAAGTTCAAGCATTGAGGGATGCAGTGGTGATCATGGACCAGGAGGCACCCCGTGCGTCCATCAAGCCCAAATAAAACCTCCAGGAAGCACTCACAAGGAGGGAGGAGCAATGGACAAGCGCTGTGTTTCAGGCTGACCCTCAGCTGTCGCCTTCCACTGGTATCCAGCTCCCCCTGTGGGGATATGCCAGCGTGAGCATGATGTGTGCATGTGATACCTAGATTGATAGGGCGAAAAGGGCAGAAAAGACCACATACTGCTAGTTTAAGGTGGGCAGCCTGTCTGTTAGCTACATACGTAGCCCAAAAACCACAACCATGAGCACTTAAGAGATGAACATTGCTGAAAGCTTCCTCCTGAGTGAAACCGCAGCAATACAAAAATGGAGATTTGCATTAAAAGTGAACCCGCTGTTGCACAAATCCACTTAACCAATAAGAAGTGATCAAGGCTGTTTGCAAGATGTACATCCTGAATACTTTCCTCAATGGCTATGACAGGAGCACACCTGGTCCAACAGCAGCAGAATCAAAACAGGCTTCCTCTAACAGGGCAGCATCTGGGAAGTGCCCAACAGATAAAGCCTCTGCTGCGGCAGACGCTGATTCACTGGGGCCACAGCAGAGTCTGCGTGAACACGTAGGTGGGCATAAGTAAGAAATTGTTATTAACAATTAACGCCTTGTTTTTCAAATTGTTTGGGAGTCACTGGATGAGGCGCCTACCAACAAAGAGGACAAGACAGGTCAGCCGATAACAAAGCCAAGCAACAAAGTCTGTCCTTCCTCTTCTCTGAACCAAAGCAGAATACCCTGATCTTTTATGAAATTTAAGATAACAATTCCTTTTTCCTGATTTGCCTTTAACATACGATGCTTGGCTAAGCTCATTGATACACAAAAGCACACAAAGCCGGCAGCACCTCTGTATTTGTGTAAAAAGTGTGCAAAACTAACCACTCTGGCAGCACAATCGCTTTGCATGGTGGGGGAAGGCAAGCCATGAAAGCGCATGCTCTCCCATTTTAATTTCATGGCCCTGTGCTGACAATGCCGCCTTCGGAAACCCATCTAGCAAAATGAATGGGTATACTACAAGCCCATGTATTATATTTGCTCAACCAGACCCATCTTAAAGATAAAGAGTCAGGCAAGGAATCCTAATGAACATGAATAAGGTATTAACACAAAATACCTTGCACGGGCTCCTGCAAAGGCAAACTGCTGAGGTTAGAGGTACACAAGCAAGTTGGTGCCACAGTATTTATAGCTATTTTGGTTGCATGTATAAACGGTTGGAAAATGGATGTAAAGAGCAACCTAACACATGATGTTGACATGACTTATCTGCTCATGAGTAAACAAGATCCATTTCAGCTATGTCATGCCAATAGTTTAAGCATTAAGGAAGCCGAAAGACCCCTTAGGGGATCATAAATTTTGGGATGCCTCCCTTCAAATTAAGTGCGCGCCTCAATGGCCTCTGCCATGCACACACATCTGTGATGTAGTGTTACCAAAGCGAAGCAAGTGTGTGTGCAAGCCGCACTGGATCAGCAAAAGCTTGGACAACACAGACTTTCACACACCCCACAATGCATGAGTACGCACATGAGCACGTCCGCCTCCGACCCACTGCTGCTCAATGGCTGGCTGTGCCTGCCCATGCCCTCGCTGTCGCTTGCAACACTGCTGCCCTCTCCACTTTGGCTGTCAGAAGCGTCCCCGTTGCCCTCCTGCTGCTGCCCTGTCTTCTTGCCCTTTGTTCTTCCAACTGCTGCATGCCTAGTCGTCACTGCATTTGCATACTCCAGCTCGTCATCGCTCAGGCTAACCTGCACAAAATGTACATTGAAGAATGTGGCCCCTCAATACAAGCCAGTAATGATGCGTGCTATTCTGAACTGATCCTGCCTGTTTTGGGAGCATGATGCGTACACATTTCACGGAAATCAACAGATGGAGCTTAAAGGGAGCTGCTTATGCACTCACCCAACCAAATCAAGCAACATTTGCCTAAACAATGCGCAAGTACCCATACAAAAAGACCGATCATTAGCCTCAATTGGCCCCCCTCTACCGTGCTCCTCTGAAACTACAACCTTTGATAACCCAATCCTCACTCCCTTTTTTACCCTGACTCTTTCTCCTTGAGGCAAAGCATGCACATAATGCGCAGTGCTTAAAACTGAGGCGGCGTGCGCATTGATACAATCATACTCAGGCATGCATGTCCAAGATCGCACCTCTTGCTGGACTTGCGAGCACAGTGATACACGCACGTAGGGCGGCACGGTGTGGCCTCCCCCAATGACGACACTGTGGCTCACTATCGAGCCAGCGGACACAAAAGCAGAGGATCCTACAACGACTGCGTTGCAAACAAGCGCGTAGCGGAGCACGGCTCCATCCTGCCACGCAAAACAGAAAGGAAAATGAAGCTACTTCAAGTTATGTGAGAAAGAAAACAAAAAGGATTTCTCAAGTCCATTTCCTAAATATTTGCCTGAAACTTTTGTTAATGTCTTAATTGCTGCATGAACATATTCTCACTTATGGCATGCATTTGAAGCATATTTCAAACTGTCTGCGGGAATGGTATGTGTGAAAGGGTGGAAGCTCCTGCCTTAGGAGCGAAACAATTGTCCAATCTTCATCAAAATCAATTTGATGGGGTTCAGCGAAATCTCACAAGCATGAAGGGGCCTATTCTTTTAATAGGATTGATTGAAGCCCCGGTCAATTGGCAATTTATTTTAAGATCTTGTGGAATTTCACATCACAATTTTAGGTCCCTCCTTGCGATGGCGGACACCTTGGCTTCAACAGTCATTTCTATAAATTAAATCGCCCAGAGAACCAAGGAAACACATTCAAGGCGCCATGGCAGTGATAATTGAGCAATTTGCAGATTTCTGGCCTTAATTGGCCTTCATTAGCATCAACGCACTTGCAATAAGAGTCCATACCCCGTCCAGTTGCATTATGACGCCCAAAACACCACCAATATGCTTATTCAAAGCAAACAGACGCAATGAGACGATCATGAATGATCAAATCTTGGAAGCAACGATAGACAGTATTACCGTGTGTCCACGACCAGTTGTCAGTAATTATTTACTATTTACTCATTTCGTTTCAGTGAGCTTTATGGTCAGGAATCAATTTCAAAGTTCATTTGGGGTTTGTTTTGAATCTGGCCTAAACATAATTTCAGAGTTCTTTTCACACTTCCATCCCTCTCAATCACAGTGCATGCTTAGTCTGTAGTAGTAAGATTAGTAATTAGTCATGCATAAGAGGGTTGGCGCTGGGTTTGGGGACCATTCCTTACAGAGACCCTGGCCCCCCCCCTGAACAATAATAACCCAGTTCGTTTGGGTTGGTCAGCATCTTCAATACTGACTTTTTGAATTCGTCTTTTACCTGGACAATTGTTCAATAAACAAACTGGCCGTGAACACATGACATTAGGGATGGGTCATGCGTATGTTATCGCATTGTGAGCAGTGATAAAATTGCCTTAAATTCGCGAATTGAAAAACCCTCGCGTCCAATGCGCCCCCCCACCCCCCCCACCCAGGCCTGGGACGTTTCCCTTGTTCCTGCTCAGCCTTGCTCAGTGGAGCACTCCTTGATGGTGGCGAGGCGTTGTGTGCTGTTGCTGAACTTATGCTGTCGAGCTGGAGCTGCGCTACGCTGCTGCTGCCTTGCTGAGCATCGAGGGGCCCAGGCTCTCGCTTCATCCAGCCCGGGCTCTCATCGCATCCACGACGAGCTCCAGGACTGCTTCATCCGACGTGCACTTCACGTACCCTCAAGCTGGATTAATGTGCAGGAAGTGCTTTCTGATGCAGGACGAGCTTGCATTACTTGTGCACAGAGCATGCTGGTGCATGGGACTTGTCTTTCAGCTCAATAAACTTGGCATGAACGCACTGATCCCCCTTTTTTTGGCATTTTGAATGTATATATACTTTTATTAATGCATTGTAGCGGTAAAAGGTAGCTGGGGGTCAGTGAATGGCCCACAGGGCCCCCCAAACCCTCCAACTTATACCATCATAAATGACCCCTGAATGCGGACGCATTGACGTTCAATACGTGCATTGTTCGTATTATACGCGCATTGGTCTGGGCAAATGAACGCGCAACCCTGCATGATATGGTATACCAATTAGGCCATGCTCAGCAAAACTTGTTCAACAGTCTGGCTGGAAGATGGGAGTCTAACAACTTAATGATATATGTCATCTCTTTTTTCATTTAGCCAGGTATGTAAACAACGCGCCTTTGTTGCAAATTTTGCCGTGGACAAAATGGGCGCTTTTCAAGTTGTGGACATATTTTCCCATTCTAAACATGGGTCAAATCTTAGAACACAGGGGGGAGACTGGCAGCCACAGCCCCGCACAGGGACACTCTCCTGTTCTGTTTGAATGCGTATTTTATTCAAACCATTGAATGCATTTCAGCATCCTCCCTGCTGTGCTCTACTCTCATCCTCATCACTTAAGTCCCCTCACTGCTAGACTCCTCCTCTTCCTCCTCCTCCTCTGAGACCTCCACCCAAGGCTGGGCCATGTCCTGCTGCTCTAGGTACTGTGTGCACTTGGCCAAGCACAGATTGCTGTACAACCACACCAAGTCAGTAGCATGGTTGATAATCAGGTGGTTGCGGCTGTTGCGGCATCAATGCCAGCACAACTGCTGGCATTTTTTAGCACACTAACGAAGGAAGGTAAGGAGTGTAAGGAGTTGTCCCTGATGCGGGAGGCACCCCCCAAAAACTCACCTTGCACCTCCCTATGTCCTGGATAAATATTTTTTTGTTTTTACTCAGGCACTATAATGGTGACTTGGTCCCATTCAGGGCCCTTACATGCAGGCATATCATATTGTATGGCCATAAAGGTCAGTCAGAGGTCAGTTGAAGGAGAAGTTGGGCTTCCCCAGACCCCCCTGGCCCAGCTTCTGTTCTGGTCAATTTGAAATTCTATATGTAGCAAACCAAACACGAATTTACGTGGACCTACCAGACCAGCACTGTTTACATCCCTGATGGTAGCATTCTACAATCTAGAAAAATGTTGGGTTACAAACGTTATTTGTTGGTAACGGGTGGTTTGGAGATGACAAATGGCTATAAAAACCAAGGTTTGCAGCAGACCAAGCGCTCTCTGCTTTAGTGAAGATACAATTTCTCGAAGCTCAGGAGTTTGTAGTCATAGTAAAATAGAGTTTTGAAGTAGCAGAACCCAACTTCAAAACCCCCTCCCCCAAATCCGATTTTGCAGCACCAAACCATTGTACAAGTGCAGCTGAAGTCCTGGATGGCAGCAGGATAAGAGCAAGCTTGGGTAAGTGTCATGCTCCAGCCAGAATGGTGCAAACTGGTGCCAGATTGGCTAACGGCACGCATGATGCGCCTCAATCTCGCATTTTTTCCATACTGCCCGACAACTTTACACGTCATGCTTGGCTGGGGGCGAGTATGGGGTTGGAAAAGTAAATTGGCCACTGATTGGGGGGTATAATGGTGGGGACGACCGACAGGAGAAAGGCACTTTCCAAATCTTGCTCCAATCCTGCTGTTTTCCAGGACTTAACATGCATGATGGTTTGATGCTGCAAAACCAGCCTTGGGGCAGGGGTTTGGAAAGGTGTGTTCTGCGGGTGACCCTGTTGCGACCGGATGTGCGTGCTGACACAGGAAATGCAATATCTCTGCAGCCCCTGCATGCTTTTAAGCAGGACCAAGCCTGACGGGCGGCCAAGCAGGAAATTGTCATGGAGCTGACCAAGGGAGGGGTTGGGAAGTAGTGGGCCAAAATATTTGTTAACATCTGCCTCTCATGAGCACACCATTGGACACTCCCACTTTTCTGGCTCTGATCTTTTGGTGCCGGGAAACGTTGTGGTGGCTGCAAAGTCATGCCTTGAGGACCATATTTGGTCACATTTGCCTAAGACAGGGGTGACTTAATGGAGGGGACGACCATATCTTTGAAGTATGTTTTGCAATCGACACTGTGCGTACGGTCCAAATCAAGTAGGTGCTTCCATTCACCTCCAGACAGGGCTAAACAGGCAGCAGCCTGTAGGCTCAAGCTCCCAACCAAGCAGGCACACGCCTGGAAAGGCCTTAAAGACCATTTTATGCAACACCACTAGCTCCTGTACAGCCACATGCATCCCACGCATTCCGCGCAGGAGAGTTTGCAGGTGTGCAATTCCTCCCAGGAAGCTATGTAGAGCTTTCAGCTGCACAGTTGCGTGCAGGGCACTGCATGCAGCATGTTCCTCCTACTGCGCCTGCTGCTACGTGCTTGGTACCTTGAACTTTGCTGTTCAGGATTCCAGTTTGATATCCTGATTTGAAAACAAAAAATTCAATAACAAATTTTGTGTAGGGGATGGATCAGGTTTGAGTCTGTTTTGAGGACAGACCGGTCCCACTGCACTGGTTGATTCGGTCCTTATTAAAGCTGGTACCGCAACCTTATCATTTTGTCCATACTAAACCGAACAAAGCACCAAACCTTGGTCTCAACTGTGCAAACACGCCACTTTAGCGATTCCTATCAGCAATAGATAGATTAGCCTGTGAACAAGAAATGCTGCAAATGCGCTGGCATCATGTTTGGATTCGTTAACTTCCTGTCGTCTGTGGAAGACCGCTAAGCTTGAAAGCTTACAGACTTGGTATTCATATAAATTAGTGCAGATTAAACACGGATGATGTGTGCATGTTGTGCACACACGCATGCAGCAGCATGCGCGCAGAAATGCATTGACCGCCAGGGCACACCACTGGCCAGAGCATGTTGTTTGCGCACACCCGGCAGCACACGCACCAAGCTGCAATACATATTCCATGTGCAAGAGCAAAGCAGGAGTTGCAAGCAGTGCTGCATCATGTACAATAGTGGAGCATCTCAGGGAGCTGTCTTGACTCTCTTTAAACTTCCATAGGATCTCACTCCAACTTTCATTTCTTCTCTCGACCCTGCTTGTTAGGCTGCAAACATCTAATAAGTTAAATTGAGTGATAAGTTGAAACCTGGTGCCCAAATCCTTGGAGAATCCCCCTGGCAAAATCCTTTAATGCAAATCGTCCGCGGAGGCTTTATAGAGCCCTGTGAACAGAGTTTTGAATTTTGTGGCAATTCCTTCCTGGGGAATTTGACATTTTCGGGGCAGGATGTGGGTGCGGTCACACACGCCACATCCCTTGCTAGGGAATCCAGCGGGAATATGGGCAAGGATGCTGTCAGGTGTGACCAGGGCCTTAGCAAGCAGGCAAGCAAGCCCTCAATAAGCAAGAAAAAGTATCTCCTGAGTGGGGAGCTCACCCACCTGGATGCAAGCGTTGTCCAGCACATAGCTTCCCAGAATGTTCACGTTTTTGCCAATACGGCAGTTACGCCCTATCACACTTTGAAAGATGCAGCTGTTATCACCTGTAGGTTGCCAAGTGCAGCAAAAAAGGCATGCATGGGCTGCAGACCATAAATCAAACACACATCATAATCAAAAGTATTTGATGTTGCACTGGCCAGATTGGGGGGTGCAGGGATCTAAAAGTAGCTTATCTACTCAAAAAGCAGTACATTGTGCGTAAAATAAATTTGCAGGGGCCTCACACTTTGAAAACAAAGCCCAGATGTGACAAGTCAAAACGTTGCAAGCAAAGCAGAGAGGTGGTGGGGCCCCTGTCAGGGCAATCCATAACACACATTAATCAATTTTTAGCACTTACGAGTTGTGTGTGCGTGCATGTGGTGTGTGTGTGTGTGTGCGCGCGCTTTCGCTTGTGTCTCCCCAATCGCCCCAAGGAAAGAGCTATGATGAAAGTAGAGAAGACATTGCTGTCTGTATCCCGGTTTCCCACTCCTGAAGAGACCTTCTGAAAAGGTAGTGCTTGGCAGGTTCTAAAAATCCCGGGACCTGGGATGCACTGGGTGAAACGCCTTGTACATACTGAAAACCATGCCACGAGGATGCACTTCTAGATGCATACCCTCAGGAAGGTTGGCTGGTGCCATTTTCGTCTGAATCTAAGAATTCTACCAGAAAAAGTATATACAATATGGCTCGCATCATGAAATACAGCATGCTTAGACACACGAATGACACGCTGGCACTGCCCACTGGCATGCATGCTATCACTTAAGCCTTACAATGCAAATCAGTTTTGAACCATGACACACACGATACCACCTATTTACCTAATAAAATCAATTAGTCTTCTACAATCAAGCAAATGCCACTGCATTTCATGTGCAGATCAGATACACACCTATAGAGGTGCCTGCTCCCACCGCCACATCTTCTCCTACGCGAGCAGTGCGAGCTATGGCCACAGCCTGCTCGAGGTACCTAGATAAGCACACAAGGAGACCAGCCATAAGCATGATGTAAACACACTGTGAAGTCATTAAGTAGCTTCTGCCTAAACATCATACATGGCAAGGAGTTGCACCAGAGAATTTCACTATAAAGAAGACCAGTCATCTAAGCTTTCAGCTCCGGTAGACAGGTTTGTCAAGTTATCCATCAGACAGTTGCCCCTGAATCTCAAAAAAGTTCATAAGCGGGCTCACCCCACCCATGAACCTGATGTGTGTACATAGCCAGCATTGTATGCTCTTTACCTGTTTCCCCTGGTGTATCTGTACGTGTTGGGGCCCCATGCTCCACCTCTCCACAGCAGATTGGTATCCGGCACCAGAGGAAATGCCCAACGCTGGATGATATCGCGGCTGATGGCGTCATACGCACGCAAGTTGCAGACATGTGCAGCATACTCATGGCGGCTAAGCTCTGTAATGTAAAGTTTATTTCCCAGCTCCTCCTCACTAAGCACGCCTGTGTTAGACATCATACAGAGACTTTGTGATTCCGCCTGTACAGCGATCAAGGATGGCATTATGCATGCAATTGGTACCAACCTGATGCATCAGACGCCAATTCACAATTTTAACACATTATTAGCACCCTGATTTTCTGTTGAGCATACCTGTGATAAAATCTGGCTTTAGGTTTTGGTAGTCAAAGTTGTCAGAAAAGAGCATGAGCACTTCAGGGGCACAGATGGCAATGTGAGTGTCCATCAGGTCCGTACGGACCTGCGAACAAACAAGACATTACTCAGGACATGAATGCATGCAACTGCTACATGTTCAGGTTGGCAAGTCATCAGGACTAGCACCTTCATCCATACAGATAGCCAGGTAGATGAAAATTGCTACAGGACGAGGCAATCGTGAAACCAGGGGGATGAAACAAATGCTAAGTAGCCCAGTTGACATTGGCACGATCTTTCAATATGGCTTACTGCTCCTCAGAGGGCAGTCTATCTCCAGAGAATAATGAATAAGGCCGCAGTCACACACATTTTTCACTTTATTTCACTTGACCCATTTTTCATTTTTTAACGCAAACCCCCAAAGTGCACTTTTCACTTTTTTTTCACTTTGGGCGAAAATGGGGGGTGGTCTCAGGAGGCCCCCAGCGAGGGTCCCAATCGTGCAAGACCCCTAAAAACCCCTTGTTAGGGGTTTTGTGTGTTGGATAGAACATGAACCTTGGGAGAATGTCTGAGGGACAAGGTCTCCATTCATGGTTTACACGTTGTTTATGCAGCTGCAGCACTAGCTGGTGATAATTATCCAGGCCAACAATGCACTGAGATGATGACTCATGTTTGTGTTTGCCAGGCTTACACTTGTGGGGTGCCAAATGTGGTGAAGAATGTCAGGCAAATAAAAATGAGATGGATAGTCATCGCTGACATTTCTTGGGCCTTAAGACTGTCGATTTAAGGAGCACTTGCGTGGCTTTCTTTGCGTGCATGAGGACATAATCTCAAATGAAGGCAACTGATGCACCAGGAAAAGGGATGTGGCAAGCGGTCACACAGGGATGTAAGGTCACATCCCTCAGTCAAGTTCATAGATCTCAATTCAGTGTCATGAGTTAAGAACATCTGTATGTGTTTGGCACTTGCGCTCAGTAGCAGCTCAGCAATAGATCAACTGACCCGTGGACACGAAATGCTGCAAGGGGCAAGCATCATTTTTGGATTCACCCCTTCCCGTCATCGTGAAGGATTACCGAGCTTGGAAGCTTGTAGACTCGGTACCTATCTGGATTGGTGCAAATCGAGCATGGAGGAGGTGCGCATGTTGTACGTGCACGCGTGCAGCACACACGCAGCCATGCATGGAGCGCCTGGGCACGCCACTGCCCAGAGCATGTTGTGCGCGTGCACACCCAGCAGCACACGCGGCAAGCTGCAATGCGCATTCCATGTGCAACCGCTGAGCTGGAGATTTGCAAGCAGGGCTCCATCAAGCACAGAAGGGGAGCAATTTTGAGGGCTGACCTGACTCTCCTGTACCTTGCATAGGACCCCATTAATCCTTTGACTCCTCTTCTTGACTCTGCTTATGATACTGCAATCACCTGATGGTTGACCTAGGAAAAATATCCAACCCCGCTGCCCAACCCGGCCGACAAATTTTCTGGGCAAAATCCATCCTATGATGCATACCGTCCGCGGACGCCCTAGGGCCCTCCAAAGAATTTGGAAATGTTCAGGGGGTAGGGAATGGGGCCAGTGGGGGAAATCCCTGCCCAGGGAATTTAATATTTCAGGGCAGGAACACAATACATGCCACATCCTTCGCGATCCTACAAAAATTGAGATACAATAGGTGACAAGTCCCCACCTTGACACAATCCCGCTCTCCAAAAATAGCAGCGTCGACCCTGCACAAGGAAGGCATTTTTGCACACCCCCCAGCCTCTTGGTCCCCCTGCAAACCAGGAAACAGAACACAGTAGGCGCGTGCATGACTGTGTATTGGGCATAATGGGCTCATCCCATTCTGGTCACTAGCAGCACAGGAGGAACTATGAACACATCACTTGCCTGCGCCTCATAGAACTTGAGAAGTCGGTTGTTTCCTGGATCCAAGCACATCACATTCTCCTTGTCCCCCATCCGCAGTCGCTGGAGTGGGTGCTGAACAGACTTGGTGATCTGCAAAGCGATGTGTAGGCATTCCTGTTTAGAAAGACACACAACACGATGAAAGGCTACATGCCATGCTAGTGAAAAAAACATGCTCAATTCTGCTGTGGTGTCAGCGGTGATAAGTCTGTATGAGCCTGCATGCATACATAAGGTAACGCACTGCTCGCTTGATCTTGCGAGTCCTGAAGCTTGCCAGGATCCAAGCTAATTACAATGACTGATTTGCGTGTATCATGGGGTTGCCATGTTTTGCAAACTTCAGTTCTTTGCGTCTGTATTCATCTGCTTGTTCAGTACAGTTGGAGCTCACTCTCCCTGCTCGATTTCTTCATCTGAGGTCTCAGGAGGCAGTGTGCTCCTGCGCCAACACATTCTCCCTGGAGCCAGAGCCTCTTTCCACCCCTTCCAACCCGCTCTGCCATGCTGATTGCAAACCCCTTATCCAATTTACTCCATTGCTAAGCTTGGGAAATGGCAAGGCTCGTTGCTGCACTTGCACGTAAACCTGAACCAAACCTGTTGCTGCTTTCTCCGTATAGCTACCCTTTTCTGCCTCCCAGCTTTTGAGCCTCAGAAGTGCAGGCGCAAGCTCACGTGCACCTGATGGCTGGGCAGCCGCAAGGGCAGCAGTTTCACATCACGGGCTTCTCTTTGGGGATTACTAAAGCTGGCATCTCCAGCCTATGCCTGCCCACAGGCATAGGTGGAGGAGGAGGGGGTTTGGCAGCAATAGCAGCGGCTAGCACGCTCTCACACTCGGCAACTCTCTGGGCCAGGGTGGGGTCTTGGCGGATACGCAGCTCCCAGGGCTGCCAGTCGCCCTCTGAGCGCTTCTTTTTACATCAGAAGGTGTGCTTTGCCTGCTGGGGGCGTGCAGGTCCATGGATTAGGGGGACTGGGCAGGGCTGTAGCTACAAGCGCGGACTCTTGCAAAATTTTGATTGTTTAATTTTGTCCCTGGCGGGTTGCGAGAGGATGGGACTAGGTAGTTACTCGCAAAATTGCCAGGAGCAAAAAGGTAGATGAACCTTTTTTAGTTGCAAATTTGTGCCAACATTTGCCTGCGCTGGCCTGCAAACTTTGCTTTAAACAGTCACAAAGATAAATCAAGGTGTGAGGCAGAATGCGGGTATGGTAACTGTTTCTTAGCTAGCCTGGGCATTAACACAACTGTGAGTGGCTAATCATGGCCCATGTGAGCAAAGAAATGCATGATGCACTAAGGTGGCAGGAATTGTGCACAAGCACGATGCACAATTCCCTGCCATGCACAGGGCTTAAGTCATCCACATGCATATGCTTGCCATGCAGTCTCCTGACGACCTGAGCAGCAGGTCAGACAACTGCACCAGAATCCTTAAGTGCACAAAAACATTTCTCAATTATGATAATAGCATCTTACCATGGTAAGGATGTTGCTCTTGTCAGCCTGCCTTCTTGCCCTGTGAGCTTCCACGATTGGCGAAAGGTTGAAGTTGCAAACAGTGTCGCCATTAATGAGCACGAAGTCATTCTTGATCAGATCCTGCGCATTCGTGCATAGTCTTGCTGCAGTCAACCAAGGGATACTTCCATTCCTTTGATCTGTTTGGTTAGCATGTGGGACTTGAGCATGTCCCTGCACAGCCGTCTATGCCCAAAAAGGCTCCTTTCCCTTGCCCTTTCCCTATTTATTGATAAAACAAAATGCCACCAAATCCTGCTAATTTAAAGAATGCAGATTGACATTAATGCCGCGCTGTGTGAAAGTAAGAAATAGTATCCTGTGTGCATGTGCACCATGGTGTGAAAAAGCGCTCTTTTGAGCGCCTGCATATGCCTCTGTATGCTTCTTTTTTTTCCCGCACATGCCTCTGTGTGCTTCCGTGTGTTTCTTCGCATGTGTGCTTGAGAGGGGGGGCGGGCGAGTGGGTGTATGTGCATGAGTATATGTAAATGTGTGCGTGTGATTTTCTGTTTGTGTGTATGTGTGTGTGTGTGTATGTGCGCGTGGGTGTGTGTGTGTGTGTGCACGCGTAGATTTTTGTGGGTGTACGAACGCGTGTGTGTGTGTGTGTGTGTGTGTGT
>LKMJ01001727.1_pt1 | contig 19575 bp, 25 predicted proteins | sample 643391 | NCBI WGS metagenome assembly LKMJ01 (sample SAMN04112250, study PRJNA286221) | soda lake metagenome | biome: soda lake; feature: Kulunda Steppe; material: water; isolation source: sample PL-Br10 brine of Picturesque Lake | place: Russia: Kulunda steppe | collected 2010-07 | reverse complement strand
CGCTTAACCTATTATCAGTGGTGCGCTACTCCTACTAAAAGGGCCTTGGTTGGGCATTCTTCCTACAGTCTTCCCAAATACATGTTCCTTGACCTCCCCCATGATGTCATTCGCAACGTGGCTCGGTTCAGACTTCGTGCTCACACTCTTCGCTATGAGACAGCTACTTGGAATCACAGGTCTCCCCTAAATTGTGACCTTTGCTAGGCTGATGATAATGTCCAGGATGAACAACATGTCCTATTTCATTGCACACATCCCCAGGTGGTCTCTCTCCGCAGGAAATATGCTCCCTTGTTCTTACAGGCAGGATCTCATGATGTGTTCGCTTTTTTAAACCAGAACAACCATAAACTTCCTTTTCTCCTTCATGAATTCATCGTTTTTTATGAGCAGGCTAGCAGTCGCAATTCTTGACTGAAGGCCTTATCCTTGTAAACCTTGTAAACTGCCCTCGTCCGGCATGTTCAGCTTTATGACCTAACCTAGACTGATAAATCTAACCTAGGTTGATGGTAGGGGTTTGCCTGGTGCTTGCACCAGATGTAACCTCTTCCTTATTTCACACAACCAGGGGTTTCCCAGCAGGCGCATTTTTTTCCAGTCCTGAGAAAGTGCATGGTTTTCTTTATTGCAAAAAGTTTATGAAATAAACACATAAATTTCTCTATATTTTGGATATCATGAATTTATTTCAGGCTGGCGATGGCCAGCAAGCCTAGCAGTCGACCAATCTGGCTGACAGACTAACCTCAATGTCAACTTGAGCTTCTACGTTACTGTAGATCATACGTACGGATAAGAACGCCGTCTCGTCAAATGTTGAGAAATGAAGATTTAGCCGGAACAGTGAAGGGAATGGAGAATAAGATTGTCATGTCCAAGTATGCGATAGAAAGAGGATCAAGCCACTTAGTCTAGCACTTAGTGACCTCATCGGTCAGCCCAAGACGCCCAGACCCATGGACCTGCCGTACAGAGCAACCCATGAGCAGGGGGCCTTTAATTGCAATGTGCTCTTCTCTACTTGTTCAAGCCGCTGCCTTACTCCGCTGCTCGCAAGAAAAACAAGGAGTGACAAAGTTTGTTGGGCGAGTGCCATGCCATCTGCCTGGTTGTCCCCCTGCATGCCAGGCAAAGAAGCGGAACTGAGTGAACTTTCAATGTGCAAGTAAAGATATCTATGCTTCCGGGCTAGGCCAGGGTCACACACAAAAAGTCTTTGCTAGCTTCTGACTCAGAAATCAGGGATTGAACTTTGCAGTCACTGAAACAATTCACTTATTTTTTCACGCTGTCTGTACTGCTTCCCCCCTGACTACCCTTCTCTTCCTGGCCTTCTATTGGAAACCACATTCTCCTGTTTCCAAGACCAATTATAGGATCCAAAAAGCGCTTTTTGACAGGCCCTCATGCAGCAATTAGGTTGCAACATGACACGGACTGCACTCCTCATAAGGAGCCTGACATGCTGCAGGCGCCCGTGATTATGAACTTGCCTCATGCCCCGTAAGGGTCTTGCACGACAGTCAATTGACTGTGAGCCATCAGGCGAGAGTGCCAGGACAGGATGCTTTAGAATTTGCAGAGTGTGGTAACTGCGATGTGCTCATTAAAAACTTTTCTTTCTCCCCTGTCCTGGCCGTGTGCCATCAGCCCTTGCCTATACACTAGTGTAGTACTAATAGTGTAGTATATATGAGAGCTTGCAACTCATGCATGCAAAGAAAGCCGTTGTTGCAAGCAAGTGCTCCACAAATTGAAAGCCTTACAAATGACAGTGCACTCACAGAAACCATCCCACCTACTTTGTGTTTGCCGAACACTCTTCACCATGTTTGGTTTAGGTCTAGAAAACTGATTTTGCAGACGAGCCAAAAAACCAAGGGGGGAAGGGGGGAGCAGCTCACCTCGATTGCAAATCTCGTGAGTAACAGTGCAGGGACTGCACACCGTTGGCAGACTTCCAGCATTGGCCAGGGAGGCAGCAGTCCATGCAGCTGCAAACACAACACGCAGGCAGAGCCTTTCAGAAGAATATTATCAATACAAATGCATTGACGGACAAATTAACAGCCATAATCTGCAAGAGATGATTGACGCTCATTGACAAAAAAGTTGTGCTGTAATGACCCTACAATACAACGTAGAGTCATGAGTATGAATATTCTCTTGCAGTGCTACCTCAAAATCATCGCAGAGAGCTCACAGTGAACATGGTGGCTGTAGGATGAGGCTTCAGAGCAGTGAGACTCATAAAACAAACAACCTTCTTCTGCCTGCGCAACCTGAACCCAACACCTGCTTCTCTTCTGTCAAGTAATCTTCTTCCAAAGCGGCTAGCCCAAGCTCCTTGACACACAATTCTTGGAGTGCAGCATCAGGAGACAAGAACCTGCAGCCAAGAGGAGAATGCAGTTACTTACCACGTGCGTTGCGTGCACAAAGCACTGGATAGACTCTGACTACTGCGCGCACACAGAATGAACAGCCTGCAAACCTGTCTCGATGGACACTGCTACTAATCCATTTAGGAAGCAAGGTGGCATCCAACCCAGAGCCATTGATCACCTTGTTGGAACGCCCATAATCTGCTTGTCTCTGCGTGTCTGCGCATCAAGTCCACACAGCACAATAACCTGCAAAGCACCGCCAGCAACGGGTGAGAGTTAACTCAACCCCATGCTTGGGAGTTTGATTGCAGCCTTCTCAAAAGATCATGTGGACATGTGGTCAGGAAAGGTAGGTCCAATTCACTGATCATTCAGATAAGCCAGCGGCAGAGCACACCACGGAAACAACACCACGCCATACCATGCCATGCCATGCCTGGCTCTTACAGTCACCTGGCCTTAGAGCAACCCATCACTTTTACCGTTCACACCTGCCAATCCAGGCGTCTTCTAGTTTGACTCTTTGAGTTTCGCTTTTTCACCAAAACTCCCAGCTTACAGGCACTACCTTTCTTCTCATGTTTGCGCCTCTTTAGATTAAGTCCAGGTTGCAGGCCTTCTAGATTTCAGCTCACGTACAAAGCAAATGCATGCATAGAGAACACAGCTACAGTCTAACAACTATTAGACAGTGTCAGTGTCAGTGGCATCACCATCACAAGAACGGCACACCCTCTGACCTGCTTGACACCTTGCTGCTGCAGCCATTCTCCCAAGCTTGCTGCAAACGCTGCTTGCCGTCCTTTCATTGCAGGCGCCCGTTGTTGCAAAAAGTATGTGGAGGTGCCTGGTATTGCAGCAAAAACACGCAGGGTGCCCAGAATTCAAAAAAGGCGCGCAGTGTGCATCTTTGCAAAACGACATACTCCTGTGCATGCGTGACAGTTTGGAACCGTGATCATCACCTTGCAGTTGAAACAACTCCATGGCGGTGGTGAGAGACCCTGGCTGGTCTAGGCTGTAAGCATCGTTGCCTACGACAGGCAAGCAGTTGGGCTCATCCACCCGTGCCACCAAGCTCAGTCCCGCTGGGAGCAAGCTGGTGATCAGCACATCAAGAGCCAGTTCTCCCACATTTGCAAAGCTCACAGCAGGCTGCAAGGTGAGGGGAAGGAGTGCAACAGTGAGACCCTATGTCGCACAATAGCATGTATGAGCGTGAGAGCATGACTGGACAGCTGCTCACCAAGATGACAGTGGCCTCCCTAAGACTGAGATCGCCCTGCCCTGATTTGGCTGGAAAAATCTCAACACCCATTGATTTTCCTTCAAGGGTTTCGATCAACTATTAACAGGAAAGCGATGACTGAATAAATTTATTTGTGGAATATACCTACAATTTGCACATTGCGTGATCTGGAGAAGGCAATGCAAGCCGTTGGCTGCCTGAAGCCCACTGCCTGTGCAACAGGAGCAGGATTTCATGTGCGTGAATTGAATTTTCATTCTTGATAGTTTCTTGGAGAGCAGCCCATGATAGTTGCTTGGAGAGCAGTTTGAGACCATACAATGTACACGAGCTCAATCAAAGCTTCATCTTCTGCCTGATCATTGCTTGTGTATGTTTCTTGCACTGCATCACAGCAAATTGTGTATGCTTTGAGGAGATGTATGCAAGCAGGCGCATGCGCTCACCAGCCTTCCCTCTCTGGCTGTTGGCTCCCTCACCAACCTGCAACTATCTCACAGGTCACCCAACAGCTGCAGCAGCAGCTTCGACCCAGCTCCCGCTCCCGTCCTACTGCTCGCGCATTCAATCTGTTCCGAGCTGTTGATGAGCTGAGGAAGAAGACCGTGGTAGACCCGAACAAGACATTTGATCTTGAGGGGGGAAGTCTCATTGCCTCCAGCATTCCGAGTATCAGCCAGATCGATGCCTCGGAATGGAACGCCCTTGTGCAAGCACAGGAGGAATACAATCCGTTCATTTCGTACGTGAGTTGCCTGTATGTGGGACAGGTCGCAAGCAGGCGTATGCTTGAATCCCACTGTCAGTGCTGATCTGCGTTCTGGTGATCATGATCTGCATTTGTCTCGCATTGATGCTGGGAATGGCTTTCCTTCTCTGCCTTCATCCAGGAGCCAATCTGAGCCCCAGCATTACGTTAGACTGAGCATGGTTGCATGGATATTTATGTGCAGCAATAACAGCCTTCACCATCAGCCCTCTTGCTCAACGCCAGTGCTCTGTGCTCAGCTGCAAACAAAGTTTGCATGTCCTCTTGGGTTTGTGGGGCATTGCTGGTGGTGCACTTCTTTTCTGCTCTCGACACTCACATGTTGCACCCCGGCTGCAGACTCTCCGTGTGCGCGCATGTTTGTAGTGTGTGTGTGTGTGTCCGTGCATGATTACAGCGCAGGAATTGCCCTGTGTGCTAGGCTCCCAGCCAGCAGATGGCAGTGCTCCTCAGGCACGGCAGCGCAGTGCCGGACACAACATGCAGTGCTGCCATTCCGTGTGTGACTTCAAGATGCCAAAGCTGTTATGTGAGGTCAAAGGAACCCCATGCTCAAACAGCAGGTGCTGCAATCACAGCACTCAACCTAACACTCTGTGTTTGCTGCTGCCTCTAGGAATTCCTGAGTGCCTTGGAAGACTCGGGCAGCGTATGTCCCTCAGAGGGGTGGGTGACAGAGCATATGCTTGGAGACGGGGTTATTGACTCTACAGAGCATGATTGGAGACGGGGTTATTGACTCTACAGAGCATGCTTGGAGACGGGGTTATTGACTCTACAGGGCATGCTCGAAACAGGGTTAGGGGCTCTGTTGAGCGTATGCTCAATACAGACTTTGACTGGCTGGGCGAACAATAACTTGGATGCTGTTTATGTGGGATCTTTTGTGTACTGATTGGAGTCATGGAGCATTGCTTGCACAGAGGGGCAGCTTTGCCTGTGTTACTCTTACATCCCGCATCACCTCATCAGGTCCTCCCTTCAAAAGCCATGCTTGGGATTTCAAACTTTTTGCACGCCAAGGTGATGATGCTCTGTGGCTAATTTTGCGTACATGCCATTGCTGTGCGTGCAGCTGGCTCCCACAGCACTTGATCCTGCGTGAAGCCAGTGAGGATGGAGGGAAAGGAAGGATTCTTGGTGCTGTCCCCCTTTACATGGTGAGGTGAAATTGTATAAAAGCAAAGCCATGGATTGTGTGCCTTTGGGTGTAGGGGCTCAAGGGTCAAGAGCCCTCTTTGTGACCCTGTTTTGGTCCAACTTTGTGCTCTGATAGCTTGTGCTCTGGCATGTTCATCATGGCCAAGGCGCAAGTGTGCACGAGAATTGCGCCAGCTCTAGGTGCCACAAAGGCACTGCAACTGGTGAGTAGATGCTTGTTGATAGCGTCCAGGGGCATGCAAATCAAACAGCTCAAAGCAGTCATCAGTCGAAAAAGCACCTGAGCTATAGGCGTCGTTGAAGCCATGTGGCCTGAACACCATTTCAATGTTGGTGCTCATGTTACGGAACATCGCAGAAAAGCCACTCATATGGAGAGTACGTTTTTGATTCATCTTGGGCTCGATTTGCAAGTAAGTTGTGTGGCCTCATCCTGCACTTTGTTGTGCTCCTCAATATCTCATGCCAGCATAAGATGTCGTGCTGATGCTCCTCCTTGCTCACTGTAAAGCTGATGTGTCTGTTCCATAAGGATCAGTGCTGAGCTGGCTGGTTGCAGCGCCAGCAGTGTGCTGTGCATAGAACAAGGTGCAGGCTTTGCAGTATTCACTCTTAAGAGAGATGTAAGCTGTCCCCCACCTTGCTGGGAGGTGTCCAGTGTTTGTCCAGACAGCATCACAAAAACCCATTCGCTGCTTCGTACTTCTGGCAAATCAAATGCACAGGCTGATACCCTGAGTGATGTTGGTGCCTTTTTAACATCTTGCAAGTGCGTGAGCAGCAAAGGCCCCAAAGCCAAGCTAGGAATTGGTTTGGTTAGGTTAGGTTTCAAAGCTGAATGAGGGCAGCTTAGCTGAAGGAAAGGGCAGAGCTCCCTCAGAGGTTTGAACCCTGAACCTAAGCTAGAAATTGGTATGGCCCCACACAGCAGCATGCCTGCTGCACACAGCCAGCTAGCATGGCCATTGCCACTGCATGTGTGGGCGCATGACCGCGGCAGCACTAGGACTGCCCTGATGGGCCAGCTCGTGGCTTCTAACCCTAATGGGCCAGCACGTGGCCTCTAACCCCCTGCACAGTGCAATTTTAAGGCTTTTGGGGGTGTAGCATTATAAGTGAAAATGGCTACACAGGGTGCTCATCCCCCTAGTGTGTAGCACTGGAGGAGGCTAATAGAAAGCGTTGCCAAAATCTTGGCGCAGCCAAAATTTCGGCAGTTAGTTTTAAAGTATTATTATAACATTTATTGATAAATGTCCGCATGCTGTAGTGTGGCAATGCAGAGCTTGAGCATTCCAGCTGCCCTTGTGCTGCCACCTGCACATGAGGTCTTGCATATCATGGCAAACACACCTTAAGCCTGAACAGTCAAATCTTCATGTTGGGTTTGCTGCAGTATGCTTGCATGGGATGAGGATGGAGGAGGAGGGTTTGCTGCTGCTCCTGTCGCTGTCTCTGTGCCTTGGGACTGCACGCTTGCAGGGCCCGGGGGCAGCATGCTAGCATGAGACAGTGCTTGTAGCTGCTGCTGCTGCTGCTGGAGCTGTTCCCCTTTCTGTAGCTGATGCTGCCAGGTCCCTATCTTCCTATCGTTGTGCCCAGTTTGGGAAATCACTTATCTTCCTCACTTTCACCCATCCTAAGCAAAATCACGTACGAGTTTTGTGGCTGCGCGGGGTAGTCCTCAGCAAATTCATCTGTCGCCACTTGGCTACACAGGGTGGTCAGCGACGCCCCGCCAGGCGTTTCTGTGTAGCACCAAATGCGACGCTAAGTGCTTAAATGCGGCGCGTTGCCACTAAGAAAAACACTGGCCCCTGCACACAAACACACACACACACATTGCACTTGATAGGCCGGCACATGGCCTCTAACCCCCTGCGCATGCACTGCACTTGATGGGCCAGCACGTGACTCGATGGCCGCAACAGCACGTGGCCTCTAACCCCCTGCGCACACAGTGATGATGGACCTGCCGTACTACCCCAAGCTTCAGGGCTGTGTGCCCTTCTCGCCTGTGCCCGGGCCACGGCTGCTCACCGTGAAAACTGACCAGGTGGAGGGCGCACGCAGCAAAGCCGCCATTCAGAGGGCCCTGGGCATGGCTCTGATCCAGCTCATGGGTGCGTCCAGCCTCTTGCCTGTGCAAGTAATGAGTTTGATTGTGAGCATGCCTGCATCAATGCACCACGTGGCCGTGCATGCTCAGTGCGCGAGGCTGGGCCAAGTGGGCGAGGCAGGGCCAAGTGCACTTTATGCCCACAGTGCGCGAGGCAGGGCCAAGTGCGATTCAGGTGGTTGAGGGATCAGGAGTTTGGACTTGTGCGCCCCACAAGGACAAGCTACACCCAAAGACGTACTGCCCCTTTAAATTGGTCCAGTGTGTTTTGGCCTGTGCCCTCCAGCAATCGACTTTCACAGGGCACATCTAGGTGCAATGGGGATAGGTGCAGCTGCTGCAACCTTGCCAAGAGATCCTTCACGCTGCCAAATCCAACCGACAAATGTGAACCTTCAAGCTGCAGTGCTTTGTGTTCCGACACACATGAACCTTCAAGCTCCAACCGACACATGTGAACCTTCAAGCTGCAGTTACAAGCTTGAAACCCAACCGACACGTGTGGACCTTCAAGCTGCAGTGCTTTGCGTGCAGCCCCACTCCACCACGGCATGACCTTGCCGTGTGAAGAAGATGCCCCGGGCGCACCCACCCTGAGTAAAGCATGTCTCATACATGCGTGGGGGCGTGAAGGTACATGTGACGTGCGCGTTGGCGTGCTGTCTTGCTTGCAGAGGCCCACAAGGCGTCCTCGGTGCACGTCACGTTCAACACCCAAGAAGAGGCAGAGCTCCTGGAGAGGGAGTGTGGCTTCATGTCTCGGATCGGCATGCAGTTTCACTGGTGCGGGAGGGCTAGGCCGCTGGCGCGCCTCACCACTGCTTTTGACGCCAGGGCCATGTTTTGGCTGAATCGGTCACCCTGTACCATCATAAGGCTTTCCGCTCTGCAAAATGTATGATTATCCCTCCACACGCTGCGGCTGTCACCACTCCCTGCCAGATGCTTGGCATTGAAGGTGCAGCTAGGTGCATGAAATCCCCCCGATTGATCGTCGCCTGCCTGCCCTTCCCACTCTTTGTCTCTGTTCTTTCAATACACCATGAGGTGAGTCAGGCACCTCTGGGCATGATGCATGCTCAATGAACCCCCCAAGGTCCCAGCACACTCAGCTGTGGGCTGTCCGCAGGGAAGACGACTCTGCTCCTCCATACTCTCGATAGGAGGCTGAGAGCGCCAGGTGTGATGCATGCACAGTTCAATCCTGGTTCCCAGCAAGTGCAGCTCTGGGCCGCCCTGCAGGGAGAACGATGACTTCAAGAGCTTTGACGAGTTCCTCCTGGCCCTCAAGCAGAGCAAGCGCAAGTCTGTCAAGCAGGTAGGTGCGGCGCAGCATAGGGCCTGTCCCAAGCAGCCCCTGCAAGCTGTGCCATCACCGCTTTCTGCAACATCACCAACTCATTGCCTCTGAAGTCGTGCGCGGGCCCCCCCTGGTGCAATTCAAATCCCAACCACCTCAGTTTTGGCTGAGGGCCTGCTGCATGGCCTGAACTGCCTACTTTGGTACAGCTTTCTTTGTCCTAGTGCTGCATTGCCTGAACTGCTTGCTCCTGTACAGCTGTATTCCTCCCAATGCTGCTGCATGTTTTATCCCAACCTGGCAAGGCATTTCTGGGAGAGGTGCCAAACATTTTGTAAACCGCGAGCGCCATCGCCAAACATGGGTGCACCAAGTGGATGGGTACATGCGTTCAAGTTTAGGAGCGGAAGGGGGGGGGGTGTGTGTGGGAAGGAGACTCTGTGCAAGGATACGTGTACAGAGTGAGCTGCCGTGCATGCACATGCAGGAACGGAAGAGCCATATAGGGCAAGGGCTGCGGATCCGGCGGCTGTCTGGAGATGAATTGAGAGCTGCTGGGCCGGAGGTCTGGAAGCGGTTCTAGTGAGTCCTCCCAACTTGCAGCCTTTGCACTTCACCAGTGCTGGAGATGAGCACAACGGCGAGGCAGGGGGTCGGTGCCTTGGTAGCCTGCGCAGCAATTTGGTGTCCTGGTGGCCTGCAAAGCGCGCGCAGCGCCACGGCCCTGGCCTGGTCAGGAGTGCACCGCCATGGCGATGTGCGCTCTTTCAAGGCCACTGCCTTCTTAAGCCCATGTTTGAAAGGCAGGTCCTTCACATTATGGCTGGAACAGCCTGATGGGGTGCAGATCCAGCTCTGCAAACCCCGCCCTCACCCATGCAAGCAGGCAGCCTGTGCTTCATTGTCTGCACCCTTACCCTTCACCCTCACCTTCATCCCTATCTATGCCTTTGCTCCTCCCTCTCCCACATGAGCAGCCAACCTATGCTTGTATGCTGCACCCAAGCCCCCTCAACTGCAGCCGGCCCCTCATGCACTCTGCATGACTTGGTGTCTAGTGGCGGCCTTAGTTCTTGCAGGCGAATAATGGCAGCCTAGGCCTCTCTCTCATCAATGGGTTTGCGGCCAACAGGAGGGAAGCTTGGATTCCACCGTCATCCGCAAGTGGTGCAAAGGCCCCAGTCTTTTGCCTGGTGTTGAATGTTCCATGTTTGGTGTCGGCTAGCTGCCTGCCTCCAAAGCCGAGCCGGGCGTCCAGGCCATACAACTCAATTATGGCGTGGCGCTCACGTCTTGTCTATACACCGCCTGCACGCTTGCGCTTCTTTCCATGCAGCACCTTCTATGAGGACACCGTGGACAGGAACTGGGGCAGCGCCTACTTGAAGCCTGAGTTCTTCCCGATGCTCGGTGAAAAGATGGCTGATCAGGTGGGCAGGGCCAAGCACTGGCTGACGGGAGGAGCAACTGGCGCACTGAGAGCCCAGGGGGGCCGCATCCTTTGCACCCTTCTTACTCCACAGGCAGGAATGGGAGTGCATGGTTGGAGTCACAGAGCCGTGTGTGTAAGTGGTGCATCATGGCCTAGCGAGTGTGGGCCCAGCAGGTGTGTGAGTGGTGCATCATTGGCCCAGCCCATCTCTGAGAGCTTGAGGCACCTCAAGGCATTGGTCCATGCACATGTCATAAGCGCTGGAGATGACCAATCAGATCTCCATGTCTGCCTTCTCTTCAGATACACTGTGCGTTGTGGCCACTGCCTTCAGCACAGTGTGGTTGCTGGGACTTGTGTTTCCAGTTGAGAGTATGAGTGGATATTTTGCACACTGCTGCAGCGCTGCGCCATGATTGGCACACATGCGTGCCTTGATTGGCGCACACACGTGCCTGCTGCTGCCCTCTCTTGCACACAGGTGATGCTGGTGATTGCAGAGGAAGAAAGAGAGGGGGAATGGAAGATGGTTGCCGGCAGCTTGAACCTCATTGGCAGCCACGCGCTGTTTGGGAGGTGAGACGGGATATCTTTGGTGCTCGTTGAGTGCAGGAGCAGGTGATATATTTTGTGTGCACTGTCACTCCATTGGCAGCGGCCTGCTCTGTTTGCATGGCAGGGCAGAGGGTATCCATAGGGCGTGTGCGCTGGATGTGTGCTTGTGTTGCTGCTTTGGTACATCCAAATGCTGGGATTTGGCGCTTTGCAACATTCGATGGTTTCAGTCTGCTAGGCCTAAGGTGGGCGCAATGGTGGTGGGAGTTGGGCACTCTGCCCAATGGTAATGCTCACCTTCCCGTGGGCCCCCTTCCTTGCTAAGTGCCCGACACGTCACTTTTACTCTGTGAGGGCTCTCCATGCTAAATGCATTTTGAGGTATATGCGTTAGAGTCTTGACATCTCTCCTGGGGGCTGTCCGCAGGAACTGGGGCCAACAACCTGGCACAGACTTCAAAAATCTGCACTTTGAGCTTTGTTACTACCAGGTAAAGAAACCTGACCATGGATTTAGGGCAGTGAGCGGGCTCCAACAGAGAGCCGCGTTGGTGGTATTCAATCGATCATCTGCATCATCCACTGTTTTGGGCGTTCCAAGCCAATCATTTGCTGAAATGCCAGGCCTGCTTCAAATGAGCCTGCAAAAGTCCTTTGGTTTCAAGTTGCAGAATTTCACCCCAGAGGCCTCACTCCACCTGCTCTACGCAATGATATCTAGAAGCCCGTCATGCAGTGCAGTGTAAATGGCACTAGGTGCCACACAAACTATCAAAGAGTGCTCAAACCCAATGGCTGGCTGCCCTTGGCATGGTTGACATGGCCATCGGTGCTAAGGTTGGCACTGGTGGACGTACACACCCTGTGGCTCACCCCACTACCTGTTCTGCTTGAGTGGCCCTGCATACAGGCATTGGATGAGGCCATTGCTCGAGGTCTGCCTCGTGTGGAGGCAGGGGCCCAGGGCCAGCACAAGCTGCAGGTGCGCATGCAGCATCTTACCTTCCTTTCCAGCTAGCACATACATGCGGCAGATGCCCTGGTGATATCATCTCCTTAATGTCCCTCCACGTGCTGAGCGTCTTGTCCGCAAATGCAAGGAGGCCTTCCAAGCTGTTTCGTTGGGCTTGCATGCAGCTTGACGGGTCTTGGTCACTGCTTGGTCTTGCTTGTTGCTTTTTTGTCGCTTTACAACTTAATCATTCTTTGATTGATCGAAAAACGAACCCGCTCCTTGCAGCGAGGCTACCTTCCAAACCTCACGTACTCCTCGCACTACTTCAGCCATCCTCTGCTCAAGAAAGCTGTGGCACAGGTAGGACATTCACTATGCGAGGACACCAGTTGTCTAGAGCAGCGCAAGCAAGCCCAATTGTGGGAATCATTTTGATTTTGTGCAAGTCAGTACCATGACAGCGGTGTAGTGTGTCAGGAGCATGCGTGCAATGGCAAGTTCACCAGGATCTGCATGACGACCAGGATCTGGGAAGGACAACACCTGCAACATGCCACAGTATTTCAGTACAGGGATTTCAATCAAGGCACAGCTACGACCCGCAGTCTGACCCAGCTTCATGTCCTTTTGGCAGAGGCCTCCTCCGCCCAACGTGGTTACATGAAACTTCAGACAGACTGGCAAGCCCAGCAGCCTGATGAGGCTTGCAGCAGTCAAATAGGGTGTATGCATGCTCGTAAACTGGCCACCATGCCCCCATGCCTGCAATATTGGGCACACTGGCCACCATGCCCCCAACGGTGCTCGCCCCCTGACCATCATGCGCCCATGTCGTCCAATGATCCCTCCACGCAGACACCTCCTGCTCTGCTGTGCCTGCAGTTCCTTGAGAAAGACCGCGCGTATGTTGCCGCATCGTGTGCCTCCATTGCCATGCAAGCAAGCCCCTTCAAGTCAGAGCGCACGGCAGCGCTGGTGTCCAGCAAGCTCAAGCAGCTAGCCAATCATGTTCGTGGCACCAGCTTGGAGGTGGCGTTTAACTCCATTTCTGAAGAGGTGGATGAGGAGAGATGAGCAGGTGCCTATCTTCTGTACGTGTTGAGGGCCTGTGTGAGGTGGCGATGCAAGGGGTGCTGTTCTTTTTCCGCGCCTCTCTGCCCTTCAAAATAAATCAGCTGTAAGATTATGTAAGATTAAAAGGGAGGTAGACATGATAAAGACTGGTTTGATAGGTGCTTCGTGTGCCATGATGAGTGCGCTGATTGGATTGCCTCAGAGAGGTGTTACTAAGACCTGGTCTCTAGAATGTTTTGTCTGCGACGCTGCAGGCCAAGGGTGAAACCACAAAAGATCTAACAGTCGATGACTTGAGAATAGCAATGATCCCATGCTTTGTAGCTCACCAGCATATCCTTCCTTGCACATTTGCCACCAGCCTGGCAGGATTTCCCAACCAGGGGCAGTGCATCCTACCGTATCCTCTCATATTTAATGTATTTTTATGGAATCGTCCTTGTATCCCTCTCCCTTGTTGCTGGTGTAAGACACACGCCTTCAAGTTGCACTGGGAGCCTGTCAGGATCTAAGGTTCAATTTTTTTCTATTTCTTTTAGAGGCAGATTGCTTTTCCTCAGGCCTTCAGTGGCAGTCTATTCTCCTATCTGACAGGAGACTCAAGTTGGTAATTGACAGAAAGAGGCAAAGAGTAGAGGCTGTGTCATCAGGGGTGATATTCAAGTTGAGGGATGACCATGAACCCACCGTGGCCTCTAGGTTGCAATGTGGGCTTGACCGCCAGCCTGGTCGTTAGGCTGACTGGTGGCCTCTTGTGAGTAGCAGGCCCTGACACTAGACAGCTCTGTGTCACCTTCTCAAGACAGCCCGAGTGGTACTTGCAGCTCCTTACAATTTGCATGCCTTGCCTAGTCAGACTGTTTTTGACTTCCTTTTTAAATGGCACAAAAAAGTCTGCCATTTCATCTCAGACATTATGGATCATTTTTTGGCTGGCGAAGACCAGCAACAAATCAATCAGCCTAACAATCAGGCCAGTGGTTAACCCTACCTTTTAACCTCGTAACCTTCTTGCAGCTCCCCATCTTCACCCAGTTCACAAACTAACTGCACTTGAAGCTATAAAGGAAAAGGAAAAGCTACGCACACAGGATACACCCGAGGCGCGAATTAAGGAAGGTGGTTTCTCTTGCAAAAACCCCCCACCGTTACCCCCAGTCCGAGCCGAACTGGGGACCGTTGAGGACAAGTCCTCCCAGCCGCAGTTTAACGTCATGCTCAGGACTAGCTTGAAGCTATAAGCCAAATAGTTGGGAAATTGATGTAGCACCCTGCCTAATGCCATGCAGTGCTTGGACCTGGTACGCACCTCTCCCTTAATGTATGATACCATGCCATGATACCAGTGCTATTAGCTTTGCCTTTTAAGACGTAAAGTTTGTTTCTCCATGATTTCCTTTCACATCTTTAAGCCACCCTAGCTTCTAGATCTGTAAATCACCATTTTCTAATTTTTTTGTTTTTGCCTTGGTCTGCAAAGTCTGGCTCTCAGATTTGATAGGCTGTTGAATGCTTGGCCTGAAAGAAAAGAGAATATGCGCAGGTAGTAAGACTCCCTGCATGAATTAAGGAAAAGGAGACACCTTGGCCTGCAGTGATTTCGAGAGCATCTACCTTTTGCACTGTACTCTTGGCAAGAGCGCGTCTTGTTGTAGTCAATCTGTGCTTTTAATACCATAAGGCATAATGCACACTATGCAGCTTCAGCAATAACCCTTCCACATGCCCCACCTGCATGAGAAGCGCATCACAGCTTCTAGTGGCACACTTTCCAGTGCATGGTCAAAAAAACATGCTTGCTCGCGCGCTTGCCGTGCAGAGACTGCCTATCAGGGCCATCTACTGCTGCACTTGGCCATGTAGGCAACGGAACCCTCGCAAGTTTGGCAAAGTGAGCATGTAATTTTGATAAGTCTCATGGGCTTCTTGTGTATCAAGGCCGAGCTCTTTTAGTAGGTGTAAAGTATTAGAGGTATAAATGGAGCCTCCCACACTAAGAAGGATCATCCATGATGGTGTGAAGGATGACATTTTTGCCCCGCTTACATGGAATGAAAAAGAAAAAGCTTACATTGAATCTCATTTGTTTTATAGAGCTCGATATTACTTGCCATTCGCACTGGCATGACAACTTCACGTTGGCAAATTGCCAAATGTTTGTCAGAGGTGAAAAAGAGGGTGATGACCAGATAACATCATGCAGACCGTGCCCAATTTTCCACAGACATTTCTGACAGAAAGTCTCTGACATCATCTCTGCGTCTGATACCTCTGCAAATGGTCAACATTTGCCGCCGTGGGAGGCAAGGGCATAGGCGGTGCTGCCACGATAACATGCCCCGCTGGCTTGTACCGTTCTGCAGGGTGCTGGCCGGCACTGTTCTTGGCCAAGGGGCCAGGAGGCCCCTGCCCCTGAGCATGCAGGGCATCAGAGCCAGAGGACTCCCGGCCAAATTCTTGGTTGTTGTGCATAACGTTGAAGCTGCCACCTGCTGCCTGCACGCAGAGTTGGACCATGGCGGCACTGGGTGCTTCCAAAGCACAAACTTATCCTTCACCCAATAAAGGCTGAGAATCACCAACTTAAGGTGTGCCTCATAATAAAGAAGGTAAATATAAACATCACATTCTATGAGACTTAAAACTAGAAATACTTTTGGTATAAATAATTTGCAGCAGAAGAAATGTAATGTGACGTAACTAATGTCTAATTCGTGGCAATGCATTTGAGCATGAAACTGACTGGATGCATTCCACTTCATGTGGGTACGCGCTGCACGCGCATGCACGCAAAGTCAGGCGCCTGTGGATGCACGTGGGTTTATCCTGCACATGCATCCATTGGGTGGGTGTGCGAGTATGCCTGCATGTGTGCCCGCCTGCATGTGTGTGTGTGTATGTGTGCGTGCGCCTGCCCACACATGCACATGTGTCTGGGCGTGCCTACGGAGGCTGCCTACCTGAGGTGATTGATTATACCCTCCCAAGCCTTCGTTCAAGTCAGGTTTGGGCTCCACAGCATCCCCAGCCATCTGCAAGTACATGCGCGCATGCCCTCTGTGCATTCCTTGCGTATCCTCTGCAGCTATTTCGGTACCAGGTCTAAACCAAATGTCTACTCACATATGCTGCAGTTATGCTCTGATCGGAGGCTCCCTGAGTGGGGGGCAGATGGCACATGGTGCTCACCATCAAGCTCCTCGCATGCTAAAGCCAGACTAGAGGGGCAGGAGCGGCAAATGGGGTGCAGGTCGTGTAGCGAGGCTGCAAGCCCGAATGCACACATGCCTATGCCTGTCTGCACAAGCCATGTGCATCCTCTGTGTGCACAAATCCCCTGTGCGCACACGCCCTCTGTGCGCACACACCCTCTGTGTGCACTGTGGGTGAGCCGCCAGCAATGCATCACATGCACAGCGCCTGGCGCATGCCCTACGCACCGCAGAGACGTGGCCCAAGGCCTCAAACAGGCTGATGGCATCCAGGGCTGCATCATCAAATGGGTCTTCTAAAGTCATAGTCACGTCCACCATGACCATAAGACCGGCTTGGCTCTGTTTGACAGGAGAGGCATGAAGGGAGGTGGACATAGCGGCAGGCAAGCCGGTGCACATCATCTGCCGCATGGCAGGTCATCGTCCATGATCGCATCCATCAGCATCGCGGGAATGCATGGCTCAGCATGCGTGAGCAGGATGCAGCGCAAATACTGCAGCGCTCGCAGGTGCAAGGGTGTAATGACTCGAAAGGCACGCGAGGGCTGCAGGTTCAGGCAGGTGGTCCCAAGGTGTAAGCAAGGGAAGCAGGTGCTGAAAGGCAAGTGGTGCCAAGGCAAACGCATGGGAAGCAGGTGCCAAGAGGTAATTGGTCCCTAGGCATATGCGAGGGAAGCAGGCGCTGAAGTAGCAGGCACACAAGAGATGCGGGCGTCAAGAAGCGAAAGGCGTGTGTGGGCTGCACTACGTGGGGCTTCACTGCTGACAAGTTGTCTGGTGCTGTGTTCGGTTTTTGTAAGTGCGGGTCATTAAAAGCTCTGGTTCTGCTCTGGGCAGCAGCATACGTCAAATGCATGCCCCCAGCTCAGCTTGTCTTGGCAACTCTGTTGCGCCAACAGCCCAGCAGACAAAGAATATGTGCCCAAGCTTTTTGGGTCCCTGTAAGCCAAGTTGCAAACACCCACCCTGCCCGTGTGCACAGGGGCAGGGGCCTCTGCAGGAGCACAGCAACTTTGGGCAAAGGAGCCACCCATCCCCTGTCAACCAGCCTGGGCCTCCATTGGGACACAAGGCCAGACGCCTGAAAACAGAACACATCCCTGTGCGGCAAACCGCTTGCGCCAGCCAGCCACTTCCTCCCCTGCCGCTCCTACCAGCACTGCCAGTGACCCTAGCACAGCCTTGGCCAGGACGGGCTCAAATGAGTTCCAGAAGTACGCCACGAACACCGGGAAAATGATGGTTGTGGCCCAGCGCAAGACGGCGCGCAGGACCTGCGGGTGCAAGAGAAGCCGAAGGGTGAGCTGTAGCGCCACGGCCCACAGCTGTAACTGCTGAGGGTTAGCTATAGCGCCACGGCCCCACACTGTCACTGTAAGGGTGAGCTATAGCGCCTCGGCCCCACAGCTGTCACTGTAAGGGTGAGCTATAGCGCCACAGCCCCACAGCTGTAACTGCTGAGGGAGTGCAGCTGAGCTGGAGTGGGCCTAAGGCCCACGTCGCTGGGGCTGCTCAGGCATTAAGGTTCATGGGGCTGCTCAGGCGTTTTGGGTCGCTGGGGCTGCCCAGGCCCACGCTGCTAGGGCTGCGTAGGCATCACAGGGCTGCCCAAACTCACGCCGCTGGGGCTGCTCAGGTGCTTTGGGGCTGCCCAGGCCCACGCTGCTAGGGCTGCGCAGGCATCACAGGGCTGCCCAAACTCACGCCGCTGGGGCTGCTCAGGCGCTTTGGGGCTGCCCAGGCCCATGTTGTTGGGGCTCCTGAGGCATGATGGGGCTGCACAGGCGTTATGGGGCTCCTCAGGCCCACATCGCTGGGCCAGCCCTGGCATCGTGGGGCGACTCAAACCCATGCTGCCGTGGCTGCCCGGATCCACATTGCTGGGGCTGCTCAGGCGCCATGGGGCTCCTGAGGCATGCTGGGGCTGCTCAGGCGCCATGGGGCTCCTGAGGCATGATGGGGCTGCTCAGGCGCCATGGGGCTCCTGAGGCATAACGGGGCCTCACAAACCCAAGTGGATATCCAGAGGCACTGCTCACAGGCGCAGCACATGCAGCACATGGCTGAGACCCGGGGGGCCCAAAGGTGGAGTGGCAGCAGCACGGCAAGACGGCACTGCGCCGGCATTTGCGCGCTTTGGGGCTTGCATCACCGATGCATGACTCTTGCGTGCTTCAACAGAGCCAACAAGAAAAATGGGCCTGGCTCTTACCACCGGCGTCCGCAGCTCCTTGTACAGGCACAGCTGCTCTATGCTCTCGTGCAAGGCTAGGACCTGCGCAGCAAGGAAGGCAACACACTTTGATGGCTGCTTTCCGCCTTTGGAGGAACCAGGCGGCATGCCTGGCAGAGAGATTGGGCTAGGACTTGAGGCACACTGCATTCATGCCTTCCTGCCCCAGTCCTCCGTTAGCCACCATCAGAGACGGCCTAAACTGCACTCTTCCAGGTATCTGCTTTTCCAAGTCACCATCTTCAAATGTGGCAACTGGAGGATGCTGCATGGATGCACAAGCTGTGTCCCTAGGTGCTCCAGCACACAGTTGAGCACATCCATGGACAGCATGGGGCTGAATGCGCACAGTATGCCTTTGGCCCAAGGACAAGCACAACAGTACCATTGCTGCATGGCAACAGAACGCCTTAGGCCCAAGGACAAGCATGACAGTACCATCGCTGCATGGCAACAGAACGCCTTTGGCCCAAGGACAAGCACATCAGTACCGTGCACTGCATGGCAACAGAACGCCTTTGGCCCAAGGACAAGCACATCAGTACCGTGCACTGCATGGCAACAGAACGCCTTTGGCCCAAGGACAAACATGACAGTACCATCGCTGCATGGCAACAGAACGCCTTTGGCCCAAGGACAAGCACATCAGTACCGTGCACCGCATGGCAACAGAACGCCTTTGGCCCAAGGACAAACATGACAGTACCATTGCTGCATGGCAACAGAACGCCTTTGGCTCAAGGACAAACATGACAGTACCGTGCACTGCATGGCAACAGAACGCCTTTGGCCCAAGGACAAACATGACAGTACCGTGCACTGCATGGCAACAGAACGCCTTTGGCCCAAGGACAAGCACAACAGTACAAAGCGCTGCATGGCAACAGTACACCTTCGGCCCAAGGATAAGCACAACAGTACCATTGCTGCATGGCAACTAGCACGACCTATGGCCCAAGGACAAGCACGACAGTACCATGCTCTGCATGGCAACTAGCACGACAGTGCCCAACAACCAGCACGGCAGTGCCATGCAGCATGCAACAGCAAGTACGGCAGTGCCATGCAGCATGCAACAGCAAGTACGGCAGTGCCATGCAGCATGCAACAGCAAGTACGG
>LKMJ01001726.1_pt1 | contig 19586 bp, 22 predicted proteins | sample 643391 | NCBI WGS metagenome assembly LKMJ01 (sample SAMN04112250, study PRJNA286221) | soda lake metagenome | biome: soda lake; feature: Kulunda Steppe; material: water; isolation source: sample PL-Br10 brine of Picturesque Lake | place: Russia: Kulunda steppe | collected 2010-07 | reverse complement strand
CGTATGTGTGTGTGTGTGTGTGTGTGTGTGTGTGTGTGCGCGCGCATGTGCATGTGTGTCACACGGTGCACGCGTAGGTGTGAGTGTGTGCGTGCGTGCGAGTTAAAATAATGTGGGCTAAATTATAAAACAATGAAACTATGCATTATATTATGTATTAATATGATCTATTGTTTGATCATCAAAGAATAATGACGATACTTTGCGCGCACTGGTTGAGGGCTCTGTCATGCAGGCTTAAGCTTGCTAACATTGCCCGATGCTGACCAGTTCTCGAGGAAGAACTGTGTTGCATGCACTTCCCCAAGGGCCAAGAGTTATAGAGGGGGAACACGCAGGCTTAAAATGTGTATGCTTTTAAAACGTTTTTAAGGTGTGATCCCCATGACTGGAAGTTATCAAGCTCAGCACTACTTTGGTCCTCTTTCCAAGGTTCCTACAGCAGTAGAGCTTGAAATCTGCCATTCATGGGGCACATACAAGATCGGCCGCCGCGTGACCCCTACTTTTGCCCCCCATATCTCCACATAAGATCACCCAAGGCACCGAATTACATGATTTTTGTGCAATTTTTGTTTAAGTGACAACTTCATTTGAAATTCATTTGAATTGGATATCATTGCACAAATAATGGAGTGAAAAGCCGCAGTGGTTGGTGAACATTTGGCTTGAAGAAAAATCAGAGTCTGGGGTGCCAAAATGGAACCAAAACTGTACACCTTTGAATCTGGTTTTGAGCATCCAGGACTTGTACCATAGATTATGCTTCATAACTGAAGTACACTGGTAGTGTTTTAAAGGCAAAATTAGCTCTGGTTATGTCATTTCGCCTCAATACCTAAGCCATTTATGCCAAGAATATTGGCAGCGCACCCACCCAGGCCACCAGAGTCAATAATTATCTCAGCCAACTTCTCCAAGTGCATCCTCGAGTTCAATGCTGCTGCTGTTCCAGTGTACAAGAATCTCATCATGCACATTAATTATGCAAGTTTGCTCTGCTCTAAATAAAGCTGCATGCAAGAGCCTGGCGTCAAACCCTCACCGACAGACCACCTGGGTGGCTTTCTGCCACACAGCAGCGCAAACAAAACGGCAAAAGCAATGAATGAAAGGAGCAAACCTCCTTGACCAAATGACATAAAGTAGTGTGGACAAGTCTTGTCCTAACTTGGTTTCAATTGAAGCATACTTGATAGACCAACATAAAATAGCCTCGACAGCCCTTGAGCCAGGTCATTACGCCCTTATCAAGCCTTCTCGATAGCTATACACCTGTTGCGAGTATGCAATGCATGCACTTTTCACAATACAAAAATAGGCAGCACCGAATAAAGTTACAGTCAGGCCGAAAAGAAGACGAGGCATTGTAACCAACAAAATATTAGTGTGTTAAGGACATGGTATGCCTGAAGGCAGGAGCAAGGAAACTATTACAGAGTGACCACAGATACTCCAGTTTATGCATATTTGTTACACAAGTGTACACAGCAAATGGATGTCCATAGCTGCGCTGACAGTGAGCCCAACCGTAGCTGACAGTGAGCCCCACCATAGCTGCGCTGACAGTGAGCCCCTCCATAGCTGACAGTGAGCCCCACCATAGCTGATAGTGAGCCCCACCATACCTGCGCTGACAGTGAGTCCCAACATAGCTGCGCTGGCAGTGAGCCCCACTGGTACATTTGACTCCTGGCAAGGACTTGGAAGCAAGGATGAGTTGCTTGTGAGACCCAAGATGCATCCATTGCTCTCATAGCGCTACTACGGGTCATGGCTTCGGTGGGGTGGTGATTGATGGCCACATGAGCCACATTCTGGGCTGCTCCATGAAGAACCCAGCAGAACGCTTGGACCAAGATCCTGGTTTTCCTGCAGGCAGTGCGCATTTTCATTGCCAGTATGACAAGGGAGCGTGGCCAGCGCAGGAAAGGAGCTGACCGCGCCAGCACAAACAATGGCATACAAACCTAGCAGGTCCAAACCTCGCACTTATACACACAACCACTACCAACATTACCACCACTACCAACATTACCACCACTACCGCCACCATGCACCGCAACAGCAAGTGGAACAGGCTGCAGGGGTATGAACACACACTTACACACACACGTTTTTCACACCTGCACCTATCCGCATAAGCGCCTCCTCATCCCTGTAAGGATCAGCATACCGCTCTGAGAGGGCCCTGAGGAAGCACACACAGAGGCAGGAGGGTGCCACGCGAATGACTTGCGCAAGAACTGACTTGGCCAGGAGGGTGCGCTGACTTGGCCAGGAGGGTGCGCTGACTTGGCCAGGAGGGTGCACTGACTTGGCCAGGAGGGTGCACTGACTTGGCCAGGAGGGTGCCACGCGACTGACTTGCGAAAGAACTTAGAAAAACAAGGGATGCCTCTACCCTCTTATCCTGCATGCGAGTGTGCCGTGCAATATGCTAGGCGCCGCCTGGCAGGCATGGTAGGGGTTCCGCAAGCAACAAGCAAGTTCTGGCGCTAGGAGGGCACAAGCTAAAACGTCCAATTTAACCTCAGGCTAGCAGGAACACACAGTCATCTATTTGAGCCAGGTGAAAATGAAGGTCTTTCCACGCCAGCCAGGATGTTGAAGGACATAGCCCATCAGTGCAGGAAGAGCCTGTTTGCACAAGAGGAGGCGCATGGAGGCATGTATGCAGAACCAGTGTTCACCTGACTCCTTCCCCTCACCCCTCTCAAACCCACCTGTCCCCTTGAGAGAGATACATCAGGCACCGCGAGTTGGGCACCACGGCAATGAGCTCTTCCCTATCCCGAGGTTGCATCTGCTGCTGCTGCTGCTGCTGCTGCTGCTGAGCATGACCTTGCGCAGGCGGATGGCTGTCCCCCTGGCTGCCCCGACACGCCGCGTAGATGGCCACCGCCGAGCCGGGCAGCGAAAGCTGCGCCAGGCTTGTGGCCGCGTGGTTGCCCCCGCTCCCCGAAGGCCCGCTGTTGGCACGGTCCCCCCTCATCCTCCTTGCCTGGCCACCCCCTACGACGGCACTGCTGCTGACGGAGTCAATGCTGCTCCTACTGCCCACAGGCCCGCTGCTGAGCGGCCCGGGCACCCCTTGATCTGATGGAAGGAGGACCGCGCGCACCCCTTGGCCAATGACCACCACATCGCCCGCGCGCGCCACGCTCTCCTTTGTCAGCTCCTGCTCCCAGCCTGTGACCAAGAGCTCGGGGATTGCCCTGCATGGCACAAGGCAGGCAACACAGCAGCTGCGCCCTGCTGGTGCTACCATGGCGGCGCTTGGTCCTAAACCTTGCTGCAATGGGAAGCTACCATCCCTGCCACTGGCACACTGATCCGCGGGTCCTCACGGCAGGCATGCGGCTTTTTGTTCTTGCGCATCATGTGAGCTGCATGCGTGCAGGTATGTATGCAAGTGCATGGAAATGCCAGCTCCTTCTCTCCATACGTAGGCAGGCTACTCGCATGTGTGTGTGTGTGCGCTTGTGCCTTTGTGTGTATACATATTTTTGAGGCGCACAACTGATCCGTGTGCTTGTGTGCTCATGCATGTGAGCGTGTTTCCAGGTGGTGCACCTGAAGACAGAGGAGGGTAAGAACTCGGGGCACAGCTCTGTCAGCCTGTCAGCCCTGCGCCGCAGCGCGCCAGGCGGAGCCTCCAGTAAGGGCACAATGCAGGGTGCTACAGCTACCTGCACGGAAGCAAGGGCAGGGCGATCACTGCATGTGCTGTGGTACAGGGTGCTGCAGAGGACTGCGCGGAAGCAAGGGCTGGGCTTCCGCGGCACGTCCTGTGGTACAGGGCACTGCAGCAGCCTGCACAGGCATGAAGGATGGTCAATCACTACACAACCCCCAGGCGCTGCGGCCATGTGCACAAACGAATAACACAGGTGGTTGATGCCTGCATGCGTGCAGCAAGGTCGCTACATGCATGGCACCATGTATGCACAGGCAGCAGGTTTGGCAACAAGCAGGGGCTGCATCATATATGCAGCATGAAACACAGGCGAATAGCACGCCATGACGTACCAGCAAGTCTGCCCCCTGCACAGATGTCAGCGCGGCCCTGACCTCCGTGTCATACCAGCATACCAGCTAGTCAGCAACAACCTCTTTGTCATACCAACATACCAGCAAGTCTGCGCCTTGCACAGACGTCAGCGCGGCCTTGACCTCCGCGTCCAGCTTGTGCAGGAGCTTGGAGAGCGTGCCAGGCGCGTAGCGCTTGTGCACGTCTAGCAGGTTGGTGTGGGGCAGCAGCAAGGGGGACGAGCTGCAGATGAGTGGTGCACATCCAGCTGGTTGGTGCGGGGCAGCAGCGGGAGAGACGCATGGCACGTGAGAGGGTGGGGGCGGTAGGGGCAGAACCCTGTACCGCTGGGGGACCTTGCCCATGGCAGCAATGGGGCGTGCCTCGCTCAACCAGGGTGCAGGGTTGCAGGCACCGAGGTATGGGGACTTGCAGGTTAGCAGGACGCGCAGGCTCCTGTGTTTGATCTGCAGTGTGTGCAATAACTTATTGCCAATGAGTGGGATGCGGCTTTTGAATTAGGTGAGTGATGAGATCCCCCTGGTGCCAGCAAAAGTTCCCATCTTTGCCTGCCACAGTACCCTGCCCATAGGCACTGCAGGTGTTCCTGACTGTTCTGGTCCCTGCATCTGCACCTGAGCTGGTCAGAGACACGCCTAAAGTGTTTGCAAAGGAGGAGGAGATCCAAACCCCAGACTCTCTAAGCCCAGAAGCAGGCCCTAGGAGGCCTCAACAATGAGGCCCCAAGCCTAGACCCTCAGCCCAGAAGTCACCTGGCCAATCTTTCTGCTCAAAGAACTAACCCCAACATTCAACAACCATCCAGTATCAAGCACATTCCCTCCCTGCATCCATGCTGCTCACCTCAGTGCTTCACGCTTGCGTACCTGTACATGCGCTGCAGCTTGGTATATTGGTAGAGCAGGCGCACAATTTCCTTAACTTCAGCGGGCTCATGGTACACTGCACTTGGCTCCGCAACTGCAAAAGCAAAAGTGGATTGGAAAGCCTGGCCCTTGCCCCTCATGCTCCATGGCAGGACGCACAGCGCACTACCTTGCCATGAAAATGGAGGCTACCGCAAGTAGCTTGTCATAAAGACTGTCTCCACATGAAGTTGTACATCACGGCGCTTCAAGTTGGCATGAAGATGATGATCACTACAGATCAAATTAACCATTTGTATGAAGCCTTCCTTGTAGCCCACCTAGCAGCTCCGCGCAAATGTTCCGCAGCCCTTGGTTGGGCTCACCATCTAGCATAAGCTTCCACTCCTCCTGCACAGAACCAAGCAGCAGCCCACGTGCATGACGTCACGCAGGTTGTGCGCATTCTGGTTCCCTGTGAGATTGCATGGCTTGCCCAGAATTTGTTTGTATGATCTGAGCGCACACTTCAACATTTATGAACACTGTGGCCCCTTGCATATGCACGTGTGTTTTTGTGTGTGTATGTGTGTTCGTGCATGTGTGGGTGTGTATGTAGAGAGAGAAAGAGTGTGCGCGAGTATGTGTGTGCATTTGAGCAACTCCACCTGCCAGCCCCGCATGCGCACCTATGGAACCTGTCTGGGATTTTTTCTGGAACGCTACAAAGTACTGAGGAACCAAATTAATATCAAAACTTACGGGGGAGGAACCTGTGCTTCCCACTCATGTGCACCTAACATAGCAAATGAACACTTGCTCACCACCATGGGGGCAGCTGAGGACACGGGGGATGCTCGCACAGTCCCCAGCTGCCGCAAACACTTGCATTCTTTAATCCATCTTGCTGAGCACAATGAAGGTCTTGCAGTGGAGCACAATGAAGGTAGTTGAGCATGGTGGTTGAGGATCATACAGGATGCCTCTCTTCTGCAATATTACAAAGTATAAATGCGTGTTGGAAGAAGTGTTATGAAGTAACAAGGGGAGGAAGGAGAGTGGGGGGTGAATATGTTGCCGATGGCGAGCCATGGGCGCTCGTAAGTCTGCATGCACACATTCGCTATGTGACCCTCACGGGAAATCTTGCGTCGCCAGCGCTGCATGTCTGCTGCGCATGTCAATTGCCTCGTTGCCCCTTTTTTGACTTGCAGGAAGCGGGGTGGAGCAATTCCCGTCCAGTACCTTTACACAGCCATATTTGTGAGTTAAATTACTGATCTTGGGATTCAGGGACCATGGGTCCCAGGGTGGTTTGCACTCATGGCTGCACACCAGTCCAGGCTCTGAACACCCTTGCTCACGCGAGTGCTTTTCTGTGCCATGGATGCACATTCATATTAACACAATACTTCTATGCTTATATATTATGGTGTGGACCGTGTAGACGTGCATTGGGAAGCTGATGGTATCACAAGGACAGGTGCACTACTCAGATTCCCTGAAGTTGGTTTGCACGCTCGTCTGGATACGCGCATGTGTGAAAGCAGGCGTACATGAAGCAGGTACACAAGAGCTCGAGCATGCATGCACAAGCGTGTGCGTGCGCGTGCGCGCGCGCGCACACACACACACACACACACACACACACACGCTCGCATGTACACACCCTCAAACACATGTGGGAACACGCACACGCACACACAGCCACACTTTCATTCTTGCATTTCCGCAGCACTCATCTTCTCACATAGCTCGGGGCATACGTGCCTGCATGCACACAGGTTCTGGGTGGCCTGCTGCTCTTTGTTGGATCCAGCCTCTGGCATACTCGGTCAACACTAGTTTCCCATGCAGATGAAGTCGGGCAACTGAATCGCAAGCTGCGCACGTCCGAGGTACAGCATGTTTGCAAATGGTTTGGGGTTGGCTTAACCTGTCCTGTGTGAGCTGCTTGATGCTCTCTAAGCGGGTTAGCGCTGCATGTGCAGTGTTTCTGCCTGTCATGCACATTCATATAGGCAGGAGCCACTGGAGCTGAGCACAAACAGTCCCGTGAGCGAGTGCTTGGATTGGTGCTGAAGTTGGTAGGCGTCTTGTACCCCGCTTGCTCGCTTTGCCTGCTGTGGCAATAGTGTGCTCTTACTCTCCTCACAATTGCGCACAGAATTGCAAGTGTGACAACTGTGTCCTTGTGAACAGAGGCACCATCATACAGAGGAACGGGTGCTGGTTAGCTACATAGAGCAATCCTGCACACAGAGCAATCCTGTTTTCTACCGATGCGCGCAATGGCGCAAGCCACATCACAATGTATGCTTCAGCATGGTGTCCCTCCTTGGCCGAGCATGGTCATGGCCTGAGCTGGCCTGGGCAGCGTGTCAGTGGATGGGCCATGCTTCCAGAAGAATGAGCGGGGATGAATACTAGGTGCCGACAATGTGCATGGACTCTCTCAAGAGAGTCTGTGGGGCACATGCATACCATGACACGTATCCGTGAGTCACCATCTGGTTGCCACCGCTTGGGGTAACAGCTGAGGTGCTGGGTGGTTGTCCCTGGTCAACACGTGATGGGTCGACACGTGAAAGAGTGCACTGTGATGGGCACAAGTGTTTTCCTTAGCAAGTTCATTGTGTGTTCCCCGATTAGGAAGTCTGTTGGAGCCAAGCCTGTGCGCCTTGCGTGCATGCCACAGGGCAGGCGTGCTGTCACTTGTTTGTTGGCTGTGGATGCCGGTATGTGTGTCATTTGTGCCAGCGCATGTGTGTGTGTGTTTCGTGCATGTATGTGTGCATTGTGTTCCTTGTGCTTGCCGCTGTGCGATGTGCCAGCATGCCTGTCGTCTCTGCGCATGTGTCATGTTTGCAGGGCTAGCTCATGTGTGCAGGACCGGTGCAAGCAGCCTCTGGCGCTGGCACCGCACCTGGCAGCTGCCTGCGGTCGTGTGTGCCTGCCGCCGTGCACGCCATTGTTTGTGTGTACACTGTACGTGCAGGGCCAGGTCAAGCAGCAGCGGGCACTGGTGTCGCAGCTGGAGGCCAAGAATCGCCAACTGGAGGGGAGCCTGGCGGACGCGACGCGCGACCTGCGCCTGCGGGATGCGGACCTCAAGCTGCTAGTGGAGCAGAAGGAGCAGAAGGTGGGCCGCTGTGGTTGGGTCTGCGCGTATGTGCAGATGTGTGCGTGCGTGTGCGAGCGTGTGTGTATACAGGCATGCAGACATGCAGGCACGCAGGCAGGCTGTGTTTACATGTGAGTGCATGCGCGGCTGCTTCGGTGCTTGTGTACCCACAGGCGCCTGGGTGCACCTACGCCTTCGTCTCCTGTGCCACAGGGCACACAGGGCACAGAGCTGGGCAGCATGAGGATGATGCTTGTGGCCAACAGGGCCTTCCTCGAGTGATGAGCTGCTGTGTGTGCGTTTGCTGCGACATCCTCGGGCAGTTCGACAAACTGAGGATGGCTGTTGTAGGCTGTCACAGCCTATTGCTTGCCTGGACCTTTGCTTCTTCTTCTGCTCAGCACGACCAACAAGCAACCGAGATGACTGTGCTGCTGTCCTTCACCCCCTTCTTTCCCCCCTCTATATCCTTGCCCATGCTCGCCACTGTCTACGTGCCCATCCGCTGACTATCAGGGCTGCTGCCTCAGTGGCAGCACAGGCGCTTTGCCACCAGCATGGGAGTGCACGATAGGGGGTCCTCTGCTGACTGCCTAGGCTCACTTAGCAGCTGTCCAGTCTTGAGCCCTCGCCCTCAGCTCTCAGACCCATTGACTTGGTGAAACCTCCAGAGGCGGCCTGCTGCACGTCTTCCAATGTATGATTTGGATTGGCCAGGACGTGGCGCTGCAGCAAAAGCCACCCCACACCTCAGCGGGCCCACCTTCAGGACTCATGCGGGCCCACCTTTAGGACTCATGCGCCCCTCCAGGACATCTCCCCTGCGCTTTGCCTGCATCGTGCCTGCAGGAAGCTGCCCAGAGGACCAAGATGATTGAGCTGGAGGCGCAGTGAGTGTTTGGCCTGGGGAGCAATGCACACAGCACCTGCACTGCAGCCGCATTTGCGGGGAGCAGCACACAGAGCACCCCCGCTGCAGGCAATTTTGCTAGCAGCGCACCCCCGTCTTGCAAGCCTGCCCTGCATACACTGTGGCCCTTGTGCCAAAACCTGCGCTGCTTTGTGTGTCACTAGGCACTAGCTGTAATCAGGTCCATGCCCAGTCACTAGCTGTTACTAGCTGTCAATAGGCACTTGCTGCGGTCTGGTCCATGCCCAGTCACTAGCTGTCGCTAGCTGTCTGTCACTAGGCACTAGCTGTGATCAGGTCCTTGCCTGGTACGTCATGCACACCCAGAAAGGCTGCCCCAAAACCGATACATGCCCCGCAAAGCTGCCCAAAGGCCAATGCAAGCTCGGCAAAGCTGCCCAGAAACCAAGGGTGGCGCTGCTGTGTGTGCGCAGGCTGGAATTCGAGAAAACGGCGGTGCAGACACTGAACGCCACCATCTCACAGATGGAGGCAGCACACTCTGCCCGGGAGGCAGACTGGCACGAGCTGTCGGCGCGGTGGATGCAGTTCGAGAAGGAGTTGACCAGCGACAACGAGCGGTGGGTGCGCTGCCGTGCCTGCGTTCTTCAGCCGCAGAGGGCCCCCCCACGTTTTTGGCTGGCAGCCCGCTGTCACTGCGCAAGCGATGCCTATGTGCTTGTGTCGCGCACCTACACGCGCCTGCATGTGCTGAAACTCGGGGTAGTCCCATTTGGCACATTCCACCTTTTAAAGGCGCAACTAAGTTTGATGGAAGGCCAAGTTCGCGAATCATTTGGTTGCTTTCTCGTTCCGTGTTGGGGATGGGCCCTGGAGGGCCTGCTCCCTGCCAATCCCACCTAGTTCAAGACCCTCTCCTATACTTATTCACAGTCTGCTCGATCTTACTGCATGATTGTGCAGCAAGAAGAATGGCAGGTTAGTTTCTCTTTTGGTGGAAATGCGTTGTAAGGGCCAGCTGAAACTGCATGGAATGTCAGTGAAAATGCTCAGTGTCAATTGCCTTAGTATTAAGCTTGATATCAAATTTTCAAGAATATTCGGTGCTTATGAGGCAGAAAGGGATAGAATTGGGGCCAAAGAGGGACGTGAGGCCATAGAAGTCGCAGGCCATAGAAATCGCGAGCGCCATTTGCAAAATTCACAAATTTTTTGCTTGAAACGGAACCATCAGCATACACAAAATGAAAGACCCAACCCTACTGGAACTGCTCGGCTCCATAGCTTATACCCATCCGGGGCTTGCATGCGCCAGCAAGCTAGGTGGCAGGCATTGCCGGCACAATACGGCGATCCCCGGCTACTGGCCATGCCCGCAGAGAACATTGCAGTTGCGAGGACACTGTAGTTGCCATTAACTGGCAGAGCCCGCAGTAACATGGTGGGCACCATGGCTCCACCTGCGTGTGATCGGGCCCGCAACCTGCGCACATCTGGTGTGTGCATGCCTTGCAACCCCGTGCACGCCTTAGGCAGCAGAGCTTGCGGAGCAATTGAATGGCGACGCCTATGCCTTTATGTGGCGCGCATGACTGCGCTGCGTGCTCCTCCATGGCATGCGTGACAGCCTGGTGTGTGTGTGTGTGCTTGTTCACCTTGCACAGGTCGCCAGCAGGACGCGTGCAGCGCAAGGGTAGAAACAGCTGTGCTCCTCCACACATGCCACACACAACCACGCTGCGCGTGTGTTCTTGTCCACTCAACGCAGGCTGCTGGCAGAGCTGGCAAAGCACGAGGAGACCAAGAATGCAGTGGCGGAGGGTGGCTTTGCGCACGCACACACCATGCCCGGCGAAGAGCCCCTGGCGCGTGCAGAGACAGAGTTCAAGCCACGCACGCAGGTTCGTGTAGGTGCACGCACGCAGGTTCGTGTAGGTGCACGCGCGCACACAGACACATGTGCCCCTATTTATGCTCATGCGCGCGCTCGTGTGTGTGTGTGTGTGTGTGTGTGTGTGTGTGTGTAAGAAAGTTTGAGTGTTTTTTAGTTGCAAGCATGTGGCGAGTATCCGGAAGGATCATCATTGCTTCGGCAACCAAAGATGCAGTATGTATCTGTAGCTATCTGTGGCGCAAGCGCAAGTTTGGTGTGCCTGCGCACAAGCGCACATGTGCACAGCAGAGTGAAAGAACGCGCGCGCGCACATGTGAGCTACTATGTGCTGCAATCCCTCTTGCTCTTTGTACAGGTGTGCCGCCTGAAAGACAAACTCCTCTCAAATCACACATTCACGCACACATACAAACTTTCCTGCATGCAGCTGCCGCCTGAGGACGAATTCTGTCAAGTAATTTTGAACATTCACACACGCACACACGCACGCACGCACGCACACACACTTTCCTGCATGCAGCTGCCGCCTGAGGACGACTTCCTTGCGCGTCAGCGCCAGCTCATCCAGGAGCAGGAGCGGCTGCGGCGCGAGCAGGAGCGGCTGATTGAGGAGCGGCTGCGGCAGGAGCAGGGCGGCGCAGGCCGGCTGGAGATGGGCAGCATGGGCCGCAAGGGGGGCTTGGGCGGTGGCGGCGATTGGGACCGACCTGCGTACGAGAGGGGGCAGGAGCAGGTGCGTGCGCGTGCGGAGGCAGGCATGAGTGTGCGTCTGTGCATAGGTGTGTGCCTTGAACCCCGGCCGCAGCCTGCGGAGGTGCATGCTGAATATGTGCTGGTGCGCGCGCGCATCCACCTCCGTTTCCTTGTGTACCTTATCGTGTGTGTCCGCATGTGCGATTGTGTAGGTGTGCGTGTGCTTGTATGCGCAGCGCGCGCGTGTGTGCCCGCTGTGGGTGTCAGGTGCATGTGAGTGCCTGCGTATGCCCGAGTGTGTGCATGCGCGCTCAGTGCAGGGTGGCCCAGAGGCTGTGGGGGGGCCCAGAGGCTGTGGGGGGGCCTCTAGCGCTATGTGCGTGCATAGGCATTGCCTCACGTGAGCGGCGCGCGCCGCTGCATCCTCTGTGCAGGGGCTGGGCGAGCCCCTGGGCAGCAGTGGGGCCTCTGGCGGCCATGGGCACCAGGGCGTGCAGGACGCGCCAGCGCCCGACCTCGGCCACTCCCACCACGACGCCCACTATGACGAGGCGCACGGAGGGCACAGGGACTGGTGCGTGCGTGTGCGCGCGAGCTGAGGCATGCAGAGGCACCAAGGCGGGCCTTGAGGAGCTTGCTGTGTGAGGGGGATGGGCCAGGACGTGTGCGTGAGTGTGTGGGTGTGTGTGTGCAGACAGACAGGCACTAGAGCACTAGGGCCGCAAGGAATATGTGCGTGACGTGTATGGGCCACGATGTGCGCGCATGGGGGCATGCAGGTACCAAAACTGGGCCACGGGAACTAAGTGTGTGGGAGGGATGGGCCACTGGAGAGCAGGGGACAGGACAAACGGGGCCGCATGCCTGCATATGGGGATCAGGTGCACGATTGCACAAGCTGGCGCGCGGCAGCAACTGCGCGTGCCTGCGGCCGCCTGTGCCAAAGCCACGAGCACGCATGCTCAGGGCTTTTTCCATTTTCGGCACGTGCGCACAGCGTGCACACAACCGTGCACTGGCCAGGGAGGTCTCCTTCACTATACTTCAATCGCTTGTACGTGTTTGATGTGTCGAATTTCTAGCAGCAGGACTGGCTGTCTGGTTTGGTGGGGACTGCGTGCACAGGCGTGCCATGAAGCGCCAGTGGCTGAGCATACACGTACACACACAAGCGCGCGCACGCACACACGCACACACACATACACACACAAGCACACACACACACACATATGCACGCACACACATACACACACACGCACGCGCAAACACGCGCGCATGCACACACACGCACGCATGCACACACAAGCTGCCCAAGAGGCACAACAGACAGCTGTTGTGCGTGGGAACTCCCTGGGGCTGCGTGTGTGTGCAACGCGCACGCAATTGCACACGCCTGTGCGCGTGCACTGGCGCTGCAGGGACGACTGGGATGGCGCGCACAGGCACTGGGACGACGACTACCACCCGGGCGCATGGGACTATGATGATTACCACCACGGTGTGTGTGTGTGTGTGTGTGTGTGTGTGTGTGTGCATTTCTATGTCCGCAGCATGTATGTCGTGCGTGTACATGTTTGCGCGCAAGACAGGTTCATGTATGTGCAGACACGCCAACGTGCATGCGAGCGCAGATGTTTGCACACGCGCATGAATGCACACGTTTGTGTCTGCGCACGTACACGCACGCACCCTCTTGAGTTCCTGAGCGCACGTCCTTGTACCATCAAGTGCACAAGTGAGAGCGCAGCGTGGCGTGCATACCTCGCAAGCCATGGAAGTGTGGCAGGGCCTTGCAAGCCATGGAAGTGTGGCAGGTCCTTGCAAGCCTTAGTAGTGTGGCAGGGCCTAGCAAGTCTAGTTTTGCAAGCCTTGAGAAGTGAGGCAGAGCTGCCGAGGATGCAGCTTCAATCCTCGCAGGGTGATCTGCAGTCACCGGAGGCGTGAGTTGCAGCCCCTTGCGGTGTTAGCCTTGTGGTGTCTGCCGCCGCCTTCCGGCGAGAGTTGCAGCCCCTTGCGGTGCAAGCCGCAGCCTGGGGGCTGGAGGGAGGTGGAGGGGAGGCCAACAGGGGGCCGCAGAAGGAAAGCCGCCCAAAATGCTTGTACTTTTGCGCACCACTGCCTATGACAACAATTGACTGAAGATTTGTTTAGTGTACTTTCATGATTCATTGCTCGATTCAGTTTCAAAGTCGATATAATCACTATCCAAAAAATTTACGAAATTATATATGTCAACCGTGTATTGGAGGCCTTCCGGGGCCTCTGTGTGGCGCACGCTGACCTCTGACTGGATGCGTGCTGCGTGCATGCCAACACTGCAAGTGTGTGGCATGCACAACGAGTGGAGCGCGCGCTCACGCAACGCAGGCAAGTGTGTTCTGCCTGTGTGCATGTGCTCGTAGGCGACTGGGACCACCATGGATGGGATGACTATGGCGGGCACCTGGACCCCCTGGACCAGGTGTGTGCATGTAAGGTGGCTGCGTGCATGTGATCGAGTGCATGCTGTGGGCTGAAACCCCCAGACCAGGTGCCCCCCGGACCCCCTAGACCAGGTGCGCGAATCGCCTGGGCCACAAGGGGCGCTTGTGCGGGGCGGTCGCATGCGTGCGATCATGTGCATATGCTGTGGGCACAAGGACTGAGCCCCAGCCGACAGGTGCTTGCGCGAGGCACCACATCAGCGTGTGCACTTGCAGCTGGAGAGCACTTGTGCAGTCGCAACTCACATGCACGCGCCCGCGTGCGGGCGCTTCTCAACGGCTGTGAGCGTATGGCCGTGTGCGCGCCCCTTCTGGCCCAGGCAGTTTGCGCACCGCCTATGCATGCTGCTGCCGTGCACGCCGTGTACTGTGGCCGCCACGTGCGCAGCCCACGGCTGCTGCGCTACGCTACTGCCGGCCCTCAGAGCACAGGCCCCCGATGTCGCCATGCCTTGCTGCCAATCCACTGTGTGTGCCGCCCACCGCTGCCGCGGTACGCCTCTGTTTTAAGCATGCCCCGCGCTCCCCGCGCCGCCGTTGCCGCGCACGTGATGCGTGCCCGAGGCCTTTTGCGCATGAGGGCACACTCAGTTGCGTGGGCGCGTGCGTGCATGCACACGTGTGTGTGTGTGTGTGTGTGTGTGTGTGTGTGTGTGTGTGTGTGTGCAGGCGTGGATTGGCGACAGCCTCGAGGGGGATGACGGCCCCTGGCCGGGCAGCCACCCGGTTGAAGGCGGGCACCACCACGGCCACGACCACCTTCACGCGCCCCACCATGGCGAGCAGCTGTACGGCGCTGCAGGCGGGGCGGGCCCGGAGGCAGCAGCGGCGGAGACCGGTGGCAGGCTGCCGGTGCTGGGCAGGGATGAGGATCCGCCGGTGCTAGGCAGGGGTGTGCCCCCGCCGGTGCTGGGCAGAGACGACAATCCGCCGGTGCTAGGCAGAGACGAGGGCCTGCCGGTGCTGGGCAGGGACGAGGGCCTGCCGGTGCTGGGCAAAGACGGCAACCCGCCGGTGCTGGGCAGGGATGAGGGCCTGCCGGTGCTGGGCAGGGATGTGAACCCGCCGGTGCTGGGCAGAGACAACACCCCGCCTGTGCTGGGCAGGGAGGAGATCCCTGTGTTGGGTAGGGACCCCGCGAGGGCCGAGCGCAGGGGGGAGGACGCGCACGGAGGTGGGGGCAGGCCAGAGGGCATGAGCCGCTGGCAGCGCATGCAGGAGGCCGCAATGCCGGGCCGCTACCGGCACGGCTGACCCGCGCGCGCAGCTGGTGCGCACTGCTGAATTCGGGGGATGAAGCGCGCACGCAGTGGACGCAGAGCTGCCGGCCAGCCGCGGGTGTGTGCCACAGGCCCGTGGCAGTCAGTGGACACACGCTCGCGTGCGCAACCCACAGGGGGCTAAGGGGGGGATGTTTCTGGCTTTGGTTCTTGGCGAGGAGGCGCTGAGGTGCGGGGGCCTCAGTAGGGATAGATTAGAGTGAGGGTGCTACATAGGGCTATATGGTGCTACATAGGGCTGACCGACAGAAGCTGACCAAGCCGGGGGTGTGCTTGCTCATCCTGGTGGGGCTGGGATTATTGGTGGCCGACCCAGCACGGCTCTGGGTTCCATGTTGTTGCGTGTGGCTGGGCGCCAGCAGAAGCAGGGGTGAGCAGAGCGGGGAGGGGCCCCACCCTTTTAGGCGAGTCCAGAGCCGTGCTGTGTTTCACTTGCGATCGCGTAGTACCTGCTTGATGGCCAGTGAAGGGGGGAGGGGCCACTCCAGGGTATGTGCCGACCATGACCACAGGCCTAGAAAGGAAGCGAGTGCCCTTAAGCAAACTATGTGGCAAGGGCGTCAAATGTCGGACGCGGCCTGGACTGGCCGCATTGAGCAAACTTATTGTGTCACAGGCTTCGGCCTCCCTATTGCCAATAGTATTGGCTTGCTTCATTACCAATAGTATTGGCTTGCTTTGCCAATACTATTGGCTGCCAATAATATTTACCTTGCTTTAATTTTATACTACTAGTGAGGAAGGGCTGTGCACGCCATGGGATCTGTGGGGTCGGCGCAGCGGTTTGGGTGTGCATGTGCACATCAGTTCGTCAAGTGTGTCTGCTGGGAATAAAATGGGGTTGGTTCAGCACGTTCTGATCGGACCTTTCTATACACAGGGTGCTGTAAGCTCGCCGCAACATGACAGTCAGCCGCTGTTGAACATGCCCTGCTGTGGTGGCATGTGCGCAATGTCTTTCTTGGTGCACCAGTGCCATAACTGCAAGCAAGCATGCTTGTGTTTCGCAACACGCAAGTTTTCAAGTATCATTTGGTTGATTGGCGAGTGGCTGGTCATCGCCATAAGGTTGAGGCTACAATGGGTTCAGACCTTCAGCCAGATGGGTTTACTGCTGGGCTTTGCCAGCTAGACAAAAAATATCCATAGACTCAGAAAGAAAAAGAAGCGATCTGTATGTCTGCTTTAAGAGAACAATTTCACATCCTCAGCACTGATGTTGTCAGAGTAAAAAGCGCCGGTGCCTCCAATGCAAATCCTACCAGTGAAATCAGCAAATCGTTCTGCAAATCTCCTTCTCAAATAGCACATCATGATGTCTAGGCAGGGGCATAAAAAAGGACATGCTTTTCGTCCTGGCTATCATGCAAGTCACGTTCGTCACAATGCCTATTGTGGATTTGCCAACAGCCAGTTTCAACTCCTAGGGTATGGGCACACAAGTGAAATCGAGCAATATAGCGAAGCACATGCCTACTCAGTTCCAGCTGCAGGTATCTACTAGATAGCCTACCTAGTAGGTAGTAGCAGACGGTGAGGGCCCGGCGTAGTGCTTGGCTTGAGAGGCGAGGCCATCCACTGGCATGCATAAGTAGTCAGTTTGTAAGCGTATGTCCTAGGATCTGCAGCATCCGATTCCCTCCATGCCACCCGTGCCAATCGACCACTAAGTCTTGTAGTGGAAGGGGAGTTGCAGCCTTCATGCAAGGTAAATGAACCTGTCGCACGCAGCCCCTCACGCGCCTCTATGAAGTCTGCAGTCCAGCACTTTCTGTAAGAAGCACCTAGAGCAATACATGCATGCACAATCTTCTTGAGCAAGCCACTATTCCCGCTAAGTAGAGAGTTGAAAGACTTGGCTGGTCAACGCCATAAAGCAATCCATGACGTCTAGAATGCGATGGCTAGGTTTATTGTGCTCCTGAGATAGGGAATCAAGGTCAACCTGAGGCCAGAGAATGTCTGAGAAACATACCTCTTGTAACCCTTGTAACCCTTGAAACAAACTTCAGGAAGACAAAATGATCGAATTTCTAAAGCAACAATAGTATGCACGAGTAACAGCCCTTGTTAGCGTCTGTAGAGATAATGAGTATGCAAAGCCAGAATTTCATGGTGATCAGTATTCTTTTAAGTTACATTGGTTTAGACCTTACAAATTGTATCCATAGGTAGTCTTAAACAGAAAACAAAGATTAGCATACATCTTGAAGAGTGAACAACAATTTAAGACGGGCATTTCATAAGTCCTGAGGTTTACCTGCGATGAGGCTGTCTCACTGGCAACGACTCTTGTCTCCTGGACTTTCTATGCTTTCAGAGAAGACAAGACAATTCTTTGTGTGGCCCTGGCGCAGTTGAGGGAGATGATCCACATGATGCTAAAGGCATGTTCTGATGTAACTTTGAGAGAGGACAAATTAACGCAAAGAAACGCCTTAGTTGCGTAGAGAATTAACATGCCTGTGCACCTGTTGCCAAGAAACGCAAGGCTGACGAAAACATCTCGGAACTCTGCGGGGCTAACATGAGGGCTTTGGCAATGTCCGTTTGGGCAGCTACAACGAACATGTATCTACAGTCAGGGCGTAGAAAGACGTACACTAGCCCTGCACGCGCATGCACGCACGCACACACCTATGACACACACACGCATACACACACATACTTACACGCGCACATTGCACAAAAAAGGATGCTTTCTGGCATCCAACTTTATCTGTCAAAAAAAGTACGAGCTACAAGGAATGGTCACGCAAGACAGGTCACTTTTGCGTGGAGTATTTTATTTATACGATGCATCTACACGATGCATCTACACAAGTGGCTGCCGCTCTACACGATCTACACGATCTACACGATGCATCTACACATGTGGCTGCCGCTCTACACAATCCACACAATCTACACGATGCATCTACACATGTGGCTGCCGCTTTCAAAGCAGGAAGTTCCTGGCTGCCGCTTCAAACCAGTAAGTTCCTGGTTGCTACCAGGACCCTTGCAAGCAAGAGTGACATGCCCTTCTAGCAGGCGCAAACAAACTACTGTGCATGCAAAGTAGGAGACAGAGAGGTGGAATTCTTGTCCTGAGGGTATCATGCACCTGCTGCTGCGGCCTCAGCCTCCCCACGTTCATCGCCCTCCGCAAGGATGGGCACGGTTACAAAGGCTAGCACAGCTGTGCGCAAGACGTCTGGGCGCTGCATTCAGCCACAAGCACGGCCCGTGCGGTCAGTGTATGCGTGACAGTTTTTGTTGACCACAAGGAACCTTCATTATACTGTAGGGTGCGCTCAATGTACACGAAAAATCACGTGGCTTGCACTAGAGCTGCTGGTGCTGTCCGCGACAAGCTCTCTCAGCAACCTTAGCAAAGCACTAAATGGCGGGCAGGCATTCAGAAAAACTCCAAGAAACTCTGCTGGCAACAGACGTCTTGCAGCAAATAAGAAAGCCCTCAGCAAGCAAACGGAAGGCAATGCTATTATGCAGCCGTAAAAACTGAGCAGAAAGTTTAAGCACAGCATAACAAAGAATACACATTTTCAGCATCATCTGTAGCACCATTTCCAAATGACCCGGCTTTCACAGCGCTGCTTCAAGTGGTAAGACATGCAACAATCTTTACTTGATACGCATGAAGAAGTGCATGTGGTTTTTGCTGTGTTTGATGCTCCCAAAGAATCCAGTGTTCGATTTGACTATTCCTTTATGCGGATCATGCCTATTGCACCAGGCAACTTCATACTTATCCCATGGAATACTTTCAAAAAGCTAGGATGCTGTGCCAGGGACCAAACTAGAAACCAGGCATCAACGACCTCCTGAAAAGAGTGGTTTGTACTACATGAAAGAGCCGAAGGTCTGACACGGTTCTCCCTCCACAGCACAGCACAGTGAGTGACGTCTAGGAGGCACACCGCATACACTTGGCAGGCCAATGAACAGGTCTGCACGATGTAGCACTCACTCATGCGGCAAATGCTTGACCAAAAGGAAACCACAAACACGCGCGCAACGCACCGGCGTCAAATACATGCCCTATACCTGAGAGTCTGAGGGGTACGTTAAGCTTGGGTCCCCATGAAGCGTGGAGGGCATCGTCGCGGGGCCCATCTGGGATGGTGCAGGGGCCCCGTGTAAGCTCACCATGTGCGTGGCTTTCAGCAAGCCGCTGGCATCGATGCTGACCTGCGGGGCAGCCCCGCACAGACGCACGCTCTGAGCTGTGCGCCAGGGTCACATGCACACACATGCACGCATACATACATCATGAGCGTACGTGTCCACATACATGCAAACACATACGACATGCACATCAGTGTGTGTGTGGGGGGGG
>LKMJ01001725.1_pt1 | contig 19596 bp, 19 predicted proteins | sample 643391 | NCBI WGS metagenome assembly LKMJ01 (sample SAMN04112250, study PRJNA286221) | soda lake metagenome | biome: soda lake; feature: Kulunda Steppe; material: water; isolation source: sample PL-Br10 brine of Picturesque Lake | place: Russia: Kulunda steppe | collected 2010-07 | reverse complement strand
CGTACGCCCAGGACGTAGGAATGGCAGAGAGTCTCGTCGAAGAAAGCGGATACGGCGGCGCGGAGATCGAGCTTCAGGCACCACAGGGTCGCTATCTCAACGACGCCCAGATCGCCGAACAGGTCGCCGACCAGATCGACCAGCTCGACAACGTTAGCTGTGACGTGAACATCGGCGACTTCGAGGTCGTCTCCGACGCGAATCAGGCGGGCGTCGATCCTGACGAGTTCGAGATCCCGTTCTACATGATCGGCTGGGGCGTCATCACGGGCGACACCGATTACGGAGTGCAGGGATTCTTCAGGATCCCGGACAACCCCAACCGGACCTTCGAAGACGAAGAACTGAGCGACGCGATTCTGGAGAGCCAGCAGATCGACGATCCGGACGAGCGTCGCGCCCAGCTCGAGGAGGTCAACCGACTCGCACACGAGAAAGCGCCGTTCGTGTATCTCCACACACAGGAGAGTATCTACGGCATCAAAGAGGAGATCCAGTGGGATCCCCGCGAGGACGAGACTGTCTACCTCTGGGAGATGGAGCAGTAAGTGACGCGGCGTTCCCACATCGACATCCCGTTCCCGCAATGACAGCACCAGCGGTGTACCCATGACGAGCGCGAAGTTCCTCGTCCGACGGCTACTGCAGGGTATCGTCGTCATCTGGGGAGTGGTGACGATCATGTTCGGACTACGGGCCGTGTCGCCCGGCGATCCGGCGAACCTGATGCTCGCAGAGGGTGCCAGCGATGCCCTCATCCAGCAGGTCCGACAGGAGGAGGGGCTTGACCAGCCGATCTACGTCCAGTACTTCGATTACGTACAGGGACTACTCGTCGGCGACTTTGGCTACTCGTGGCGCTCGAACAGGGAGGTCGAAGCCATGGTCATCGAGCGGATCCCGGCGACGCTGGAACTGGCAGTCGCCGCGACGATCGTGGCGATCGTCATCGCCATCCCGCTCGGCGTGATCTCGGCGACGCGCCGTAATGAGCCGGCAGACTACGGTGCGACGCTATTCTCGTTGCTCGGTATCTCGACGCCGAACTTCTGGCTCGGGTTGATGCTGATCCTCGTCCTCGGCGTCTGGGCCGGTATCCTTCCGACCGGTCGCCGACCCGTCGGCCTCGCCGAGGCGATCATGACGTTCGTCCAGTACGGGTACGCGGGTGATCTGGTCACCTGGGTTAGATACATCACGCTTCCGGCGATTACACTTGGAACCTACTTTACGGCGCTTATCACCCGGCTCACGCGGAGCGGGATGGTCGACGAACTGGGCAAACCCTACGTCACGGCCAGTCGGGCGAAGGGACTCCCCAACGTGCTGGTCCGGTACAAACACGTGTTACGGAACACGATGATTCCGATCATCACCGTCCTCGGCCTCCAGCTCGGGACGCTGATGGGCGGGGCGGTCATTACCGAGACCGTCTTCAACTGGCCGGGACTGGGACTCCGACTCATCGACGCCTTGCGCATCCGCGACTGGCCACTCATGCAGGGGATCGTGGTGTTTATTGCGATCGCGTTCGTCTCGATCAACATCTTCGTCGACGCCATCTACGCGTCGCTGGATCCACGGGTGGGAGACGAATGATCTCCGATCGTGTTCGATCGAACCTCACATCGACGTTTTCGGAGAGCCTGCTCCCCAAGCTCGGACTCCTGTTGCTGGTTTCGATCGTCCTCATGGCGGTGTTCGCACCGATGCTGGCGACCCACGACCCGACGCGGACCGGCCACTACAGCGATCAGGGCGCGCCGTACCCGCCGCCGGGGTTCGACTACACCACCCAGATCTCACAGGACGGTGAGATTCAGGAGATTGAGGTCGAACCGACGAGTGAGCACTATCTGGGGACGAACACTGCCGGACAGGACGTCTACTCGCGGTTCGTCTACGGCGCGCGCGTCTCGTTGCTGGTCGGGTTTACGGCGACGGTGCTTGCCCTCTTTATCGGCGTACCGGTCGGGCTCGTAGCAGGCTACTACGGCGGCCGCGTCGACGACGTGCTGATGCGGGTTGCGGACACGATGCTCGCGTTCCCCGCACTCGTGCTTGCGCTGGCGCTGATCGGAATCTTCGGCGAATCCCCGATATGGGTGCCCGATCCGATCGTAGTCGCCGGTCTGGCTCCGGGGATGCCCGAATCGATACCGATACCCGGGACAGTGACGATTGTCGCCGCGCTCGTCATCTGGGTGTGGTTCGCTCGCGTTGCGCGCGGCGAAGCGATGTCGATCCGGTCCGAAGGCTATGTGAAAGCTGCACGGAGTTTCGGCGCTAGCAACCGGCGGATACTGATCGATCACGTCCTGCCAAACAGCCTCACGCCGATCATCGTCCTCGCGACGATCCAGGTCGCAGTGATCATCCTACTGGAGGCTTCGCTCGCATATCTCGGCTTCTCGGGCACGACGCTCTCGTGGGGCTACGAGATCGAACGCGGGCAGGACGTCCTCCGAACCCGTCCGTGGGTCGCGATGTTCCCCGGAATCGGGATCGTACTGGCGGTCATTAGCGTTAATCTGCTCGGCGACTGGTTCCGCGACGCGCTGGACCCGAACATCGAAGGTGAAGGACATTGACACGAGATCTGCTTCGCGTCTCCGACCTCTCGACGCGGTATTTCACACAGGAGGGACAGGTAAACGCCGTCTCGGATCTCGATCTACGGATCGAGGGCGGCGAGGTATTCGGGATCGTCGGCGAGAGCGGGAGCGGGAAAAGCGTCACCGCCCGCTCGCTCGTCGACCTGATCAATCCGCCCGGACGGATTACCGGGGGTGAGATCTGGTACCGTAACGACGACCTCGCGGATGGGGTTCGAGGGGACCACCCCGACGCAGTTGATGGTTCGTTCGTCGACCTTCGGGGGATCCCCGAGGGGATTAGAGACTCCCTGCGTGGGACGTCGTTTAGCATGATCTTTCAGGACCCCGAGAGCAGTTTCAACCCGAGCCTGACCGTGGGCGAACAGCTCGCGGAGGCGGTCGAGGTCCAGCGCCGAGCGAGCCCGAATCCCCGATCCACGCGTGCCCGAACGAAATCGGCGGAGTACTCGCTGGGGTCGTACGCGCTGTCGACCGTGATGCCGTCGAAACGGTACGTCTCCCCCGAGAGTCACGACCGTGCCGTCGAGTTACTGGAGCTGGTCGGGATCCCTGATCCGGGCAAACGCGCCGAGGAGTACCCCCACGAGTACTCCGGCGGGATGCTCCAGCGCGCGATGATCGCACAGGCCATCGCGGGCGAGCCCGACGTGTTGATCGCCGACGAGCCAACGACCGCACTCGACGTGACGATTCAGGCGCAGGTGCTGAACCTGCTCGACGATCTCCAGGCCGAAACTGGAATGACTATTCTGCTAATCACCCACGATCTGGGCGTGATAGCCCGGATGTGTGACCGGGTGGGCGTGATGTACGCTGGGGAGATCGTTGAGCGGGGGACGCTCGAAGACGTCTTCGACGGGCACATCCATCCCTACACTGCTGGCCTGCTCGGGAGTGTCCCCGAACTCGACTCGGCAGGCGGGGCGCTGACCCCGATTGAGGGGAACGTCCCGAGCCTGCTCGACGCCGAGATGGCCGACCGCTGCCACTTCGCGGACCGGTGTCCGAAGGCAATGGACGACTGTCTCTCACACCCGCCCGAATACGACGCTGAGGGTACCGATTACCACACTGCTCGATGTGTCCTCGCCACACGGGACTACGACGAGGCTGATGCACTACCACAGGACTACTTCGATGCCACCGGAGATACGGACGACCCCGTACAGATGGAGGCTGACGAATGAGTTCCGACGATGCCGACCCCTCTGTGTCGGCCGAGACCGACACCCTCAACGCGGCCTCCGCGGCCGACGATCAGGTACCGGAACCGCTCGTCCGGGTCCGAAACCTCACCAAGTACTTCTGGGAGCAAGACTCCCTGCTGGACCGACTGTTCGGCGACGAACCGGTGCCGGTTCGTGCCGTCGACGGCATCGATTTCGACGTCTACCGCGGCGAGACCCTCGGGCTGGTCGGCGAGTCCGGCTGTGGGAAATCGACTACCGGCGAGACGTTGCTCCGGCTTCAGGAGCCGAGCGACGGTCGCGTCGAGTTCGCGGGCGAGAACGTCTACGAACTCTCGGGTGAGAACCTCGATGCGTTCCGACAGGACGCACAGATCGTCTTTCAGGACCCCTTCTCCAGTCTCGATCCGCGAATGACGATCGGTGATACTGTCCGGGAGCCCCTCGACATCCACGAGGTCGGGACCGCCGACGAGCGCCGCGAGCGGGTCCGTGACCTGCTGGAGCGAGTGGGCCTGTCGGCCGACCAACTGGATCGCTACCCCCACGAGTTCTCCGGTGGCCAGCGCCAGCGTATCGGAATCGCTCGTTCACTTGCACTCGAACCCGACTTCCTCGTGCTGGACGAGCCGACAAGCGCCCTCGACGTCTCGGTGCAGGCGCAGGTGCTGAACCTGCTCGACGACCTGCAGGATGACTTCGATCTTACCTATCTGCTCGTCTCCCACGACCTCTCGGTGATACGGCACGTTTCCGACCGGGTCGCGGTGATGTATCTCGGCGAACTCGTCGAGGTCGGACCCGCCGAACAGATCTTCGAGGACCCGAAACATCCGTACACGCAAGCGCTGCTGGAGAGCGTTCCGCGAGCCAGCACTGACGAGCAAGAACGCGATATCCGGACGCTCAAGGGAGACGTCCCATCACCACGAAACCCGCCGAGTGGCTGTCGTTTCCGTACACGGTGTCCGCAGGTCATCCCGCCGGACGACGTCGACATCGAGCAAGCGGAGTTCCGGGCAATCATGAACGTCCGCGAGCGGGTTGAGAGTCGCTCGGTTGAGATCGAGGAGCTCTGGGAGCAAGTCAGTGATGGGGATGCGAACGAGGACGAAGCCTCCCGCGACCGGCATCGGGCCGAGTTCCTTGATCGCCTCGCCGATCGCCTGCTCGACACGTCGCTGTCGGAACCACACCGCTCGCGCGTCGAGGAGACCTTCTCTCACATCGCCGACGAGGAGTGGGAGGCTGCCGAGACGCTGCTGCGCGAGCACTACGAGAGTGTCTGCGAGACGACGACCCCGCAGTTACAGGCCGAACGGCATCCCGTCGCCTGTCATCTCTACGAGGGGGCGACGCCTGATAGTGATTAATATACTGTCGGCGGAATATTTTAGGAATATATGGATATAAGGACAGAACGCTTATCTACCAGTGAGTCTCTGTAACATGCATGAGTACGACGGAACACGACGCGGAATCGGGGCGCTCGAACGGCATGGAGGATCAATCAGTCGAGTTTCTGCATGATGACCGAGTCGATCCGAACGAGGTGACGCTGTTCACGCCCGGCGACGACAGCATCGCAACGGAGTGGATCACGGCTGACGTACGTACCGCAGTCGCCCTCGACGACGTTCGCTGACGGTTCCCAGTCCGAAACAAGTTTGCGCCGGACACCCGAACGATGGCGCATGGTCGCGGATCCCGACGAAGGCCTCGTCACCGATCTGATGCTCGGGCTGATGGTCGCGTTCGGGTTCGACATCATCCTGCTCCTTGGCGTATTCTGGATCGCCGGATTCGTCCCGTTTACCGCGTTTCTCGGCGGTACAGTACTAATCGTCGGCTGGTACGCCGCCTGGATCGGCTACCGGTGGTGGGCGCTTACGACGGCCGAGACCACCGAGGCAGATCCCGTTGAGAAACTCAAAGGCAGGTACGCAAGCGGCGAGCTCACCGAAGACGAGTTCGAAGCGAAACTGGAGACCGTGATAGACGATCAGAACGCAGGCGACGCCGTCGGTCGGGACGAGGTCACGGAGCGGGGACAACGCGAGCAGTCAGCCGGTGGGTCCGAGCGCTAGCCCCTCCGCTCGAATCCGATTATTCCGTGGCAAACCCTTCGAGCACGCCCTGGCCCTCGGTCGCGCCGACGTCCGGAAGCGTCGCGCGCTCGGGGTGGGGCATCAGCACGGCGACGTGGTCGTTTTCACCGAGAATCCCCGCAACGTTGTCCTTCGAGCCGTTCGGATTCGCTTCGTTCGTCACGTTCCCCTCGGCGTCACAGTACCGGAAGAGCACGCGGTCGCTGTCACGCAGTTCCGCGAGTTTCTCGTCAGTGATCTCGAAGCGCCCTTCGCCGTGGGCGATGGGGATTTCGATCACGTCGCCCTCCTCGTAGGCTGCGGTCCAGGGCGTGTCGGCGTTCTCGACGCGCAGGTAGACGTGCTCACACTGGAACCGGGCGCTCTCGTTGGTCGTGAACGCGCCCGCGGTGAGTCTCGATTCGGAACCGATCTGTGCGCCGTTGCACACGCCCAGTACGGGCGTTCCCGACTCGGCTGCCGCCCGGACGTCGTCCATGATCGGCGAGCGCGCGGCCATCGCCCCTGCCCGAAGGTAGTCCCCATACGAGAAGCCGCCGGGGAGCATGATGCCCTCGGTCTCTTCGGGCAGGCCGTCCTCGTGCCAGACGATTTCGGCGTCGATGCCCAGATGATCTAGCGCGCGGATGGCGTCGCGGTCGCAGTTCGAGCCGCCGAATCGAATTACTGAGACCGTCATCGTTCGTCGACGTCGACCTCGTAGTCGTGGATCGTCGGGTTGGCGAGCAGTCGCTCGGCCATCTCGTCGGCTTGCGCCTGGGCGTCCTCGGCCGAGTCGGCGTCGAGATCGATCTCGAACCGGTCCGCCGAGCGGAGTTCGGAAAGCTCGAAGCCGAGGCGTTCGAGCGCCTGCTTGGTCGTTTCCGCTTCGGGATCGAGCACGCCCTGCTTGAGCCGCACCGTGACCGTGGCGGTGTAGGCAGTCATCGCGTAAACGTGGCCGTCCGTGTGCAAAAACACTTGTGAATTGCCCGGCGTATCCACGAACGTGGGTACTAGATGGATCTTCGTGTCTGTCAGAGTCTTACTCACGGAGATTCGACGAGGGAAAGAATATCCGGCGCTCTATACACTCTGTTTCGCTTTTTGTCAGTCAGCTCTACGATGATACCTTCGGCACTCAGTTTCTCGATCGCGTCGTAGACCGCCTGTCGTGAGCGGCCAGTCGCGTCGATAGCCCGTGGTGCCCGAAGATACGGTTCCTCGAACAGATGATCGATAACATCCCGAACTGCTGGACTGTTCGGAAAGCGGCTTCTGTAGTCGGAACGGAGCGATACGAGTTCACTACCACACTGATAGGCATCGATGGCCTGCTCGGCGATCGCGTTGAGGACGAACGTGATCCATGACTCCCACTCACCGTGGTGACTCACGGCAAGGAGCCTGTCGAAGTACTCAGTTCGATAGTGATTAAAATACGCTGAGAGGTATAGATACGGCTCTGAGAGGAGGTTTGACTGATACAGTTGCAACATGATGAGAAGGCGTCCAAGTCGCCCATTGCCGTCCCGGAACGGGTGAATCGTCTCGAACTGATAGTGTGTGATCGCGATATCGATCAGCGGTGGGTAGCTCCCGTTTCCAAGGTACGAGAGCAACTGGTCGAGAAGCAGTGCGACACTGTTCGGATTTGCAGGGACGAACCGGGCGTTTTCGATGTGGCTATCCGGACCGATCATCACGGGGACCTCATCTCGAATTTCGCCCGGACGCTTGTTCTCGCCACGAACGTCGACCAGTAATGATTTGTGAAGATCACTGAGAAGTTCCTGATCGATCTGTCTACCCTCATCCAGGGCATGGAATCCCGTCCGGATCGCCTCGACGTAATTATACGCTTCCCGAACATCCCGGAGATCGGCTGCCGACCGCTCGGGATCGTCGTCGACATCGTGAAGGACGATATCGGAGACGGTGACGTCAGTTCCTTCGATTTGCGAACTCATTGCCGCCTCACGGACGACGAACGGAGCGATAAGAAGGTTCTCGTTCTCGATGTCGTCGTGCAGCGTTGAGAGCTGACCGAGTGCATAGCGTGCGTCTCCGTAGGCACGGAGAAGCTCATCGGTGTACGAGACCTCTGGTGGGAGGGCCGCAGGTTGATAACACGGGATTCCTTCGTGCGACTCGATCCATCCCGGCCCGTCCTCAAAATCGGAGGGGTCCATTTGACTAAGCAACTATTGGCCACCCACCTAAATCTTCTGCAGAGCAATTTAGCAGATTAGTGGCCCGGAATATTCCTCACTAATCAATCTAAGCCGATATTAGCAGACGTGTTTGCCAGTATCGCGGTCAGTATTCAGTTCCGATTCAAGAGACGACTCAGAAACCCCACCCTCAACGAGCAAGTCCCCAGGACGATCGAAGTGGAGTGGGGTAGTCCATGTACAATCCAACACCGTAGCAAACACGTCACGAACCGCCGTGAGATCTTCTCTCACTCACACGAGTCCGCCGAAAACAAGCCTTTTTACTGCCGCCGCTCAGGATCGATATGATGGACGTAGCTGATCCTGCCCGGAGGTGGTGGCGATGACGAACGATCTGACCGAAATCACGGTGATCGGAGACGACGCCACCGGACTCATTGCGCAGTTCACGACGCTGATGTTCGAGCGCGGGATCAACATCGAGGACCTCGATCAGGCGGTCCGGGACGGACTCTTCCGCATGACGATGACCGTCGACACCGAGGAGATGGTCTGTACGGAAGGGAAGCTCCGACAGGACTTACAGGAACTCGCGGACGAGCTCGACGTCGATGTGCAGGCCCGGTTCCCCGCCGATCGGGAGACCCAGCAGATCGCCGTCCTGGTCACCAAGGAATCCCACTGTCTCGAAGCCCTCTTCGAGGCGTGGGCCAACGACACGCTCGGCGCGGATATCTCGGTCGTCATCGGCAACCACGACGACCTCCAGCCGCTGGCCGAGCAGTACGGCGTCCCCTTCTTCGACATCGGCGACGAGAAAGGCACACCGGACGAGGAAGAGCTTCTGGACCTGCTCGCCGAGTACGACGCGGACCTGATCGTGCTGGCCCGGTACATGCGGATTCTCAGCCCGAACGTCGTCTTCCGCTACGAGGATCGGATCATCAACATTCACCCGAGCCTGCTACCCGCGTTCCCCGGCGCTCGGGCGTACGAGCAGGCCATTCAGGAGGGTGTCCGGATCGCCGGCGTGACCGGCCACTACGTCACGACCGACCTCGATCAGGGACCGATTATCACTCAGCGCGCCTTCGACGTGCCCGATGATGCGGCCCGCGAAGAGCTCCGAGAGCGCGGTCAGCCGCTGGAAGCCGATGCCCTGCTCGAAGCCGTTCGGCTCCACCTGAACAACGATGTGTCGGTCCACCGCGGCCGGACGAGTCTTCGCGAGAAAGCCGAGAACTACCAGCTCGGCCTCACCAAGGAAGCCCGGAAAGCCAATCCGGACCGACCGGTCGACGGACTGGGCGAAGCCGTCGCCGGGAAATCGGGCGTGGACGCCGAAAACGAGGCGGCTGACGACTGAGAATTCTGCGGGCGTTCAGCGATCGTTCTCGACCTGTTTTGCGATCGACGCCAGACTGTCGTCGGGCGATTCGGTCGCCTCGTAGACCACGCGTTCGCCGGGTGCTCGTAGCCCGTACTTGAATCCCGGTTCGATCTCGTCGACCAGTACCGAACCACCCAGCTCTAGCCCTGCGGCATCGATCCATTCGACGAGCCGGTTCGGGGCGGATCCGGGGGTACGGGCGAACGAGGGGTCGTCGTAGACGCCCGGAATCCGGAGTCCACTCGCGGAGCCGGTGATTCGGGCGTATCGCTCGTTGCTGTCGATGACGACGCGAACAACCTCGTCGTTCGGGTACTCTATCGAGGAGTCAGCCGGGAGTTCCAGAGCCAGTCGGGATGTTCCACCCCGGCGCACCAACGTCGCCCGATCGGTCGTAATCGAATTGTGATCGGAGGGAAGTCGATCTGCCATTGGCGGGTACTCCGGCGGCTTCGTATATAAACGTCGTGTCGATGACGTCGGTGCAGCTGCTCTGCAGGAGTGTGGATCGAGAGGAAAAACCGCCCTACTCCTCGTCGGCGAACAGCTCGTCGACGTCGCCGTCACCGTGGGCGCTGATCTTGGCGTTGATCTGGGCGACTGCATCGCTGACCTCGCTGCCGCGGACGGTGACGCGCTTGCGCTCGCCGTCGCGTGAGGGCTCGTACCCGACGCCGCCGGTCAGTAGTACTTCGCGGAGGTTCGGTCCGGAGACGTCAGAGCGCATCGGTCGCCCGGCATCGTCGGAGCCGCCGGTGAGTTCGATCTCGAAGCCGTCGAGTCCGACCGCACCGCCGTCGACGGTTTCGCCGATGGATTTGCCGAGGAATCGGTTGGCGTCCTGTTCGTCTACGTCGCGCTGATACGTCGCACCCGTCTCGGGGTCGGCGACGACGACCTGAAAGTTTGCCATACCCGGAAGCAATCGGTCGTGACTCAAAAGCGTATTGAAACGGCGTTCGCGCGGATGCTACGAGACAACTTGGCATAGTTTGGTGGTCGTCTCCTGTAGTGGCCGGGAAGCGGGCCGTCCGAGTCGTTGAAACTGTACGGGTAGATCTGGTAAACGACCGCCTCCTTTCACCACTCGCGGTCGATCGGCTTGTTGTCCATTCCCCGTACTCGCGTCGAACGGGTTGCATGGGTATCGGTCTGGTTCCCTTCGGCGTATCGAAGGATGTCGGCGAACCGACGAACCAATACCGGGTGCGGCCGTATCGCCGATAATGGATATTCGGTTTCTCGGCGGCGCACGCGAGGTCGGTCGGAGCGCGATCCTCGTCGATGGCTCGCTACTGCTCGATTTTGGCATGCTGACCGCCACCCCGCCACAGTTCCCGGTCGAGACGCCCTCTCCCGACGCCGTCGTTGTCTCGCACGGGCACCTCGATCACGTCGGGACCCTGCCCGCGTTGCTGTCCGGGACGGAGCGTCCACCGATCCACTGGACGCCGCCGACGCAGGAACTGGCGCTGACGCTCGCGCGGGATACGCTGAAACTGCACGGCGTCTCCGCGAGCGGAGCGAGGGGAGGCTCGAAGCGTCGAAGACGATTCGGCGGCACGCTGCAGTGTCCGTTCACCGAGACGGACGTCGGGCGCATGACGCAGGTCTCGGAGACGCACGGCTACGGCGAGCCTTTCGAGACGGCGGGCTACGAGATCACGTTTTATAATGCTGGACACATCCCCGGTTCGGCGCACGTCCTCGTGGACGACGGCGATACTCGCTTGCTGTATACGGGTGATTTCCACACCGGCGACCAGCGCCTGGTGTCGGGGACGACTGCACGACCCGCAGCCGACGTCGTGCTCTGTGAGAGCACGTACTCGGACGTCGACCACGATCCGCGCGGAGACGTCGAGCGGCGGTTCGCCGAGAGTGTCGAGACGACCCTCTGGGAGGGAGGCACGGTCGTCGTCCCCGCCTTCGCAATCGGTCGAACACAGGAGATGTTGCTGATCTGTGCGGCCCACGATATTCCGTGTTACGTCGACGGGATGGGCAAGGAGGTTACGCGGATGCTCCTTCGGCATCCCGAGTTCGTCCGGGACGCAGACGCGCTCCGCCGGGCAAAATCCCACGCCCGGTTCGTGACGGGGCGGGACGGCCAGCGGAAACGGATCACCGACCAGAAGGCGGCGATCATCACGACCAGCGGGATGCTGTCCGGCGGTCCCGCAATGACGTACATTCCCGAGATCCGGTCAAACCCGACGAACAAGATCACGATGACCGGCTATCAGGTCGAGGGGACACCGGGCCGGGAGCTGGTCGAGACCGGGAGCGCGGAGATAGACGGCCGGATCATGCCGGTCAGTGCACGGGTCGAGCAGTACGACTTCTCGGCACACGCGGACCGTGACGGCCTGCTTGCCTTTCTCGACGACTACCGTGACGCCGAGGTGCTGGTCAACCACGGCGATCGGTGCGAGCAGTTCGCCGACGAGCTCCGCGAGGACGGCTACGACGCCAGCGCGCCCGAACTCGGCGACCGAGTCACCGTGGAGTGACAGTGGTCGATTCCTTCTCCCGCCCCCTCAGGCGAACTCCGGCCCGGTGAGATCCTCGTCTTCAGCCGTTTTCCACGAGTGTGTTGGTTCCCAACCGAGCAGCCGTCTGGCTTTCTCGTTCGAGAACGCTGACGCGTCGCCCCGCAGGTCACAGCGCTCGGGGAGGGTGCCATATCCTGCCTCGATTGCCTCGGCTGTGTCGACGCCCAGGAAGTTGTCCGGTCCGAACGCGTTGATCACTTCGTGGCCATCGATCTCTGCGCTCACTGCGGCTTCGACGAAGGAGACGACGTCCCGAATATCGATATACGACCAGAAGTTCCCGAATCGTCCGGCACTCTCGAACTCGAACGCCTCCCGGATCGGCGTGATCTGGTATCGGCCGGGGTACTGGATCCACGTGGGACGCATCGAGACGACAGAGACGTCGAACGCGTTCGTTACTCGCTCTGCAGCCGCCTCGCCGGCGAGCTTCGACGTTTCGTAGCCGTTCCAGGGAGCCACCGGGTGCGCTTCATCGATCGGTAGGTACTCTGGGAGTTTCGGCTCCGGCCAGTGGGTCCCGTACACGGTCTCACTCGACGCCCAGACGATATCTGCGCCAGCGCGTCCGGCTCCCTCCAGCACGTGGTACGTGCTCAGGACGTTGTTTTCGTAGACATCTCCCCCCGCGTGGTTCTCCTCGTGTGGAATGTTTCCGAAGTGAACGACTGTCGATGGATCCGCATCCAGAATCGTCTCCCAGACGGGCCCCTGTTCGGACAGATTAACCGCCTGAAAACTTACACCGTCTACGTCAGTTGATTCCGGCAGCATCCGGTCGATCGCTACGATCTCGTACTCCCCTCTGAGCGCATCGACGATCCATTTCCCGGAGCCACCGAGTGCACCCGTGACGACGATTGATTCCGCCATACCCGTCTATTGTACTCGCGTTATATGAGACAGTTGGATCGCTGTGGCTCCGAAGTCGGTGATCTCCGAGACACTGCCAGCACGGGACTGTGCTCTTGTAGTTCCGAGCGCCGGATTTTTCTCCCGACCAACCTCACAACTGGTATGGAAGCCGACAAGATCCATCCCGACGTCCAGCGGATCCTCGCTCGCCGCGAGCGCATCGAGCCGATCCTCTTTCCCGTCCGGTCGGCGCGCTGGATGCGACTGGTTATGCGGGGGCTGAACTGGATCCAGAACAGGAACGCGCCCGCAGTCGGCGGGACGACAGATATGACGATCGACGGACCCGGCAGCGACCTGCCGCTCCGGGTCTACGAACCCGACGGCGAGGGGCCACATCCGACGCTGGTGTTCTTCCACGGCGGCGGCCACGTCGTCGGCGACCTGGAGAGCCACGACCTGCTCTGTCGACATCTGACCCGGGAGACAGGCTGTGTCGTCGTCGCCGTCGACTACCGGCTTGCCCCCGAGCACCCGTTCCCGGCGAATGTCGAAGACGCCTATCGAGCGACCGAATGGGTAGCCGAACACGAAGAGCGGCTACACTCGACCGGCGAGCTTGCCGTGATCGGCGACAGCGCGGGTGGTGCGCTCGCAGCAGTCACCTCGCTGATGGCGGCCGAGCGCGACGGTCCCGACATCGACTATCAGGTGCTGATCTACCCGGGGATCAACGTCCGCGAGGAACAGGAATCGGTCCAGGAACACGCCGGGATCGTTCTCGACGAGGCGGATCTTGAGTGGTTTTCCGACTGCTACTTCGGGAGCGACATCCACTTCCGGAACCCCTACGCGAACCCAGTGTACGCCTGTGACGTCTCGGACGTCCCACCGGCGACGGTGATTACCGCCGGGTTCGATCCCCTCCGGGACGGCGCGAAAGTCTACGTCGAGAAACTGATCGGGGACGACGTCTCGGTCCGATACCGCAACTACGAGTCGATGGTTCATGGCTTCATCACGATGCTGTCGGGAGCGGAAGAGGTCGACGTAGCACACGATGCGATCGGCGAGATCGCGGACGACCTCGATGATGCGTTCAGTGGTACAAGCTGACCCCGATACTTGCGGTACAAATTGACCCCGGCGCCTGCTGCGGTGTTACATTGTAACATTTTATACAATGTAACTCACCGGCGACGCTACCGCCGGATCGACCCGCCCTCTACTTCTCCTGATCCCCTTCGACGAACGAGAACATCGAGTCCTCGTCTTCAGCGGATTCGGTGTCGTCTTCGGGATGGGTCTCGGCGGTCTCGTCCGCTGTATCGTCGGACACGGTGTCATCGGCCGATCCAGTACCCGCTTCGTCGTGGTCGACTTGCTCGGCATCCGTGACTGTTCCGTCTACCGGTTCGCCGTCATCGTTGGCTCCATGGATGGGCTCGCCGTCCGGCTCGGCCTCGCCGTCGATTTGCTCCTGACCCACCTGTTCACCCTCTGTGGGATCGAAGTCAGGAGTATCCATCGTCTCCTTGCTCGCCATTTCGTCAGCCGCCGGAAGTGCGCCGCTACTGGCCGAATCTCCGGTATCGGTCTCGAAGCGATCGAGTGCTTCCGAGAGCTGGCTGGCCTGCGAGGTCAGATCCGAGGCGGATCGAGACACTTCGGTGAGCGCGGTCGTCTGTTGTTCGGCGGCGGCAGCGACGTTCTCGGATTCGGCAGTGGTCTCCTCGGAGATCGTTGCTGCCTCCTCGACCATCGTGACGACCTCTTCGGTCGAGGCTGCCTGCTCTTGGGTCGCCGCGGAGATCTCCTGGACACCGGTGTTGGTCTCCTGGGCGTACTCGGCGATCTCGTCGAGAGCGTCTGCAGCCTCGCGCACGGAGTCGGTGTGGGTGGTAATCTCCTCGCTGGTCGTCCGGACTTCCTCGACCGTATCGTTGGTCTGGTCCTTGATGCGTTCGAGTCGATCCTCGATATTCTCGGCGGCCTCTTTGGTCTCCGCCGAGAGTTCTTTGACTTCCTCTGCGACGACGGCGAAGCCTTCGCCGGACTCGCCGGAGCGGGATGCCTCGATGTTGGCGTTCAGTGCGAGCATGTTCGTCTGCTCTGCCACCTCGGTGATGAACTCCAGCAGTTCGTCGATCTGGGCGACCTCCTGCTGGAGCGCCTCGATCTCCTCGACTGCGTCCTCGCTTTCGGCCTCGATCGTCGCCATCCCCTCGATGGCTCGCTGGGCGGCCTCGCGCCCTTCACGACCCGTCCGAGCAGTCCGTTCGGCGATGTCCGCGACGTCGTTCGACGACGACGCGATCTCCTCAGTCGTTGCGGACAGCCCGCTCATCTCCCCGCTGACCGTCTGCAAGGATTCGTTCTGTCGCTCCGCGCCTGCGGAGATCTCCTGAATCGATTCAGTGACCTGCTGGCTCGCGCTGTGGACCTCCTCGCTGGAGGCGGTCACCTCCTCGCTCGCCGTCGCAACGTCGGCGGCGAACTGTTTGAGCTCGGCGACGGTTACCTCGATCTCGCCGAGCATCGCGTTGAAGTCCTCGCCGATCCCCTGCATCTGCTCGTTTTGGGTATCGACAGTAGCGCGGACGGAGAGATCGCCGTCGGCCGCCTGCGCCATCACGTCACAGTACTCTTCGGCGGCGGCCTGCAGATCCTGATTGATCCGCTGGATCCGCTCACGCTCGGACTCGGCCTCCTCGCGGGCCTGTTGGGCCTCCTGTATCTGTTCGCGCAGGGCGTCGCGCATGCTCGCGAAGCCGCCGTACAGCCGACCGATGTTGTCGATCCGTTGTGTCTCGAAGTCGACATCGAGGTCGCCCGCTTCCATCCGCTCGGTCTTGCCGGTCAGCCGATCGATCGCGACAGCGGTGTTTCGGCCCAGTGCGAGGCCGATGATACCGATGAGAAGCACGCCTCCTGCAGTGGCGAAGGCACCGTACGTCGTCAACGTATCGGCGAAGCCGAACGCCTGACTGGATGGGGCGTGGACCATGACGACCCACTCGCCGTCGGAATCTGGATCGCCGCGCTCGTTGGTCGGCGCGTATCCGACCAGATGCTCCTCACCAGCACCCTCGCCCACCGATGGGACGTGTTCGGCGTCGACGACCATCGATTCACGGGTGGTTCGGGCAGGCAGCTCTCGCGCCTCGGCGAGCGCTGGGCTGTCTGAGGGATACGTCTCCCCGACCGCCGAGCCCAGATCGGCGTCGTACATCGTGATCCGGTCTTCCTCGTCGACGACCATCGTGTACGAATCGTCGAGTTCCTCGTTCTCGCTGCCGGACAGGAGTATCCCGCCGATGCTCTCGAGATCGTGGACGGCGACGATACGTAGCTCTTCGGAGACGTCCTGGGAAAACGCAATCGCTTGATAGCTGTCTCCGGTCGCTCCACCGCCGGCGCCCTCGGCTTCGTACGGCTGTGACACATCGACGTTCCGTCGATCGAACTGTGGCTCCTGCAGCCAGCCCACCGCGTCCTCCTCGAAGACCTCGCCCGTATCGGCGTTTCGCGAGGAGACGATTACCTCGTTCGTGTCCGTGTCCACGAGATGAATCTTCTGGAGTGTCGATGGCCCCTCACGGTCGCTCTGGAACGACGAGAGATAGCTCTGGAGTTCGTTCGCTTCGTCCTCAGTTATCGTGTCCGGACCCCCCTCTGTGGCCTCTTCGACTCGCTTGTCACCCGAAACCGTTCGCACTTCCACGGCGCTCGTCTTGAGCCAGTTGTCCACCGCTTGCGCGTCGGCGGTCGCCGTCGCCTCGAAGTCCGCTTCCGCGCTTTGCTCGACCTGGTCGGCCATAAGTGCTGTTGCCACGCCGCCGATCAGGGCGACGGAGACTGCCAGAAGCACGACGATAATTCCGAACTTCGCCGCGTAGCTTCGTCTGAGCGGTGTGGGAACGATCATTCGTAATCGATTAAACATACGGAGTGGACTATATGGTAAGTAAATAAAGGTATTGATAACTAAGATGATCTAAACTAATGTCTCTATCTCGATGTTGTAATCTGCTTATAAACTATAGGATATATTATAACAATGCAAGTTATTAATTCTTTCGAACAATAGGATACAACGGCTGTTAATAATCGTTCAGACTCGCGATAGCTCGGCATCTCGCTCTCTGTTCTCGACGAACGGGCCGCCGGTACCCGTACTCATACCTGTCAGGACGCCACAATCGTTGTATGGTCGACAATCGAAGTGACACGTTCGATATCGGCGGCGAAGACACTGTCCATCGACTGGGTTACGGCGCGATGCGGATCACCGGCGACGGTATCATCGGCGAACCCGAGGATGTCGAGAACGCCCACAAAGTGCTCCAGACCGCCGTGGATCTCGGCGTCGACTTCATCGATACGGCTGATTCCTACGGGCCCGGCACCAGCGAGCGCCTGATCCGCGAGGCCCTCCTCTCGGATCCCGAATACCGGGACGAGGTACTCATCGCCACGAAAGGGGGTCTGCTCCGGCAGCCGAGTACCGAATGGCTGCCTCGCGGCGATCCGGAATATCTCCGGAATGCGCTGCTGTGCTCGCTCGATCGCCTCGGCGTCGAGCAGATCGACCTCTATCAGCATCACCGCCCCGATCCGGACACGCCGTTCGAGGACTCGATCACGACGCTCGCGGAGTTACAGGACGAGGGCTACATCAGACACGTCGGCGTCAGCAACGTGAGCGTCGAGCAGCTGGATCAGGCTCGCGAGATCGCCGACGTCGCGACGGTACAGAACGAGTACAACGTCGTCCACCGTGACGACGAAGACGTTCTGCAGGCGTGCGAAAACTACGATATCGGGTTCATCCCGTGGTATCCGCTGGCTGCTGGTGATCTCGGCGAGAAGACTGACGCCATCGAGTCCGTGGCTGCCGAGCACGACGCTTCTCGGCACCAGATCGCGCTGGCGTGGCTGCTCGAACACTCCGACGTGACGCTGCCGATTCCGGGCACCTGCTCGCTGGACCATCTCGAAGCCAACGTCGCGGCCTCGGCGATCGATCTTACCGACCATCAGTACAGTCGGCTGACGGCGTAGCTTCCAGACCGAGTCCACGACGGGTCGTTCGGTGGAATCGCAAACGATTATCCGTTAGTGCACGAAGCTGGAGTCATGACCGTCCATAACGAGAGTGACACCTTCGATATTGGGGGCGACCTGACCGTCCACAGGCTCGGCTTCGGCGCAATGCGTCTCACTGGCGAGCATATCACGGGCGAACCCGACGACGTCGAGAACGCTCGCGACGTTCTCCGTCGGGCAGTCGATCTCGGCGTCGACTTCGTCGACACCGCGGATTCGTACGGCCCCTCGGTCAGCGAGCGCCTGATCGGCGAGACACTGATGACCGATCCCGAGTACCGGGACCGTGTCGTCGTCGCCACCAAGGGCGGCCTGATCAGACAGGTCGACGAAGGATTCGAGTGGGCGCGTCACGGCCATCCGGGCTATCTCCATCACGCCGCCTACACCAGTCGCGATCGGCTTCGCGTCGACCGGATCGATCTCTACCAGCTCCATCGAGTGGATCCGGACGTTCCGATGGCCGAGCAGATTCACGCGCTCGCCGAACTCAAAGACGAGGGAGTGATCGGCCACATCGGGCTGAGCAACGTAGGGGTCGACCAGCTCGATCGGGCCCGCGAAATCGTCGACGTCGCTACGGTCCAGAACCAGTACAACGTCGCCAACCGCGAGCACGAGGACGTGCTCGAAGCGTGCGAGCGGTACGGGATCGGATTTATCCCCTATTCGCCGATCGCATCCGGTGACCTGGGCGAATACGGCGCGGTTCTCGACGAGATTTCGGACGCTCACGATGCTTCCCGCTATCAGACTGCGCTGGCGTGGCTGCTCGAACGCTCCGACGTGATGCTCCCGATCCCAGGAACCTCTTCGCTCAACCACCTCGAATCGAACGTCGCCGCCTCAAGGATCGAGTTGAGTCGCGAGGAGATGGCTCGCCTCGACCGATAGCTCGGTATCTCGCCGATTCGGCTGCAAGGGTTTTGATGCCACTCGTGGACGGATGCCTGTGACGGATACTACCGATCTCACGGACGAGGCACAGGACGCGCTACACGAGCTCCAGATCGCGACCGAGTATCTCCACCGTGCCTACGGTGACCTGCTCAAGTGCCATCACCAGACAGGACACGCGATGGATCGGCTACAAAACGCCCAGGAAAAACTCGAGGAAGCGGGGTTTGAGACCGCCGCAGAAGAACTTGCAGGAGAGCACCTCCCTGCTGGGGCGGTCGAAGAAAAGTGGACCTACGAGATCGTCGAGGAGTACCGGGACGGCTTTCTGGACGATCTACTGGCCTTCGAGGCCGAGGTAAGAGAGGAAATAGCGGATGGTGAGCGACATATAACTGAACAGAAACAACGTGAACGTCTCCGGGAACGCGCTGACGACGGGTCCGGGGACCCACCCTTCAGTTCGGACGGCTGAGCTACTCCTCCGACTGGGCTTGCTCGACTTTTGTCGCGTGCGTTTCGAGGTCCGAGGCGAGGTCTCTGGCCTGCTCCGGCGTCAGGTGAACCTCCTCCATATGTGCAGGCAGATACTCCTCGCTCATATTGTCGATTTCCAGCTGGAGCTTTACCTCGTCGGGGTTCTTTCGTGGCGATGTTGCGTTCAGAACGGCAAAGGACTCCTCCTCGAACTCGTGGCCTTTCACCGTCGCGTCGATCAGAT
>LKMJ01001724.1_pt1 | contig 19599 bp, 20 predicted proteins | sample 643391 | NCBI WGS metagenome assembly LKMJ01 (sample SAMN04112250, study PRJNA286221) | soda lake metagenome | biome: soda lake; feature: Kulunda Steppe; material: water; isolation source: sample PL-Br10 brine of Picturesque Lake | place: Russia: Kulunda steppe | collected 2010-07 | reverse complement strand
TGGCGGGCGACGAGCTCGTCCAACTCGCCGGACTCGTCGTACTCTGTCTGTTGCTCATGGGTCTGGGGGCCCGTATCGCCGTCGAAATCCGGGAGCGTCAGGCGCTCTCTCGTGTGCTGGGCTGGACGAGTCTCGGCATCGTTTCGATGGCTGTTCTCGGTGCGTGGACGACGTTCGTCTTTCAACGGACGGTCGAGACGGCCTTCGAGACGGCGCTCGTCTTCCTCTCCGTGCTGGCTGCCGGTGCGCTGTTCGGTGCTATCGTCGGGTACTACGAAGTGCGAGTGCGCGCGCTCGTCGAACGGGCCAGCCGGGAGTCCGCTCGCCGGGAGTTCCTCGACGAGCAACAGGAGACGCTCTCCACGCTCAACCGTATCTTTCGCCACCAGGTTCTGAACGACCTGAGCGTGATTAGCGGGCGCTCCGAGCTTCTCGCTGCCGAGAGAATCGACGCTGAGACAGCGACAGATTCCATCAGTAAACACTCCGAGCACATGGAGGAAACCGTCGACCGTCTCGACACGATAATCGACGTCCTGGCTCGCGTGAGAACGAGAGAGAACGTGTCGATCACCGACGCAATCGAGGACGCGAGCGAACGGGCGAGAAAGGATCAGCCAGCCCTCTCTCTGGAGACAGAAACAGTCTCGGAGACAGCCGTGTACGCCGACGAGCTTCTCTCACGGGCGCTTGCCGAAGTGTTCGTCAACGCGGTAGCACACGGCGATGGAACGGCTACAGTTACGACGAGCGAACGAGGCGGAGCCGTCGTCATCGCGGTGTCGGACGACGGGTCGGGAATGAACGTGACACCGCCCGAGTCTGCGTTCGAACCGAACACCCGAGGTCCCGAGAGCGACGGCGACGGGCTGGGGCTGTTTCTCGCCGCCCTCATCGTCGACCGGTACGACGGTGACGTTCGGATTACGGAAGCCGACGACGGGACGACAGTCGAGTTCGAAATCCCGGCCACCGCCACTGCCTCGGACGAGGAGAGCAGCTGATTACAACGTCGGGAGCAGTAGCGACAGAAAACAGGAGGTTACTCAGTCAGCGGTGCTCTCGGGTCCGAGCTCGGGCCGTGAGATGTCGCGGTCGCACTCTTCTCCCTCGATATCGTAGGGGTACTCGCCGGTGACACAGCCGAGACAGAGGTCGCTCGCGCTGTGTTCCAGCGCCGCAGTAATCGCGTCGATAGAGAGGTACTGCAGCGAGTCGGCTCCGATTTCGTCTCGAATCTCCTCGACCGAGCGGTCCGCCGCGATGAGTTCCTCTCGTGTCTTCATGTCGATGCCCATGTAACACGGCGCGATGATGGGCGGGGAGCCGATGCGGACGTGGACCTCCTCGGCACCAGCATCGTAGAGCAGCTCGATGAGCTGTCTCGAGGTGGTTCCGCGGACGATAGAGTCGTCGATGAGCGTGACCGTTCGGCCGTCGATAGTCGACTTGATGGGGTTGAGCTTCAGTCTGACAGCCTGTTCACGCTCGCCCTGCGTGGGCATGATGAACGTCCGACCAACGTAGCGGTTTTTCATCAGTCCCTCGGCGAACTCGGTACTCGCACCGGCGTCGTTGGCAGCCTCGGCGTAGCCGGATGCAAACGCCCGCCCGGAGTCGGGCACTGGCATGACGACGTCGGTCTCGACGCCGGACTCCTCCCAGAGCTGTCTGCCGAGTTCACGCCGGACCTCGTAGACGAGCCTATCGTCGAGCACCGAGTCCGGCCGAGCAAAGTAGACGTGCTCGAAGAAGCAGTGTGCGCTGTTGGGGGCCTCGGCGACCTGGTAGCTCTCGTATCCCTCGCCGTTCGGTTTCAGGATGACGAGCTCGCCGGGTTCGACGTCGCGGATGCGTTCACCGCCGAGCGTGTCGATAGCGGCGGACTCGGAGGCCAACACGTAGCCGTCGTCGAGTTCACCGAGCACGAGCGGTCGGTTCCCCTGTGGGTCCCGGACGCCGAGGACCTTCTCGCCGTGCATGATGGTCAGCGAGTAAGAGCCGTGAATCCGGTCGACAGTCCGCCGGACGGCGCTGACGAGACCGTCATCGAGCAGATTGCGCGCGAGGTCGTGTGCGATGACCTCGGTGTCGCCGTTCGAGGTGAAGGCGTGACCCTGCGCCTCTAACTGGTCGCGCACCTCGTCGGCGTTGACGAGGTTGCCGTTGTGGGCCAGTCCGAGCGACCCGCTCTTGAACGAGACCGAAAACGGCTGCGCACAGCACTCGTTGACGCCGCCAGCGGTCGGGTACCGGACGTGTCCGATGCCTTGCGTTCCAGGAAGCCCATCGATATCACCCTCGTCGAAAGCGTCGCCGACGAGCCCCATTTCGACGTGTTCGTGCTGCTGGAACCCGTCGTGAGTGACGATACCCGCGGACTCCTGGCCGCGGTGCTGGAGCGCATAGAGTGCGTAATAAAGCGGGCGTGCAGCCTCCCGTTCCTCGAGAGAGATGCCAGCAACGCCACACTTCTCTCGGGGCTTATTCGCCAGCTTTGCTTTGCCAGGCATACTCTCGGCGTTTTGCTGATTTGCCGAAGCCGCAGGATGAACACACGCTCTTTTTCACGTGGTAGGACGCCTCGCCGCAGCGGCGACACTTGACGTGTATCTTCTTGTTTTTCTTCCCTTGTGCCGACGTTCCTTTGGTCATGGTCGTATCGAAACGACGTTATCGCCGCGTATAATCGTTATGTCTTCGCCCTCGTCGACCACCAGGTTCATGTGCTGGTCGTAGCCCGCGAGAACGCCAGTGTACTCCTCGCCACCCTTGAGGTGAACAGTCACGCCCTCTCCAACCGATTCCTCCAGCACGTCCAGTGGCCGGTTCCCGGTCTCGCTCATACCTTTATCCGGTGTCGACGACTGCTTAAACGTACCGGACCGTCCTCGCCACGCCGTGAGTTTCAGGCTCGCTGATGGGTCGTCGGCATGTTTCGATACTCCTAACAGGCCGACCGTGAAAGTGAAAGGTGAGCCCATAATGAGACTTCACGAATATCAGGCAAAGCGAGTCTTTGCGAAGGCCGGCATTCCGACGCCGGAAGCGGCGCTCGCTCGCACCGTCGACGAGGCGGTCGAGCTGGCCGACGAGATCGGCTACCCCGTCGCTATCAAAGCGCAAGTCCACGTCGGTGGACGCGGCAAAGCTGGCGGCATCAAGCTGGTAGATAACGCCGAAGAGGCCCGCGAGGCGGCCGAGGACATCATCGGCATGGACCTGAAAGGGTTCGACGTCGACAAGGTGCTCATCGAGGAGGCCGTCGACTTCGTCAACGAGTTGTACGTCGGCGTCACGATGGACCGCAACGCCGGCAAACCCGTCGCGATGGTCTCGACGCGCGGCGGCGTCAACATCGAGGAGGTCGCCGAGGAAGACCCCGATGCCATCGCACGCGAGCACATCGACCCCGCGTTCGGCATGCACGACTTCCAGGCGCGCAAGGCAGTCTACGACGCCGGCATCGAGCAGGAAATTGCGGGCGACGTGGCGTCGATTCTGACGACGCTGTACGACCTCTGGGAGGAACGCGACGGCGCAGACGCGGAGATCAACCCGCTCATGGTCACGTCCGACGACGAGGTCATCGCTGCGGACGCCGTCTTCAACATCGACGGCGACGCGCTGTTCCGACAGCAAGACCTCGCCGAGATGGAAGAGAAAGCTGCCGGCGACGACCTCGAAGCCAAGGCCAACGAGTATGGCTTCGAAGGAGCGAATTACGTCCGACTCTCCGGTGACGTCGGTATCATCGGCAACGGCGCCGGACTCGTCATGACGACGCTCGACCTCGTCGACTACTACGGCGGTTCGCCCGCCAACTTCCTCGACATCGGCGGCGGAGCCAAGGCCGAGCGCGTCGCGAACGCACTGGATTTGGTCTTCTCCGACGAGAACGTCGACGCTGTCGTGTTCAACATCTTCGGTGGCATCACGCGCGGTGACGAGGTTGCAAACGGTATCAACGAAGCGCTCGCACAGTTCGACGAGATTCCGAAGCCGGTCATCGTCAGACTGGCCGGAACGAACGCCGAGGAAGGAATGGAGATTCTCAACAAGGAACTGGTTCAGGTCGAATCGACACTCGAAGACGCCGTCCAGGCTGCCGTTGCCGCGGCAGCGGAGGTGGAAGCATGAGCGTCCTCGTAGACGAAGACACTCGCGTCGTCGTTCAGGGTATCACTGGCGGCGAGGGCAAGTTCCACACCGAGCAGATGCTCGACTACGGGACGAACGTCGTCGCCGGAGCAGTCCCTGGCCGTGGCGGTCAGGAGGTTGCTGGCGTCCCGGTCTACGACACCGTCTCGCGCGCGGCCCGCGAGGAGGACGCAGACGCTTCTGTCGTGTTCGTCCCGCCACCCTTCGCCGGAGACGCGCTGTTCGAGGCGCTCGACGCGCCGCTCGACCTCGTCGTTGCTATCACTGAGGGCATCCCCACGCAGGACATGAGCCGCGTCTACCGCCGTCTGCAGGAGACAGACACCTACCTCATCGGCCCGAACTGCCCCGGTATCATCACGCCCGGCGAGTCCAAACTCGGCATCCTGCCGGGGAACATCTTCAGCTCCGGTAACGTCGGCCTCATCTCTCGGTCGGGGACGCTGACCTACCAGATTGTCGACAGTCTCACGAACCGCGGAATCGGCCAGTCCACGGCGGTCGGTATCGGCGGCGACCCCATCATCGGGACGGACTTCATCGACGCACTGGAGCTGTTCGAAGACGACCCAGACACGGACGCCGTCGTCCTCTGTGGAGAAATCGGTGGCGAGGACGAGGAGAACGCCGCAAAGTACATCGCCGAGAACATGGAGACGCCAGTCGCCGGGTTCATCGCGGGTCGGACCGCGCCACCGGGCAAGCGCATGGGTCACGCAGGCGCAATCGTCTCCGGCTCCGGCACCGGAACGGCAGAGAGCAAAATAAACGCCCTCGAAGGTGCTGGCGTCCCGGTCGGTGATACGCCAGAAGAAGTTGCGGATAACGTCGAAGACTTGCTGTAGCTGTCATTTCTGTCGATTGCTGTTGTCGGTTTTTCTCTGTCGATTGCTGTTGTCGATTTCTCTCTGTAGACTCTATCGATGAGTCACAGCCCAAAAAAGAGACGTGTCCGTCACGTCAGGCGCTAATCGTCGCTTCAGCTTCGGTCGCTCCAGCCTCGGTTGCTTCGGCCTCGATGAGTTCTTTCGTGGTCTGGAGGGAGTTCTTGAACTGGCGCTTGTTGTACCGCTTTGCGACGGGCTCGACGATTTTCTGCAGGAGCGAGTCGCCGAACTCGTAGTCAGCCCGCTGGATAACTTCTGTCCCGGAGTCGATCTCCGAGAAGTGGTAGTGAAGCTCGCCAGTCATACCGGGGCTCTGGAATGCGGTGACTGTGTGGGCCTGGGGGTCGACGATTGTTAGCTGCATTTCGCCGTCCATAGACATCCCGAGCATCTTGTACGTGCTATCCATGCTGAGGCCGTCGTCGGTCTCCGCGATGTTCTCGACTCTCGTCAGACCAGGCGTCACGCGTTGCCAGTTTTTCGGGTCCATTGCGAACTCGTAGACGTATTCTAGTGGTGCATCAATCTCGATTGTGTGCTCGAAAGTAGGCATATTGTTTCAACTCTATCATCAAACGAACGGCGTACTCGCCTCTGTAGAAGGTCTGCAACACTGTTGGTTGACTACAGTAATATAGGGGTGCAGAGAGCTTAAGGCTGCTGTAACGCGTGCTATCACTGTTTGTCGTACGCCGGCGTACGCCCCCGAGAGCGGTGGATTCTTACGGTTCGTGTTCCTTGCTAGGGGTATGACGAACACGAGCCGCCGACGGTTTCTCGCAGCCACCGGCAGTGGACTGGCCGTTGCACTTGCGGGCTGTCTCGGCGGGGGCACAGCGAACCTCGACGAGTTCGATGCCGCCGACAGACCGGCGCTGGGTGACAACGATACACCCGTCCGGATGGCCGTCTTCGAGGACTTCGCCTGCCCGGGCTGTCGCCAGTTCAAGCTGCAGCTGTTCCCCACGATAGTCGAGGACTACGTCGAGACCGGTGACGTCCAGTTGTTCCACGCCGATTTCCCTCTCCCGGTCGACAGCACGTGGTCATACGCGGTTCCGAGCGCCGCGTGGGCCGTCTTCGAGGAGGCCGGCAACGACGCCTTCTGGTCGTTTTCGAGCGCCATCTACCAGCAACAGGATAGCTACTCCTACGACACCATCGAGGAGGTAGCTGACGAGGTTGCCGATGTCGGCGAGCAAGCGCGCGAAGCTGCAGAGGCGGAAACGTACCGCGACGACCTCGAAGACAGCTACGACATGGGTGAAGAGTGGGGCGTCCAGGGAACTCCGACGGTCTTCGTAGACGACGAGTCCGTCGATCTCGATCTCGACAGTATTTCAGAAGCCATCGAATCTAGCCGCTGAACGGGGTGCTTTCCCGAATGATTTCTTACGAGGGAAAGAATCTTGTGCCTTCGTAGGATTTGTCTTCAGAGTTGTTCCCACGAGGGGAATTACTCGTGGCTCGAGTGTTCGGCGTCGAGCTCTGCAGCGACTGCCTCGGGGTCGAACAGCTGTGGGTCGAGGACGAGGTCGGCCTGTCGACGGGCAAAGTCAGGTAGCGAGTTGTCGGCGTAGACGACGACTTTCAGACCGGGGTTGAGGTCTTTCGCGACCGAGATGGATGTTGCCTGTGCGACCTCCGTCAGGACGTAGACGTCTGCCTCGACGATGTCCGCCTCTTCGAGGGCCGGGCGGTTACCGATATCGACGGTCGTAACGTCGTACCCCGCGTTTGTAATCGCATCACCCATCTCGTGTTCGTCCGTCCCGACGACGACGACCCGGAGTTCGTACTGGTCACTCATCTCACTCGTACTCGATGGTTGCGGGCGGTTTGTGCGTTACGTCGTAGACCACCCGTGCGACGGTCTCGTTCTCGCCGGTGATACGGGACTGGATGCGCTGGAGCGTCTCCCAGTCGAGCTCCTGTGCCCGTGCGGTCATGCCGTCCCTGGATTCGACCGAACGAACGGCGACAACCCAGCCGTGGACCCGGTTGTCACCTTTCACGCCGGTCGCTTTGCCGATGACCGCGGCAAGCGCCTGCCATGGGTCGTACTCTTCAAGCTCCTCCTCGACGACGTGGTTGGCCTCGCGTGCGACCTCGAGTTTCTCCTCGGTGACTTCGCCCAGAATCCGGACTGCAAGTCCAGGACCAGGGAACGGCATCCGCTCGGAGATGACTTCTTCGAGGTCGAGCGCGCGAGCCACCTCGCGGACCTCGTCCTTATAGAGGTCGCGCATTGGCTCGACGATGCCCTCGAAGTCGATGCGCTCGGGGAGTCCGCCGACGTTGTGGTGGGACTTTATCGTCCCCTCGCTCTCGATACGGTCGGGGTAGATAGTCCCCTGCACGAGGTAGTCGGCATCGGTCTCCTTCGCGACCGTCTCGAACTCGCGGATGAACTGCTCGCCAATCGCGTGACGTTTCTCCTCGGGGTCGGTGACCCCCTCGAGCACGTCGAGGAACCGGTCTTTCGCGTCGACGATACGCAGCGACTCCATGTAGGAGAACGTCTCGCGGATACCCTCGGTTTCGCCCTTTCGCATCAGCCCGGTGTCGACGTAGACCGGCGTCAACTGGTCGCCGACGGCCTCGTAGGCAAGCGCGGCCGCGGTCGAGGAGTCGACACCCCCGGAGAGCGCGATGATGGCGTTCGCGTCGCCGAGTGCCTCGTCGATTTCGGCGATTTTCTCGTCGATGAACGAATCGACGTCGACCATCAGTACTCACCTCCGTTTCCTGTACGGATGGCGTCGACGAACCCGACGAACGGCGGACTGGCGCGCGTGGGTCGTGAACGGAACTCCGGATGGAACTGCGTGCCCAGGAAGTAGGGGTGTTCAGGCAGTTCGAGAACCTCCATTCGCCTACCGGACGTGCCCGAGAACACGAGGCCGTTGTCCTCGAGCTCGTCGATATACTCCGGATTGACCTCGTAGCGGTGGCGGTGGCGCTCGGTACAGCTCGTGTCACCGTAGAGGTCGGCCGCAAACGTCCCCGATTCGAGTTCGGTGACGTGTGTTCCAAGGCGCATCGTACCACCCATGTCGTCGAGGCCTTCCTGTTCGGGGAGCAAGTCGATAACTGGATAGGGAGTTTCCTCCTCGAGCTCTGTGGAGTGTGCCCCCTCAAGGCCGAGGACGTTCCGGGCGAACTCCACCACGGCCATCTGGAAACCGAGACAGAGCCCGAGGAACGGGACGTCGTTCTGCCGTGCGTACCGGATTGCTTCTATCTTACCTTCCGTTCCGCGGGAGCCGAACCCGCCGGGGACGACGATACCGTCCATCTCGTCGAGTTCGCCGCCGTATCCGTCGGCGAGTTTCTCGGAGTGAACCCACTCACGTTCGACCTCGACGTTACACTCTAACCCGGCGTGTTTCAGCGACTCGTGGATAGAGATGTAGGCGTCTTCGAGCCCGTACTTCCCGACCAGTGCGACCCGAACCGTCTCGTCGGTGGCACGCGTCACCCGGTCGCGCCACTCCGTATCGCGCTGACCGACGGGAAACGCCTCCTCGTCGAGGCTGAGATGTGACATCACGTACTCGTCGAGTCCTTCCTCTTCGAGATGCAGCGGAACGTGGTAGATGTCCTCGACGTCCGGGTTCGAAACCACCGCCTCGTGTGGCACGTCACAGAACAGGGCGATCTTCTCACGGGTCTGTGCGTCCAGTGGGTCGGAACACCGACCAACCAGGATATCGGGCTGGAGACCAATGCTCCGGAGTTCCTTGACGCTGTGCTGTGTCGGCTTCGTCTTCTGCTCGCCGTTTTTCGAGTGTGGAACGAGCGTGACGTGCGTGAACAGAATATCCTCGTCGTCCTCCTCGTGGGCGAACTGCCGGAGCGCCTCCAGGTAGGGCATCCCCTCGATGTCACCCACAGTACCCCCGACTTCGACGATGCACACGTCACTGTCCGCAGCAGCCTCCCTGACGCGACGCTTGATGTCGTCGGTGATGTGTGGAATAATCTGGACGGTCTTCCCGAGGTAATCCCCCGCCCGCTCCTTCTGGATAACGGTGTCGTAGACCTTTCCGGTGGTGATGTTGTGGTCCGAAGTCATGTCGATATCGAGGAACCGCTCGTAGTTCCCCAGGTCAAGGTCGACCTCGCCACCGTCTTTGAGAACGTAGACCTCCCCGTGCTGGAAGGGGTTCATCGTCCCCGCGTCGACGTTGAGATACGGGTCAATTTTTACGGCCGTGACGTCGAACCCAGCATTGGCCAGGAGTCGTCCGGTGCTCGCGGCTGTGATACCTTTCCCGAGGCCGGACATGACGCCACCCGTCACGAAAATGAACTTCCGCCCCAGACTTGGGTCGTAGCCTGTATCGGATTCAGTCGGCATATCGACCGTCTGCCGGCAACGGTCAAAACCGTTTCGAACCACCTTTTTCTGCGTCGGGTTGCGGGCGAGCCCGCAACCACTCCTTGAAAAATCTGGACCAAAAAAGCCGAGCGCGAGACACTGTCTCGCGCTCGGGGCAACGCCCTGGCAGGGAACCGCGCTTGCTCTGCTCGCGCGGATGCTCACCATCTCGTGTTCTAACTCACTCTCGCCGTCTAACTCAATCGAGCTGTTCGACGAGAAACTCGGCGATTATCTCGGCAACCTTCGCCTGCTGACCGATGAAGAAGTGGTCCGCCTCGAACGAGTCGACCTGATAGCCGAGATTTCGCGCGCGCTCGACGACCGGTTTCCACTCCGCAGTGTCGTCGCGCTCGCCGTAAACAACCTGAACCGGACATCGGAGGTTCTCCAGCGCGGCGACGACATCCCCCTCTTCAGCGACCTGTGCCGCGGGTGCGAGCGCGGAGAGGGCAGCCGGGCCCGGTTCCTCGGCTTCAGGAGCACCTGCAAGAAGTGCCATCGACGCGCCGAAGCTGAACCCAAACAGCCCGACGCGGTCGTAGCGCTCGCGCGCCCACGAGAGCGCCTGACGAACGTCACGTTGTTCGGCCTCGCCGTCGTCCCACGGGCCGTAGTCGAACCGGAGGCAGTCAACTCCCGAATCGAGGAGTTCGTCGCTCACTGCTTCCAGCCGGCTGTCGTGCCTGTCGCCGCCGAACTGCGGATGGGGAGGACAAGCAACGACGACGGCGTCACTGTCGACTGTGTCCAGCGTTGCGGAAAGCGACCGTGGACCCGGCAATGAGATTCGTTTGTTCATGAATCGTGTACAGATGTAAGAATTTTAAGTTGCGTGGGTTCGTTTTCTTTGTCATGGGGATACTATCGCGCACCTCGTACGTCATCCGGTCGAAAGTCAACGCCCTGCTCAACAGGGCGGAGGACCCCGGTGAGACATTGGATTACTCCTACGAGCAGCTCCGAGACGAACTCCAGAGCGTCAAGCAAGGTATCGCTGATCTGACAACGCAGAAGAAACGCTTGGAGATACAGAAGCGCCGCCTCGAAGAGAACGTCGAGAAACACAACGAGCAGGCCAGACAGGCAGTCGAGCAGGACCGCGACGACCTCGCGCGGCGGGCGCTCGAGAAGAAAAAGCAGAAGATGAACCAGATTGAGAGTCTGGAGCGCCAGATTGCCGACCTCGAGCAGAAACAGGACGGCCTCATCGAGCAGAAGAACGACCTCCAACAGCAGATAGAGGAGTTCCGCACCCGCAAGGAGACGATGAAAGCCCGCTACGAGGCAGCCGAGGCGAGCGCCCGCGTCAACGAAGCCATGACCGGCGCGGGTGAGGAGATGGCGGATATCTCCCGAACTATCGAACGCGCGGAGGAACAGACCGAGGAGATGGAGGCTCGTGCTGCCGCGCTGGACGAACTCCGAGAAAGCGGCGCAATCGACTCACAGATCTCCGACCAGAGCGACCTCGACCGGGAGCTTGAAGAGCTCTCGACCGACAGCTCTGTCGACCGTGAGCTCGACACGCTCAAATCCGAGCTCGGCGAAGGAGAGGTCGAGGACTCCGACGAAGAGGAGACGGTCGAACCTGTCGAGGAGGACGCCGTCGAAGACGTCGACCTCGACGAACTCGAAGAAGAGGTCGAACAGGCCGAGGTCGAGTCCGAACTCGAAGAGCTAAAAGAGGAAGAAAAATAACGCACTCAACTGCCGCGGGGTTGTTCGTCATCGATATCCACCCGTTCGACGACGGCAGGTGAATCGTTGCTCGGGTCGTTGACTGCCGTCGAGACGGGATAGGTCCTCATTTCTGTGGAGGGGTACGGTTGAATCAGGTCTTCAATCTCGCTGGTCGTCCCCTGTAACCAGTGCTGTTCGTCTTCTTCGTCGAGAATTACGGCCATCCGGTGGTGTAGCTCTCCGACGAGGTCGTTCGGTTCTGTCGTGACGACGGTGAACGTCTCGATGACCTCGGGTTCCGCGTCGACCGACCCGCCGCCGAAGGCGTCGAGGCCGGTCTGTGTGGTTGGCGGTCGCCACTGGGCCCACAGCCCAGCCATTGCGAACGGTTCGTCGTCCGCGCGCGTCACCCTGTAGGGCTGCTTTCGACCGTTCGTTTCGACCCACTCGTAGAAGCCGTCCGCGGGGACCAGACATCGACCGGCACGCAGGTCACCCTCGGACCGCTGCTCGAAAGCATCACGAAACGTCGGCGTCTCGGCCAGCGTCTCCCCGCGGGCGTTGATGTGTCCGCCCTCGTCTCTCGACTCGGCCCACGACGGGACGAGCCCCCACTCCAGCGGCTCGAGCGCGTCGGTGTTCTTGTTAGTGATGACTGGAAGCGACTGGCTCGGGGCGGCGTTGTATCGCGGCACGTACTCGCTGGCGTCGACCTCGAACCGGTCTTCGAGGTCAGTCCGCGGAACGAACAGGCTGTATCGGCCGCACATACACGAAGCAACGGGCAACAGTACAATAAAGCCGCCAGTCTCACGATAGATTACCAGTTACTACGTGGAAACCACCCCTTCCTACGTGGTAACCCCCTACTTTCCACGTGGTAACCCCCTGTCTACTGGAGTCTACAGCCCCCATAGACCATATTTCGGGCCCCACACCGTCGAAATCGGGCGCGATTTTAACACAGATGGGGCTGTATCTCCCCACGATGGCAGAGCCGTCGTTCGCGATTCCGGTCCGGCCCACGCGGAGTTACCCCTACAGCGGAGGCGTCGAGTACGAGGGCGGGACGCTGTTCAGGCTGACCCCCGACGGCAACTACTCGAACGACGAACTGGCAACGCTCACCGAGACGGTGCTGGAGGAGGGCCCCTATCGATACGGCGATTTCTTCACACTGCCGATGCCGCTGTATCTGGTTCGCGACGACGACACCGGGGACGTATTTCGCGTTTCTATCAGGGATGGAACCGTCAGACTCCACGTGCTTCCGGAGACCGAACCGGCAGGCCTTCGGGCGATATACGACCGGCTCATCGAAGAGACAGACTGTGACTGGCAGGTGGACTGTGAATCCGAACAGACCGAGACGTGAGCAGGACGTTGCTTTGAAATCTAAACCAACTGGGTTCACTAACCGAACCGAAGGGCAGTGAAGGGCGTGGGATTAAGTTCGTCTCGCCCGGAGCGTGAGACATGAAGATTTACACCGGCCGCGGTGACGAGGGACAGACCGACCTCCGGACGATGGAGCGCGTCTCGAAAGCCAGCGAGCGCATCGAGGCCTACGGCAGCGCCGACGAGGTCAACTCACTCGTGGGACTCACTCGTCCGACCGGCTACGACGACCTCGACGACGACCTCCGGAGCGTGCAGAACCACCTCCACATCGTCCAGGCGGACTTCGCCAACCCCGACCCCGACGAGGACGACCCGGTCGTTCGTGAAGAGCACGTCGACGAACTCGAAGCGATGATAGACCGCTACGACGAGGAGCTCGACCCGCTGGAGAGCTTCATCCTTCCTGGCGGCTCCAGCGTCGGTGCTCGCCTGCACCACGCCCGTGCCGTCTGTCGCCGGGCCGAGCGGCGCGCTGTTGCGCTCGACGGTGCCGAGGAGGGAGTCAACGAGCACGCTGTCGTCTATCTGAACCGCCTCTCTGACGCCCTGTTCACGCTCGCTCGCGTACTGAATCAACGCGAAGGTGTTCCCGAGGAGAGCCCGACGTACTAATAGGGATTAGCAGACTAGTTCATACCTTCTGGACGTATAGAGCGTCTCATCTTCCAACTCTGAACTCACCGAGAATCTATGAGTATCTCTGCTGGTCCCTATCAGTTAACCTGTATCCTTCTTCCGTGACTCGCTCGACAACACCAACCTCTTGGTCGCGCTTTGTTCCCGTCACTGATTAGTCTTCTCGACGAATTCTTTTACGCCGCCGTTCGAATTCTTCACTGTCGATTTCCTCACGACGGTACCGTTCGCGGAGGATCTCCATCGCCTCGTCCTTCCCAGCATCTCCCTGTTGGCGGCCAGCCAGCGCGAATGCGACACCTGTGGCCCCAAGAACAGTTGCGAGAACTCCTGTCGGTACGATCCACGACCATTCACTGCTTCTGAAATCCATCATCCCCCCATGCGAACAGTCGTGTGACCCACGACCGCGGGTGCCACTCGTTGCGTCATTGAACGAATCGATTCCGATGGACCCCCTGTCGACGATGGCTTCGCTGTCGGGAACGGCTCCGTCCGGAATAGGCGCCTCCTCCGCCGGGCCACCTGGTTCACCCACGACGATTCGACCGACTTGCGTCGATTGGTGGGGACGACAGTAGTAATCGTATGTACCAGCCTCGTCGAACGTGTGTTCGAATACTCCTTCTGACAGCGTACCGCTGTCGAACGGAGAGGTGTCGGCCGGAATCCGATTCTCGTAAGCTGTCACCGAATGCGTCCCTGCGGCGAGTTTGAACCGGACTGTGGTTCCCAGTTCCACAGACAAACCGATTGGATCGAAATACGTGTTGCCAACCTCGACAACGGGCTGTTCCTGCCCAGTAGCAGGTGAACTGAGACCGACACCCAGGACAGTGCTTGCACCAACCGCTCCGAGAAACTTCCGTCGGCGTATACCTTCCAACTGATTGTCTTCTTGCTGGCCAGTTGCCGGCTGTGCTGTCTGGTCTATAGTGGTAGATATGTTATCGAGCATGATTCGTAGTATCACTGTGATTCGTCCTGCGGGAGTCGCTCCCGGCGATGTTCGAATTGCTCATCCGTCAGTTCACCGCGTGCGTATGCCGTTCGCAGTTCGTCGAGTGCAGTCGGCTGTTTCGCTTCGTCGTCTTGCTCCAGCACCCGATAGCCGAGATAGCCTAATCCAGCGAAGACCAGCAGAGGCACGACCAGCATTGGCAGCCACGCCCAACCCGAAGCTGTGCCATGCCACGTTGAGTGTATTCCCCAGCCACCGCCAGCCATCATGGGCATCATAAGGACCACCCCCACCAGGTGCACAGCGAACAACAGCACAACGACCAGGACAGCTGTCCGAAGTGCTGTATCGTTCGCACTCATCAGTGGATTCCTCCTTGTCGCCACGTACGCTTTGTCGCACTGTACCCGCTGTAATCATTGCTTCTGGCTATCATCGTGGTTCTCCTCACCTATGTTTCAGAGCTCTTCCGAGTTATCCCCGTGGGCGTGAATCGGTCACTGAGAGCGTTCGAGAGTGTTTTTATGCCGTTCTAAGAGTTTCTCAGGAGAGAAACCGTTTATGCGTGCAAAATTCGATCTGTTCAGACTCGCTTGTCGAGATCGTCCGCAGGATAAACACGATATGTCCGTCCCTGTCGCTCCCTGTAGACCAAGCCACGCTGTTCGAGATCTATGATTGTCTGGCTGACTTTGCTTCGAGAAAAGCCTGAGCGGTCACAAACTTCGACCTGAGTAATGCCAGGGGATACGAGCACGGGTTCAAGGATCTTTTCCTCGTCATCCGGCAGGATATCTAACATCGGGTGGCGTCTCATTGTCGCGGAGTCGCCTGTGTCGGGTGAATTGCTTCCTTGTTTCATGTCGGTGTCATCGCGCGGAGGAGATATATCCGCAGGAGCGGATTCCGCACCCACGTCCGTTGGAAACAGTCGGTCGCGAACAACGACATAGGTTCCGCCGATTATTGTCGCTACGACCAGGCTTCCAAAGAGAGGCCCAACGAAGTGGATCACTGGAACCGATTCCATATGGCCCATACCTGGATCGTCTGCGAACAAGAGCTGTGCGGAGCTGATGAGCCCAAATGACAAAATAACGGAAGTTAGCCCACCAACCAGAATGTCAGCCTGCCGTTTATCCATGTACAATTGTTTTTTCGCGGGACCGGGTTAATTACTGTCGAACGAAGATGCGACACAAGGAGAGTGTTTCTCGTTCGCCCGTTCACACCGGATTACGCAGAGCTCCGGGACTTAGTAACTCCTCATCGACAATTTACCGTCGATTCACTACACGACTCGTTCAAGCGCGGGCGTTTCGGGAAATAGACAAGAGAGTACAGAATTTGCTTATAGTGTTACTAATTGTAGTATTATCGGTGAGAAAGTCGCAACTGTTATATCTGTCCCATACCTAAGGACAGTATGAACCGACACTTCAAAGACACCCGGTACTACGTGCGACGAGCAGGCGAATCAGTGAAAGACGGTCTCAGCGAGGAAGTCGCGCCACTTCGACGGCGAGTAGCCGCAGCTCGTGGAGAGGAAGAGCCAGCGGGACGGCTCGACCAGCTCAAGGCAAGGGCGACCACCGGTGTGACCAGAGCGCGGGCGAAAGTAGAGCGAGCAGTAGTGCGGGGACGAGAGCGTATCGAGCGCCGGCGCGGAACCGCCGAGTGAGGGAAGATAATTCTTAAGTCCAGTGGCACAGAAACTACTGGCGTTGGGTTGCTGGTCTAGCCTGGTTATGACGTCGCCTTCACACGGCGAAGGTCCCAAGTTCAAATCTTGGGCAACCCACTGTTGTCGCGAACAATGTTGTGAGCGGCAAGTGACCACCTGAAAAATGCTGTCGCCACGGCCGGTGGGTTTATTTTATCTCACTTATATGGCTCGATATGAACAAACAGCAGTCGTCCCTGTTGCTACTCGTCGGGCTGCTGGTCCTCGGGGTGCTTGCCGCGACACTAACCGCATTCCGTGAGGAGTACGGTCAGATAGGGGCTAACGAGTCCGATCAGACGTCATCAGCGTCTACGGCACCAGTCGATGATTCTGGATATTCCGTGACCGACGATCGGTCGATGAGTCCCGAGTTGGGGTCCTGATGATCCCCAGCGCTGAAGCAGTAATCGTGCTCCTGCAGACGCTTGCAGTCCCGATTATTCTCCTTCTGTTCTATCTCGACGGGATGGTGGTTGGCAAGATCACACCACCAGCAGCCCTCTATATTGCGTACATCGTGGTTGTTGCTCCGCCACACTCGTTCCTCCTTGTGGTCGCGATTCTGTCGGCGATCGCTGCCACACTCGGACAGTTCACGCTGTACCGCGGCTTCAACGTGGACAGTCCGGAGTTCATCGGAATTCGCCGAAAGCTCCCCTACGTCGATCGGATTCCGGTCGTCGTTAGCGAGCGAATCGGCGAGCGACGATTGCGGTTCGTCGACCGGCTGTTCGAGCGCTTCGGGGGTACCGCACTCGCAGTCACGAACGCGATACCCGGTATCCGGTCACTGATGAGCGTTCCCGCCGGACTGAGCCAATACTCGGTCCGGCGGTTTCTCCTGTTTTCGGTGGTTGGAAACGGTCTGTATCTGGTGCTTCTGACAGTAATCGCCTGGGGAGTCGTCGACCTCGCCGCCTATCTCCCGTGGATTTGAATTACTGCGGTAGCGAGATGAAAGCCTCTCTTTTGGCCGTAGGAGGACGTCAGGGTGTTTTGTCGTGTTGATGAAACTCGTTTTCGAGAGGCAACCCACGAGGAGCAAGGCGATGAGCACATCGCACAAAAATGAGTGATGCTGATTTGAACCAGGCAAGGGATAGTATAAATGATGAACGTATTACTTAATAATCGATAATATTATAAAAGTGGTACGTGGATGGTAACTAATGGTTGGGGAAATAACACGAAGGGACGTGCTGGGAATGACAGGCGCTGGGGCGATTGGAGCAGCATTCGGAGTGGGAAGGGTCGGTGCAGATGACGATGAACGGGACGAAGACTCGCCAGATGGCCATATTGTTGGAATGTCACCTGGGAACGCTGACGAGGCGAGAGACAAAGCGACAGAGGTCAAGCGAGTGCTGGACTTTGGTGATATCGGGCAAGCTGTTGCTGGCAAGTTCCCAGAGGAAGCACTAGACGGACTGGAACAGAATCCGAACGTCCGCTACATCGAAGAGAACGGCGTGATGCACTCCCTCGGGGAAACAGTGCCATACGGTATCGAAATAACTGAGGCGGATGTCGCAATCGAAGAGGGGCACACGGGCGACGGTGTGAGCATCGCGATTCTGGACACCGGTATCGACCCGCAACACGAAGTGCTCGAAGAAAATCTTGGCGACGGCTGGGCTGCAACTGAGGCAGCGTGTGATACGAGCGCAGACTGTGACCCCACCTTTTTCTGCCGGTCGAACACCATCGACACCTGTTACGAGGACTGGGACGACGACAACGACCACGGCACACACGTCGCTGGAACGGCCGCGGCAGCCATGAACGACACCGAAATAAAGGGCGTGGCGCCGGACGCGACGCTTCACTCCGTAAAAGTCCTCGATTGTTGCGGGAGCGGTAGCTTCGACGACATCGCCGCAGGTATCGACTGGGCTGCCGACCAGGGACACGAGGTCATCAACATGAGCCTGGGTTCGGAGAACGAGTCGGAAACCGTCAGCGACGCTGTCGAGTATGCCGCGGGGAAAAACGTCGTTATCGTTGCTGCGGCTGGCAACTCGGGAGCATGTGATGACTGTGTGGGTTCACCTGCAGACCATCCGGAAGTTATCGCTGTCTCGGCAACAGATGAGGACGACGAACTGGCGGGCTTCTCTTCGACCGGCCCCGAGGTCGATATCGCTGCACCGGGAGATGATGTTCTCTCGTCGGTGCCACGGGACGAGTACGAGGAGTTCGAAGGCACGTCGATGGCGGCACCACACGTCGCAGGTGCAGCAGCGTCAGTTATCGCGAGCGGCATCACGGACCGCGAAGACGTCCGCGACCAGCTAACGGATACGGCCGAAGATATCGGCCTCGACGATACCGAACAGGGTGCAGGACGGCTCAATGTCGCTGAAGCAGTCGACCACGACGAGAGTGACATAGAAATCGACGTTCAGAGCAAGCAGGCAACCGATGTCGACGAAACCAGTGCCACCCTGAACGGCGAACTCGTCGAGTTCTCGGGAACCGACGAGGTCGAAGTCTGGTTCGAGTACGGTGAGTTCGGAACAGAGCTCCCGTCATCAACCGGTTCCAGCACACTTGACGACTCAACCACGTTCTACTCTGAACTGATGGGGCTCAGTGATGACACCGGGTACGAGTACCGTGCAGTCGGGACAGCCGAGGATGTCACGCAGTATGGAGACGTCAAAACGTTCACCACTGACGAGGAGGACGTGGACATCGAAATTGAGACCGGGGAAGCGACTGACGTCGGAGGGACGACTGCAACCTTACAGGGTGAGCTCGTTGATTTCTCCGGGACAGAAGAGGTCTGGGTCCAGTTCGAGTACGGCGAGACGGGCTCCGACCTTCCCGAGGCTACCGAGCTGCAAGTCCTCGAAGAGAGCGGGACCGTTTCGGCGAGCATCGAGGACCTGACCATGGAGACCGACTACGAGTTCCGTGTCGTTGGCTCGGCGTTTGAGACGACGGAGACGGGAAGTGTCGAGACGTTCACGACTGCTAACTCGACAATCGACATCCAGACCGAGCAGGCGACAAATGTTGGCGATACGACTGCTGAGCTGCACGGCGAAATCGTCGAGTTCTCGGGAACCGACGAGGTCGAAGTCTGGTTCGAGTACGGGGAGAGGGGAGCAGGCTTCCCTGAGAGCACTAGCTCAGGCACCTTCGACCAGCCCACCACCTTCTATGGAAGCGTTAGCAACCTGCAAGATGACACCGAGTACGAATTCCGCGCTCACGGGGCGACCGAAGACGTTGAAAAGACCGGCGGCGTCGAGACGTTCACGACCGAAGAGGCGGTAATCATCGAGATGAAGACGCACGAAGCGTCGGACATCGGTGAGACGACCGCGACGCTCCACGGCGAACTCGAAGCGTTCGAGGGGACAGACGAAGTGGAGCTCTCTTTCCTGTACGGTGAGGCGGGAAGCGACCTGGAAGAGTGGGAAGAGACTGATTCAAAAACGGTAGAGAAACCACAGACGTACGCTATGGACGTCACCGACCTGAGCGAGGGGACCGACTACGAATTCGCGGCTATCGGTCGAGCTGATGGCCTCACAGGGTTCTTCGGGTTCGAGGGTGGCGACGTCAGGACGTTCACGACCGAAGCGGTACTGCTGGAGTCGTTCGAGTTCGAAATCGCTGGCGAATCTGAAGCGGTAACTATCGATGACGGCGACACTATTGGCTACGAGGCGACGGCCGTCTACAGCGACGGTACCACGGAAGACATCTCCGACGATGCCGAAGTCGAGAGTGCAGACGAGACTGTCGTTTC
>LKMJ01001723.1_pt1 | contig 19600 bp, 17 predicted proteins | sample 643391 | NCBI WGS metagenome assembly LKMJ01 (sample SAMN04112250, study PRJNA286221) | soda lake metagenome | biome: soda lake; feature: Kulunda Steppe; material: water; isolation source: sample PL-Br10 brine of Picturesque Lake | place: Russia: Kulunda steppe | collected 2010-07 | reverse complement strand
GAGCCGATCGGCTTGCCGAACGTCTCGCGGTCGGTCGCGTATTCCAGCGCCGCATCGAACGCCGCCTGCATGATGCCGACCGATATCGCCGCCATCCCGTTTCGCATGCTGGCGAACATCGTGTTGAGCGGGTTCCCACCGATTTTCCCGGAAACGAACCCGCTCACCGACTCCGTGGTACCTTCCTCGACCGCCGCCGTGAACGCGTTCATGAGCTCGTTTCGCGCCGGGATTCGGCACTCATCGAAGAACATCTGTCCGGTCGGCGAGCCCTTCCACCCGAGCTTTTCGAGTTCACGGGTTTCGAATCCCGCGGTCTTCTCGTCGACGATGAAGAAACTCCGCTGTTCGCGTTGTTCGTCCCAGGCGACAACCATCGCCACGTCGGCGATAGGCGCGTTCGACACCCAGGTTTTTTCGCCAGTGATGACGTACTCGTCGCCGTCGCGAACCGCCGTCGTCGCCGGTTTTTTCGTGTCCGACCCGCCGGAGGGTTCGGTGATCGCGAAACACCCGACTAACGCGTCGTTGTCGCGTTCGTCCGCGTACGCCGCCTGCGTCTCCTCGGAGACGATGTCGACGACGCGCGTCGGGATCGACGACATCCCCATGGTGACCTGCAGCGACGGCCAGACCCGTGAGACCTCCTCGGAGATGACGGTACTCGTCCGAGGGTCGTCGCTGTCGAACCCTCCCTCGGCGTACGGCCCGATGTCGATCTCGGCCATCTTCCGCATGTACGAAACCGCTTCCCCCTTCGTCATCGGCTTCCGGTCGGCGTCGGGGAGGTCGGGAGCGATCTCGTCCTCCATGAACTCGCGAACGCTGCGACGTATCATCCGTTGTTCGTCGGTCAGAAGCATCGTGGTTCGGCGTAACGGTACGACACCGGAGTGATAAATTTATGGCCGGCAATCACCGGGCGCTAGCGGCCGATTTAAGGACACGCGTGGCCGCACCGTCATCAATCCGCTTCGGACACCGTCGTCGTGACGTCGGGGTTCGCGAGCAACGGCGCGGAGACGAACAGGAGACAGGCCGCAACCAGCGCGGCACACAGGACGTACGTGGTTCGGTAGCCGAACCAGAGATCGACTGCGGGGATGGCGAGCAGCGGGCCGAGACTGAGCCCCACGTCGCCCATGACGTTGTAAACACCACCCATCCGACCGAGTTCGTCCCCCGGCGTGAGGTCGCCCAGTATCGCGAGCAGCGCGGGGGCTGCAGCGCCCATGCCGATGCCAAGCAGGACGATAGCGACGAGGAGCGTCTCGATGGTCGGGAAGTACGCGATCACGAGGAAGCCGCTCGCCATGAGGACGAACGCGGGTATCGTCAGAAACGTTCGGTCAGCGATCATATCCGAAATCCAGCCCGTGATGACGGTGGTCGTCCCCGACGTGAGGACGCCAATCGCCATCACGACGCCGCTGATTCCGGCGGCCCCGAGCACCGAGATCTCCATCTCGTGGACGCTCGCGTACCGCGCGAGCGTCGCGAGGATGACGCCACCCCACAGCAGTTGCAGGGTGAAGTTACCGAACCCGATAGCGAGCACCGTCGGCCGGTTCGCGAGCAGTGTCGGTATCTCTCGGAGCCTCGCGGAGCGAGACTTCGCACCGGCGTGGACGTCCGGTAACACGAGCGTCGCGACCGTGCCGGCGATCAACGCGAGGACGCCGGCGACGAGAAACGCCGTTTGCATGTCCGCGATGTCGGTCAATACGCCGCCGACGACGAGCCCCGTCGGGAAGCCGAGCGACTGTCCGCCGCGCATGTAGCCGACCCACCGCCCGCGGTTGTCCGTCGTCGTGACGTACGTGATCGTCGCGAACGCGCCGATGAAGACGAACGCGCTCCCGACGCCCCAGAACAGCCGCGAGAGGACGAAAACCGCCCCTGGGGCGGACACCTGGCCAATGAACGGAACCGTCCCCAGGACGTGCGCCGGGGTGTGGAGTCCGAGGACGTACCCGAACGGGGCAAGCGCCTGCGTGAACAGCCCGAATATCATCGGCGTCCGGGCTCCGACGCGGTCGATTATCGTTCCTGCGGGGGTGTTCATAAACAGCCGGGCGATCCGGTTCGCAGAGAGGATGACGCTCAGCATCACCGCGCTGATGATCAACACCTCGTCGAGAAGCGGCAGCGTCGGGAACGCGACGCCCGTCGCCACGCCACCGAAGAACACGCCCGCGATAACCGCGAGCGCGATGGTTCGAATCTCGGTCGACGAGTACGTCTTGCCGTCGGTCATCAGTACACCTTCGCCTCCGTCATGTACTCTGGTGTAGGGGCTCTCGTCAGGAGGTTAACGGTTGCGCTCTCGAGGCGAGTCACCGCGGAACGAACACCGGAATCGCCGCCACGTCGGAGACGCGCCAGAACACGACCTCGACTGGCATCTCGACGGTGACCGCGTCGGCATCGACGTCGAGCAGCGCGAGCAACCGTGGCCCCTCGAGGAGTTCGACGACAGCCACGACGTACGGCGTTCTCGTGTCGAATCCGGGTTCACCGGGGGCGTGACACACCGTGTACGAATGGACGGTTCCGAGACCGTCGCTCGATTCGAACGGTGGGTCGACGGCACCACACCCGCTGCACACGGCTCGCGGATACAGCTGTTTCGTTCCGCACGAGCAGCGCTGATACAGCAACTCGCCGTCGAGCGTCGCCTCCCAGAACGGCGCGTTGGAGCCGCTAGGAACCGGAACCGGGCCGTCCCACTCGTCGCGGCGGTCTAAAACCGCTGCCGTCATGTCTCCCTCCGGAGAACGACGGTACTACTGGATGAGAGGACGCCACCGGTGCCGTGGACGACGCACACCTCGGCGTCGTTGACCTGTCTGTCGCCCGTGTAGTCGCCGCGAAGCTGCCGGACGGCCTCGATCAACAAGAAGACGCCGAAGTGCCCCGGATGACAGTACGACAGGCCGCCACCTTGTGTGTTCATCGGAAGCTCACCCCCCGGCGCGGTCGTCCCATCGGCGACGAACGACCCACCCTCGCCCTTCTCACAGAACCCGAGGTCTTCGAGCGTGACGAGAACGGTGTACGTAAACGAATCGTAGATCTGAGCGAGGTCGACGTCATCGTGGTCGATGCCGGCCTCCGTGAACGCTTTCGAACCGGTGACTGCCGCCCCCGTCGTCGTCAGATCCGGCATCTCGCTCATATCCTGTCTGTGCGTCATCGTCGAGGCGACGCCGGCGACGGCGATCGGTGGGACGCCGAGTTCAGTCGCTTTCGACTCCGAGACGAGCACGACGGCCCCACCGCCGTCCGAAACCAGACAGCAATCGAGCAGCGTCAACGGGTCGGCTATGGGCCGTGACTCCAGTACGTCGTCGACGGTTATCGGCTCTCGCATGGCCGCTTTGGGATTCATGGCTGCCCATTCGCGCGTCGAGACGGCGATTTCGGCCAGGTCGGCTTTCGTCGTGCCGTACTCGTGCATGTGCCGGCGTGCCGCGAGCGCGTACGCCCCCGGTGGGCGAAACAGACCGGTCGGTCGGACGAACCCTTCGATGGGGTGTGTCACCTTCAACTCCCTCGAGCGACCGGGGCCGGTTTTCGACGTAGAGCCGTAGGCGATGACGGCCACGTCGACGCGCCCCTGAGCCATCGCGTCACCGACGTGACCGCAGAACGCCTCGAACGACGACCCACCGATCTCGGTTCCCTCCAGGAACGTCGGTTCGTCGAGGGCGAGGTACTCCGCGAGCAACAGCGCTTGCATGTAATCTCGGCCACCGGCGACGGCAACGCCGTCGACGTCGGAAAGCGTACAACCGGCGTCGTCGAGCGCGCGAACCGTCGCGATGGCTGCGTTGTCGAGCCAGTTCCTGTCGGGCGTTTCACCGAGGTCGCTTTCCGCGACACCGGCCAGAATGGGCTCAGTCATTGCTACGCCTCCGTGATGGCGAATCGACCATACGCCCGGTTTTCGCAACGCAGCAAAATAGTTTGTGGTGTGGTGGCACGCGACGAACGGTGCGCTTACTCGGCTCGCTCACGTTTATCGGCCCGTTCGTGTGCCGTGGCTGCTTCGTGGGCGTCGAGCGTCGTCATCGTTCGGTACATGTCGACGCTGTCGGTTTTTCGAATTCGGTACCGATAGTACACGTAGCCGACGGCGAACCAGCCGATGAGGATGAGCCCGATTTCGGGGCGCTGCAACAACGTAACGACCCAGAACGCGGCCGTTGCGAACGCCCCACCTAACACGGCGAGCAACAGCCCGCGGTACCGTCGAAGGCTGAAGCGGGCCGTCTCGTAATGGGTCGGGAACTCCTTCGGGAGGTTCCATAGCCCGATCGCGCTGAAAAAGTACGCCGTGAGGCTCGCGAGACCGATGAACGCGGAGAGCCCGACGATGTCTTCTGCGATGGGAACCAAGAGCAGCGGTGGAACGCCGAGGACGAGAAGCGAGACGTACGGCGTGCCGAACCGTGGATGGATGTTCGACAGCGATTCGGGGAGGATGCCGTCCCGTCCGGCGCGCATGATGGTTCGCGAGAACACCAAAAGCGAGGTGTTAACGCTCGTTATCACGGCGAGTATGGCTCCGCTCGCGATAACGAGCGGCCCCCAAGAGGGGAGGAAGACGGCGGCGGCGGTCGCGAGGTCTCCTTCCGACCCCAGTTGCGTGTACGGCATCACCCCGACGAGAACCGCGATAAGCGCGACGTAGAACGCGACGACGACGCCGATACCGATGAACAACGCCACCGGTATCGTCCAGCTCGGGTCGTCGATTTCCTCGCCGAGTTCGACCAGTAGTCCGAAGCCGAGAAACGGATAAAACAGCGCGACGGCGGCGAGCGCGAACGCTCCGTAGTCAGGGAAAAACGGGGTGTAGTTCGAGAAATCGACGGCCGTCGAGCCGGGGATAATAAACGTCAACAGCGTGATCACGAGCCCGACGACGAGAATGAGCTGTAGCTGTGCGACGAGACGGAGCCCGACGAGGTTTATAAAAAGTACGAACAGTAAAAGGAGGTAAATCAGTACGCTCGCCGAAAGCGTCGGCACCTGTGGAACGGCGGCGAGGATGACCCGGGTGAACTCGGCGAATCCGACGGCGGTAATCAACAGTGCTGCCCACGCGACGAGCGGAATCGTAAACGGCACGAGAAAACCCCAAAACGGCGCAGTGAGCCGTGAAATATACACGTACAGCCCGCCGGCGACCGGCATTGCAGAGCCCAGTAATGCGTTGTACAGAACGACGAACCCGGCCGGGATCGCCGCGAGCATCGCCGCGAGGATGACCGCCGGGCCGGCACCGCCCGCGAGTGGGCCGGTCAGGACGAAGATCGGAACCGAAATCGCGTTCCCGACGACGAGCGCGAGCACAGCGATGAGCCCGATGCTAGCGGGTAGCGACCCTGAGTCGCTTTCGACGCCGTCGCTCATTCGGCGTGATTATCGCGCTTACGAAGCGTTCGGACTTTGCGGTCGCGTACCCGTCGGCCGACAACGAAGCCAATAGCGCCGAGGACGAAGGGGGCGACGACGACGAGAAAGTCGGTGGTCAACACCGCGAGTACGATTCCGAGTCCGAGTCCCAGCATCAATCCACCTTCGGGATACTGCGCCGCAGCGACGGCACACTCGACGTCGTCCATCTCGTCTGGAACGTCTCGGTATCGTCCTATTGCCATACAATACCACGCACAGCGAACGTCAAGAATCTATCGAAAACAACCATTATAAACTCGCGTTGAAATGTACCTCTCCGGAGAAGGCGACGGAATATCAACACGTTCCAAGCATATTTCGTGTACACAGTACTGGCTGTGACATCCCGCGTGTAGGAAGCCCGGGGTGATATCCCGTGTGCAGGAGGGCCGGGGTGATATCCCGTGTGCAGAGGTGACACGGCGATACGATGTATCGGTCCGGCCGAAGCGGGACAACACTTATTATTTGGACATAGGTACCACAGAGCATGGAAATAGGAGACCTCTCCGAGGAGGCACGCCAAGGTAACGTCGCACGGTTGCACGATGAGACGGCCCGTCTTCACGGGGATGCGTTGGCGATAGAACACCACGGCGAACGACAGACTCACGCCGACGTTCGCGAGGAAACCGCACGAATCGCCGGCGGGTTTCGCGACCTCGGTCTCGAAGCGGACGATGTACTCATGTTGTACATGCCGAGCTGTCCAGCGTTTCTGCTCGGCGCGCTCGGGGCGTTCAAAGCGGGGGTGGTCGTCTCGCCGGTCAATCCACAGTACCGGAGCCGCGAGCTTGCGTATCAGCTCGACGATACGGGAGCGAAAGCCGTCCTCACACATCCGGCGTTGCGAGGGTTCGTCGCCGAAGCCGCCGAAGAGACCGGCCGTGACCCGCTCGTTATCGCGACGGGCGAGGACGCCGAAGACGGTGCGCACGCGTTCGCCGACGTTCGCGGCGCGGAGACGTTCGTCGAACGCGACGACGAAGACGTCGCGCTGTTGCCGTACACCTCAGGGACGACGGGGCGGCCGAAGGGCGTCCAGCTCACCCACAGCAACTTCCGTGCACAGACGTACAGCGTCCTCTCCTCGGAGAACGCGATTCCCGACGAGGACGTCCGGAGCCTGATCTGGCTCCCGCTGTACCATATCACCGGGTTTACGCACACGGCGTGGCAGCCGCTCATCAGGGGTGGTGGACTGTTCGTCCGAAGCGCGATGAACTGGGACGCCGACGCCTGTATGTCGCTCATCGAGGAGGCCGGGATTACCCACTTCGTCGGTGTGACGGCGATGTACGTCGACATGGTGACGAGCGACTCGTTCGGCGAGTACGACCTCTCCAGCCTCGAAGTAGCGGGCGAGGGGGGCGCGAAGATGTCGGTCGCGGTTCAAAAGGAGTTCGAGAAAACGGCGGGTGTGGAGATGGGTGAAGGGTACGGGTTGACCGAGACCAACGGCGCGACGCACAGCCAGTCGGGGTCGACGTACGGACTCATTCACGGCACCATCGGCCAGCCGCTCCGGATGACCGACTGCAAGATCGTCGACCACGAGGGGAACGAACTCCCCCAGGGGGAGGAAGGCGAGCTGCTCGTTCGTGGCCCGCAGGTGATGAAGGGGTATCATAACATGCCCGAAGCGACCGAGGCGGCGTTCACGGAACACGGCTACTTCCGGACGGGCGATATCGCGCGTCGTGACGAGAACAACTACTACGAGATCGTCGACCGGAAAAAACACATGATCGTGTCGGCAGGGTATAACGTATATCCGAGCGAGGTCGAAGAGCTGCTCGCCGAACACGACGCGGTCGCGGAAGCGGCGGTCGTCGGCATCCCCGATGAGCGTCGAAACGAAGTACCGAAAGCTTACATCGTCGTCCGGCCCGACGTCGAAGCGGGGACGGACGTGACGGCCGACGACATCAGATCGTACTGTCTCGATACCATCGCGGCGTACAAACATCCCAGAGAAGTCGAGTTCATCGACGAGCTCCCGCGAACCGCTTCGGGGAAGATCCAGAAGTTCAAACTCGAAGCTCGTGACGAATCGGACGAAACCGAGGGGACGGCGTAGTCCTGTGCCCGCCGAGCCGCTCGTTTTGGTGTCGCACCGGATACTCGGCCGTTCGGGACCGGCCGTCGCCGAGGAGATCCGTCACCGACTGCCCGGAGTCGAACTCCACGTCGCGACGAAGGACGACGAGACGCTCTCGGTCGCCCCCGAGGTCGACGTGCTCGTGACCCACCGGCTTACCGAGGAGTTCCTCGACGTGGCCGACTCGTTGCGCTGGGTGCAAGCGCTCAGCGCCGGCGTGGACTCGTACGACCTCGACGCGCTCGAAGCGCGCGACATCGCCTTGACGAACGTTTCAGGCGTTCACGCGAAACCGATCGGCCAACAGGTACTCGGCTACCTCCTGTACTTCGAGCGACGGTTCGACCGGGCGGTCAGCCAACAGCACCGCGGCGAGTGGGAGCGGTACACCGCGGGTGAACTCGGCGATCGAACCGTGTCGATACTCGGCGTCGGAGCCATCGGCTCGCAGGTCGCTCGCTATCTCGACGTGTTCGACGCACGGGTGCTCGGCATTAAACGTGACCCGACGACGAAACCCGACGCGCTGGATGCGGTGTACCCGCCGGAGTCGCTTTCCGACGTTCTCGAAGAGACCGACTACCTCGTCGTCGCCTGTCCGCTCACCGATGAAACGGACGGGCTCATCGACGCCGAGGCGCTCTCGTTGCTCCCCGAGGACGCCGTCGTTGTGAACATCGCCCGGGGCGAGATCGTCGACGAAGCGGCACTCGTGATGACACTCGAGGCCGACGAGCTCCGTGGCGCCGCACTCGACGTGTTCGAAACCGAACCGCTTCCCGAGGGCTCACCACTTTGGGAACTCGATAGCGTGCTCGTGACGCCACACATGGCAGGGTCGACACCACACTACTGGGCACGTTCTGCCGACATTTTCGCCGAGAACTACGGACGATTCGTCGCCGACGAGCCGCTTCGAAACCGCATCGTTTGAATGAAGGTTCGAGCCCGTATCGTTCATCGTCCGTTCGAACCCGCGTCGTCCCATATCGTCGGGGCGTACCACTCCGCCGCCGATGCCCGGACGAACACTTATCAGGATGTCACCCAAGAACACAGTCATGTCACAGAACACGATCTCCGGCGGGGTGGCGTTCGGAACCGACGAGGAGGCCTCACTCATCATCAAAAGCCTGGAGGAGTTCGTCGACCGCGAGGTCGCGCCGGTAGCCGACGAGTTGGGTGAAACGCTCGACAACCCCCGATTGGGCCACCACCCAGACGGACGACTCACCGACGAGGTGCTCGACGCGATAGCCCGCGTCAGAAAGAAGTCGGCTGAAGCCGGCTTTTACGCGATGAACATGCCCGCCGAGGTCGGCGGTGACGACGTCTCGATGGTGACGTGGTACCGGGTGAGCAAAGCGCTCGCAAAAAACGACGTACCGCTGTCGGGACACGTCCTCGCCGGGCCGGGCGGCCCGAAGCCGCTTCTCGCGAACGCTGAAGGCGAGCAGGTCGAGCGCTACCTCGAACCCGCGATGGCCGCGGAGAAGACGACGGCGTTCGCGCAGACGGAGCCGGGCGCCGGCTCCGACTCGCCGAGTATGCAGACCACTGCCGAGAAAGACGGCGATGAGTGGGTCATAAACGGGCAGAAGCAGTGGATAACGAACGCACCGTACGCCGATTTTATCCAGGTGTTCGCACGGACGACGCCGATCGAAGAGGCGGGTCGGTACGGCGGCATCACGTGTTTCATCGTCGAAGCCGACGAGTACGAGGTGGGCTCGCTCAACAACGCGGTCGGGTCGGTCGGTCGGCAGGCTGAGCTCCGGTTCGACGACGTTCGCATACCGGAAAACCGGGTGCTGGGAACCGAGGACGGCGCGTTCTACGACGCAATGGCGTTTCTCGGCCTGGGTCGAGTCGAAATCGGCGCGTCGGCGGTCGGCAACGCCGAGCGGCTGCTCGAACGCTGCGTCGAATACGCGAACGAGCGCGAGGCGTTCGGCCGCGAGATCGGGGAGTTTCAGGGTGTCTCGCACAAAATCGCGGAGGGAAGAGCGAAAACCGCCGCCGCGGACGCGGTCGGACTCCGCTGTGCGTGGGAACTCGACCAGGGTGAGCAGGCTATCGAGTCCTCGTCGGTGTTGAAGTGGTTCGCAACGCAGTCGTTCTGGGAGGTCGCCGACGCCGCGGTGCAGATACACGGCGGCAACGGCCTCGCCGAGGACAACCCCTTCATGGACGCGTTACATCGTGCTCGAATCCTCCGTATCGTCGAAGGAACCGACGAAATTCAGCTCAACACCATCGCGAAACAGGCGGGACTTTAGTTTAGATCAGTCGCCACTGACCGGCTCGATCCGCGTCAACTCGTCGACGTCCGGAATCTCCTCGGAGGCGTTGACGATCTGTTGCATCCTGGTCATGTGTTTGCTGGTCGCGTACTCGCGGATGACCGCCGGGTCGAGACTCGGAAGCTCCTCGAACGCTGGGTCGATCTCCTCCGGTGCCGTGATGCTTTTAACGAGGGGCACGAGGTCGTTGACGACCGAGTGAAGCTCCTGAGGGTCGACCTCGCCGGAGGAAACCAGCTGCTTGAGCTTCCACATGCCGAAGCCGACGTGACGACCCTCGTCACGGCGGATCTTCGAGAACCCTTCGGCGAACCCCGGGAGAACCGGCATCTCGGGAACCTGGTCGCTGCCGTACAACGAGTGGAGTGCGAAATAGCCGGTCTGTGCCGCGATTCCCTCGATGACGAGGTGGTAGTGGGCGAGCGCTTTCGCGCGGTTCAACGGCGTGTTCTCTTCGAGCAACCGATTCTGTGCACGCTCGTTCCGTTCGAACAGCTCGAAGTAGTCCTCGTTGTAGTCCTCGAAATCCGTTATCGACGACCGTTCGAGGCCCAGGCGGTCTTCGACGTCGTGGATTACTTCGCTCCAGTACCGGTCGAAGAGGTCGGTGTGTTTCGCCTCCTCATACATCTGTGTCGTGAGGAACATCTCGTCCTCGATGCGGTCCATCGAGTGCGCGAGCGGAACGAGGTCTTCGGTGACGGCCTCCTCGCCCGCGCCGAACGCACGGAGCGAGCCACGGAGCCGTTCGAGCGAGACGACACCCCACTCGTCGACCATTTCGAGGATTCGGTCGGCGTCCTCCGAGAAATCGAGGTCGTACGGGTCCCAGTGGCGTTCGACCGCGTTCCGGTAGTATCGGTAGCTCTGTTGAGAGACGTCTACCTGTCTATCTCGGTTCTGTTCTGCGTAGCTTTTGTCCATGATACACGAGGACAATAGTGTATCGTGATAAAAGCGTTTTCCCGGCTTCTCGGCGGAGGTTTATATGAGTTCGCGAGCGATGGTTCGTTTCTGAATCTCGTCAGTGCCCTCGAAGATACGGAACACGCGCGCTGTGCGGTAGTCGCGTTCTATCGGGAGGTCTTTCATGAACCCCGCGCCGCCGTGAACCTGCATCGCGACGTCGGCGGCGTCGTTGTACAGCTTCGCCCCTCGTAGCTTCGCCATCGACTCCTCTTTTCTGGCCCGCTCGCCGTTGTCTATCTTCCAAGCGGCGTACCGGTACAGCTGCCGAACCTGCTCGATGTCGGTCGCGAGGTCAGCGAGTTGGAACGAAACGCCCTGGCGGTGACCGATCGGCTTGCCGAACGTTTCCCGTTCGCGTGCGTAGTCGACGGCGAGGTCGAGCAGGTACTGCGCGCTGCCGACCGACGAGGCGGCGATGTTGATTCGCCCGCCACCGATCCAGTTCATTGCGGTCTGGAATCCCTGGTCGACCTCTCCCAGGACGTTCTCCTCGCCCACTCGGACGTCGTCGAACCGCAGCTCACACTGCCCCCCCGGCGTCAGCCCCATCGTCCGATGTATGCGCTCGACGGCGTACCCGGGGGTGTCGGCGTCGACGAGGAAACACGTGATGCCGTTGTAGTCGCCTTTCTCGCCGCTGGTTCGGGCGAACACCATCGCGAAGTCCGCGTACGGCCCGTTGGTTATCCAGTACTTGTTGCCGTTTATCACCCACTCGTCACCGTCTTTCTCCGCCGTCGAGTCCATGTAGTGGGGGTCACTCCCGTGAGCGGGTTCGGTGAGCGCGAAACACGTCGTTATCTCGCCTTCCATGAGCGGGTCGAGATACTCCTCACGCTGTTGCTCAGTGCAGGCGAGAAGGATCGGAGTGGGCCCGCCCGCACCGCCGAGCACCGCGTTGTGGAACCCCGGCGGTCGGTTCGAGAGGTGCTCGCCGACGAGCCCGCGCGTGAGAACGTCGATCCCCCCGCCACCGACTTCCTCCGGCATCGACATCCCATAAAACCCCGCTTCGACGGATCTCTTCCGAATCGTCTCCTGAACCTCGCGGTACTCGGGAACCTGCCAATAGTCATCGTCGACGATGTGTCGCTCGTAGTCTTCACCGAGGAACTGGTCGTACTCACGTTCGAGCGGTTTGACCTCCTGCTCGATGAAATCGTCCAGGGCTTTCTGTATCTGCACGGCTTCGGACGGCTCGCTGAAGTCCATAACCCTATTGACGAAAGCGCATACATAAATGTTAGCCCGACACACGGAAATCGAGCCCAAGCGACAGCGATAGCCGACCTCACGGTCGAACCGTGGCGGCTGTTCACTTCTGTCGAACAGCTTATTATCGATGCCTCGCTAGACGGTGATATGACTTCGAAAAACACGGACGGCCTCCGACGGCTCGAATCGGTCGTCAAAACGCTCGATATCATCGAGGCGCTGTGGCGGACGGAGGGCGCCGGTGTCACGGAGTTAACGAGGACGACGGGGCTTCCGAAGAGCACGGTTCACGCGCACCTTTCGACGCTTCGGTCGAAAGGCTACGTCGTTCAGGACGGCGATACGTATCGCATTAGTCTTCGGTTTCTCTCGTTCGGTGAGCACGTCAAACGTTCCGAACCGCTGTACGAAGCCGCAAAGGAGCCGGTCGCTGATTTGGCCCGCAGAACCGGCGAGCGGATTCTCTGTTCGACACAGCAGAACGGCCTCGGTACCGTGCTGTTGCTCGAAGAAGGCGAGAGCTCAGTTTCGACCGATATCCGCGTCGGAACGCACACGTATCTTCACTGTTCGGCCGCCGGAAAAGCGATGCTTGCGCACTTTCCCTCGGAGGCGGTCGAACGAGTCGTCGAGAGCTGGGGGCTTCCGGAGTTCACGGAACGAACGATAACCGACCGCCAGCAGCTGTTTTCGGAGCTCGAAACCGTACGCGAAGCGGGCGTCGCTCACAACCGAAGCGAGTACCTCCCTGGCGTTCACGCGGTCGGTGCTCCGGTTCTCAGAGACGACGGCAGGGTAGCGGGTGCTGTCGCGGTCACCGGCGCCGAACGCCGGCTTAAAAACGAGTGGGACGAGGCCGACCTCCGCAACCAGTTGCTCGCGACGGCGAACACGATCGAAGTCAACCTCATGTTCTCGTAGCCGTTCACACAGAGTGAACACGATTGGGATAAAATCCGGTTTTTAACGACCATCTCCGAAAATTTAAGTATGTTTTATTTGAGGTGTTCGAACCTAATGAACGCTAGATCGTCTCGATTCGGTAGTAGTCGTCGTCCAGCGCGGCGGCGTCCTGTTCGAGCAGTGCGACGACGAGGTACTCGCTGTGGTCGGCGAGGTACTCGACCAGTCGTGCAATGCGGTCTGCGTCGATCGCTTCGAGCGAGTCGAGAAGCATGAACGGGACGGTCTCGTACACTTCGTGGGCGAGATAGCCCGCGAGCGCGAACACCAGGCCGGTCACTTTCCGCTCGCTCTCGCTGAGGTGATCGACGGTGTCCTCGTACGTCGTTCCGGACGACGTCTGCCGGATGATGTGGAGGTCAAAGACGCTTTGGGTCATTTTTCGACGACCCTCACGTACCTGTTTCTCCGTCCGTTCGAGCCAGATTCGGTCGATGTTATCGTATTCGAGGAGGCCGAGGACGGTGTCCATGTGCTCGTTGAACCCCTCTATCGCCTGCTGTTCGATTCGCTCGATACGGGTTCGAAGCTCGGCGATACGGTCGTTGACCTCTTCGCGCTCGACTTTGAGGCTGTCCTCGTCGTCGAGTCGGCTCTCGATCGACGAGATCTCCTCGTTGACCCCTTCGAGATCGCCTTCGAGCCGTCCGAGGTCGTACTCCAGCTGGTTCGCCTCGCGGTGCAGTTCGAGTATCTCGTCGTACGTTTCGTCTTCGACCGATTCTACCTCGTCCTCGACGGTTTCTATCTCCGCTTGCACCGATTCGCGGCGCTCGGTCAACGAGTCGATCGAGTCTTGGGTCGTCGTGAGCTCCCGTTCGAGCCCGTCGAGTCGGCGTTGGATCTGGTCGCGGCGCTGCTGTTGCGTCTGCAGCTCGCGACGCTCGGCTTTCAGCGATTCGAGCGACGATTCGAGGTCGCTCACTTCACCGAGCTTTTCCGTGCTGAGCTCGCGCAACTGTTCGACCGTCCCTTCGATCCGTTCGGCTTCGACTTCGGTGCCGCACGTCCAGCACGTTACCTCGCCGCCTTCGAGCAGTTGGTCGGTCAGCGCGCCCGAATTCTCGCTTGATAGCGCATCGAGAACGTCGTCCTGCGCGGATTCGAGCATCTCCTGGTTGAACCGGATGATGCTTTGCAGCTCGTTTATCGCGCTATCGAGCGAGCGTTTCTGCTCGCGAAGCTGTCGTATCTCTGCGTCGATATCGTCGAGGTCACCGGCGGGCGCGTCCGGAAGCGATTCGGCCTCTCGCTCGAGTTCTTTTTTTTCCCGTTCGAGTGATTTGAGCCCCTCTCGCTCGGTTTCCAGCTGATACCGAATGTTCTCGAGCTCCGAGCGTTTGGTACTGAGAGACGACAGGCGGCTCTCGAGCTCCGCTTTTTCCTCTCTGCTTTGCTCGACGTCGGCATCCTGTTCGGAGAGCTCCGCTTCGACGCTTTCGAGCTCTTCTTTCGTGTCCTCGACCTTTTCGCGGAGCGCCGTCCGTCGCTCTTCGAGCCCCGGCAGCTGTCCTTTCAACGAATCGAGCTCGTCGAGTTCGTCGGAGATCTGCTGGCGCTGGGTGACCAGTCGCTGTATTTCGGACTGAATCTCATCGGTGTCGATCGGGCGCATGATGAGGTCTCGGAGGTTCTCACCGGTCGAGACCGCTCGTCTCGCCTCATTGGATTCGAGCAGGAACGCGAACAGGTCGGCGACGGTCGCGTCGTCGAGATACGGCTCGCCCTCAGCCCGAACGATACCGTTCTTTCGAACGAACCGTTGTGTGTGCGTCTCGCCGTCCACCGTCAGTTCGACGGTCGCCTCGTCGGCATCGGCTTTCATCGAGACGTTCTCGCTTCCGAGCGCAGCCATAAGCGCCTGCAGAAGCGAGGTTCGATTCGTCGCGTTCTGTCCAGCGAGAACCGTCACGCCAGGAGCGAACGTTACGGACGTCTCGTCTATTCCCCCTATGTTCCGAACGGAGAGACCCGGTTTCTCCCGTTCAGTTTGACCTACAGCCATATCGTGCCTTTTACTTCACAGAACGAATATTTAAATCCAGCCATTTCACCTGATTTAACTCCTGTCTACGTGTTCGGGTCGATCTCTCCGGAGGTACAGTCGCACCCCCCTCGCTCCAAGAGTTCGGTGATGCCGTACTGGTTTCCACACTCCTCGCACACCACTCGAACGTCGACGAGCGTCCGGAACGTGCCGAGTCTGATTTGATCCGCCTCTTGAAGGCGTTTCAATCTGCTCTCTGTCACGTTTACAGTCCGCCCACGAAGTTGTTCGACGGTCTGTCTCGTCCGGTCGACTTGGGGTTTACTACGGCTGTATTCGGCGTCCCGGTGATTCTGCAGGTACGTACGGATTGCCTGATATGATACGAAATTGTCAGTAAGGCCATCGATGTCAACACCCTCCCGTTTGAGACGGCGTTTAATGCGGGTTTTGTCCGCGGCGCTAACGTCGTCACCGGTGAGCAACCGGTACGTATTCGCCGACTCACCGTCCAGCGCTTGCACGCCTGCGTCGGTCATCTCCTGCTGTAACAGGCGCTCGTTGAAGTACTCCGCGAGCTCGCGGAGGCTCATCCGGTCGTCGTCGGCCGTCCACCGTTGTTCTAACTCCGCACCGAGACCTGTAAGCTCGTACTCGTCTATGAGCGTGGCGACCTTGCTCGGACGCCCCGGGCCGCGGCTCTCGCTGTCGTTTCCCATACTACACCTAACGAACGACAGCCGAATTATGTCTTGTGGTTACGTCTCCGAAAACGAAGCGGAGACTGTTGTGGTCGTTTCGGCACGAACGGACTACTGATAGGCACTTTCGTAGCCAGGTGTGTGTCGATGACCGCCTCCGTCGGCGTCGCATGGTTCTCCACCGAACACGTGAACGCAGACGCGAGTTATCACGATCTCACACCGGTCAAAATAGTCCCGCACGGAGATAATCATAACACGAGTACGCCTGGTATAGTATATAGCTCGCACCATCGGTGAATCGCGAGCCTCGGCGCGAGATCGGTCGGGTCGCTCGTTAGTACTACCGGTAATGACCGACAGAAGTGCACGAATAAAGCACGACTAAAATTGGAGACGCCGTGTCTTATTAATAATTCTAAAATTAACATATTAGTCGGATTTGTTGAGCGTACATTGAATAAGCTTATCTTATCATTCAAAACCACCGAATTCGACGTATTGGGCGCAAATCGAAATCGACATCCATGTCGATGAAAATGTAGAAAATAATATATTCAGACAATGTGCAGGTGGCCATGCATGTGAGGTCATGCTTCATTTAAACATATCTGTCGCGTATTCTCAGCCGATGAGAACGACAGCAGGCTACTTGTTGTACTCACGACGATTGCGAACCGATGTACGACACGATCCTCGTTGGAACGGACGGAAGTGCTTCGGCGAACCGTGCCGTCGTCCACGCGCTCGAGCAGGCCGAACGTTTCGGCGCGGTGCTTCACGCGGTGTTCGTCGTCGACACTGGTCGATACGACGAAACGGCGCTGAGCAGCGCCGAACTCGTGACGAACGACCTCGAAGACGCTGGACAACAACTCCTCGAAGACATCGTAACCCGCGCGGACGACCTCGACGTCGAACACGTGACACGATGCTGTCATGGAAACCCACACAGTGAACTAGTCAGCTACGCCGATTCGATCGACGCTGACCTGATAGTTCTCGGCTTTCAGGGACAATCACACCCGAAAACAGACATCATGGGAAGCGTATCGGACCGGGTGCTTCGGAACGCCGGACGGCCGGTTCTGGTCGTCTAACCGTTCAAGTCGACGCGAACGTGAGACTCCAGTCATTTTCATCGACCGCTTCGGCACCGATTTCGACTTCGGCACCGATTGCGACGTTGGCAGCACCACGAAGCAGACCCGTGAGTCGGACACCCTCATCGGACTCAGCGACGACGGCGGTGGACGGTGTTTCATCACTGAACTTCGGAATCGTGTTCGTCGTTTCGGTGAAAGAGACGATCGTCCCGTCCGACGGGAGCGACGTTTCGACCACGGTGGCTCCGTCGCATCCCGGAGGCGTTCGGCTCGTTATGAATCGACTCATCGTCCTCCCCTGGGCCGCCGGCGTGGGACACTTAGCCGGCGAGCGAGAGAGTCCCCTAACGAGGCGTCTTCGATTCGGTTAGTTCATGCAATACTGGTTCGTCGCTGTAACTCTACCACACCACCGCAACTCTCCACGAGCGCGAACTACGAGCGGTTCACTCATCGATTCTCATCGCTCGGGAACGAGCCACATGGACTATCAGCCTTTGGTACGAGTGTCGGATAATGCTGGACGGGAAAGTGGCTATCGTTACGGGTGGCTCGACAGGCATCGGCAGCGCGATCGCCGCAGAGTACGTCGAACAGGGTGCAGAAGTAGTCATCGCAAACCGCGACGAAGAGGACGGAGAAGCCACTGCCCAGACGATCGGCTGCGAGTACCGTCGTTGTGACGTTCGCGAGTTCGACTCGGTGAACGGCCTCGTTGATGGGGTCGCCAACGATTACGGAACACTCGACGTGATGGTCAACAACGCGGGCGTCGGAAGCGAAACGCGCCTCGGCGAGATGGATATGGACGAGTGGCGGAACGTTCTCGCGACGAACCTGGATGGCGTGATGTACGGGACGAAAGCCGCGCTTCCCCACCTGCTCGAATCCAAGGGATGCGTCATCAACATCGAATCCATCTACGGGTTACGGGGTGGGAAAGGTGCTGCAGCCTACTCCGCCTCGAAAGGTGGCGTCGTGAACTTCACCCAGCAGGTGGCCGTCGACTACGCCACCGAGGGCGTTCAGGTGAACGGTATCTGTCCGGGCTTCGTCCGCACGCCGATGACCGACGACCTTCTCGACCAGGATCGATTCTACGAGTTTATCAGGGCACGGACGCCGATGGATCGGCCGGGCGAACCTGAGGAAATAGCCCCACTTGCGGCGTTTCTGGCCTCCGACGGTGCCTCCTACATCACCGGAGCGAACATCCCAGTCGATGGTGGATGGACGGCGTTCTGAGCCGAACGTATATAGTACAGCCGTGAGTGTCGTCGGACAGGTGACCAATGACTCAGTCTGACACGAACGGCACGTTACTCGTCCCCATCGCGAACGTCGAGACGGCCGAACGCCTGCTGGACACCGCGACCGATATCGCAGCGGATCGGTCGTACGCGATATCCATCGTCCACGTCGTCGAGGTGCCGCCGTCGATTCCGCTGTCGGAGGGCGGCCGCCTCGTCGATGCCGATGACGAGGCGTTGCTCGACCGGGCCGAAGCGCTCGGAACGGCCGACGTCCCGATTGAAACCCGGACGCGGTTCGCCAGAGACATCGCGACCGGCATCGTTGGCGCGGTCGACGAAGGGAACGTCCAGTGCGTACTGATGGGGTGGCGTGGCCGTCCGCCGAGACGGGACATCGTCCTCGGAAGCTACATCGACACTGTGTTGCGAGACGCCTCCTGTGACGTGCTCGTAAAGCGTATCCGAACGCCCCAACCCGAGGTCGATTCGATACTGGTTCCCGTTGCCAGTGGATCTCACAGCGAGTTCGCAGCCGAGACCGCAGGATCCATTGCGCGTCGTCACGACGCGACTATCCAGCTGATACACGTTCTCTCCGAAGACGCGTCGACGAGCGACCGCGATGCGGGGGCAGACCTCCTACGCCGAGCTGTTTCCGCGCTCGGTAACGTGCGGTCGGTCGAGCAGGAACTCGTCGAGAGCGGCCACGTAGCGGGGACGCTGACCGACCGCTCCTCCGAAAACGACCTCACCGTCGTCGGCGCGACGGAACGGAACCTGCTGCGCCGAAAGCTCCTCGGAACCGTCTCGGACGCCGTTGGCCGAAACGCCGCAGGAACCGTCTTGATCGCTCGCCGACAACTCACAACGATGTCTCGGTTCCGAAGACTGCTGCGGTGACCAACCCACCGCCGAGTTCATAGATTCCAGTCCTGTGAGAATCGGAGTTCGATTTATATTCGCGCTGTGTGGAGATGACGCATGAATTTCCGAACGTCGCTGAAAAAACCACCCGACAGACAACTCATCGGTATCTCTCGAATCGACCTTCGGAGCGGCGAGTGACCACTGGCCATGGGGAGAAAACGTGTACGTCGAGATCACGAGAGAACGACGGAGTTGTCGGCTGCCCTTCCTGCTGTAACTCCATGCCGGTACCGCCAACAGCATGACTGACACGTACGCGTACGAGCGGGCAGACGAGTACAGACAGGCGACTGGCGTTCACGACTGGCATGCCCGCGAGCTTGAGTCGGTGTACGAAGAACTCGACACCGACGATGGCGGGCTTAGCAGGGAAGACGCCGCACGTCGCCTCGAAAACTACGGTGCGAACGAAATCGAGGCCGGGGGCGAGATCTCACCGCTTCAGATCCTCATCGAACAGTACGCGTCGGTCTTAATCTGGTTACTCATTCTCGCTGCTGTCGTGATGGCCGCGGTCGGCCACACCATCGACGCTGCGGTCATCGCCGGTATCGTCGTTTTCATTACGCTGTTCGGATTCGCCCAGGACTACCGAGCCGAACGGAGCAT
>LKMJ01001722.1_pt1 | contig 19602 bp, 19 predicted proteins | sample 643391 | NCBI WGS metagenome assembly LKMJ01 (sample SAMN04112250, study PRJNA286221) | soda lake metagenome | biome: soda lake; feature: Kulunda Steppe; material: water; isolation source: sample PL-Br10 brine of Picturesque Lake | place: Russia: Kulunda steppe | collected 2010-07 | reverse complement strand
GGCCCGGCTTTTCGATCTGCTGCCTCTGGTGCTCATTGGCTGGGTGGTGGATGTGATCAGTACTCGGGGGGCTGACGCCGAGCCGGGGCTTTTTTTGTGGTTCGGCCTGGCGGTGCTCGGTACCTTCCTGGCCCTGGCGGTTTTTCAAAGCATCAGCGATTACTGCCTGGATTCCATGGCCCAGATGGTCCGCCACGACCTGCGGCTGGCGGTCTACGACCGGATGCAGGGCCTGGATGCCGGTTTCTTTGAGCAACGGCAGACCGGTGACCTGCTGGCCGTGGCCTCCAATGACGTGGACAATCTGGAGCATTTTTTCTCCGATGTCACCACCAACGTGGTCCGCCTGGTGATCACCTTCGTCGGGGTCTACGGTTTCCTTCTCTGGCTGGAGTGGCGGCTGGCCCTGCTGCTGGCGGTCCCGCTGCCCTTTGCCATCCTGGCGGTGCGCTTTTTCGCCACCCGGGTCCAGCCCCAGTACCGCAAGGCCCGCCGGGCGGTGGGCGAGATCAACAGTATCCTGGAAAACAACATTCGCGGCATCGGGGTCATCCAGGCCTTCACCGCCGAGTCCGAGCAGTTGCGGCTGGTCTCCGGGCGTTCCAGCGCCTATGTCGATGCCGCCATCGCCGCCGCCCGGGAACGGGCCCGCTTCATTCCCCTGATCTACCTGGTGGCCGGGCTGGCCTTTGCCCTGCTGATCACCGGCGGGGCCTGGCTCACCGCCTCCGGGAACGGACCTACCATCGGCAGCTTCACCACCTTCGTGCTCTTTTCCGTCCGCTTGGTTTTTCCTCTTTTTATCTTCGGCATGCTGATTAACCAGATCCAGCGGGCCGAGGCATCGGCCCGGCGGATCTCCAGGCTGCTGGCCACCGAACCCCTGGTGCGGGATCATCCCGGAGCCCGGTCCCTGGAAGGTAGGCCGGAAAATATAGCCCTGCACCGGGTTGGTTTTGCCTATACCCCGGAACAGCCGGTGCTCCACGACATCAATTTTGAACTGGGCCGGGGTCGGGTGCTGGGGATCGTCGGCCCCACCGGAGCGGGCAAAAGCACTTTGGTGAAACTGCTGCTGCGCTATTATGACCCCACCACTGGGGAAATCCGGGTCAACGGCCAACCGCTGCCCGGCATCCTGCTGGAAAGCTATCGCCGCCACGTGGGGTATGTCTCCCAGGACGCCTTTCTGTTTTACGGCACGGTGGCGGAGAATATCCGGCTGGGTTCGCCGGAGGCCGACTTAAAGGCGGTGCGGGAAGCGGCCCGGATTGCCGGGGCGGCGGAATTTATCGAACGGTTGCCCGAGCTCTACGACACCATGATCGGTGAACGGGGCATGAAACTCTCCGGCGGCCAGCGCCAGCGTATTTCCCTGGCCCGGGCGGTGCTGCGCAATCCGGCCCTGATCGTTCTCGATGAGGCCACCTCGGCGGTTGATACCCGCACCGAAGAGCTGATCCAAAGCAACCTGCTGCGCTTCAAGGAAGGGCGGATGACGGTGGCCGTGGCCCACCGCCTGTCCACCATTCGTCATTGTGATGAGATCCTGGTCCTGATGGAAGGCGCCATCGCCGAACGGGGCACCCACCAGGACTTGCTGGCCAGAAACGGAGTATATGCCGGGCTCTGGCGGGTCCAGAGCGGAGAGCTGGGATAAAAAGCCCGGGGTTGCATCGCATTACGGCAGGCGCGGGATTTGCCTTTGCCATCGAGCCCCGGCGGTATTCAGGGCGCGGCTTCGCGCACGGCGGGGATCAGATGCTCGGCCATGACCTCGTGGATGCGGGCAAGGTACGCGCCGCGCGGACTCGGGGGGGGTAGGGTCGGAGGTTAGAGCAACCGTAAGGCGCCAGTGACGGCACGACATATAGCACCTGGCCGCCGAAACCCCAGCCGTAGTACACGCGCTCGCCGGTAAGCTCACCGACAAACCAGCCGTAACCATAGTAATCGTCGTGATATTGCGACTGACCACGGGGAGTCCAGCTCGTCTCGACCCAACCCTCCGGGAGGACCCGCCGGCCGTCCACGACACCATCGTTGCGGTAGAGTTCGCCGAGCCGGATCAGGGCGTGGGGTGAAAGGCGCATATTGTTGCCGCCGAAATGAATACCCTGGGGATCGGTCGGCCAGTCTGGGATACGAATGTTCAGGCCCGCCCGCCGAATTGTTCAGCGGCCTGCGCCACCGGGTGGCCCGGTTCCGCTGTGGCCAGTGCGGCTTGCGGCGACAGGATGAGGAGGGCCGCGATCAGGGCGATCATGATATCTCGTTGCAATCAAGCCCTCCTTTTATTCCTGTGTGTATTTTTTTTAGATCAGGCCGCGCTATCCTCCGCGGTTTCCTGCTCTGTGGCAGACATTGTCTTTCTTTGCCCAAAATCGCCCAAGGCTTCTTTCAGCGCCAGCAAGCTGTTGCGCTCGGACTGGATTTCGGCCCGGGTTCGCACCCCCAGTCGCCGGAAGAGCGGCACCGGTGGACACCAGCCCTGCAGGGCATGCATCAGCAGGAAACCGGTCACCACTCCAGAAAGAGCCAGGAAGCGCTTGTTCACCATGCCAAGGCCGATGCCGATCAGGGACAGGGAGGCGGCATTGGCTTCCAGGGTCCGTTCAATATCCCATTCACGCTTGAGGTCGTGCAGCCCCTGGTCGATCTCTTCGGGATGCTCGACATAATAGTGAATCCGTTTTTCGGTCTCCTCACGGATCCGGCGGTTTTTCCATGGGGCGGTATTAGCGGGAACACGTTCGGTTGTCCCGGGGAGACTATCCTTGATTCTCGGTATGATCGTCATGAGTGTACTCCTCTTGATGTTTACCTGAATCCGTGACGGTTTAGTGTACTGTGCCTCTGGAAGGAGATCTTGAGATGATGACTAACTGGTCATGAACTCGTAAAAATTGCAAAACGATCGGGCCGCAATTGGATGATTTTGCAAACCAGAACTACACCTCGGGTCAATTGGCGAACGTTCCCGATAATCTCGTCCTGTGGTGGCAGGATCCGGATCGATTCAGCCCGGGCACCGCAATGCCCGATCTCGAGGTGACCGAGGAGGAAGCGCGCGACATGGCCGCCTGCCTGTATACGTTAGGGTGACGGTTTCCGCGGGCCGAGCCGCTTCGGGAAGAGCGTCTATTTTGCCCCTGCCGTATAGAGTGTCAGAAACAGCCCAAGGACTACGCTGACTGCTCCGCCGATCATCATCCAGATCACTCGATCGGGTGGCGATCCGGTGAAAAATTCCTGCACCTGGGCGCCGAGGCCGTCCGCCTCCATGGCTCCGAAGATGAGTAATCCTACTCCCAATACAATTAATACAATTCCGGCCGCTTGTGTTGCCATCGTTTATCCTCCTTATGTGATCCTGAATTTCTCTATTCGTTGATTCAGCAACCACCATAAACCGCGGTTCGAAGGGTGATAAATAATCGCTTATTTCGAGAGTAAAGTTGCCACGACGAATGTGCCGTTTGGTGGTTCTTTGCGAGGCTATCGTAATTAAGGCTAGCATCAACCATATGGCAAGTCAACACTCAGCCCTCACGAAGGGATGGAAAACGGTTCAAAGTGACCGCCCAGTTTTAACTACCTGTTTTTGCGTTTCAGGATTTTCCGCTGGCTGAGCCGCTCCAGCCAGCGATCCACCCGGCCCCAGAACATTTCCGGCAGGCGCAGATACCAGGGGCGTTTCCGCCATTGTGAATAGTTCATTTCGTGGCTCTGGGCAAAGTCATGCTCGAACAGTTCGGTAACCTGGCTTGCCAGTTGGTGGTCGCGGACTTCCTGATTGGCCTCCAGGCTCCAGCGCAGATTCCAGCGATCGATATTGCTGGAGCCAATCGAGACCCAGTCGTCGCAGAGTTGGATCTTGGCGTGCAGAAAACGGGGCTGGTACTCAAAGATCCTGACCCCGTTGCGCAGCAGGGAGGCATAGAAACGCCGCCCGGCATGCCGGACGGCGGGATGGTCGGTGTGGGGCCCGGGCAACAGCAGGCGTACGTCGATTCCCCGCCGCGCTGCACGGCGCAAGCGGCGGCGGATTTTCCACGACGGAATAAAGTAGGCCGTGGCGATCCAAACCCGTTGTTCAGCCTGGCGTAGTTGTTTGAGCAGCGAGCGCTTGACCTCCATGCGAGTGGGCGCATTCAAGACCAGGCGGGCCAGTTGACCGTCACGTTCGGGCTGTCCGGACAACCGGGGAAAAACCGTTGTTTTTTTGGCCAGACGTCGCCAGGTACGGAGGAACAGGTCCTGCCAGTCCGCCACCACCGGACCCTGGATCCGCAGCATGACATCATGCCAGCCCATGGGCTGCATGGCGGTCTCGAATTCATCGGTGATTCCGGTGCCGCCGGTAAATGCCAGCCGGCCATCGGCGATCAGTAATTTGCGGTGATCGCGAAACAGGTTGCGGCGAAGGTTGCCATAATAATGGAGGGGGTTGTAGAAGTGCAGAAGGGCCCCCGCCGCCAGCAGTTGTTGGCGGTCCCGCGGCAGCAGTTTTTGCGCCCCGTAGTCATCCAGCAACAGGCAGACGTAAACCCCGCGCCGACTGGCATTACAAAGCGCGGCAATGAAACGCTCGGCTACCTTACCCGATTCGAACAGGTAGAACTCCAGCAGGACAAACCGCTGGGCGTGGTCGATGGCCGTCAGCATGGCCGGGAAAAAGTTCTCACCGTCAACCAGCAACTCAATCCGGTTGCCGGTACGCCATGGGTAGCGATAGCGTAGCTCGGATATACTCAAGTTATTCCTCGATTCTGCGCGAAGAAGCCGTTGGCCGATGGCCGGGGCGCACACGCACAGGCCCCCGAGACACCTCCGGCCAAGGCCAGGATTCTGTGCAATAGCGGCTACCGATCAGCGTGTCAACGCAAAGCAGAAACTCCAGGCCTTAGAAATGATGAGGGCGGTGGGGTTCATGCAGTGGTTTCCTTCTCCCGAACTAACTGTCGACCAGACTTGATCCGCAACTGCGCACGAGGTTATTCGTCGATGGCAAGATACTTTTTCAACCACGACACAATTTCTTCCGCTTCCGGCACTCGGCCAGTGCATTTCAAATCGCCACCAATCACCACGGCCGGCGTCGACACCTGACCGTACTCGTCAATATTTTCCATCCTGGCAATTTCTTCAATCTGCACCGCTATCCCGTGAGCCTTAGCCGCCCGCCGAACAGTATCCGCCACCTGAGCGCATTTTTTGCAACCCGGCCCCAGAATTTTTACTTCCACATCCATTTCCATATCTTTTTTCCTTCCCATATATTTTCACCAGATAGTCATCAGAAATACCTTGGCTTTTAAAATCGCTTCATAAAGCTCGTAGCTGGCGCAGCCCATGAGCGCGTATGCCAGGCTCGACTTACCGGAACCGTTCAGCCCCAATAAACCATGGAACTCACCGGGCTGTATCTGCAGGTTTACATTCCGGAGAATATCGCGCCCGTTTCTTCGCAGGCCAAGCCTCTTTACCTTCAACAAGTCGCTGCTCTCCATGTTTTTGACACGCTGACTGCCCGTTGCTGTTTTCAGGGTACCACCAGGCGGCTCCCCTTTGCCAGCCCCAAATTGACGCTCCCCGGAGGGGCCTTGCCCGTGCACTCATTCCGATAAAAAATGCCGCGGCGGGGATGAACTCGGCCAGGGTGCAGAGGGGATTTTTCAAGAAATGGGGCGGGGTCAGGGCCGCACGCGCACCGTGCCGGGTTCGCCCGGTGCGCCCTCGACGCTGATCTCCACGGACAGGAAGCGGCGGATGACATCCGCGTGAGTGAGCAGATGCGCGGTTACCCGGCTGGTGCGAAAGGCGCTGGGCCTGGCTGCTAACGCCAGAGGCAACAGCAGCTGGTCCGCCAGCCAGCGATCCACGGCCCCGTCGGTGGCAAGAAACGCCAGCAGTTCGTCGGCGGCTTCGTCGGCCACTCGCTCCGCGGGCTTGCCCCGGGCCCCCAGCCCGAAGAAACAGCCTTGTCCCTGCTCAAAGCGGGCCAACAGCACCAGCACCGTGCCCGGTGAATGGGCGGGCAGGGTCCGCAGGTCGATCTCCAGCGGGCAACCGAGCCCGGCCAGCCGCCGCAACGCCTGGCCGCGCTGACGCTCGGCGATGCTCTCCGGCAGGTTTGCCACAGCGGAGAGCCCGCGGACCTCCACCAGGGCACCGCGCCGGCAGAGATCCAGGGCGCCGATGCGCGCTCCACCGGGGATCTCCGCACTGATCTCACCGCCGCCTCGCGGGTAGAACCCGGCCAGGGTCAGGTGCAGATCGAACGGGACACCCATGCGCGCGAGCATTGCTCGCCATTGCCGGTCCAGGTAATGAAAGCACGGGCTCATGGGCACGTGCGTGCCGCCGGTCACCGTCACCGATGAGGCTCCGGGGGCGAGGGCCAGGGGCAGCAATACCGTCTGCAGCACCAGCGACGTGGCCCCCGCAGTGCCGATGTCGAAATGATACCGTCCGGGCCGCACGGGTTCGGGCACGAACTCGAGTTCACTGGAACCGATCCCTTCGCCCTCCACCCGGGCCCCGCTTACGCGCGCCGCCGCCTGCACGGCCATGCGGTGCTGGAAGGCCAGCCCCGGCCGCTTACGGCGGGCGCGGATGTGCGTGAGCCGTACCGCCCGCTCGGTAAGCAGGGAGAGCGTCAGCGAACTGCGCAACACCTGACCGCCGCCCTCGCCCATGGTGCCGTCGATGTGGAGAATCTGCGTCATGGTTGACCCGGTTTATCGTCAATGCCGGCCAATGACCGCGGCCGGCGATAAAGGCCGAGGCGCTCCGAGATGACCTCGAAGTCCGGCCCGTCCGCGACGACCTGGAAGAGCTGCACCATGAACTCAGCGCCGCCGCCCGCCAGCAACTTGGAAACCAGGCCGCCCGGGCCCTGGCCGACCTGGCGCAGTTGATCGAACGGTGGCCGGGGTGGGTAAGTTGAAGATTTCCCGGGCCCGTGGTTTGGGGTCGCGGTTGTCGGTGAGGCGGGTGATGACGCCGGTGGCCTGGCCGTTGACGAAGAGGACGTAGTCGGCCTTCACTAACGCTCGATCACCCCGCACGCGATCCGGGGGCCAGCCCCTCCGATGGGTTGCGTCTGGTGGTCGTCCGGGTTTTGGTGGATCACCAGCGCCGCACTGTCCTCGTCGAGGATTCGCGCCCCCACAGAACCGTCGAGGCTGGTCAGCGGTGTAAAGAGCTCATGGTTCACATCGCCGTTGGCATCGGCGTAGATATTGGGGAAGTCCCTTGGATCCGGCCCATTCGGGTTCATCAGTCCGTGTTTCTTGCCCTCCGGATTGATGTGCCCGCTGGCGGTAGCTGAACCCGCTGCTACGACACCCACTGCAGCCACTGCGATCAGAGTCTTTTTCATCATCGTTATGCCCCTCCTGGCGGTAAAAAAACTGGGCATCAGCGATAACCCCGTGCAATTTGGCCCTTAAAAAACGATACTTTATGTCGATAACGGCTGCCGAAACGCTTGCTTGAACTGATCGACCCGGACTCCCAGTCTTTGTCCTTGCGGTTATTAGTTATGCTCCATGTCTCGTTCCCAATCTTCGGCCCGGGATTTGATATAGGCAACAAGGTCTCGCATAAGATGGGAATCAACCTCGAGGGGCCGCCCCATATTACCGTACTCGAGCCAGTAATTTACTACTTCCTCCAGGGTGTCAAAGGTTTCGCCCCGGACGGTGAACTCAGTTTTGCCGGCAACCTCTTCCAGGCCCGCGCCGCCGGGGTGACATGAGTTACAGGCTATTACCCCGCCGGACAAGTGGGGATCTTTGAACAGGTCTCTGCCTCTTTCCATGGGATGATCCGCCCAAGCCAGAGAGAAACTCAGGACAATTATCACCAGCGCCGGGAACAAAAGTTTTGCGTTTTTCATTGATGTCACCTCTTTTTTGGGGGGTTGATTCAAGTAATCGCTTATTTTGTTGACCCAAACAGCGGCGGTCAGTGGGGGTAGCCATTATTAATGGCTGTGCCTGCGGATCGCCGGCAGAAAACGAATAAAAACTCTTCTATAGTCTCATGCCGGAGAATACCGAAAGTCAAGTTAAAATTGCCCCCACCGTTTCGCCAGACAAAATGGCTGGGGGAGATGGGGCTTTCGCCGTCGATTTCGCCGATATTGTGCAGGAACCTGTTCATCAGGCAGGGGCGGTGGGCGCTGGCGACGAGCCCAATATACCCCGGTGCGGACCAACATTGATACGGCCGATCAGGTTAGGACCGGTGGGCAGGTAAGCGGGCGATCCTGTGATCGCTTGCCAAGACCTGCATATGGCTATTACAATGACTTTTATGATTACTCGATTCTTGCCATGGAGATTTCTGGTCAAGTGGGCCGCCCGGCGCTACGGCTTCATCGACCCCTTGAATATCGTCGCCAGGGTGCGCAGTTTTGCCCAGCCCTCCGAGGTGCAGGAGCCCATCGAGCTGCTCCGGGCCGGCATTATCTTTCATGCCCGGGGGCTGATCAACGCCCGGGCGATCCAGTACAACCTGGACTGGGTATGGCCGTACTGGGCGGAAAGGCAGTTCAACCCCGATGATCTGTCCTTTATTCCCCGGGCGTTTTCCTTCTCCCACGTCAATTTAACCCATCGCAACTGGACCGCCGTGGGGCTGCCGGATGTTCCGGCCTATCCCATTGTCGATCCCCAGGGGATGTTTACCCCCCTCTACGACGGCTGGTCCATCGACTGCTGGATCATCGACGAGCACGGCAACGGCTTTTTCCCCTCCCGCCAGGCCGATGCCGAGCAGTTTCTGACCGGAGACCCGCGGCTCACCGTCCGGACCCGCCTTGCTGAAGGCGGCTTCCGGCTCGACTCGTCGGCGTCCATGCGGTGCGAGGATGGCAAATACTATGCCTGTCTGGAGGTCGAGGCGGAAGCGGCCACCAACGCCTGGCTGGTGGTGGCCGTGCGGCCGTATAATCCGGAAGGGGTGCAGTTCATTGAAAATATCAAGTTTGTGAAAAGCCTGGCGCCGGGCTGGCTGGTAAACCGGCGGACCCAGATCTATCTTGACCGGGAGCCGGAAAAAGTCCTCTTTTCAAAATACCATGAAGGCGACGTGATCGATAAATGGGACCAGCCGGAAGATGGCTTGCAAGTCCACTGCGGTGTCGGCCTGGCCACCTCCGCCGCGTTTTTCCCCATCTCCGGCCGCAGCGGCAAAGTACGTATTTTGACCGATCTGGCCCGGGGGATACCTGCCGGTTGTCCCGCCCCCCAATCGTCGGTGAATTCATGGGAGCATTACCTGCAAGGCGCCGCCCGGCTGCGGGGAGTGGACAGCCGCACCCGGAGGCTTTACGACACTGCCCTGCAGACCCTTTTACTGCTGTCGGCCGGGGAAGTGGTGCCCGGACCCTATACCTATTTCCGTTTCTGGTTCCGGGATGCCTGCCTGATGATCAACGGTCTGCTGGCGGTCAACCTGGTAGACCGGGCCCACCAGCGCCTGGATGCCTTTCCCGGACGCCAGAAATTCAGCGGCTATTTCCAGAGCCAGCAGGGGGAATGGGACTCCAACGGCCAGGTGCTCTGGATCATGGAGCGCTATCTCGACCTCAGCGGCCGCAGCCCTTCACCCGAGTGGCTGAAGGCCATTGACAAAGGGGCCAGGTGGATCGAGAACAAACGGGTGCGCCGGAAGAAAGGACTGCCCCACGAAGGGCTGCTGCCGGCGGGGTTTTCCGCCGAGCATCTGGGGCCCAACGACTATTATTACTGGGATGATTTCTGGGGCCTGGCCGGCCTGCAGACCGCGGCCAGGATCATGGGCCGTTACGGCTCGGCGGACCAGGCCGATCGGTTCAGCCGGCACGCCAGGGACTTCGAGCAGGTGATTTTCGCCACCATCGACAACATCCCGGCCGCCCGGAGCCAGGGCTGTATCCCCGCGTCCCCTTATCGCCGGATGGATGCCGGCGCGGTGGGCTCACTGGTGGCGGACTACCCGCTGCAGCTGCTGCCGCCCGACGATGAGCGGATCACCAGCACCGTCGAGTACCTGATGAACCATTGCTTCCACCGGGGGGCGTTTTTCCAGGATATGATCCATTCCGGCATCAACGCCTATCTCACCCTGGATATCGCCCAGAGCCTGTTGCGCCGCGGCGACCCGCGCTACCGCCGGCTGCTGGAAACGGTCATGGAGCTGGCCTCGCCCACGGGCCAGTGGCCCGAGGCCATCCATCCCTTCACCGGCGGCGGCTGCATGGGCGACGGCCAGCACGGCTGGGCCGCCTCGGAGTTTCTGATGATAATCCGCAACCTCTTCGTCCGGGAGGAACCGGGGAAACTGATCATCGGCTCCGGGATCTTTCCCGAGTGGCTGGAAAACCCCGAAGGGGTCTTCTTCGGGCCCACGCCCACGGTGTTCGGCCCGGTATCGGTGACCATCAACAAAACCGCCGCCGGGATTGCCGTCATTATTGACAATACCTGGAGGGCCGCTCCCCCCCGGATAGAGGTCAGGATTCCCGGCCGCGAACCCGGTGTTTTTGCCGATACTTCCCCGGCCCGGCTGGAACTGGAGATTTGAGCGCCATGAACATCTGCATGTTTACCAATACCTACGTACCCCATGTGGGCGGGGTGGCCAGGTCGGTCTCCTGCTTTGAACAGGATCTGCGCCGGCTGGGCCACCGGGTGCTGGTCATCGCCCCGACTTTTCACGGGGAACCCGAGGATGAAGATCCGGCTCTGGTTCTCCGGGTGCCGGCTATCCGGAATTTCAACGGCAGCGATTTTTCCGCCTCGATTCCGGCCCCTTTGCAGATCCATAAAAGGGTCGATGAGTTCGCCCCCGATGTCATTCACAGCCATCACCCCTATCTGCTGGGTGATGCCGCCATGCGGGCGGGCCGGCGCCGCAATCTGCCCGTCATTTTCACCCATCATACGCGTTATGAGGAATACACCCATTATGTGCTGTCGTCTAAAACCATGCAAAAATTCGTCATCAACCTGGCCACGGCCTATGCCAATGGCTGTGCCCGGGTCATCGCCCCCAGCGGCAGTATTGCCGAACTGATCAAGGAACGGGGAGTGAGGGTGCCGGTGGAGGTAATACCCACCGGCGTGGACTGTCAGCGGTTTCAACAGGGTGATGGCGGGTGTTTCCGGCAAAAAGCGGGGATTGCCGGCCACGTTGAGCTCATCGGCCACGTGGGGCGGCTGGCCCCGGAAAAGAACCTGGATTTTCTGGCTACGGCGGTCAAGATTCATCTTCGGCAAAACCCCCGGGCAAAATTCCTGGTGGTGGGCGACGGCCCCAGCGCGCCGGAGCTTAAGGCGTCGTTTGCCCGGGATGGCCTGGCCGACCGGCTGATCATGACCGGCAAAAAAACCGGCGACGACCTGGTCGACGCCTACTGCGCCATGGATGTCTTTGTCTTTTCGTCGTATTCGGAAACCCAGGGGCTGGTGGTGGCCGAGGCCATGGCCGCTGGCTGCCCGGTGATCGCTCTTGATGCCTCCGGCGTTAGAGAAGTAGTGGAAGACCACCGCAACGGCCGGCTGCTGCCGGCTGCCGCCGCCGCCGAGGAGTTTGCAAAAGCCCTGTCGGGCTATTTCGCCGCCGGTGAACTCGCTACGCGGTGGCGTCAGAACGCCCAGGCCACGGCCCGGGAGTTTGATCGGCTGAAAACTGCCCAAAAATTGTTGGATCTTTATCAGCGCGCCCGGCAACAACAGCTTAAGACCGCCCAGGAATATCACCGCTTCTTCGAGCGCTGGGAATATCTCCTGGCCGGGATCAAGACCGAATGGGACATGCTTTCCAGCAAGGTCGGCGCCATCGCGGATACTTTCGGCGCCGATGACAACGGCCACCGGCAATAATGTCCGCCTTGCGCCGGCCCGATAGCCGCAGGATTTCGTCCCCCGTGGGCGCTTACGCTCTTAACACGGGGGACGGGTGACGAGGAGTAAGGCATGACTGAGGGATTCCGCTGGCGCCTGTTGCCAGGCTTTGCCGCAGGCGCTGTGCTGTTGCTGATTGTGCTTCTGGTGCATTTTGGTGAGCCGGCGGAATGGGTGGAGTTTTTCGTGGACCGGCAGGTCCGGCCGTGGCTGTTTATCGTTTTGATGCTGTTGCTGCCGCTGGCCGGTTTTCCCCTAACGGTATTTTTGCTGGCGGCGGGCATCAAATTTGGAGTTCTGGAAGGGTTTGCCATAACCGCCGGAATCATCGGGGTGCATCTGGTCATTACTTACCTGCTGGCCCATTCGCTGCTGCGCCCTTATATCTGGAAACTGCTGGCCCGGACCCGTTACGATTTGCCGGAGATCAGCGCCCGGCACCGGCTGGTTTTTTCCCTGGTCTTCATGGCGGTGCCGGTGTTGCCTTACGCGGTGAAGAACATTTCCCTGGCCCTGCTCAATGTCCCGTTTCACATTTATCTGCCCGTGGCCTGGGGGGTCAACCTGCTTCTTGCCATCCCGTTTATCGGCATCGGCTATTCAGTTATCGCCAATCCCGCTCTGGTGTGGGTATTCATTGTCCTGCTGGGCGGCGGCTACTTTCTCGTCGCCAAACTGTGGCAAAAATACGGGGGGAAAAAGGACTCTCCGGCATTGAGGCGGGATGATGAGCAAGGGCCTTGTTGATGTCCCTCCAGGTGGACAAGCCGGAGTGGATAAGGCCGGTGGAATTTGTTTTGACACTCCGGTCGGCGGTCATTATTGTCTGCTGTCGCAGAAAGCGACAATGCCGGTGGATAATGGCGGGCAATCCATGCGCTTACCCCGATCGTTCCGGCGACATTGCCGATCATGATAACCATGCCGGGACGGTAAAGACAAGGTGTTTTACGGGCTGCAATTAATTCCCGCACCTGCCGGTAAACAACCGTGGCAAGAGAAAAAATGAGGGGAACTGTCAAGTGCTGACCATTGAAGGCCTTCGGGTACAGAATGTCACCCTGGATCTGGAGATCAGGCCCGGTGAAACCGTCTGTCTTGCCGGGCCGTCGGGAAGCGGCAAGTCTCTGTTGCTGCGGGCGGTGGCCGACCTGATCCCGCATCAGGGGCGGGTTTTGCTCAACGGCGAGGATTGCGCCGGGATGCCGGCCCACATCTGGCGCGGCCGGGTAAGCTTGCTGCCGGCGGAATCCTGGTGGTGGGCCGACCTGGTGGGGGAGCATTTCCCGCAGCCGGTGCCGGAAGAAATGGCCGCCCTGGGGTTCGGCCCGGAGGTGATGCAGTGGCAGGTTTCCCGCTGTTCCACCGGGGAGCGTCAGCGGCTGGCGATTCTGCGCCTGCTGGCCCAGGCCCCCCGGGCCCTGCTGCTGGATGAGCCCACCGCCAGCCTGGACCATGAAAGTATCGGCCGGGTGGAGGAGATGATCGACCGTTATCGCCGGCGGCACCGGGCCCCGGTGTTATGGATCAGCCATGACCCCGATCAGATGCGACGGGTCGCCGATCGCCGGCTGGAGATCAACGACGGGCGGGTGGAGGAGGTGCGCCGATGAATCTCATTGTGCTTAGCTACACCGATCTGCTCATCGCCGCCGGCCTGATCGTGGCCCTGGCGTTGTTGTCGCTGCTGATGAGGCTGCGGGTGGAGCGCCAATTGTTGATCGCCGCGGGGCGCACCACCGTGCAGTTGCTGCTGGTGGGGCTGGTCCTGCGGGCCCTGTTCGCCCATGTCACCCTGGCATGGGTAAGCCTGATGGCCCTGGTGATGCTGCTGGTCGCCGGCTACGAGGTGATGGCCCGGCAGAAAAGGCCCTTTAAAGGGGCTTGGGGGTATGCCCTGGGCACCGGGGCCATGTTTGTCTCATCTTTTGCCACCACGGTCTTCGCCCTGCTGGTGATCATCGGTAACGATCCCTGGTATTACCCCCAGTATGCCATTCCCCTGCTGGGGATGATGCTGGGCAACACCATGACCGGGGTAGCCCTGTCCCTGGACCGCCTGACCGATTTTGCCTGGCAGCAGCAGGCGGTGATCGAGACCCGCCTGGCCCTGGGCCAGGAATGGCGGGTGGCCATGCGGGACAGTATCCGGGAGAGTGTGCGTATCGGTCTGATTCCCATCATCAACGCCATGGCCGCCGCCGGGGTGGTCAGCCTGCCGGGGATGATGACCGGCCAGATTCTCTCCGGCACCCCGCCCATGGAGGCGGTGAAATATCAGATCCTGATCATGTTCATGATCACCGCCGGCACCGGGTTTGCCATTTTGCTCGCCACCTGGCTGGGCGGCCGGCGGCTGTTCGATGACCGCCAGCGGCTGCGCCTGGACCGCCTTAAATGAGTTAAGGCCGGGGCGGGAGGCCGCCGCCTCCGGCTTAAAGGCGCAGCTGCCTGATCCGGCGCTGCAACTCGCGCAGGGTTTCGGCATCGGGAGCGGGTTCATAACGATACTGCTGGTAAAGTCGGGCGATCCGGGTGATCTCGTCCGCCAGTTCCGGGCGGGCATGGGCTGTTCGGCGGGCGTAGGCGCTGGGAGTTTCGCCGGTCATGGGCGGCAAACCATGGCCGGCCAGTTTTCCGGCCAGTCGTTGCCAGGCCCGGGCGGCCGGATCGGCGGAACGCGGAGCACCGCTGCTGATGGTGATCCACGCCAGCAGGACGGAGACCAGCACCATGGCGACGCCCAGGGCGAAGACGGCATGTTGCCAGCTGATCAGGCCCAGCCGCTTCAGCCACTGCTTTTGGGTATCCGGGTTGTAACCGAGCATCCACCGATGCCAGGTCATGTTCACGGCGTCCCAGCGCATCTGCAGAGCCCGGAGCCAGGAAGACTCCGCTTGTCTCCGGCGGGTCATGGTTTCGGGGTCCGACACCGAGCCGTCCAGGCCCGAATCCAGCCGGTCGGGGGCGGCCAGCGCCGTGGGGTCGACCCGGACCCAGCCCTGATCCTCCAGCCAGACTTCGTTCCAGGCGTGGGCATCGGACTGACGGACGATCAGGTAATCGCCGACCCGGTTCATCTCTCCCCCCAGGTAGCCGGTAACCACGCGAGCGGGCACTCCCGCCGCCCGCATCATCACGGCAAACGCCCCGGCGTAGTGCTCGCAGAAGCCCTGGCGGTGTTCAAAAAGAAACTCATCCACCATGTCGGTATGCATGATCGGCGGGCTTAAGGTGTAACCGAAGTCCTGCCCGCGGAAATGGTCGATGGCCTGATCCAGCAGGTCCCCGGGTTCTTCGCTCAGTTCCCGCCACTGCTCAACCATGGCCCGGGCACGCGGGTGAACGCCTTCGGGGAGGTGGAGGTTGGCGGACCTCTGGGCTCGGGTCAGGCGGTCGCCCAGGCGGTAATCCAGGGTGCTTTCCACCTGGTAGCGCAGCCGGCTGCGGACGCGACGATCCAGTTCCCATTGCCGGGCGCCGAGTAGCCGGGCGTTGTCCATCCCCATGTCCATGGGGACATCCAGGCCCAGCAGCCATTTCCGGTCATGGGCCTCAAGGGTGATGGTCTGCCGGCGGGATTCGGCGCCCGGGGCCGGGGACACGGGTTCGGGTGCCGGGTGCAGATCCCGGTCGCCGCGCCAGCGACGGCCGTCATAGGCCTCGAAGACTGGCCCCCGCCAGTAACGCTGCTCCCCGGGGGGCGGGGTCCCGGCCATCTCGACGCGCATGGCCACGGCGTCGGAGCGGGCCAGATTGCCGATACTGCCGGGTTCCATGTGATCGCTGAGGCCGGTGATGGCCGCCGGGCCATCATCGGGCATCGACCACAGGGGAGAATCCAGCCGGGGAAAGAGAAAAAACAGCAGGGCCATGACGGGCAGGGCCTGCAGCATGATGACCCCGGCCTGGCGCAGGTGGGTCAGGGGCCGGGGAGGCGGACTTTCCCGGGTGACCCCCATCAGGCAAACGATCAGGCCCAGGGTACACAAACCCAGATAGAAGAGCATGAGCAGTTCCTGGGAGCGCAGAAACTGCGTGGCGACCAGGAAAAATCCCAGCCCCACCAGCAGCACCGCATCCCGCCGGTGGCGCAGTTCCAGCAGCTTGAGGACCGTCATGGCGATCAGCATGGCGGTGCCGGCCTCCTGGCCCAGCAGCTCGCCGTAGCTCAGGTAAACGCCGCCGACGGCGGTCAGGGTCAGGGCAAAGCTCAGGCTGCGCGGTGGCAACCGGAGCCAGCGCCGGTTGGCAAACCAGCACCAGGCACCGCCGGCCAGCCCACCCAGGGTGATCCACCAGGGCAGATGGGGGGCATGGGCGGCCAGAACCAGGGCCAGGGTGCCCAGTAGCCAGGCCTGGACCTGGCGGGGCAGGGGCGTGGCAGGAGGGGGCCGGACGGTCATGATCCCTCCCCGGTTCGCCCATACAGGGCCAGGGCCCGCAGGCAGGCGTGGCGGTGGGCCGGGCCGCGGCCCGGGGGGATGCGGACCCGGCCCAGGCGTAAACCGTAGGCTGCTCCGGCCTGGTCCAGATCCAATATCCACCGGCACAGCCGGGACAGGCGTGATTCCAGGTCCAGCCGGCCGGCCAGCCGGTCGCCGTCCAGCCAGCGCGGTGAACCGGCGGCCCCGGTGAACTGCTTGGTGTGCAGGTTGATCTCGCCCCGGGCCAGGCGTTTCCAGGCGATGTGTCCCTTGGGGTCCCCGGGCTGATAGCGGCGTAAGCCGCGAAAATCGTCGTCGCCATCGCCGTGGTGTTGATTGCCCGTCCGGCCATGATCGCCCGGGGGCGGGGGAGGGACCGGGCCCGGCTCCGGGGCCGGGTAAACCAGGGCCCGCTGGCGCGGCTCCGGCAGCGCCCAGGCCACGAAGAGGCCGGTGGGGAAACGGGTCTGCAGGCGGAAACCGGGCATGGCCTGCCAGCCTCGGCGCCGGGACGGTACGCTGAGCTGCCAGCGGCTCCCTTCCCCTGCCGGCAGGTCCACGGTCTGTCGGCCCTCGCCGCCGTCCAGGGTGATGGCCGGTTTCTCCCGCCGGGTCGGGTTGTGGACCACGATGGGAAAATGCAGGGTTTGCCCGGCGAATACCGGTTCCGCCGGGCCCGCTTGCAGTTCCAGTCGGTGGAGGTTGTGAAAGGTATGGTGGATGCTGACGATGATCAGGCCGACCAGCAAAAAGGCCAGCATCAGGGACATGTTGTTGGTGTAATTGACCCCGCCCAGCCAGATCAGGGCGGCTACCAGGGTGAAAAACAGCCCGTAGCGGCTGGGCAGGATGAAGATGCGCCGGTAACCCAGGGTGAGCTGGTCGGTGTCGCTTCGACCCCGGCGCCGGGGCAGGCGCTGCAGGTGTTGCCGTAATCGCCCCAACGGCTTCATCAGGGGATGCTCACCTGCCCCAGGATTTCCCGAACCAGCTCATCCCTGGCCTCGAAAGCCGTGTCGTCTTTGGGCTCCAGGCGGTGGGTGGCCACGGGCAGGAATACGGCCTGGACATCCTCGGGCAACACCGCCGCCCGGCCATGGGAAAGGGCCCAGGCCTGGGCCGTGCGCAACAGGGCAAGGCCGGCCCGGGGAGACAGGCCGTGGCGGAAGCGGCCGCATTCCCGGGTATGGCGAATCAAAGCCTGGAGGTAGTCGAGCAGGGCCTCGGAAACGTGTACCTTGGGCACCTGGTCCTGCAACTTACGCAGCTGATCGGGGCTCAGGGCCGGTTGCCCGAGGCGCCGCAGCAGCGTGCTGCGGTCTTCCCCGCGCAGCAGCTCCCGTTCGGCGCCGCTGTCCGGGTAACCCATGCTCAGGCGCATCAGAAAACGATCCAGCTGTGATTCGGGCAGGGGGAAGGTGCCCAACTGGGAGTCCGGGTTCTGGGTGGCGATCACGAAGAAGGGGTCGGGCAGGGGCCGGGTCTCACCCTCGATGCTGACCTGGCGCTCGCCCATGGCTTCCAGCAGGGCGCTCTGGCACTTGGGGGTGGCCCGGTTGACTTCGTCGGCCAGAACCAGCGATGAGAAGATGGGGCCGGGGTGCAGGCGGAAGCGTCCGCTCTCCCGGTCATATACCGTGGCCCCCACGATATCCGCGGGCAGCAGGTCGCTGGTGAATTGAATGCGTTGAAAATCCAGGCCAAGCAATTGCGCCAGGGTGTGGGCCAGGGTGGTCTTGCCCACCCCGGGCCGGTCTTCGATCAGAAGATGACCCCGGGCCATGAGGCAGACCAGTGCCAGCCGGGTCTGCTTTGACTTGCCCAGGATGATGGTGTCGGTCTGGGCAAGGAATGTGCTTATGTTCTGCTGCAAGTGGGTATCCCCTGGCCGTGATCGCTTACCGGACAAACCCTGTGAACGGGCCGGATTAATGCCCATTGGGGGCCGGTGCCTTTGCTGACGACGAATTTCACTCTGTAGCGACTGCCGGTGGGGTTGTCAATCCAATTTCGTAAACGATCACGGGGCACCGCCGAAAAAAGTAATGATCCAATAATCCATCATTAAATATAGGGTTGCCCGGGTGGCGGCTTGTAATTGTAAATGATTGTGTGGTGTTGCCGTTACAGGTTATGCTGTTAACAGCTCTCTTGGGTTCTTTACGATAGGTAAAACCGGATTATTTCCGTGGTCCACGCCTGATAAAGGTTTAAAGGAAGGCTGTTTGCCGATGGGAGGTGGTACAGATAATGCGCCTTATCGAACGGTATTTTTCCGACCATGAAGACTGCCCCAGCGTACTGCTGGCCAACCTGCACGTTACCTCCGATGTGGACGTCAACCTGGCCCGGATGGAAGAGGTGGTCCAGATCGCCCACCAGCAGGGGGCCAATATTCTTATTTTCCCCGAACTTTGCGTTACCGGGTATGTGTGGGAGGACAATGCCGGCGGGGAGGTGGAAGATCTGCTGGCCAGTGGTGAAAACAGCCGGATCGCCGCCACCATCGACCGCATTCGTGACGGCCTGCGCACCGACGGCAAGGGCCTGGAGTACGTTTTTTACAGCAATGTCCGGCGCGGGGAAGACGGGCTTTACAACTCCACCTTCATTTTGCATCACAGCCTGGACTACAACCAGGAAGAGTTCATCTACGACAAGATCTTTCTGCCGCCGGTGGAGCAGTTATACTTTCAGAAAGGGACCGACCGGCGGCTGACCATCGAAACCAAGTGGGGGACTTTGGGTTTTCTTACCTGCTATGATCTGTGCTTCGTGGAGATGGCCCGCAAATACGCCTTCACTGACCATGTGGATGCCATAGTCACCCTGGCCCACTGGCGCTCGGAGGCGGTGCGCGAATACCCTTGGATGAACATCAAAACGGATCATTATTATGGTTATCTCTGGGATCTGATGAACTCCTCCAAGGCCGCTTACAATCAGATCTGGAGCCTGGCCGCCAATGCCGTGGGACCCCATGATATCACCGGCGATTATTTCTGGGGTGGCAGCGGCATCTGGGCCCCATCCGGGCTGAAGCTGATCCAGGCCTCCAATATCAACACCGAACTGATCCTGGTGCGCAACCTGGCTCTTCGCGGCCAGCGCAGCAAAGAGCAGGACGATTTCAATTATCACATTGACTTTGCCCGCTTCTACAAGAGCATCCAGGAAGAGGGATCCTGCCCGCGGCACTTGCCCCTTGCATAGCTTGGACAGTAGATATGGATACGAATCAGGGCCAGGAGAAAATCAGGATCGACAAGTGGCTG
>LKMJ01001721.1_pt1 | contig 19608 bp, 19 predicted proteins | sample 643391 | NCBI WGS metagenome assembly LKMJ01 (sample SAMN04112250, study PRJNA286221) | soda lake metagenome | biome: soda lake; feature: Kulunda Steppe; material: water; isolation source: sample PL-Br10 brine of Picturesque Lake | place: Russia: Kulunda steppe | collected 2010-07 | reverse complement strand
TGCTGCGCGCAGCAGATAAGATGCACAACTACCATCATCAGCAACACCACTACCGCCAGCAGCAGCAGCAGCAGCAGCGGCAGCAACATTACCGACCGCCTAAGCAGGATGTATGCCGAATCCTTGAGCTATACTGATGTTGGAGTTTATTAAGTCATAATTATTTATAATTTTGCAGACTGAGATGCACCCTGGCTTACTGTAACAGAAAAGCGATGGCCAATCCTAAGACTTCAGGGCCGAGCAGGCAGCATTCATGCAAATTGGTTCCACCTAAATCTGTCTTGTCACTGCTTGGATTGTACCGGGCCTTTTCACACCACACCACACTAAGACCGCCTGTGTGTGCACAGTACCCCTTCTGGGTGCTGCTGCTCAAAAGAATAAGGTACGGGCTGCACAGGAGAAGCACGATCAAAATGCCAGCACAGGGCAGCCTGGCCCAAGTTTCAGGGCTTCGAACGGCAGGCACTTGAGGGCTTCAAGCTGCAGGCACTCGAGACATTCAAGCTGCAGGTACTCAAGACCTTCAAGCTGCAGCCCCGCAGCATGGCCCCCCCCTGTGTCCCGCACCTGGAAGGCCTTGACATCCTCGCTGGACAGCACATCGGGCGGCGCGCCCGAGTACAGCACGACCCGCACGCCCCAGGTCTTGCCGTCTGCTACATCTGCATCGCTCAGGCCCTGAGCTGAGGGGTGCGTGGATGGTGGCGGCGCCGTGGCCTCCCCGCCCTCCTTGTCTTTTGCAACCCCATCCTTATCGCCCTCCTTGTCATCATCCTTGCTGTGCTTGTCGTCAGATGGGAAGTTGAAGGCAATGGGGTGTGTGATCTGTGGGAGTAGCGAGGGAGTGAGGGGGGAGAGCAGGGATGAGAAGACTTGGGGGGAGAGGGATGCGTGAATGTGAAAGCAACGAGCCAAGCGTTTCAGGATGACTGGGGCAATTGGAGGTCTGTGTCTGCGCGGAGGGGCTGGCAGCAGCACAGCAGCGCGCAGCATGCCTGGATCCTCGCGTAGTGGCCGTGTGAAGTTGACTCACCAAAGCAAGCATACACATCAACCACTGCATACGTCGCGTGACATGCCCCACCAGCCTCAAGCGAAGGGCGCATGGGCATACGTGGAGCAGTGTGCATGTGCACCGGTGCAGCTGGAAATACATGCTGGACAGACACAAGCACGTGTTTTTGGCAAGGCAGGGCACCCCTGCTGATCTCAACATGGTGTCCACGCATGCTTAGATTTTTACATGCTTAAATTTTTACATGCTTAAATGTTCACATGCTTAGATGTTTACATGCCTGGAGATGCGCGAGGCATCTCAGCCTGCCTCGATCCCATCACACGCACGACCCTTTTTGCTTTGCTGTGCTGTGCTGTGCCTCGCCTAGCCCACAGCAGGTAGTGCACAAAATTGGGTGGCGCACAGAGGCAACATCTCAGACCCATACTAGGGACCCTGGACCTCTTTTAGGAGAGCGCGCGCGCGCTCGCACAGTCTAGCATGTACCATGTGTGCCGTTCCATCTGTGGCAGGCAGCCCTCTGCGCACCTCAAGGGGTGCCGACCCAGGCTGACAGCTGGCCCAGCTGCAGGCCAGGTTGCAGAAGTCCGAGGGGATGTACAGATGCTTGTACCTGCAAGCATTCCATGGGGTGACACTGGGCTCCGCATTTTTGAACGAGTGCCGACCCACGCTCCTTAAGTAGCAAACCAGCGGCGTAGCTGTTTCTTACACACCCCTGTCAGCGCGACCTGACATGACTGCTGAAATCACAGCTCTAGCACTCAACAATGCCTGCACAAGCACTGAGACTGGGTGCCGCGGCGCACACCCGATCACAGCATATTTGCGCTTCTCCTGTAGTGTGCTCGGGGGCTAGTCTAGTCTGCCAGAGATACCGTACTGCACCTGCAGATGCCGACCCAAGAATGGGTCAGGCGCGCATTTGAAATGCGGCATTTCAAATGATTTGGCGTTCGCATCTCACCAAATCATTTGCGCACTGCAGTTCTGAAAAAGGCGAATGACCCATTCCTGCAATCATCCCACTCACAGCACCTGCATCTGAAACCTGGAGACAGCCTCGCCAGCAACGAGCGCAAGAAATCGTATGTACATCTATTTGTGTATGTAAATATATTTTTGATACATCATGCATGTGCACAGTGGACAAGCTAAGTGCTACTTCCAACCACCTCCCCAAAGCACGTGCACGCGCTTGTGCAGCGATGCCCGCCAAGGGCCCAGAGTGCCTAGTGCATGCACAGCGGTGCTCGCCAAGGTCGCGGCCCAGATACCGGCAAGACGGCTGGCACGCTCCCGAGCGCACCGCACCTTTTGCTAATGCTGGCCAAGCCGCGCACGGGCTCGCAACCTGCAGGGAACTTGGGTACCGCGCAGCGGTAGCGCCGCTTCGCTGGGGAGGGGGACCTGCACAAGCACGTACACATGGATGGTGGACACAGCATAGCATGCTTGAGTGCAAGCGTGCATGAACAAGCACTTTTACAAGTGTACACATTCAAAGCAAGAGCGCACATACAGACGTGAAGAGAAGGAAAGAAGCCTGCTCACACATGCACAAGGAGTGAAAAATACATTGCAGCGTTGGGCTAGCAGGTAGGCGGCGGAGCGCAAGATGCCGTGGTCCATGCTTAGGCCACAAATACAGCACACAAGCCAAACAACAACTCAACAAGGACGGAGGTCAGTTGAGCGGGATGCATTCCATCCAACGCATGGGGGCGAACATGGTGCTCAGCAGGATCAAGCTGGCAGCAGGGCAGGGCAAAAGGGGCAGGGCAGGCATGAAGAGCGAGCGCTAAAGCAGGCAGTGCAGCCCAGGCGGGCAGTCGATCAATCCTTGCGGCCTTGCAGAGGCTGGTGGCACAGAGGATGGGGATAAGCAGGAAGACAACATCATTGAGGCAAGGTCTGGAAGGTGAAAAAGGGGGTGGAAATGAAGCCAAGTGGGGACCTGATGGATGGCAAAGGAGGGCACAGGGCAAGCAGCCCTGACCCTGTTCCCACCTGGACCTGGAGCTCGAGGCAGAGCTGGACCTGCTCGTGCTCGAGCGCGAGCGCGAGGTGCTTGAGGAGGGTGAGCGCGAGGGCGAGCGCCGCGAGGCGCCCCTGCCCCTATCCCTGCCCCTGTCATAGCTCCTGCGACCGCACACAGCCAGCAACAGCCGAGAGCAGAGCCTGTGACCACACAGCCGGTGGCAGGCAGCCAAGGGCAGAGCACGGGACAGCCTATAGGAATGGGTTGATATGGGTTATGCACCGCCACTGCTGCGGTGATGAGCCCGTGAGATGGCCTACAGGTTATGCACCGCCACTGCTGCGGTGACAAGCCGCCACTCAAGTGATGGGAAGGCAGCATGACAAGTTGCTGCTCCTTACCCCCAATATCGGAGCTCCTTAGCGTGCACCACGTGTGTGCGTGAAGTGTGTACGTGTGTATGTGTGTACATGCGCGTACGTGCATGCTCATGCGCATGCTCATGCGCGTGTGCTGCAAGCAGCATGGCAAGAATGCTCATGCGCATGCTCATGCGCGTGTGCTGCAAGCAGCATAGCAAGAATGCTCATGCGCATGCTCATGCGCGTGTGCTGCAAGCAGCATAGCAAGAACACGACGCAGCACTGAAGGGCCTCCCAGCACAGGCCAACACACCCAACACCCGATACAGCCTCTGCGCCCCAGCTTCCCTCTGCGCCGCAGTCTCCCAGCACACCCAGCATTCTCGACATACCCTCTGCGCCGCAGCTCCCTCTCAGCGTAAGAGGCGCCGCGGGACCGAGGAGGGGGGGCTGTGAAGCCCAGCCCCATCTGGCCCTTGGTGGACATGGGATCCACGGGCGCAGCGATGCCCTGCAAACCCAACAGAGCACCACCCCGCACACAGCGAACATTTGGATGGACCATGGGATCCACGGGCGCAGCGATGCCCTGCAAACCCAACAGAGCACCACCCCGCACACAGCGAACATTTGGATGGACCATGGGATCCATGGGCTCAGCGATGTACTGCTCACACCAACACCAAAGCGCATATGGCGCGCATGCTGACGCCTGTCCTGTTGGATATGGAACCCAAAGGGGATGCCCTTGACTGAAAACGGCGCTGAAGCATGTGTGGCACGCACAGAAGGCAGGGGTCTGTGAAGGCACAAAGCAAAAAGGCTAGACTGCAGCCAGGCGATGCGGCGATTAGGCAGCCCTTTCATGGGGACAGGGCATCCAAAGCAGCAGCCAAGGAAGAATCGGAAGAGACTTCCGAGCCTTGACAAAGGAAAAAGTAACCAAACACTGGCAAGGCACAGGGCCCGCGCAAATGGCAGTGGGCACACGCTTACTTGCGGAGATGTTTGAGTATATGCGCGCGCACAGACACACGCATGCACACCTGCTCCTTGGCGCCCAGGCCTCCTTTGGAGCCCTGCATGGCTCCAAACCCCATTTTGCTTAGCAGCGTCGCACCGATGCCAAACTGCTGCGAGTACGGCTGCACAGCAGACTGCACAGCAAGGCAGCGCAGGGGCAGCAGCATGGGGCTGGGCTTTGTGTGTGCAGCAGGAATGCGTAGTCTGCGGCAGCGGGCCCCCCATGGTGGTGCATTGGCGTTATAGAACACAAGCATTCACCGCAGCGAGTGGCTCATGCAACAAGATGCAACACCCTCATGATTTCTCCAAAGCGTTTCCTCAGCCTGTAGACTGTTTTCCAGTCTGCCCCTCCCCCTTCCCTCTCCCTCACTCAGCTTCCAACAGGCTCCTCCCCCCAAGATCCTCCAGAGGTTCCTGTCACCCCCTCCGCCCCCCTTCTCCCCCCCCACACACACCTCTGCCTTCTGCAGCTCCTCCTTAGACAGCTTGGGCGTGGGCTTGCTCAGCGTCTTGCCCGCTGCCACAGCTGCGGAGGCGGCTGCGTTGGCCACCTGCAACAGCAACACACACACAGCGACGTGGAATCGTGCCGCAACTACCCAGCCAACTCAGCCTCGCTCGCGTGGTCAGCATCACAGAGTGCTCTCATGTGACATGCACACGCATCACCTGCCTGGGTGGGGCTCCTGAGGGGTGCAAAGTGGCATACCGTACCGCCAGCAATCGGGGCCGGCCACCAGATTGCGCATGGAGGGAGGGGTATGTTCTTCTGCACTTCAAGCGAAATCTCTCTCAATTGCTCGCACGCGCACGTGCTGGCTTCCTCTCTCCCTCATGCATGCACAAGCACTCACGCATGCACACGCGCTCGCCCGCACATGCTCTACAAAACAAGCATGGCCAGCACTCTGAGCGAGCGCGGGAAACACGTGTGGCGATATCCACAACAATAAGGGCCACGCATGGATATGGCATAGAAATGGCACGCGTCTTCCGTGCGTCTCACCCCTCCCCACCACACCTCCCCATCACACCTCCCCCACACCTTCCCCCCCTCACCTCCTGCTTCGCGCGGTCTGCTGCATTGGCGGCCACTGCCAGCGCCATGTCGGTGGTGTAGGCAAGGGTGGGTGGCGGGGCGGCGTTGAACTTCTCCTTCTTGGAAGGTTCCACGGTCGGCCTGCGGGCAGTCAGAGGGCACAACATGCCGAGCACAGCCATGCTGAGCGTGCCGGTGTGTGCCAGCTGAGGCGCGCACCACGCCACATGCGCACAAAGCTGCCATGACACCATGTTTGTCCTGATGGAAGGCAAAAAAAGCAGGAAGGACACACCCGCCCTTGGCTGCTGCCTGGGGCCCCTCCATGCTGATGTGCCAGCCCATTGCCTCCAACTGCAGCGCACGCCTCACGCCCACACCTGGCTGACTTGGGGGCGGTGATGGAGGCGCTGGGGACCATGGGCTTCACCTGCGAGCATACGCCAGCCGGGCGCGCAATAACCACATGCTGGGTCTTGCCCACGCGCGTGCCACCAACAGCAAGGCATCTGTGGTGTGCATATAGGACGGGCTGCAGGCTCGACGCGTCGTGCACCAGCCGATAGAAGCGGCAAAACGAGGCGCTGGGGCAGGCATGAGCGCGCAGCGCTCATTCTGGTGCAGGCGTAGTGCACCCATCTCAAGCAGCATCACAAGTGGTGCGTAGGGGCAAGTAAGGAGGGTCCAGCAGGGGATTGCAGTGATCTGGTCCAGCAGGGGATTGCAGTGATCTGGTAAGCCAGCATTGCGTCGCATTGTGCAGCGGGGCAAGGCAAGTGGTCCTGATGAGGCCTCCAGGCACGTGCGGCAGCCATTCTTGTGCACCACACACACAACCTGGCATGTGCCCCCTCACCCCAACAGCAAGCGCACCTCTGTGTGCAGGGTGGCTGCCGCTGCGGCCGCCGCGGCAGCGATGTCCGCCTCCGCCTGCAGCGCAGTGCGCAGCGCAAGTGCCTGGGCACAGCGCACAAGGGGCTCGGCAGCAACGCACTTGTTTGGTTTTGATTTGCATCATAAAGGTAGGCAGGCGGGGTTACGATCCTTTCTCAATGGGTGAGGCAATCGGACACAGTCACAAAGGGATGAGAGGGGGCTGGCCCAGCCCAGGGAAAAGATGCTGTGTGCATCCTGGTTGTGCAAGATGGGCAGGATGTGAGATGAGAACTGCTCAGGAGGCGCAGCGTGCACGTCCCAATTCCTGCGGAATGAAAAAAGTTGAAGGTAGAAGTGACTTCTTTCCTCCCCTTGTGCTTGCTGCTCTAGACCCCCTCGCGCATGTGTCACTTGCTCGTGTATCTTGTGCTTGCTATGCTCGTAGATCTCTGCGCGGGAGCTGACATTGCTGCTGGCATTGCCAGCATGCCATGGGGTGCATCAAGCAGCACGTACTCTTCCTGGAGCGCATGTGCACACATGCTGGGGAGCTGGCTGCTGTGTCCACCCTTACCTGAAGCCGTGTAATGCGCCACACATACTTGCCGCCATCCGTGTTTGGAATCCCGTCGCAGCGCACGCGCTCTCCGAGCTGTGTAGCACGAGCAGGAGACCAGAACAGTGCATGCTGTTAAAAACAGTTGAAATATCCCTTGGGCAATTCTGCAAAATGCTTACACTTGCACCAAAACACTGCCTCTCACCCTTAAAACACGTATGAACACACACGTTTTACATGACATTCACATAGCACACTCAAGAACATGACACATGTATACAAAATCACACACACAAGCAATCATGCACGCACCAACCTGAGGTCTGCGCCCAACCACTAGTTCCTCCACGTAAAAGGCATCATGGTCTACAATGCCGTAGTTGGGGGGTATCAACTGGGTGACTGTTCCGACCCAAGTCTGCATTCATTGAAATGCAAGCAGGTGTAAGAGGCTGGATGCATCCAGCAAAGGAAATGCAGGATTCTGTCACTGGGCACGCTGCCTGTGGCTCTTTGAGGGCTAATTGATGCCGGCATGCAGGGATTTCCTGCCACGTGGTTGAAGTGCTGCACACAGACTGATGTTGCACTTTGTATGCACAATACATGGGCACTTGCAAACGACGCACTTTCTATCATGTGGCGGGAGGATGAGAATGTGCAGCTAGAAACCCTGAGATTGCAGCAGATACTTTGTGGAGATTGCGCGTCCTACACTGCAGCCATGTGGATCCCATCGATCTCTGATTTCCTATTCCACCTTAAAGTTTGCTCAGGGATCTCAGCAGCTCCTCTAGAGCAATCGAGGATGGTCAGGGCTGCAGCCAATTAACCCCTTGCTCGATCCCATATCACCCCGACGAATCCGTGCACAAACGAGTACACGTACATACCCGAGGATTATTTGGTATTGCTATGGGTGCCGCAAACCCTGTAGCCGGTGCCACGGAGGCAGGAGGGGCGCTCGAGGTGGGAGCATACCCCGGCCAGGCTGATGCAGCTGGGGCTGCTGAGGCTATTGATGCTGCAGATGATAGCCAGGGTGCACTGGCTGGAGCTGGTGCGGCTGTCTGCGCCCAGGGGGCGGTGCTGTAGGCGGGCTGGGCAGCTGGAGGGGGTGTTGCATTCTGAGGCGGTTGCTGCTGCTGCTGCGAGGGCACCTGGGCCTGGCTAGCTTGCCAGGCCTGCCAGGCAGCGGCTAGGCTGGGATCCTGCGTCGAAGGAGCTTGTTGCGTGGGGGGCACCACAGCAGGGGTGTACCCAGCCATCGGTGCGGAGACAGCCACTGGGGCAGGCGCATAGGCCGGTTGTGCTGCTTGGGCTGGCTGCTGAGACCATGGGGCTCCTTGCGCAGGCTGCTGCCAGGGTGCAGCCATAAGAGAGGGGTGCAACCTGGAGATCACCCGCACACCTCCTCGGACCTCTGACGGGCTCAGTCAGAGACTAAGGTAACCACAGCGCGCGCATGTTTTGTGCTTACTTATTACTCAGGAAATCCCAATTCCGGTCATGTCAAATATAATTTCAACATGCTTAATAGTCAGTCAGTCCTGGACCAAATGAATTAAATTGCGCATTTAGTCATACCCACCACTGATGCCCCTTCGCCATCCACACCCTGCACACAAACAGCTCAGCCTGCTGCTGTCTCAGGCTTTCGCTGCAACCGCTGCAACCGTGCTGAATGGAGCTGAAGCTGCTCGGGCATGGTCTTCAGGGAGAGGTGGCGCGAGCGCCAAGTGCGCAGCCCCTGCATCTGGGGTCGGGGCTCAGATGGAGAATTGGTACCCAGGCCACATGCAGCAGGCTCTGCGTGACATGCAGAGTCGCTTGAAGCATGTGGACCTGGTGCTGGAGGTCAGAGATGCCAGGGTGAGTGCTTGCAGTCTGTGCCTGATCTTCATTCTGCTTGTTGGCACGCACACTAAGCACCGTGCTATTGCTCGGTAACAGCGGTGCTTGGTGGGTGCTTTGCTTGTTGCCAAATGGTGTTTGCCAGAAGTTCCTTTGAACAGTTTTCTTGTGCAAAGGAATATAAGCTCCAGCAGTAGCTTCGCTTAGTTGCCACTGCGCATGCATTCAGGTAGGTTTGGGTAAATCGAACTGAGCATTGACAAGCATGATCTGCAGGGCCAAAAAGGCCTTGCCCAGCATGCTTTGAATACTGCATTATGCAGTGAATCCATTCTTGAATGTTCAACAAAGGAGCAAAAAGACGGTCCCAGCCGTGCACGAGGCGTAATTGCTTGGTAGGCCTGCTCACTGTGATGCCGGCAGCCCTCCATGCCAGGGCTTTGTAAATGCATGCATGCGTGTTTTTGAGTAAACTTGTATGCATGTGCGTGCATTCTTTGCTTGCGCTTGTGCAAATGTGTGTGTGTTTTTATGCGCTCATGTACATGTGCCTGTTGATTTGGGCACTCCTGCCGTTGGGGATACAATGTACCCGGTACATGCATGGCACGCATTGCACGCGCAGGTGCCTTTCAGCTCCTGCAGCACTGCCCTGGAGGGCCTGCTGAGGGGTAAGCGCCGCCTGGTGGTGCTGAACAAGGCGGACCTGGTGCCCAAAGCCGACTTGCAGGTGCGCTTTTTTAGGCGGCATGTATCGCGGGTGCAGGTGCACATCACGCGTGGCATGAAGTGCAGGTGCAGGTGCACATCACACGTGGCACGTAGTGCACGTGCATGTGCACATCACGAGTGGCATGTAGTGCAGGTGCGCATTGTGTATGGCAAGTGTTTCATATCAATGCCCTGTTTGGGAGCGGACGCCTTGCGGGGCAGTACTGATGCCAGGTTGCTTCCTGCACCTCTTGATTTCCTGCACCCATGCAGTGCAGGTGCATGTCGTATGCAGCATGCAGAGTGGGTGCATGTCGTATGCAGTATGCAGGGTGGGTGCATGTCATATGCAACATGCAGAGCAGCATGTTCGATACAGCAAGTAAAATGAGTAGAATCATGGGTTTTCCAGAAGTAACCGGGGCTACTCATTCAGCATGTATACCTGCACTGTGGGCCACGACCCTCCGGCAACACAGTCAATTCCCACAGTGGCCATGGGAATGTCCACCAAAATAAGATGTTTGGGCCAGTAAAAAAGGGACAATATAGAGATGTGTGCATCTTTCCAGCAGTCGCAATGAAAAATGGAGAGGCAAAGGGGAAATCAAGTCAGGGTAAAAGAATCAAGACTTGTTTATTGAGTGAGGCCAAGAGGGAGATTCAGCAGAGCTTTGGGAACAGGACTATTTTTACTGACCCCATACCCTGCTCACATTCACAATGTTGACGGGCTGTTGCAAGGATACCAATGCAGCTGATACCTTGCTTATGATGCTGCACCAGGGCCTGGATTGCAGAAACGGCAGCCAAAGCCTGGGTTATCATGACATCTTGGGCTGGTCTGCTCCCAGAGGCCGTCTCGAAGGCCCTGGCCCTTCTCTCTGTTTTTTGTGACTGAAGCCACATGGTATAAGTCAATTCTTCATTGGGGCTAGTCAGCTTGATGGGTTGACTGCCGGGCTTGCTGGGCTTAGCCAACCTGGAATTAATCCATAATCTTCAGATCAAAGATAGTTGTTTGCACAGAAAGAAAAAGTGCACTTCCTCAGCTGACCAAAATGAAAAGCACCTTGATTTAACGCAGATACCATGATATGCTGCAACTTAGCATGGTCTTAAATAAGATAAGAGTGGCTTGAGCTTGCACCAAGCTCTGGAGAAATGCATGCCCGATCTAAGCATAACTTCCAACCCCTTTTGATAAAGGAGCATTTACCTGCGCACCTCCACAGTGCTCAACATGTGATTCCTGGACGCCATGACTTTTTTTGCAGATTGCCCTCCAATCTATCATGAGCCGCACTTACTTGCGGACACTGGCCGTGTCAGCCAACGACCCAAGCAGTGTTAAGCGGGTAGGCAGGTCCCGAGTATGTTGGAATGTGTAACTAGCTAACCATCCAAATACAGCATTCCTGCGGCTGTAAACCTGTGCGTGCGCACATTCGCATACGCTCTTGCATGTGTGTGCTTTTGTGCGTGTGCAGACACGCTCCTAACGGACATGCTCATGTTTGCTCAGCGTCACAAGCCTGTGCTCACGTGTTGCTGCTGCTGGAGTCCGGGTAGACTCCAAATTTAATCAGTCAGTGCCTGCTAGCTTTGGTTGCTTGTCTAGGAGATGTGCGCCTCTTTTACCTCTCTCACCGCCAACTTGTGTACAAAAGTACAGACACCCTCTTGCATCCTTGACTTCTATGTTTTTTACAAGCCATAGGTATTAGGCCTCAACTTCTATCTGCCCTTGACAGTGGAGTTCAGTGCTCTTGATTTTCACGCTTGTCCTGCACAGGTGATGCGTGCTTCCTTGGAAGTTATCGAGACTGAGCGAGCCACAGCTGATGAGAGCTTACTTATGGTGGTAGGCCTGCCCAATGCAGGTGGGAAGCCTGGGGAAACAATGGACGGGAGCCCCAGCAGCTCCAAACGCACTCCTCTCTATAGCGGCTGTACAGTTCTCTTGTTATTATGGCTAGCTTCGGACCCTTCCCTAGTGCGTGCTGCCAACTAGCCAGGATTGATTTTTGGTCTCAGCCTACTCCAGTACAGGTGATCCTTTGTTGTTGATGGCCGAGCTTTTAGTGGGCCTTTGCTTCAAGGGCGCTGCCTGTCGCCTGGTGTGCCCAGGCTTTGACATTGGCTTAATCATGGGCATGATTGCAATTTACTTAGTCGTGGACATGATTGCAATTGGCTCAGTCATGGGCATGATTACAATTGTCAAGCACATGTTAATGTCCACTGTCTCCAGCACTTGCTCCTGTCTGCCAAAGTGGACCTCGCAAATTGACTTTTAAAGGCGACCTATTCTTGTCATCTGTGATGCTACTTGTGAATGAAGTGTGCCCAGAAACTGGCAAAGGAGTAAGTAAAGCTGTCAGAAATCTGCTGCCCCTAGCCGTCCAAGAAAACGGTTGTCTGGTAGCTATGGCTCTGATCCAACTTGCCCTGGAGTCCCTTAGGCGTTGTCCATGTCCATAATGCCATCTGCATTGTACGGTACACCTTTGCGCTGACGTAATGTTGCATAACGTGGGGGTGCATGCCTCAAACTCGATGCAGGCAAATCCAGCATCATCAACGGCTTGAAGGCTGCTGCTGCACGCTCACGGCTCCTGGAGGGCGAGATTGCGCACCACAAGAAGGCCAAGACAGGGCCACTTCCAGGGGTGACGCGTGCACTGGGGAGCTTCCAGGTGCAATGTGTGACCGAGGAGGCTGGGTGGTGGATTTGGGCAGTTCCTTGTGCATGGCCTGCCGGTGCATGGCGTGTGTTGTGAGAGGGCTGGGTGGTACATTTGCGTTGCGCCGTGTGAGGGTCAGATGGATGGAGGGCAGGATCAATCCAGAAAGTGTAAGCACCTGAATGAGTGAAGGACGGATGAAATGTTGGGGCTGTTATTGAATCTGCCGTGGCCTCTCCGTTACAGCAATCTGCATCTGCAATCTCCTAGACGGTCACCTGCCCACCACAGCGCCCTGACAGCCAACCCAAAAGGCAGTAACAGCATGCACTGGCCCCCTTGTGCATGCAGATGTCCAAGAAACCCCGCGTGTTTGTGCTGGACACTCCAGGGGTGTTGCCGCCCGCTATCCAAGACCCCTTGGCAGCACTCAACATCGCTCTCACAGGTCACAAGCCTCTGCTGCATTGTCTCACTGTGCAGGCAGCTGTTCATAGTTCATGCGCCAATTTTCCACCACATTTGTCTTGTGCAAGCACCGTTTCTTGCAGGCCTTTCCTTTCTTGACCTCCAGCTGCGCTGCCCAAAATGCACTGCTTGTGAGCGCGTCCACCCAGAATAGGTTGATCGCCGTGACAGATCTGACTCTTGCTTCATTCCGACCACTACCCAGGAGCCCTACAACAGTGTTTGGGCATGCCTGGCTGACGTGCAACGAATGCCATGCTGTGCTGTTTGAGGCTTGCATACTGTCTTCATTATAGCACAGACAATGCCTGCCCAAAAACCGCCCCAGCTCTCATCCTATGGTTGCTATGGGGGCATGCACTCGCATGCGCACACACGCGCACAACACACACAACACACACAATTGAGCACACACACACACACACACACACACACAAAAAGAAATACACACACAACACACACATGAGCACACACAAGGGGAAATACACAACACACACAAAAGAGCACACACACACACGCACGCACACAGACACACACACACGAACATACACGCACATGCACGCACACAAATGAGCACACCCAAGAACAAACAGATACACACATGCACACCCACAGGGGGCATGCCAATGACAGTGACGGACAGCTCCATCCTGGTCAAGCGCCTTGTGGGGCTGCTCTTGCAGAACCCCCACAAGTATGCCCAGCTTGCCAAGGAGCACCTAGTGAGCATGGACATGGAGACGGGGGTAGGTGACGCAGACGATGTGCTGGCAGGGGCTGGTGCAGGCAAGGAGGCCACTGGCCCAAGCCAAAGACAGTGCTCACTGCAGCAACAACAGCCGCGGCAGGCACGGACGCACCGGCGGGCGCAGCATCTCAACCCAAGCAAGACACAGCAGCAACAGCAGCCGCGGCAGCAGGCAGACAGCGCTGCCCAAGTTCAAGGGTCTCAAGCGCTGCAACCTTCTGCCCACGCCCAGCCGTTGCTTGGTTTCCACAAGGCATGCAGCTCAGTAGCTAAGGCACTTATGGAGGCGCTTGGCCCCCCTCGGCATTCCCAGCTTGACGGGCTTTTCCTTCAGCCCTCCGCCCATGCCTCCCCGCAACAAGGACCAGGAGCAGCAGCAGGCCATGAAGTGAGAAAGCCAGGAGGGCCGCAGCAAGCTGCCGCTGGCTTGGAGGAGGCGCTGCCTGATGAGGCGCATACACGCATGCACCGCCTCATCGCGCTCCTGTCAAGGGACTCGCGCAGGAGCGCACGCGGCTGGAGCAGGTTGAAGTGTGAGGTGTGTACATGGAGCTCAGGGCACACATTTTGCGAAGTTGGGTTGCTCACGTGGACAAGGCAGCCCCTGCAGGGCGCTTGCTCACCCTGATCTGACCATGTGGAAGTATTGTGTGCCTGCAAGCCATCAGCAAGCAAGCCCCCTGCTATGCGCCTGCTGCTTGCGGACCCCATTCCTAGGGCGCTAGCTGGTCAGCTTGCCTAGCCTCCTCCAAGGTGGGCTCCTCCAGGATGAACTTCATGCCTGCCAAGTGCGCTCAAGGGCATCCAGTGGGCCACCCCTTTTTTCCTTGCCAACTTTTTTGTTTGCCATGTAGCTGCGTTGATGGGAGAGGGTCGGCAGCATCGTGGTGCAATAGCAGGGTGGTCAAGCTTCCCATTAGCGCTGTCATAGCACACTGAGCCTCCTGGCAGCTCCCATTTTGCTAAAGGGTGTAACTGACTGTTACTCGCTCATCGAATTTGATGGTGTGCACAGGCGGCTGAGGTGCCAGTCAGCGCTGCTCAACGGCAGAACGCCTGCGACCGCGTGCTTTGGGCGCTTAGGAAGGGACAGCTGGGTCGTATAATGATAGATGATCCTGTAGGACAACAGTAAAAGTGACTGTCCCATATCCACGGGGGTGGCTGCAGCCTCTGTGTCGGCAAGCTTAGCGGGCGACTTATCCCACGTATTATCCCACCTATTATCCGTTTGTGAGCCAATCTTTATATTCGTTTGCTTGTGAGCCAATTTTTATATTCCCTTTTAAAACCTTTTAACGTCATGAGCTCGCCCGACGTCGTCATTACGATCCCCGGATCCGGGGATCCATGCAGGGATATCCCAGGAACATCGATGTTCATCGGCAAACGAGGGAAGCACGTCCAGAAAATACGACAGCAGAGTGGTGCAACTGTAATATTAGGCATTGATCTTGCAAGATCGTAGGATCCTCCGGAGCTCAGCGTCAAACGCTTCGCGGCAGCCCCCAGCAAGTATCTAGGGCCAAGGCAATCGTGGACAGGCACTTAGAGCTTTGTCAAGCTAGACATGGTGAGGCTCCATTGCGCAACAGCTCTCTAATTCTGAACAGCTGTATGAGGTCCTTGCATTGCACTTCAGTTCGGTGGCTGTGCTTCATGATGCACTGTGGCGGCCCTAGGGGTGAGGCCTCACGCCATGGCCAGACAGTTTGGTAAACCAAGACGTGGGCATTGTCTTCTGTTGCGACTGTGTTGATGCGGTGCACATGCTGAGGGAGTTGATGGCTGCGCTGCGCTGCATGCAGGTGGCTACCTACGCCCCAAAAAAGGCTGCTACGTACTTGTTGGCCTCCCTGGCACTGCACCGTCAGTGCAACTTGAAAAAGATGGCAAGTATCCTGCAGAGGCATGCCTCGCTGTGTGCACATGCCCATTGAATGTTATTTTGGCAAGGGAAGCAAGCAATGCAAGCAAATTTTTCTGGCCTAGGGACAAGCTTTGAATGCTTACCTGGGCACATAGATTATGTGAAAGAGACTTATGTGACATAACTGTTGCAGGTGGACCTGTTGCTAGGGCAGCACATCGCATGGAGACTCTGCTCAAATTTCTGCGCCCACTCCAGGAAAACGGCCGGCAGGTGAGAATGAGCAAAAACGCATGAATTCAACATCTGGGTATTGAACACAATAGCCATCATGATGATCCATTTTGGATGAAAGTAGAAGTGGGGGAGAAGCCGCAACATAAACATTATCAGGAGGTGAGCCACTGGCAGGCGGGAGAAATAGAGCATAACTGAAAGCTTTCATATTACACCATCCAAATAGTAGACCTGTGGCTTCTCTGCAAGATTTTTGTTGAGATTGATCGCATAAACCAGGCCAAAGGCACTTCTGACAGCCTTAAACAAGCTGGCCAGCACAAAAGCCGCACCGTTTGAAGTTCACATGCATTACACTTGATTTAGGATCCGTTCAGAGACGACAAGTCCTTTTAAATTTCAGTAGGCCAGCTGAATATCATCTGATTCAAAAGGCATGCAATGCTAATTGGACTTGATGCAAATACCCACTTGAGTCTCGCCTACAGCATCAGCAATTCTAGTAGATGCGACCTCAAATCAAATCAATCGCAACTTTGCAGTGTTGTTGTGTGGGGGGGAAGTCGGGGGTCCGCATGTTAATGGGGAACCGTCCTTCGAAGCAATCCTGAGGCATCATTTTTGAATTCAAAGTTCGAAGCAGTAAGTGGATACCTGAGCTCAGGACCTGTTGATTGGCCGGCTATTATGTCGTAATTATCAGCCACAAATTGGGCTGTAGGTATCTATGACCTTGCAAACCCTGCTGTTCCCTCTCTTGGACTCAAGCCGCAGGAAGCCTGATCAACAAAGATGTGCAAGTTTGGCTCAAAACTTGTGTGATGCGTGAACAGCTACAAAACTCACCAGATCCATAAAATTATATGGAAATCACTGAGGGTGATAAGTCAGAGGAGCAAAAGAGAATTATGGCAGTCATGTGGAAGCTTCGTGCATGAGCGCGTAGTATGCTTTTTTGCCCCGTTGTTCTTCACCCGTGCAATTTCATGGTCTTGTGGAATGGACACATTGCGCAGAATGCATGATGGAGCACACATGCCTATTTTGATGGGATCGAGATCCTGGGGATATAGGATTGGGGCAAAATGGGCAGACACTTGCACAAGTGTTCAGTTGCTCCCTCTTTTTAAAGTAGGGTTGGGTCATTCAGTCGATTCATTCGGTCAATCAACGTTTAAAAAACGCGAATTGTTTGAAAAAAATTAAGTCGCTTTCTCGTTCAGTTTTTGGGCCCTTTTCCTGGCATGAAATTGCGCAATTGCACCCAGTTTAGGTCCCGCCCTCTGTTTATGCAGTCTACTCAATCTGACTGCACAAAAAGTTGCAGCAAGAAGGAGAATTGCAGGTTGGAGCTCTTTTTTTGCTGGAACATGCATGATCATATGATGCATCACAAAGGTTGGGTGCTCCTGCCTCTAGGCAGCTGGGATTGCCTGGAAATGGCAGTGAATGCTACTTTGCAAACTATGGAACTACAGAACTCAAGTAAGACCTCAACTTTCCAGGGGAATTGTGGGTTGATATGGCAAAAAAAAGGGAGAACCTTGTCCAAATGGGTGTGGGGCCCATATAATTTGTGAGTGCCACTTTTGAAAAGCGCGAAGTATTCCAGAGGGGTTATCTGACCAAAATCCGGGCATGCTCGTTTTTTATATAAAGTTAAGTTTAATCATATACTAGGCTGCTGGCAAAATTTGTGGTGAAGAAAACGACCCTGGCGGCCTGGGTGGGTGCTCAGCCTCCGTTTATGGCCTATTTTGGCATAGATAGCGCGCGTGCGCCCTCACCACGAGCCCATCAAAGCTCCGTTTATCCCCAGACCCCCATCAGTATACTTCTGTTATGTTGCTTATTGATATTGGATGTTAAAACCCATGTTTGATGGGTTGACCCAATTTGGCACCCATTTGCTGGATTTTTTCGAAGGTAAATGAGATGGATGATTTCTCTCTGCACTCGTGTGCCCGTTTTTGATCATTCTGTCTGATTGGCTTGCAAATGACTTAATCTGCAAGCAACTTGATCCCTACATAATACCGAAATATGCACATCTCACCAACTGCTGAATCTTTTCACTCCAATTTATTTGCAATGATATTTGTTTACTACAAGAACACCAAACACCAAAAATATTTTATTTGGTGCAGTGGGTGATAGTACGCACTGTTACGTACACATAATCGATGAGAATCGATGTTGTGGCATCAGCCGACCATCCCTTTTCCCACGTAACAGTGATCTGGTGTGACATTCGGCTGTGAAAGGTAGGGTTCACACGGCGGCTTATTAGGCATGGGCCCCATGCTGGCAGTTTTAAAGCTCAGATGCTGTGGACAGCTTAAAACCAGGGCTACCTTTAACATTAAGCTTGAAAACCGCCCGTCACGGGGCCCATACCCTGGGAGCATGCCAAAACCATACCCATTTTTAAGCCTCAGATAACTCCCTCTGAAATTATTCAATTAAAGCCGGAAGCGATAAAATACATAAAAAGTGAAGGAGCCAACCCTATTTTAAAGGCAGCATTTTGCGCCAATATAACCACAAGCACACACGCATTCACGCATATGCACACAAACATGCACGTGCACACACGCGCGCACGCATACACGCACGCTTGTGCACACATGCAGCTGCAGCAATTATCTGAAGACCATGCTCCAGCTTTCCATATTGCGGATACTCGGCTCTCCAACAGCCATTGCAGCATGCAAAATTGCCTTTGAACGCCACGTATCCCCCTGCAACTCGAGTCCTGTTGCAATATCGTTTAGAGTATCACGAATCAATGGAAGAAGAGTGTCATTACTTGGCGGCATCTTGAATTACAACCTATATTGAGGATAATTGTGAATCGTATACGTATGGCAGAACAATCGCTTCGAACACTTCATGACTGCTTCAGGGATGGCACTCCGAGAGCACGGGCCATTCTGGCCAATAATGCTCCATCTTGAATAGCCTTTCCACTCTCATAATCTTGCACGATTTTGGGGGGAACGTTGATAGCCTGGGCGAGCTGGACCTGTGTCATTTTCTTCTTGATGATTCGACGTCTGATATTAGGGTGACGTGCTTGTGATGGAAGTCCTCTGTCTCCCTGTCCAACTTGGCTGCAGTCGCTCCTTGGGGACCAAGCTTTGCAGAGTTCACATTTCCAACGTGTACCTTCTTCTCTGTTTCGACCATTCCTGCCCGCAAACAAGCATTCGGAACCCCAGCAGATTGCAGTTATGGATTGTTTCGGTTCGGTCGCTGCTGCCTGATGACAATGGTCCTTTCGTGGTAATCGCTCATCCCTTGATATACATTCTTGCACGCGCTGACAGTGCTCCTCTTACGATCAAAAATCACAAAGATTGCAGGGTGGATTTTATTTTATGTAAAGAAAACTTTGATTTATACCTGTGTTGTGTTTTCAACGCACACAAGTCAAGGGATGTCGTTCTTCACGCTCTTTTGGAAGCGCTGTGGTCTTTATGATGATGATGATGAGCAGCAATATGAAACCCGTCTTGCCTCTAAACCTATGAAAATTAGAATGGAATCAACACCCCACACTTTTGTAGAATACGCCCCACCGCGCGCTCGGTCGCCCGTCCCGCATCATAGTGCATGCATCCTCTCCAGCTCCTTCTCCACATCCTCCTGAAGATATCAAACGGTGTATTACATGCCGCCATTCACGGGTAGGGTGCGTACAACCCCACGATCGAGAGCCGCGTATCGAGTGCTCCCTTTTCGTGGATCATATCAACCCCGTGACCGGCGAGAAAAAGTATAAAAGCGCAATTGAAATGCGCAGAAAAGGACAGGATGATCCGGATGCGTGTGGTCTGGAAGGAAGGTTGTACCAAGTGCGCGACAATGACCTCGAAATGGCGCAATTCAACATGTTTTGGTTTGCGGCATGGACGGCGCGTTCCGCTTGGGGATCAAAGATAGTCCTAGTCCAAATACGTCATTGTGACATGTGAATCGTATTTTTAGGGTTGCTGGAAACCGTATATATACGGCGTATATTTCTCAAAATCCGTGCCAAAATGAGCAAATATACGCCGTATATATACGGTTTCCAGCAACCCTACGTATTTTTGATCAGAATCCTCTTTTTTTTTTGTGGGTTGCGTCGCGCCATCGCCGCTCCCTTGAACATGTCGGCGGTG
>LKMJ01001720.1_pt1 | contig 19617 bp, 18 predicted proteins | sample 643391 | NCBI WGS metagenome assembly LKMJ01 (sample SAMN04112250, study PRJNA286221) | soda lake metagenome | biome: soda lake; feature: Kulunda Steppe; material: water; isolation source: sample PL-Br10 brine of Picturesque Lake | place: Russia: Kulunda steppe | collected 2010-07 | reverse complement strand
TGGCGTCGATGGCTCGCCGCGCCGGCGGCGACGTCGTCGAAGTCGACGCACCGTGGGGCGAGCCGCTCGATCCCGTCGACGTCGAGGCGGCGTTCGAGGCGCACCAGCCGGACGTCTTCGGGTTCGTTCACGCGGAGACGTCGACGGGGGTCCTCCAGCCGGAGGTGCCGGAGCTCACGTCGATCGCACACGACCACGACGCCTACGTGATCGCCGACTGCGTCACCTCGCTCGGCGGCGTCGAGATGCGCGTCGACGAGTGGGACGTCGACGTCGCCTACTCGGGCCCACAGAAGTGTCTCTCCTGTCCGCCCGGCGCGAGCCCGCTCACGCTGAACGACCGCACGATGGACAAGGTGCTCTCCCGCGAGGAGGAGCCGCGTTCGTGGTATCTCGACCTCTCGCTGCTCGAAGGCTACTGGGGCGAGGACCGTGCGTACCACCACACTGCGCCGATCACGAACGTCTACGCGATCCGCGAGGCGCTTCGACTCGTGGCCGAGGAGGGGATCGAAAACCGATGGGACCGCCACCGTGCCGTCGCTGGCGGCCTCAAGACCGGGTTACAGGACCTCGGATTGGAGATGAACGCGCCCGACGAGTACTGGCTCCCGAGCCTCAACGCCGTTCGCGTGCCCGACGGCGTCGACGACGCCGCGGTGATCGACCACCTGCTCGCGGAGTACGACCTCGAGATCGCCTCGGGACTCGGCGATCTGGCGGGAGACATCTGGCGGATCGGCTGTATGGGCTACTCCGCGCGCTCGAAGAACGTCGAGTTCCTGCTCGCCGCGCTGGAGGACGCGCTGGCGGCACAGGGCCACGAAATCTGAACCGTTGTCCCCTCGGTAGCCGTTCGGACGGCTGCTCGGCTCCGGATCGGGACGTATTTAAAATAAAAAACGGATGACGCTTAGTGGGCCGGCTCCTCGGCAGGCGCGCGCATATCGTCGATGCGAAGGATGAGGACGTTCGCCGTGTCGTCCTTCCCGTCGACGGTGCCTTTGATCACGAGCTTCGAGAGCGGGGTCGGACCGACCGTGACCGAGTCGCCCTCGTGGAAGTCCTTGACGGACCCCTGTACGTGGATCTCGGCGCGGCAGAGTTCGGGGTGGTGGACGCTGGAGAGATCGATCCCGTCGACGTTGACGCCCTCGACGGGCTCGCCGTCGTGGGCTATCGGAACGTCCGCGGGCTCGTCCATCCGTTGGACGTCGAGCGCCTCGTACGCGTTCGAGGTCGGCTTATACCCCCCCTTCGGTCCGGGGACGCCCTCCACCAGCTGGAGCGCCTTGAGCGACTGCATCTGGTTTCGGATCGTGCCGGGGTTTCGGTCGACTTCCTCGGCGATCGCCTCGCCCTTTACGGCGTCCTCCTCCTCACCGTAGAGGTTGATGAGCGCCGTGAGGATGGTTTTCTGGCTTGACGTGAGCTCGATCGATGACATACGCACGAGTAGATGGCGCCCCCGCTTAAAGCCGATGGAAGCCGTTTATAAACGACGACCGAGGCTCATGCCGACCGAAGCTCGCGGAACCGGAGATAGGCCACGGGGCTCGCGAGCACCACGACGAGCCCCAACACGACGAAAACGAGCGCGGCGTCGCCGACGAACAGCGACAGCCCGAACCCGAACAGCGCGACGACCGCGCCGGTGAACGCGACCGCGATCATGGCGCCGGCCGGCTCGATGTCGCTCGGATCGACGTCACCGCGGTCCATATCGATCCGCAGGGTCGCAGCGACGAAACGGTACCGGATCGGCAAGCGCTACCGGATCGGCAAGCGCTACCGGATCGGCTGAAGCGGTTCGAACCGACCAGTGTCGCCGTCGAACCCGGAGGGTTCAAGCCGTTCCCGTGAGCGCGTTCCGACATGACGACCGTCGAGATCATCGGCGCCCCCACCGACTACGGCGCCAACCGACGCGGAGTCGACATGGGACCGTCAGCGATCCGCTACGGCGGACTCTCGACCGAACTGGAGAGCGCGGGGGTAACCTGCACCGACGGCGGCGATCTCGCCGTTCCCCGTGCGGAGGAGCGTGACCCGGACGCCGAGCAGCCGGCCGCGGGAAACGCCAAGTTCCTCCGTGAGACGGCCGACGTCTGTCGGCGCCTCGCGGACCGGGTGGACCGAACGCTCTCCGACGGAAACGTCCCGCTTGCGCTCGGCGGCGACCACTCCATCGCCATCGGTTCGCTCGTCGGCGCGGCCCGAAATGCGGAGATCGGCGCCGTCTGGTTCGACGCCCATGCCGACCTCAACACGCCGGAGACGACGCCCTCGGGCAACGTCCACGGCATGCCGCTCGCTGCCGCGCTCGGGATCGGTGCCTTCGAGGGCGTCGACTGGGCGAACGCGCCCGATCTCTCGCCCGAAAACGTCGTGCTCGTCGGGCTCCGCTCCGTCGACGAGGCCGAAGTGGAGCTGATCCGCGAGCGGGGATTCACGGCATACACGATGTCCGACGTCGACGAACGCGGGATCACCGACGTGACCGAGGAGGCGATGGCGGCGGCAAGCGAGGGCGTCGACGGCGTCCACGTCAGCCTCGATCTCGACTGGCTCGACCCCAACGAGGCGCCGGGCGTCGGGACGCCGGTTCGCGGCGGCGTCACCTACCGTGAGGCACACACCGCGATGGAGATCGTTCACGATGCGGACTGCCTTCGGTCGATGGAACTCGTCGAGGTGAATCCGACGCTCGACCAGCACAACGAGACCGCGGAGCTCGCGACGGAGCTGGCCGCGAGCGCCTTCGGCAAGCGGGTCCTCTAATCGCCAGTCGGGGCCGAACGACCCTCTGCGGCGAAAGCAACAGGACCGTACAGCCCCTACGGATCGGCGTGTACGCCGGACTCAAGAACACGCCGTGTTGTCTCTGCGGTCGCGACGAGACCCAGAGCCGCATCGCCGTCCCGCCGCGCGCGCTGAACCTCATGGAGAACGGGGGCCCGATCGCGTGGCGAGACGTCGTCGGGACGGTTACGCTCCGCTTCTGTGAGGACGATTGGGAGCTCGTTCGGGACCTCGCCGTCGAGATGGACACCCATCCGCTGTCGCGGTGTAACGCCGCGCACGTCTCGCTCGATCTTCGGGAGGATCACGAGGCGCTGTTGACCGCGACGAAGGAGGCGACCGACCAGACGAAGTTGGAGGCACGCCTCGAGGATCGTGCGACGAAAACCCTCGCCGATCGTGACGATCCACACACCGAAGAACGCGACGTCGTCGAGGCGATCGTCGTGTTGTGTGCGCTGGAGGAGCTCGAAATTCGGAGCGGCGGGTCACGTGATTCCGCCACCGACTCGGTTCCGTAATCCGCGATCCGTGCCATCCCGCGAGCGGACGCTCACCGGCGAACCTCGAATCCCTCGACGTCCTCGGGCGCGCCGAACTGCGCGTCGACGTGTTCCACCGTCGCGGCCGGGCTCCCCGTCTCACACCACTCGACCATGTCGCGGACGGCTCCCTCGGGTCCCTCGAAAACGGCCTCGACGCGCCCGTCATCGAGATTTCGGACCCACCCGTCGACTCCGTTCTCGCGTGCGGCGTCCCGCGCCGTGGCTCGGTAAAACACGCCCTGCACCGTCCCGGAGATGAACACGTGCGCGCGGGTTCGATCGCCCATCGATCGCCGATGCGTCCGCCGGACGCTTAAAATCGACGACGGCGGACGGATGGTTCCGTCCCGGGCGTGTCCTCCCGACGCCATGGACCGACGGCTACTAACTTCCGGCGTTCGATCCGGCGGTATGGACCTGTTCGGAACGGCCGGCATTCGAGGCAGCGTCGAGGATCGGGTAACCCCCGAGCTCGCGCTCACGGTCGGTCGCGCGGTGGCGGCGGAGATCCGGGACCGAACCGACGACCCGACCGGTAGGGATCCGGCGTCGCCGGCGAGCGAGGTCGTTCTCGCGCGCGACGGACGCGTGTCGGGTGGCGCCATCGCGGCGGCCATGGAGTCCGGACTTGCCGCCGGCGGCGTGGACGTTCGCCGGGCGGGCCAGCTTCCGACGCCGGGGCTCGCGTACGCCACCCGTGGACGATACGGCGTGATGCTCACCGCCTCGCACAACCCCCCGACTGACAACGGGATCAAGTGCTTCCGTGACGGCGTCGAGTTCTCCGACGAGCTGGAGGCGGCCATCGAGTCCCGCGTCGCCGACGAGCCGACACGCGCACCGTGGGACGAGTGGACCGAAGCGGACCGCATCGAGCCGCTCGCCGGCTATCTCCGTGCGGTTCGCGACTACGCCGGGACGTTCGGTGCCGACCTCGACGGGTTACGGATCGCGGTCGACTGCGGGAACGGCATGGCGGCGCCGGCTACGCCTCGGGTGCTCAGGGAACTCGGCGCCACGGTCGTCACGCTCAACGGCAACGTGGACGGTCACTTTCCCGGCCGCGGGAGCAAGCCGACCTCCGAGACGTTGCGGGATCTCCGTGCGTTCATCGCCGACGCAAACGAGGACGTCCCGGATCCGGGGCGCCCGACCGCCGACGGCGACGCCGAGGGGTTCGCGTTCGGGATCGGCCACGACGGCGACGCCGACCGGATCGTGATCATCGACGACGACGGCGAGGTGGTTCACGAGGACACCGTCCTCGCGGTGCTCGCTGAGGCGTACGTTCGCCGAAGCGACGCGGACGATCCCGTCGTCGTCACGACGCCGAACGCCTCGGGACGGATCGACGAGCGCGTCCGGGCCGCGGGCGGTCGCGTCGACCGCGTCAGGCTCGGTGCGCTTCACGAGGGGATCGCGGCGGTGCAGGCGGCGGCGTCCGAAGCGAGCGGGAAGACCGACGTCGCCTTCGCGGCGGAGCCGTGGAAACACGTCCACGTCCCGTTCGGCGGCTGGATCGACGGCGTCTGTTCCGCCGCGGTGATCGCTCGACTCGTCGCGGACGAGGGTCTCGCCGCGCTTCGTGAACCGGTCACCGAACGGCCCTACCGAAAGGTAAGCGTGACGTGTCCCGACGACCGCAAGGAGCCGGCGATGACGCGGCTCGAAACCGTCCTCCCCGAGGCGTTCCCCGACGCGGACGTCGACACGGATCACGGGGTCAGACTGGAGTTTCCGGACGCCTCGTGGACGCTCGTCAGACCGTCGGGCACGGAGGAGTATGTCCGGATCTACGCCGAGAGCGACGCGGTCGACGACCTCGTCGCGGACGTCCGCGGGGTCGTCGAGGACGTCATCGAGGGCACCTGAGCGGCCCGCCGCCGGTAGGCGTTCGGTTCGGCTTCCGGTGGCTCACATCCTACTCCCGTCGTGGCGTTCGGTCGTTGCCGGTACGGACGGATGATTCGTCGAGTGATCCGGGAGGGAGTTTCCGACCGTGAGCGTCGAAGCCGCGAGCGACGCACACGGGGGCATGGTGTCCGCCGCCGTCACTCCCCGTCGTTTCTCACCGTGCTGCCGATGACGAGCGCCGCGCCGATGATCACGAGGTTTTTCACGATGTACTGACCCTCGACGGTGAGGCCGTACGGGAACGCGACGTAGACGACCTCCGGAAGGAGGACGAGCGGGAGGAACGTCCCGGGCAGTTGGAGCGCCAGGAGCAGGATCCCGACGCGGATCAGGCGACGGTGGAGCAGACAGAGCCCGATGAGCACCTCCCAGACGCCGAGTACCGGGACGAACAGCTCCGGCGGGACGACGTAGACGGTCGACGCCACGAGTTCGGCGGCCGGCGAGACGCCGACTACTTTGAGCGCGCCGAACCAGACGAAGACGATCCCGACGGCCGCCCGCAACACCGGAACGCTCCACCGATCCATCAGCTCCGCGATCGCCGCGTCGATCGCGTCGAACCGCTCACGGTACGTCTCGATCCGATCCCGTTCGTCGGCCGAGGTGGTGGCCATTGCTCCGAGTAAACGTAGGTTCTGAGGCCTCAAAAGCTCTTTTTCGACTGATCGTCCGTGTACGATCCGTTCGAGATCGACGGGAGTGGCTGCCCGTCTCCGAGCGCTCAGTCGTCGCTCGTCTTGATGTCCGCCGAGAGGCCCTGGGCCATCTCGATATCCGTGGAGTTGTTGAGCGTCCACGCGGTGCGGTCGGTGACGGCTTCGATCGCCTCGCGGGCGCTCGGGTAGCCGTTGCCGGACTTCTTCACGCCGCCGAAGGGGAGCTGGACCTCCGCGCCGATGCACGGAAGGTTCCCGTACGCGAGTCCGATCTCGGCGTGGTCGCGGTAGTAGTTGATCTGACGATAGTTCTCCGAGATGATCGCGCCCGCGAGTCCGTAGTCGGTGTCGTTGTGGATCGCGACCGCCTCCTCGATGTCACCGTCGTACTCCAGAAGCGCCACGTGGGGGCCGAACACTTCCTCGTGGGTACATCGGAGGTCGGCGTGGGCGTCCGCCTCGTAGACGAACGGGCCGATCCAGTGGCCGTCCTCGTGGCCGTCGGGGATCTCGTCGGCGTCCAGTTCGGTTCGGTCGACGAGGACGTTCACGCCCTCGTCCTTCGCCAGCTGATTGTACTTGGAGACCTTCTCGTAGTGCTCCGGCTCGATGAGCGGCCCCATGAACGTCCCCTCGTCGAGGGGGTCGCCGACGGCGACGTCCGCGGCGATCTCGACGAAGCGCTCCTTGAACTCCTCGTAGACGTCCGTGTGAACGATCAGGCGTTCGGAGGAGACGCAGCGCTGGCCGGTCGTTTTAAACGAGGACATCACCGCGGAGTGGACCGCAACGTCGAGGTCGGCCTCCTCCGTGATCACGATCGCGTTCTTTCCGCCCATCTCACAGGCGACGCGCTTGCCGGGGACGCCGCCGAGTTTGTCCTGGATCTTGTGGCCCACTTCGGCGGACCCGGTAAACAGGACCGTCGAGACGTCGTCGTTCTCGACGATCGCGTTGCCGGCGTCGCCGAAGCCCTGGACCATGTTGAAGACGCCGTCCGGCAGGCCGGCGTCCGCGAACATCTCCGCGACGACCTGTGCACACCACGGCGTCTGCTCGGCCGGCTTGAACACGACGGTGTTGCCCTCGACCAGCGCGATGGCCATGTGCCAGTACGGGATGGCGACCGGGAAGTTCCACGGCGTGATACAGCCGGTGACCCCCCGGGGCTTTCGGCGCATGTAGGCGTCCTTCGCCGGGATCTCGGAGGGAACGATGTCACCCTTCGGATGGCGCGCGTCGCCCGCGGCCCACTCGACCATGTGTGCCGCCTCGACGACGTCCGCTTTCCCCTCGCTTATCTCCTTGCCGCACTCCTTCGTGACGATCTCGCCGAGCTCGTCGGTTCGGTCACGCAGCTCGTGATACACGTCCCAGAGGTACTCGGCACGCTGGATGCGCGAGAGCTCGCGCCACTCCTCGAACGCCGCGTCGGCGGCCGCGACCGCCCGGTCCACGTCCGTGGGCGTCCCTCGTCGGAACTCACCCAGCGTCTCCCCGGTCGCGGGGCTCTCGCTCTCGAACGTCTCCGTTCCGTCTCCGTCGACCCATTCGCCGTCGATGTAGTGGTTGTACGGCTGCGTCATGGATCTACGATGGAGCGGCACCGAGTAACCCTTCATCCCGACCATGGACGGGAGCGGGCGTCAACTTCTAATACGACACCCCCGGAAGGAAGGCCATGGGCGACGCCGGATCGATAAGCGGAACGCGGCTCACTCTCGACTTGTGGCATCCGAACTGTTGGGCGATCGAGGCAACCGACCGGACCGCGGGCGGGATCCTCGCACACGCCGTGTACGGATCGCCGGGTGTGAACACGTTAGCGAGACGAAAAGCCGAGGAAAACGGACGGAACGCGGAGTGCATCGTCAACGGAACGGGCGCCCCTCCGTACGCCGAAAACGATCGATCCACGGTCACGGGGCTGTTCACGGCGTTCGGAGACGACAACACGGAGGTCGAGGCCCTGCTCGATGCGGTCGAGGAGTCACCACATGCCGGAACGGTCCTCGAGTTACAACAACGGTTCGGGCGGGCTCGAAACGCTCCGGGAAAGGTGGTCCGGGAGTTCTTCCTGGAGTACCGTCCTGAGGACATGATCTGTCCGACCTTGCTCGAACAGGGCTTCGTCCACAGCGCCCCGGTCCGGATCGAGGACGGTAGCGAGGAATGGCAGGTGTGTTTCACCGGCGATCGAAGCGGGATCGACGAGGCGCTGGAACGGGTTCGTGAACGATCGGGTGCCGAGGTCACCGTCACCTCGATCACGTCCACGAACGGCAACGGCGGGTCTGCCCGCGAACGTCGACTCGACACGCTCACGCCCACCCAGCGTGAGGTGTTCGAACACGCTCGTGAGGCCGGGTATTACGAATGGCCACGGGGAACCTCCACGCGCGACCTCGCCGAGGACGTGGGCGTCTCGAAGACGACGCTGCTCGAACACCTCCGAAAGGCCGAGGCGAAGCTGCTCGATCCCGACGACGAGTGACCGCAGTGCGGCATGACTCAACGAGCGATCATCCTGAGAAGAACCGAATTCAATGGGAACGACTTCGACGGAAAGGACCCCGTGAACTGAAACGAGCCGACGACCGGCCGGGGTGACCGCTTCAACGCCTCGTGAGGATCCGACGGGTACCGGAGCGAATGAGCGAGGGTTGCATGGAGATCCAACTGGTGGGGGGAACGATCGGGCGGGATTTGTATGAAAATCCAACGGTTACCGGTGTGAACGGTCGCTGCGAATACAGAAAACCGACCATGGAAGGGCGAACGTTAACGCTTTGTATGCCGGTACGTTCTGATGGTATGTCACCCAATCGCAATCGCGTACCGACGCGGAGGGACCTGCTGAAAGCGACCGGCGCCGCCGGAGTGGTCGGTCTCGCGGGCTGTCTCGGCGACGACGACGGCGACGAGGAGTACGCCATCGGCATGGTCGATTCGATCACCGGGTCGCTCGCCCCCTACGGGGAGCGGAACGAACGGGGTCGCCAGCTTGCCCTCGAGGACATCAACGAGGTGGGGATCGGCGACGGTGCCGAACTCGAAGTCATCGTCGAGGACGACGAGTCCTCGAATCAGGCCGCGGTCAACGCCGCCCAGAAGCTCGTCAACCAGGACGAGGTGCCGATCGTCATCGGGTCGGTCGGATCCGGCGCCTCGATGGCGATCCACAACTCCGTCATCGAGGGTACCGACGTCGTTCACATCTCGCAGAACTCCACGGGTGCGGTCCTCACGACCGAGCCGAACCTCCTCCGAATGAGTCCCTCGGGCGCGGCGAAGGGCGCGGCGCTCGCCGAGATGATCTACGATGACGGTCACGACTCCGTTGCGGTCACGTGGATCAACAACGACTACGGCCAGTCGCTCGCGGACGTCTTCGAGGAGACCTTCGAGGGCGACGTCGCCTACATCGAGCCGCACGAACCGGAGGGCTCCTCCTACCGCGGCGAGATCGCCGAGATGGGCGACACGGACGCGACCGCGTGGCTGTTCATCACGTATGCCGACGAGGTCACCGTCTTCCTCAACGAGGCGTTCGACCAGGGATACCACGAGGAGATCGACTACTACGGTGCGGAGTCGACGATCGCCGACGAGATCCTCGCGAACACCGAACCGGGAAGCCAGGAGGGGCTCACCGGGATCACGGAGTCCGCTCCCGAAGGCCAGGAGAACTACGAAAGCTATGCCTCCCGCTTCCAGGAGGAGTTCGGGCAGGCGCCCACCGTCTGGTCCGCGTACGCGTACGACTCGTTCACCGTCTCCGCGATCGCGATCGAGGCGGCCGACGAGTTCACCGGTGCCGCACTCTCCGAGGTGGTCCGTGACGTGACCCGCCCCGACGGCGAGGAGGTGTTCACCTTCGAGGCGGCAAAGGAGATCCTCGAGGACGGCGGGACGCCGGATGACATCGACTATCAGGGCGTCTCCGGACCGATCGATCTCGACGAGAACGGCGACCCGCCGGGATACTACCAGGTATACTCGGTCCAGGACCACGAATACGTCTGGGGCGAGTACATCACGAGCTAGATGGTAGTTGAGGGCACCCCGGCGGCGGTCCGGCGCGACCGTCACCGACGCGGGACGGAGGTGATATCGTGGTTGCACAGCTGATCGTCAACGGGATCGTCTACTCCAGCATCATCGTGCTGGCGTCGATCGGGCTCTCGTTGGTCTACAGCATCGGCAACTTCGCCAACTTCGCACACGGGGACACGATGGCGGTCGGCGCGTTCGTCGCTCTCGGGTCCGCGCCGCTCGTGCAGGCGATCATCCCCGGCGTGACGGTCGCGGGCTTCCCGCTGTGGTTCTTCGGCGCGCTCCTCGTGGGGATGGCGGCCGCGGCCATCGTCGCCGTCGTCACCGAGTACGTCGTCTACCGGCCGCTCGATTCGTCCGCGATCGGCCTCCTCATCACGAGCATCGGCGTCGCACTCGCCTATCGGGCGCTGTTGTTGATGCAGTTCGGCCCCGGCCAGCAGTCGTATCCCGTGAGCCGGGGGGGACGGATTCCCTGGATCGAGTCGGCGCTCGGGGTGTCGGTGACGGCCCGTGACGTCGTCATCGTCCTCAGCTCGATCGTCCTCGTCGCCTCGCTCCACGCGATGTTGCAGTACACGACGCTCGGCCGAAAGATGCGGGCGATGGCGGACAACGCCGAACTCGCCCGCGTTTCCGGCATTCGGACCGGCGAAGTGATCATCGCGATGTGGGTCATCGGGGCGGCGCTCGCGGGCGCCGGCGGCGTCTTCTTGGGGCTCGATACGATCATCCGCCCCCGGATGGGCTTCGAGCTTCTGTTGTTGATCTTCGCCGCGGTCATCCTCGGCGGGATCGGTTCCGTCTACGGCGCGATGCTCGGCGGGTTCGCGATCGGCATGGCTCACGAGCTCACGCCGGCGATCCCCTTCATCGGCACCGAATACAACGCCGCGGTCGCGTTCCTCGTGATGATCGCGATCCTGCTCGTCAGGCCGAACGGCATTCTCGGAGGTGATGCGACGTGAGCGACGAACCGGACGGGTTCCGTCAGGATCCGATCGGGACGCTTCGAGCGTGGTGGGCGGACGCCGAGCGGGCCGACAAACTCGTCTACGGGGCCATCGCAGCCGTCACCGTTCTGCTGGTTGTGGGGGTTGCGGTCGGATCCATCGGGATCCGATACGTTGCCGGCCTCCTCGTGTTGGTCGCGATGTACGCGCTTCTCACCACCGGGCTCAACATTCAGTGGGGATACGCCGGACTCATCAACTTCAGCGTGATCGCCTTCTGGGGGATCGGCGCGTACACCGCGATGCTCGTCTCCTCGGCCAACTCCCCGTTGGAGTTGGGCTGGCATCCCGCGGCGGCGATCCCGCTGGCCATCGTGGCCGGAACGGTCGTCGCGGTCTTCATCGGCATCCCGACGCTCCGACTGCGCGAGGACTACCTCGCGATCGCCAGCCTCGGGCTGGCGGAGGTCGTCCGGCTGGTCCTGTTGAACGAACGACAGTGGACGGCGGGAAGCCAGGGGATCAGCGGCATTCCGGTGCCGCTGTCGTGGCTTCCGATCGGGCGGCGAACGGTCGTCCTCCTGATCGGCGCCGTGCTCCTGCTCGCGGTCTATCTGTTCGTGCGGCGGATCCACCGGTCGCCGTGGGGGCGCGTCCAGCGGACCGTCCGTGCCGACGAGGACCTCGCCGAGGCGCTCGGCAAGGACTCCTACCGGCTGAAGATGCAGGCGTTCGTCATCGGCAGCGTCGTGATGACGCTGTCGGGCGTCCTGTACGTCTTTTACGCGCAGTTCCTGGGTCCGGCCGACCTCTTGCCGTTGGAGACGTTCTACGTCTGGGTCGCGTTGATACTCGGCGGGACCGGAAGCGACAAGGGTGCGCTGCTCGGCGGCGCGGTCATCGTGTTGATTCGGGAGGGGACGCGATTCCTCTCCGGAACGACGGCGTTCGACCTATTACAGACCGGGTTGGAGGTCGTCGGGATACTGACACACATCAACACGGCGTCGCTGCGGCTGTTCGCGGTCGGCGTCCTGATCGTGTTGGTGATCCGATACCGTCCGGAGGGGCTGTTACCCCCGCGTGAGGAACTCATCTGGCCGGACGCGAAGCAACGAGCGGACGCTTCCGGGGCTCGTCGCGCACACGGGGCCGCCCCAGGTGCGGTCTCCGAACCCGTCCCCGAGACGCAACCCGCCGACGAAGGTGAGGAAAAATGAGCGGTGAGAACGCATGAGCACGCATCACGCATACGACGGTGCCGACGTTGAAAAGCAGAATCCGGTGTTGCGCGTCGAGGGGCTCCGGAAGTCCTTCGGCGGACTCGTCGCCACGGACGACGTCACGCTCGAGGTCGAGCGCGGGTCGATCACCGGGATGATCGGCCCGAACGGCGCGGGGAAGTCGACGCTATTCAACCTCGTCTCCGGATTCTACGAGCCGGACGCGGGAACGGTCTCCGTCCGGGAGTCGGATCCCGATGGCGACCGGGACGGCGGCGATCCCGAGGCCGGCTGGCACGACGTGACGGGCATGAAACCCCACCGCGTCGTCCGAAACGGGCTCGTCCGGACGTTCCAGACGCCCCGTCGACTGGAGGGAATGACGGTTCGTGAGGCAATGATGGTCGGACAGACCGACCAGATCGGCGAGTCCATCCTCCCGTTGTTCACCGATCGATCGGCGGTGACCGCGGACGAAACCGAGACGCTGGAGCGGGCCCACGAGCTGTTGGAGCGGTTCGAGATCGCCCACCTCGCGAGCGCTCCGGCGACGGAGCTCTCCGGCGGCCAGCTCAAGCTGGTCGAGATGGCCCGCGCGCTGATGGTCGATCCCGAGATCGTCCTCCTCGACGAACCGGTCGCGGGCGTCAATCCGACCCTCGCACGCAAACTCTCGCGGTTCATCCGCGAGTTGAACGGCGACGGACAGACCTTCCTCATCATCGAACACGACATGAGCTTCATCATGGATCTCGCCGACCCGATCATCGTCCTCGACCAGGGCCGCGTCCTGCTCGAGGGCGATCCCGAGACCGTTCGCACCGACGAACGCGTCATCGAGGCGTATCTCGGAGGCAACGCATGACCGGAGAGACGGCGGGAGCGCCCCGAAGTGACTCCGTGCTCGCTCCACCGGAGGATGCCCCGGAGAACGCGATCCTTCGGCTCGACGGCGTCGATTCCGGGTACGGTGAGATGCAGGTGCTCGACGACCTCACGCTCCACGTCGAAGAGGGCGAGATCGTCTGTCTCATCGGCCCGAACGGGGCCGGGAAGTCGACGGTGCTTCGGACCGCATTCGGGCTGAACGAGCCATGGACCGGCGAGGTCTACTTCCGTGACCGCGCGATCGGCGGACGTGAGCCTGCCGATCTCGTTCGTGAGGGACTCGGATTCGTCCCGCAGACCGACAACGTCTTCGGCTCGCTCACGGTCGAGGAGAACCTCCGAATGGGAGGTGTCGCCCGCAACTCCGGACTTGACGACGTCATCGCGGGGCTCTACGAGCGGTTCCCGCTGCTCGACGAGAAGCGTCAAGCGAAGGCTCGGACGCTCTCGGGCGGGCAGCGGCAGGTACTCGCCTTCTCGCGGGCGTTGGTGATGGAGCCGGAGGTGCTCTTCATCGACGAGCCGTCCGCCGGACTGGCTCCCTCGATCGTCGCCGACGTCTTCGAGAACGTTCAGGCCGTAAACGAGTTCGGCACGTCGATCCTCATGGTCGAACAGAACGCCCGCGAGGGGCTCGGGATCTCGGACCGGGGATACGTCCTCGATCAGGGCACGGTGAGGTTCGAAGGCCCTGCGGACGAACTCCTCGATAGCGACGAGGTCTCCCGGCTCTACATGGGCGGATAGCGCGGTCCGATCCCCTTCGATCCGAACCGGCCCCTCAGGCCGCCCGTTTTTCGAGTTCTCCCTTCAGGCCGGCTCCGTCGAAGTCGTGATCCGGGCGGATGGCGACGAAATCGAGAAACCGCTCGGCCGCGAGCAGCTCCGCCGGCTCGTAGCTCATCACGGCCGCATCGACAGTCGCCACGGTTCCGATCAGCGGTTCGAGCGCGGCGAGCGCGCTCGCGAGGTCGTACGCTCGGGCGTCGTCACGCGCCGCCCCGTTCACGTTCGTCGCGTCGATGAAGTAGATCTCGCCGTCCCGTATGAGGACGTTCTCCGCGCGGAGGTCCCCGTGTGCGAGTCCGGCGTCGTGGAGGGTTCTGAGCGTCGCGAAGAGGTCGGGTGCGGTCGCGACGGTCGATTCCCGGTCCAGCTCGTCGAGCGTTCGGAACTCCGGGAGGTATTCCAGCACGACGACGCCGAATCCGCCGATCTCGAGCGCCTCGATCGGCTTCGGCGCGTTGACGCCGATCTCCCGCATGCGCTCCGTCGCCTCCAGCTCGTGGCGCGCCATCTCGTACGGGGTCTCGTACCGCTCGAAGAAGCCCTCGGTCCCGGCCGAGAACGCCCCGAGGTTCCGTCCGGTGGTAAAGAGCGTGTGCACGAGGGTGTTCTGTTTCGTGATCACCTTCACGAAGAGGTCGTCGTCAACGACCATGGGCGTCGAGAGCCAGTTGTCCGCCTCGAGAAAGCGTATCGACATGCCGTCGCGGTCGTATCGGTCCGCCAACTCGCGGGCGACTCGCTCGAGGTCGGGCCAATCCACGCGACCGCGGACGAGTCGGCGAAGCTCCATGTCCGTTCTCGACGGGCCGACCACTGATAAAGGGTCGCCGGTCGGGGTCGGCGACGACACACGGGGGGTTCACGACGATCCGCTACCGTCCACCGTCGACAGGCGATCCGGATTCTCGTAGGTGAACTCCTCCGTCCGGATCATCTCGAGCGTCTCCTCGATGGACGGTCGATCGCCCCAGAAGGTCCCGACGTACGCGAGTCGAACGATCCCGTTCGGGTCGACGACGACCGTCGCCGGACGGTTGATGTATTCCGCGTGGACCGCGAACGCCATCGGATCGACGCCGTATCGCGCGCCGACGGCACCGCCGAGATCGAGGAGGTGTGGCCACCAGACCGCCTCCGCGTACGACTCCAGAAACGACTCCTCCGCGAACCAGTAGTCCGGCTCCAGCTCCCGTCCGACCATCAGCCGGCCGCGATAGCGGTCGTGACACTCGACCGTCGCCACGGAGACGCCCGCATCCTCGAAGGCCTCGCGCAGCTCGAACAGCTCGTCGAACTCCCGATGACAGACCGGACACCAGTCCGCGAACACCCAGACGAGCACGAGCCACTCGTCGTCGTCCGCGAGGTCCGCCAGCCTTCGGTCGATACCCTCCGTGTCGGACAGCCGGAAGTCCGGAGCGGGATCACCGGCCGTGACGCGGCCGAACGAGTCGGGATCCAGGTCTCGATACGCCCTCCGGAGTTCCTCCGTCGCGCCCGCACCCTTCCGGATCCGGTCGACCGCGACCTCCGCCTGGTGGCTCACGTCGCGGTCGTCATCTTCGGCCGCCACTCGCTCCAGCAGCTCCAGCGATCCCTCGGTCGCCAGCCGCCCCAACGACGCCGCCGCCTCGGCACGGACGAGCCCGTTCGGATCGGTTCGGACGACGCGTTCGAGGGCCTCGGCTGCGTCCGTGTCGCCGACGATCCCGAGCGCCTTCACGCAGAGGTATCGGACCTGCGGATCGTTGTCCCGAACGGCGCGACGAACGACGGCGAGCGCCTCGTCGTCACCCCCATCGGAGTCGGCGAGACGCACGAGGTCCCGGAGCGCCACGAGCCGAACCCGCCAGTCGGGATCAGCGAGATCCGCGATCCCGTCCGTCGCGAGGGTCCGATCGATGGTGAAGTTGCGGTCGTCGACCGGGTGGAAGTCGTGCGTCCGAACGCGAGTCAACGTCTCCTCGACCGCCGTCTCGCCGCCGTCCGTCCGGATCCGTGATTGATCCCGCTCCGCCGTCCGGTTCCGTGACTCGTCCATGTGCCGATCGGGAGCCGCTCGGTTAAAAACCGGCGGTGAGTCGAACGAAACCCGTCCCGAATCGCTGCCGTACGATGCCGATCGTTTATCAGCGTTGCTCGCAAGTATTGCCCATGGACTTCGACCTGCCCGCGGAACACCGGATGATCCGGGACACCGTACGGGAGTTCTGCGAGGAGGAGATCCGTCCGATCGCCCAGGAGATCGAGGACGAACACCGCTTCCCCGAGGAGGTGTTTGCGGCTCTCTCCGATCTCGACGTGATGGGCGTTCCGGTGGGGGAGGAGTACGGCGGACTCGGCGGCGACCAGCTCATGTACGCGCTCGTGACCGAGGAGATCGGTCGCGTGTCGGGCGGGATCGGGCTCTCCTATGCGGCCCACACCTCTCTCGGTGCCAAGCCGATCGAGCTGTTCGGTACGGCGAAACAGAAGGAGGAGTGGCTCCGGCCGCTGACGGACGGCGGCGGCATCGGCGCGTGGGCGCTCACGGAGCCGGGAAGCGGCTCTGATGCCTCCAACATGGACACGACCGCCGAATACGACCCCGAAGCCGGCGAGTACGTCCTGAACGGGACGAAACAGTTCATCACGAACGCGAACGTCGCCAACAGCATCCTCGTGAAGGCCGTCACGGATCGGGACGCCGGCTACGACGGCATCTCCACGTTCATCGTCGATCCGGAACGTGACGACGGCTTCGAGGTGACGACCGTCTGGGACAAGATGGGACTTAATTGCTCGCCGACCTGTGAGATCGCGCTCGACGACGTCAGGCTGCCCGCGGACCGGCTGCTTGGCGAGGAGGGCGAGGGGTGGAAACAGACGATGAAGACGCTCGACGGCGGCCGAATCTCGATCGCCGCGTTATCGGTCGGACTCGCACAGGGCGCCTACGAGGCCGCAAAGGAGTACGCCGGCGAGCGCGAACAGTTCGGCAAGCCCATCTCGAAGTTCGACGCGATCCGCGACAAGATCGTCCACATGCACCGCCAGACCGAGCGGGCGCGGCTGCTCACTCATAAGGCGGCGGTGAAATACGACGGGGGCGAGCGCGTCACCGAGGAGTCGGCACTCGCGAAGCTGGACGCCAGCGAGGCGGCTCGCGAGGTCGCCGAGGAGGCCGTCCAGACGCTCGGCGGCTACGGCTACACCACTGACTTCGCGCCACAGCGCTTCTATCGCGACGCGAAGCTCATGGAGATCGGCGAGGGAACCAGCGAGATCCAACACGTCGTCCTCGGGCGTGAACTCGGGCTCTGATCCTCGTCGACGCTTTCCGCGGGATCACGCCGTGGACGGCGCTTAAGCGGGATTCACGGGACGGGCGGATCGTCAGGAAGGACTCCGGATCGGTTGAACGATCAGGTAGCGGGGGTGACGATCGTCGTTCATTTATAAGCGAACTTGAACGGATGCCGACACTGTTTATAAACATGGGGCGGTCGGCGCGCGCGAGGAACGCGCGCGGGGGGTTCGGACGGGCTCGCCGAGCAGTTTCCGGCGAGCCCGTCCGAACGAGGCTGGGGAGGCGTGAGGTTGCGGTGCGGGTGCGGCCGGGTGAGCCCAAGCCCGCCGTCCGTTTGTTTATAAATGCTGGCCGCCGCCTCCACGTTTCGTATACGCTCCATCCACCGGGGGTCCGTGCAACGTCGCGTCCGACGGATCGGCGCACGACAAAACCAGGATCCCCGAATCGAACCGATGTTTAAGACGGACGGGTCCGTACCGTCGATCAATGTCCGGCTCCACGCTTCTCGTCGTCATTGGAGAGGACGTCACGGCCGACGAGGTACGGGACGTCCTTGCCGACGATCTCGAGTGTGACGTCGAGATCGCCGCCGCTGACTCGGGAGTGGCTACGCTAAACGAGGACGCTCGGGACGGCAACGCCGATGCTCCCGATCGCGACGTCGACCGCACGTTCGTCGTCGAGCCGGACGATTCGCCGGTCGTATGGACGGACGAGGTGGAGACGGTCCTGACACGGAACCCGTGGGCCCTGGTCGTCGTCTACGCGGCAGCGCTGTCCGAATCGACGGTCCGTACCCTGCTCACGTCGGAACGGGTCGAGTACGTTCCGAGCGAGGTGCCCGCCGGGGAGGCGTTGCTGTCGATCCGCGCCCGTCGGTTCCACGCCTTGGAGCGGCATCACCGACTTCGACACGCGGCCGGCACCCGACTACCGTCCGTGCTCGATGACGTCTCGGAGGGGTTCCTCGCGGTCAACCCGGACGGACACGTCGTCTACTGTAATCGAGCTGCGGAGGAGTTGCTCGAGATCACCCGTGAGGACATCCTCGGGCGACGGATCGAGCAGGTAGCACCGATCGCCGACTCGAAACTGCTCCATCTCCTGGTCGAGTCCATGGACGCGGACCGACCGATGGATCTGGAGACGACGATCGGCAGCGGGCGCTATGACGTCCGGACGTATCCGTCGGCGGGCGGGCTGTCGGTGTTCGCCCGGGACGTCACGGAGCGGCACGACCGCGATCGACTGTTCACGGCGGCCTTCCAGGGCGCGATGGACGCGGTGGTGATCGCCGACGACGCCGGTCGATACGTGGACGTGAACGACGCCGCAGTCGATCTGTTCGGTGCCGGGAGCATCGACGCGCTCATCGGGCGATCGGTCGTCGAGTTCACGCCCGAGGAGTACGACGTCGCCGCCGAATGGGAGCGATTTCTCGCCTCCGATCGTGATCGCGGACTCTTCCCGTTGGTCCGTGCGGACGGGGAGCGGCGCGTCGTCGAGTTTGCGGCGACCCCGGACGTGATCGAGGGGCGCCACCTCTCCGTGTTACGCGACGTGACCGATCACGAGGGGTTCCCCTCGTTCGAGACACTCGTATCGGACGCACACGACCGCCCGCGAACGTCCAAGTGAGCCGGTTTCTCCGGCGCTTTACGACGGTTTCTTCCACCGTTCAGGTGGCGTGTTTCTCCGGCCTTCCGGTGACGATCGGCGCGGATGGCCACGCTCAAGTCGTCACGGACGGACCCCTCCGACATGACCGTTCGCTACGACGGCCTCACGATCGAATGGCTCGGCTACGCGACCGCCCGGATCGCGACCGACGACGGCTTCGTCGCCTACACCGACCCGGGTCGGTACGGGGTGCTGGACGACTATTGGGCCCGCGACGGCGACCTCGTTCTCGTCACCCATGACCATCACTACGACTCCGACGGGATCCGATCGGTCGCCGACGAGGATGCCACCGTCGTGATCCACGAGGCGGTCGACCCGGCGGGGATCGACCGCGACGTGGAACGGATCGACGATCTCGCGGGCGACTACGACGTGGTCCGCGTCGACGACGAAGCGCGCGTGGACGTCGAAGCGCGAGCCGAATCGGCCGGTCCGGATGCGACGGGCGGTTCGGACGCGACCGTCTGGTCGCTCGCCGCCTACAACCGCCCGGATGGCCCGTGTGCCGGACCGAACGGGTCGGTGCCGCATCCGGAGGGCTCCGGCTGCGGATATCTCCTGTCGGTCGCCGGACGTCGCGTCTTCTGGCCGGGCGACGGCGACGCGCTGGACGGGTACGCCGAACTCGACGTCGACGTCCTCCTCGGCAACATCGGCGGGGGCGGGATCGTCTCCGACCGACACGCGACGGCCGACCTCGCCGATCGGATGGGGCCCGAACTCGTCGTCCCGATCCACTACGACACGTTCGATCGGCTGGCGGCGGACGCCGAGGCGTTCGCCGCCGACGTCGCCTCCCGCTCGATCGCCGTC
>LKMJ01001719.1_pt1 | contig 19618 bp, 24 predicted proteins | sample 643391 | NCBI WGS metagenome assembly LKMJ01 (sample SAMN04112250, study PRJNA286221) | soda lake metagenome | biome: soda lake; feature: Kulunda Steppe; material: water; isolation source: sample PL-Br10 brine of Picturesque Lake | place: Russia: Kulunda steppe | collected 2010-07 | reverse complement strand
GGCTGCTCATCTGGCAAACCGAGCTCCCGGCCAGCACTGATAACGAACAGTCGCTCTCGCTGGACGCGCTACGGACGCTGGTGCGGCGTCCGGCGGTGCTCGGGTCTATCGGCTGTATGGCACTTCTGGGCGGGATAGAGGGTATCTTCTTTACGTGGCTGCCGTACTACGCGAGCACGATCATTCCGCGGGACCTCGCTAACCTGCTGCTATCGACGTTCCTGCTGGCGTACATCCCCGGTCGCATACTGAACACGTGGATCATCGAGCGGGTGAACTATCTCTACCTGACCTTCGGATTGACGCTGGCATCGATCCCCGTACTGCTGGTCACGTTCAGCGGCATCGGCGGATGGGCCCTTTTCATGTTGGTTTTCCTCGCCGGGTTTCTGATCTCGGGGTTGTTTCCGACCATCCTGTCGTTTGCAGTCGAAGCCAGCCCCGAGTACAGCGGTCCGATCAGCGCGATGACGACCGGCGGGACGTACACGGGAATTGCGCTTGCCCCGCTCGGTGTCGGCGTCGTCGCTGAACTCGTGGATATTCAGACCGCGATGTATCTGACCCTCGGTCTCGCTATTGCATTGCTGATCGGGACGGTCGTGACGTGGGCCGCGACACGTGGCTCCGGCAGGGCCGGTATCCCCTCGGAGTGAACCGGGCAACAGGATCAAGATAGCTCGGAAACGTGTTTGCGTATATGTTCCGACGTGCCCGCGAAAACGGACCAGCACTGCTCGTGCCGCTCGCCTGGACGTTCGTCACTGCAGTCCATCTGGATCTGGCGAGCGAACACGCACTGCTGATCGCTCACCTCGTGATGGCGACGATTATCGCCGGGTTCACGCTCCTCTCGTGGGGCGAGATGACGGAGGGCGTACTGTTGCTCTGGCGACGCGTCCTGCTGGTCGGGTTCCTCATCACGCTGGCGGGGATCGTCGGGTTTGCTGTCGACAGCCTCGCTGCCCTGTTGTTTACCGCGAGCCTCATCGGCTGGATGATCGTCCCCGGTGTCGCGCTGGTGGCGACGGGCAGACAGGTTCAGCTAGCCCCTCGGCCCTACGTGATCGGTGGGGTGCTGAGTCTGGCCGGGGCAGCCGTGTACGCCGCCGGACCGCTGATTGGTGGGGGCGTCTGGCTGTCCGTATTCTGCCTGACACTGGTCAATATCGGCCAGACTGCAGGGATCGTCAACGCGGTTCACCGGTACTGAGAGAACTGCACGAAGGGTTGGCTTTATAGGTCGACTGACTGATGTATACGTATGAAAGAACGACTCAACCTGATCTTCAATCGAGCGAAGTACGCGGCGATCGGTGCGGCGGTCGGCGCAGCAGTCGGTGGGATCATCAGCAAGAACGGCGCGAGTACCGGCGGCGCGATCGGCGGCCTCGCTGGCGCGGTTGTCGGCGAGACGCGTGTCAGTGCCGAGACGGCGTACGAGCAGTTCAAAGATGCTCTGTCCGACTACGAACTCGGCTCCGGAAGCGAAACTCCCGAGGCAGAGTAACCACGACGTTTTCTCGGAATTGCCGGGTTACCGGTCCCCGATCTCGGCGACGCGATCGGCGATATCCGTCCCGCTGCTTTCGCCGGGCAGAATGTCACCCAGCGACGCCCCCAGCGCTGCGGCTGCCCAGATAACGGTGATCCGTGCCAGCATCTCGAAATTCGACGGTCCCTCGGCAGTGAGCCGCCCCCACATGAGCATCGTCCCGGCGGCGACGAAGAGGGAAATCAATAGTACGGCAGCCAGTCGTTTTGGCAGGAAGCCAAACAGCAAGCGGACCTGTACGTTGCGGATGTCGGTGAAATAGAGCAGCCCGCTCACCAGTCCGACGATGAACAGGACGTTGATGACAAAGAAGACTGGAATGGACGCCACGGTGAACTCGACGAACCACTCGGCGATCTCGAAGACGCCGTCCTCGACGAGGAGCGGGAGCGAAAAGATAATTCCGCCGACAAACCCCTCTGCGATATCCCTCGACGTGTATTTTCTGATCCGGTCACTACCCGGCACTGATTCGAGCATCCGCCGCGTTCGACGGACTTCCTGGCGCTCTTTCGAAGAATCTACTGTTCCCTCCAGTTCGTCCAGTTGCCGCAGGACATCGCCGATATCGTAATCGGCCGGTGATTGTCCGGAATCTCTCCCCTCGGAACTCATATCCGCTACCAGTTATCGGTGCTATAAAAAAGGATAGAACTCGACGGGATCCCACCGATACTCAGGCTGTGAGCCCCATTCGGCTGCTGGGCCACAGGCACGAATGATTAAGTGTGTCGACCGGAAACAGATCAGTAACATGGGGAACAAAAACAAGACGATCTCGTTCCGGGTGAACGAGGACGCCTTCGAGACGCTCCGGGAGATCGCCGAGGAGCGGGATATTTCGCTTTCGGCCGTCTTCCGGGATTACGTCGACCAGCTCGTTGCCCACAACGGGCAGGTCCAGGTCGTCCCCGAGGACGAACTGGGCCCGACCGTCGAGGACGGCGAGTTCCCACCGACCGTCACCGTCCCGAAGAGTTTCATTCGGGAACACGAGCGGCTGGAGCTCGAAGCCGAGCACCTCCGCGAACAGCTGGACGAGTACAAAGGCTACGTCGCACATCTCCGCGAGCAGGTCGATGACGAAGAAGCCGAGGACGTGATCTATCTCGAAGACCTCGATGACGAGAGCGGCGAGTCCGACGAGACTGTCCGACTCGGCTAGCGCGACAACTCCCGTTTTGCCGTCCGGGCGGCCTCCTCGGCCTCCCTGTTTCCGTCGACCTTTGCCAGCTCCTCGGTCGCTTCGAGCGTTCGGACGCTCTGGTCGAGAAAGGACAGGACGTCGCCCGGATAGGCGTACAGCATGTACTCGTCACTCATCACGTCGACGATGGCGTCCGGCCCGAGCCCATCGGCCCGGAGTTCGAGCAGATAGCGGATGAACTTCCGTTCGGGACAGCCACAGTAGGGGTTGTTGTCGCAATCACAGTCCAGAAAGTCTTCAGCGAATTCGAGCACTCGATCCCGGGTCGCCTCGTCAAGTTGTTCGAGGCCACCGCCCTGGAAGAGGATATCGAGTGTCGCCCCTTTGAACGCCCCCTTCGGAATGCTGGTGTCGAGCTGGGAGCTGAGCTGGCGGTGGTTCTTGACGTAGATCTTGTCCGTGATCGCCACAGTTAGGTTCCTCTACGCCGGTGTGGGGCAAAAGACTCCCGATGTTTCAGAGCCCCGTGTGAACACCTCGCGTAGCGCTCCCGAGGCGTAACCTATTTTAACGGAGCGTGGACTATTTCGAGGTACGTGTCCGGGTTGGGGTAGTGGACTATCCTTCAGCCTTGTGGAGGCTGAGACGCGGGTTCAATTCTCGCACCTGGACCTTCCTGCGACGAACGGACGTGAGGAGCGGACGGTGTGACGTGCGAGATTGAATCATGCCAGTCGCGCGCAGCGAAGCGAGCACGTCTGGCTCGGGTTCAATTCTCGCACCTGGACCTTTTCGCTGGGAACGGACGTGACCAGCGTAAAGTCCAGCCAAGAGAATTGAAGCAGGGAGTGGAGCGCAGCGGAACGACCGGGGTTCAATTCTCGCACCTGGACCTTCTCTCGAACGATCCCCAGTGAGCGTGTGCTCGGTCAGGAGCACCGCGAACACACTACCAGTGAGAGAGAAGACCATCCGGGAGAGAATTGAACCTCGCGAGTCGAACGGAGTGAGTCTCGCAGTCGGGTTCAATTCTCGCACCCAATACACCCAGTCCCAGTACTGTGGTTAGAAAATCACCGCCAGCGCCACAACGATTATACTGGCGGCCCGACGACACGGGATAATGGCTACTGGATCCCCTTCCTCTATCGAAGTTCTCATCGTCGATGACAATCCCCGGTTCGGCGAGCTGGCGGAGATGTTTCTCGAAGACGAGTTCGACGATTTCGCGGTCACGACTGCGACGAGCGCTGACGAGGGCGAGCGGCTGTTAGCCGAAAGCGATATCGACTGTATCGTCAGTGATTATCAGATGCCCGAACGCGATGGAATCGAGTTTTTACAGGCCGTTCGAGAGCACTCACCGGAGCTCCCATTCATCTTGATGACCGGGAAAGGTGACGAGACGGTCGCCAGCCGAGCGATTACGGCGGGCGTCACCGACTACATCAGGAAGGAAGCCGGGAGCGAACACTACGATCTGCTGGCTCATCGAATCCGGAACGTCGTCGAGCAGCGACGGGCCGAAGCGGCAAAGCAAGCGCGCAATCGTCGGATTCGGCGTGTCTACGAGCGGATCGATGACGGGTTCGTCGCACTGGATACGGAGTGGCGGCTAACGTACATGAACAGCCACGCGAGCGAGTTGCTCGACAGGGACCGCGAGGAGCTACTCGGTCAGTCCATTGCGGACGTGTTCCCGGGAATCGAAGAGACCGAGTTCTACGATGCGGCGAGGGATGTCCTCGCCGAAAAGGAGGCATTCACGGTCGAAGAGCACTACGACCAACTCGACGCGTGGATAGAAGCGAGGATCTACCCGGATATCGACGGGCTTTCCGTCTACTTCCGCGATATCACGGAGCGAAAGGAACGCGAGAAGTCGCTGGAACGATCTCGAAAACGGTATCATGCGCTCGTTGATACAGCCCCGACCGCGATTCTGGTAACTGATGCGGAGACGGGTGAGATCGTGGAAGCGAATCAGGCCGCAGAGAGCCTGATCGGCCACTCTTCCGAAGAGTTGTCCGGAGAACACCACAGCAAGATCCATCCAGAAGAGGACAGGGGGCTGTACGAGTCTCTCTTCCGTGAGCGTCTGAATAGCGGGTCGGGACTGGTCAACCGTCACGTCGACGGCTCACAGATATACATCGAGCGGGCGGACGGCGAGCGGATCCCGGTCGAGATCTCCGCACAGGTCATCGAACTGGCGGACGAGCGACTTGTCCAGAGCGTCATCAGGGACGTGGTCAAACGGTCCTGATCGGGTTCATCGGATCGGCTCAGTCTGGTCCCCAAGTGATTCCGATCCGGACGACCGAATGACATCCAGCGCAGTCATCAGGTCGGTACGTGAGACCAGCCCGACAACGGTACCGAACCCGTCGACAACGAGGAGTCGGCCGATATCGTCCTGCTGGAGGGTCGTGATCGCCTCCATGGCGTCGGCATCGGGCGAAATCGTTCGGAGGTCTCTCGTCATGATATCATCGACGGTGTATGCGTCCCGTTCGACGGGCTGGACCTCTCTGGCGTCATCAAGTGTGACGATACCGACCGGTCGCCCATTCGACATTACGGGGTACCCGGTATGACGTTGTGTGAACATCTTCTGGAGCAGTTCGGATATCGTCATTTCCGGTGGGACGGTGTGAAGTCGTTCTGCGGGCGTCATCACGTCCGCGACGGTTACACCTTCGAGTGCGGCCTTCATCATCACCTGTTTCGCCTCCGTCGACGCCGCGATGTAGACGAAGAAGGCGACGCCGATCATGATGATGTTGAACGAAAACAGGCCGAACAGCCCCAGGAGCACGGCGAAGAACTTTCCGACCTCGGCGGCCATCTCGGTGGCACGCGCGTACGGCCGGTTTCTGGCGAGGAATGCCCGGAGGATCCGGCCCCCGTCCATTGGGAACGCCGGTATCATGTTGAATACGGCGAGGACGATATTCAGGACGGCGAGATAGCCCAGTACGAACAGTGTTCCGAAGGTCACGATGGGGACCGATTCGAACGGCTCGACGAGCAGGACGCCGACGAACAGTCCATAACAGACGAGGCCGACGAGGACGCTGACGATGGGGCCCGCGATAGCGATATTGAACTCCTGTCGCCAGTCTTCGGGCATCTCCGAGAGTGCGGCGATACCGCCGAATATCCAGAGCGTGATCGAGTCGATCGGGTAGCCGTATCGCATCGCGACGAACGAGTGGCCGAGCTCGTGCAGCAGAATACCGACGAACAGCCCTATCGCTGCGACAAGTCCGAGGGCCCAAGGTGTCAGCCCGGTGGTGATCGCATCCACTTCAATGCCCGCGGCGATCGCGTCGTTGAGCAACTCCGCGGTGGCCGTGATCTGAGAGCCGATCAGATACGCGAACAGCGGTAGTACTAACAGAAAGGTGAGATCGAGCTTGATCGGGATACCGAATGCGGTACCGATCCGGAAACTTCGCATACCCTCTCTTGGGGTGGCGCGACCTTGAATCTCCGGCCATCGCCATGACCGGTACTACACCTCGACATCGAGACCGTCGTCCTGTGTTTCGTCGGATCTATCCACTTTCGGGACGTGGATCTCCAGTGTGCCGTTTCCTGTGATCGTTGCGGTTGCTGCGTTCGGGTCTACCTCGACATCGGCCGGGAGCTCTACTTCGCCCGTGAGTGCGAGTCCACGCCCGGGAAACACCGTCTCGAACCCGTCGTGCTCTTCGCGGAACCGGTCGATACGGATATGGAGACTCCCCTCGCTGAACCGTACCTGAACATCATCCCGAGACGTCCCCGGTGCGTCGAACACAGCCAAGACTGCGTCGTCGCTTTCGAGCAAGTCGACCGGAATCGACTTGCTCTCCTGTACGTTACTGGAAACCCGGCCAACGCCACGGAGGAGCGTATTACTGACCGATCGTCCGATCTCGCGGAGCGTCATACGACGATCTCCTCGAGTACGGACGAACGCTGACAGTACGGACAGACGAAGTCGTCGACTCCTACGTCGTCTGGCATATCGTAGGTGTAATGCAGCTCAAGCATATCGATCTCGCATTCATCGCTCGTACATTCGACTTCCAGAGTTGGTGGCATATCACCTCCTTGGGGCGTCAGGGAAAAACCGTTTTCGGCGACGGTGGTTCAAACAGGGAACGTCACTGTCCGCGTCGACTCGACATCGTCAGGGTGTATCGTCCGCCCGTCGACCGAGACGGGTTCGCCGTTCGAGAGTTTTCCGAACGCTGGACCGTCGGGGACGCCAGCCTCGCGGGCGAGTGAGGGATCGAATGCCATTGTTTGTGCGACGACTTGCCCGTTCTCACGGCGAACTGTCTCGTACTCCCCGTCGAGCACATCGACGAGCGCGTCGATGAGCGCATCGTAGTCAGTCGTCTTCGAGACGGCCGCCCGTCCGCGTACCCGGTTGCCGTTCTCGACAGTCTCGAAAGCCAGTGTCGCCCGCTCGACTGCACTCCGTACCGTCGCGGACGCGATCCCCTGAGCCTCGTCGAGCAGGTCAGTCGGGAGCTCCTGGATAGTGTAGTCGTCCCAGCCCTCAGGCACCGTCCCGAATCGGAGCCCGTCATCGATCGGGGAGAGCGCCGATTCGAGATCGTCTGCAAGCGCGAGTGGAACGTCGTCGACTTCACGGAGCCACGTCTCGCTCACGATCCGGTAGCCCGATTCCGAGAGCACCCGCCTGACATCGTCGAGATCGCGGTCCGTATCCGCGACGAGCGCGAACTCGGCCTCGCTTTGCTGGAACGCTTCGTCAAGGACGTCCCGGTGTCGCTCCGGAGGTCCGAGTTCATCGAGCGTCCAGTCGGCAGCGACGTGGCCGACGTGCCAGTCGGTCTCGCGGACGATTCGCTCGAATCGCGGCGCGTAATGACCGCCCCCGATCCCGACGAGCTGTCGCCGCGGGGGTTCGCCGTTCTGTGTCTCGGTATCACCATCCAGGCGCTTCGCATGTGGCTCCACACCCCGGAGGTCGAGGATCGAACGCGCGACGGCGGCTGCGGCCGTGGAATCTGCCCACTCCGCTTCGCCGCTTCCCAGTTCGACGAACATGGACGGGACGTCGACCTCGGTCGGGCCATGATGGGTACACTCGATCCCGGTGTCGTAGTCGGCTGGAGCGTGTTCGTCAAACGCCGAGAGGATTTCCGAGAGGGCGCTCGGACAGGTGGCGGCAAGCGAGCGATCCTCACCCCCGAACTCTGCTGGACCGAAGTTCCCGGTGAAGTGAGCCGTCAGCAGGGGTCCAGTATCCCCAGAATGCCGGGACGCAAAGACGAGGAGGTCTGGATCGTCAAACGGTTCGGCGGCATCGTCCAGTTCGAGATGCCAGTCGTCGAAGGTTCGAAGCTCGAAGCCATCGATCCGGAAGACATCGCCGCCACCCATGCCGTCCTCGCGGTGCTCGTCGACGCGTCTGTCCCAGTCCCGCGCTGCCAGTAGCTGCTCGAAGATGTGCTCGGACGCAGAGTCCGCCCTGCTGACGACGATCGCAATCACGATACGCACTCAATGGACGAGGGGAGTAAAGCGCGTCGTTACTGCTGTGGCCGCACTCCGGCTGAATCCGAGCCCGCTCCGAACTGCTTATGCACCAGGACCGGGTTCTCACGGCCATGGACGTGTACGGACTCCTCGGCAACCCGGTCGGTCACTCGCTGTCCCCGCCCATGCACGAGGCGGGCTACGAAGCGCTCGGTATCGACGCCCGATACGTCACGTTCGAACCCGAGCCCGCAGAACTCGGTCGGGCGATCGATGGCGCGGAGGCACTCGGTATCTCCGGACTGAACGTCACGATTCCGTTCAAACAGGACGTACTGGATCACGTCGACGTCGACGAGATGGCGTCCCGGATCGGCGCGGTCAATACGATCGATTTTACCGGCGAGATGGTGACCGGACACAACACGGACGCGGCGGGCGCGCGACGGGCCTTCGAGCGTCACGACGTCGCTCTCGACGGGGAGAACGCAGTGGTCGTCGGTGCAGGCGGGGCTGGCCGTGCCATCTCGTTCATGCTCGCGGACGCCGGAGCGTCGGTCGCTATCGCCAACCGAACGGAATCGAGTGCGCACGAACTCGCCTCAGTAGTGCCGGGGGCAACGGGCCACGGCCTCGATTCACTGGAGGCACTGCTGGCGGACGCCTCGGTGCTGGTCAACGCAACCTGCGTCGGCATGGAAGAGGATGCAACCCCGGTTCCGGCCGAGGCCCTCCACGGTGATCTGGCAGTTCTCGACGCGGTCTACCGCCCCCTCGAAACCCGGCTCCTGCGCGACGCGGCGGCACAGGGAGCGACGACGATCGACGGCGCGTGGATGCTGCTGTATCAGGGCGTCGAGGCGTTCGAGCGCTGGACCGGCCGGGACGCGCCGGTCGATGCGATGAACGAGGCGCTCCGCACAGCGCTGTGAAAATCGAGCCGGTGTCGGACGGGTTTAAGTAGAACGACTATCAACTATCTTGCAATGTCACTGTTGGACAAGCTGAAGTCGCTTCTCGGGCTCGACAGCACCGACGAGAGGCAGCGTCAGGACGTTGGGGTGACGGTCGAACGAGATGTCGGTGGAGACGACCCAGACGCAAACGCCGTCGATACGGGCGGCGCTGCCGACGTGGAAGCGGACGAAGACACCGCCGAAGAAGACACCGACGAGGAACCCGATGATGCAACGGGGGAACCGGAAGAGGAGATCAACGCGGAGGACGAATCGGTCGATGAAGACGAACTGATCGACGAGGCAGAACCTGACGACGAAGAAGATGTCGCCGAGGACACCGAGTCGGAAGACGTAGTCCAGGAAGGTCACGATCCGGAAGACGATGCAGACGTTGCTGCGGATGACGGCGAAGACGCAAACGAGGACGACGACGAAACAACGGAGGACCCGACAACCGAGAAGGGCGAGCTCGAAGACATCAAGGGAATCGGGCCCGCGTACGCGGAGCGACTCGCGGATGTAGGAGTCGAGTCGATCGCCGACCTTGCCGCCGCCGACCCATCTGCGATCGCGGCCGAATCCGACCTTGCAGAATCCCGCGTCGAAAACTGGGTCGAGCAGGCGAAAGTCCGGTAAGCGACTGCTCGAACCGGAAGATCATTATTCCGCGCGTTCCTTCCGGCAGACATGGACACACCGTCGGTCGTAACTACCAGCGAAGAGTTTCGAGCGACGGCCATGGACGTCACGTCGGGCACACGAATCCCGGTCGAGGTCCGCGTCGATGTCGAGGACCCGTTCGAGGCGTATCGGCGGGCGCGGAGAGGATCAGGGGGTGTCATCCTCGAAACCACCGGCGGTCAGCCCGGATGGGGGTACTTCGCTGTTGATCCGGTTGAAATGATGACCACCCGCCCTGATGCAACACCCTGCGACGAGTCGAACCGGTCAAAAGGAACCGCCGTCTCTGGACACGAATCACCGTCGCTTACCGCTTTGCAAGGCCTGCTCGACGGCGAGACACTCGAGAGAGGGGACTGTTCGGTTCCGTACCCCTGCGGTGCCTTCGGCTGGCTTTCCTACGATCTGATCCGGGAGATCGAGGACCTTCCCGAAAGGGCGGTCGACGATCGATCCCTCCCGCAGCTACAGATTGGCGTCTACGACCGGGTTGCCGCATGGACGGAACCACGGGCGGGTGAGACGACCCTTCGTATCACTGCCTGCCCGCGAGTGGACCCCGACGATCCCGGGACCGCCTACGAAACGGGCCGGGAACGAGCACTCGGGCTTGCGACCGCCGCTACAGAGGGCGATCCGACGGTGGGTGCACCGCCAGTCACAGGCGACACCGCCGAGTTTTCGAGCGATTGTGGACAGGAAGCGTTCGCCGACCGTGTCCGGACGATCAAAGAGTACATCCGCGACGGCGATACCTTTCAGACGAACGTTTCACAACGTCTGACCGCTCCGGCGGCAGTCCACCCGGTCGACACGTACGCAGCCCTCCGGTCGGTCAACCCTGCACCATACTCCGCACTGCTGGAGTTTCCGTCCGTAGATCTGGTCAGCGCCAGCCCTGAGCTCCTGCTGGAGCGCGAGGGTAACCGGATCGAGACCGAACCGATCGCCGGGACGCGACCACGCGGTGCGACCGAGGCGGAGGACGAGGCACTCGAAGCCGAACTGACGGGCGACGAGAAAGAGCGGGCAGAACACGCGATGCTGGTCGACCTGGAACGCAACGATCTCGGGAAGGTTGCCCGATACGGCAGCGTCGACGTCTCCGAATACCGGCGTGTCGACCGCTACTCCGAAGTAATGCATCTCGTCTCCCGCGTCGGGGCCGAACTGCGGGAAGATGCCACGCTCGCGGACGCCATCGCTGCGGTCTTCCCCGGCGGGACGATCACCGGAGCACCGAAACCCCGAACGATGGAGCTTATCGACGAGGTCGAAGCGACCCGCCGGGGGCCCTACACGGGGTCGATCGGCGTTCTCGGCTTCGACAGTCGGGCGACGCTGAATATCGTCATTCGAACGCTCGTCCGTCACGCCGACGAGTACCACCTCCGTGTCGGGGCAGGGATCGTCCACGACTCAGAGCCCGAGCGGGAGTACGCCGAAACGCTGGACAAGGCACGTGCACTCGTCAGGGCCGTAGACGAGGCGCTTGGCGATCAGACGGCGATGGAACTCGACACGGGAGGTGGTGAGTCGTGATGCTCGTCATCGACAATTACGACTCGTTTGCGTACAACCTCGTCCAGTTCGTCGCGGAGGCCGAGGCGAAAGAGCGTGATGCCGGGGCGACCGACGAAAAGAGCGTTATCGTCCGACGGAACGATGAGATCGACGTAGCGGGGATCCGGGCGCTCGATCCCGATGGTATCGTCATCTCGCCGGGCCCCGGCACGCCGGCGGACGCGGGCGTTTCGATCCCGATATTCGCAGAGACAACGTATCCGACGCTCGGTGTCTGCCTCGGGCATCAGGCGCTGTGTGCGGCCCACGGTGCGCCAGTGGTCCATGCGCCCGATGTCGTCCACGGGAAGCCCTCAACGATCGATCACGATGGGCGTGGAATCTTCGACAACATGCCCGAACAGTTCCGGGTCGGACGCTATCACTCACTGGCAGTCGAACGTGAGGATCTCCCGGACCCGCTCATGGAGACTGCTCGAACTGCGGACGAGCGATCGATACTGATGGCCGTCCGCCACCGGGAGCGCCCCCACATCGGCGTCCAGTTCCATCCCGAGAGCATCCTGACCGGGACGGTCACACGAGACGACGATCGGGACGGCCTCGATCTGTCGGTCGGTAAACGCCTGATCGAGAACTTCTGTTCGTTCGCGAGATGCGTCGACGGGGGAGCCAAATCATGAAGTACCACGTTGATGGCGAGCTCGTCCCGGAGTCGGAGGCGACGGTGAACGTCCGCGATCGGGGCTTCATGTACGGTGATGCTGCGTTCGAGACCGTGCGCGCGTACGGCGGCACCGTCTTCGAGTGGGAGGCTCACGCGGACAGGCTGGCGAACACCTGTGAGACACTCGGGATCGACCACGGGATCGACGACGAGGAACTTCACGAGCGCGTACTCGAAACGCTCCGGGCCAACGACCTGACCGATGCGTACGTCAAACTCTCCATCTCGCGTGGCGTCCAGCCCGGTAAGCTGACCCCCGGGCCGACAACCGATCCGACCGTTGTCGTCATCGTCGCAGAACTCCCACGCGGGGGAACGGAGGGAGAACCCGTCTGGGACGGTCCCGCGACCGTCCAGACGACGATGACTCGGCGGGTTCCGGACGCCGCGATCCCGCCCGACGCGAAGACACACAACTACCTCAACGGGATCCTCGCACGAACCGAGTTGATCGAGGACGCCGACGAAGCGCTGTTGCGTGATACTGACGACTACGTCGCGGAGGGAGCGACGAGCAACGTATTTTTCGTTGGGGAGGACGGGCTTCACACACCGAGCCTCGATGGGCCGGTATTGCCGGGGATCACGAGATCGGTCGTCATCGAACTCGCTGATGAAGCCGACATTCCGGTCTATACGGGCCAGTACACACCCGACGACGTTCGCTCGGCAAAGGAAGCGTTCCTGACGAACTCGACGTGGGAGCTCCGGCCGATCGAGACGCTCGACGGCATCGAGATTGGCAGTGGGCCGGTGACCACGCTGCTCTCACGGCGGTTTGACGCGCGTGTCGAACGGGATCACTACGAGTGATGGGTGGAATCCAAGCGGCCGGCCGCGTAACGTTTAACCCCCTCGGCCGAGCACTCGGAGATAGATGCAGGACGACCGGATAGCGCTCGGCCTCGACCTCTTGCGCTCGCTGGAACACGATGAGCTAAGCGTCGCCGATGCCGTCGACAGGCTGGAGACCGTCTCCACGCATCCCGCAGTCACCAGAGAGATCCTCGACACTGCAGAGAAACGCGGGATTATCGAACGCAAGGACGGGATCATCCGCCCGAAACATAGCGAGTTTGTCAGCTACGAGAGTCAGGTCGTCCAGAAAGACGGCGAGTTCGAGTGTCAGCGCTGTGGGGCGGGGCTCTCGACTGGGCACTTCATCAAGTACGATGCGGGCGAACTGGGTCCCTTTGGCTCCTCTTGTATCCGGAAGGTCACCGGCCGCGACTGAGCTCTTCGATTAGTCGCTCGATCGCCTCGCGCTGTTTGTCGAGCCGTTCGTTCTGATGCTCGACGACCGCCCGCAGTTCGGCGAGTTCTTCGGCGATCGCCTTGCTGTCAGGATCGCTCTCTGCCGGTTCGAAGCCGACATCCTCAAAATCGAACCCGTCGTCATCGGCTGTGTTCCGTGACGATTCGTCGTCAGTCGTTTGTCCCCGCTCGTTAACCGACTGTGAGCGGTCTGTGCTACCCTCGGAGTCCAACTCGGTCGCGTCAGTATCAGGCGCTCCGCTCTCCTCAGGATCGTTCGATGGCTCCGCTGTCTCTACTGCCTCCGTTCCACCCGAGTCCTCGATCACCTGTTCAGCAGAGAGCTCCTCGTCTCCCTCGGCCGACGGTGGGTTGGCTTCAAGCGGATCAACACCTTCGCCGAAAGCCACGCCACCAGCACCCGGCTGTTCGGCTGGCTCCTCGTCTTCCGACTCGTTCGCTATTCGTAGCTCCTCGATCGAGTCGACGCCGTGGTACGCGGTCAGCGCGTCGGACAGTTTGCTCTCGACGTCCCGTGCCTGATCGTTCGGTGCTTTGATCCGCTGCTGGCGGCCGTCCACGTCGAGGACTACCTGTGTTGCGACGCTACCCTTCTCGAAGGTTAGATCAGTTACGTCGTCGTAGTGGAACTCCTCGTAATCGGTGTCCCAGACGGCTGCGCCGATGTGTTTGACTAGCCGCTCGCTCGTGACGATCAGCGTCAGCTCGCTGAATCGATAGGTCGACAGGACTGTCTCTCCTGGTTCGGTGATCCCTGCGGCATTTATGATCCCAGCGACGACAGGATGGATCACGTCGTCAGCACACTTCGATGGAATCGTGAACTCGCGGGTTCCATCAACCGGATAATCGAGACTGAACCGCGTTTTGCGTCGGCCCTCCGAGATAGTTAGCCGCTCCGCATCGTGTGGGTACTCTTCGACCGACTCGTCGCTCAACAGGCCCTCGGCCCGGTAGATCAGCGTTCGGGTCGGCGTGATATACAGCTGGTCCTCTCCGCCTAACGGCACCGACGCGGCGACCGTCTCTCCGTCAAGAGCGGATTCTACGACACCGGGTTCGCTCATGCACGTGTGTTCTTCCCCCATGGCTTAAAACTGCAGGCTCCGATCGTAGTGTGAACGAATAACACACGAACTCGGCGTAGATGAGAAGCTTAAAGATAATCAGCGGACAACTCGCAGATGAGCCCGGGTGGCTTAGCTGGACATAGCGCCGCACTCATAGGGTTCAGAGATTCGGTGCGGTACCTTGGAAGCCTCTCATGTCCACACGAGGACTGCCGAGCCTCGAACCTGGGACATGCGGAGATCGAGGGTTCGGAGCCCTCCCCGGGCATTTTCAACTGTCACGAACCTCGTGTGAGTGACAACTCCGGAAATCCCGGGGTGGAGAACCCGTAGGATCTGCACGAGCGAAGCGAGTCCAGAGGAGAGAAGAGCCTGCTCTTCTCGTCGTTCGGAGCCCTCCCCTGGAACTTCCAGAACGACACAACCGTCGGCGAACGTCCGTCCCGAAGGATTTTTTGTCCAGTGTATACCTTCCAGCGTATGTTCCGATCAGGCAGGTTTGTCGCCGAACAGCTTTCTTCCGTTACCGACGAGCAAATCCAGCCGAACGGGGTCGACCTGACCGTTGCGAACGTGTTCGAACAGACGGAGTCAGGACGGATCGACCGGGACGGAAAATCGATCGGCGAGCGACAAGAGCTAGCCACGTCAGCAGGGGCATATCACCTCGATCCCGGACACTACATCGCCCGGTATGGGGAGACGATTTCGATCCCCGAGGGACACATTGGGTTCGTCCTGCCACGCTCGTCGCTCATGCGAAACTCCGCGATGCTGCACACTGCGGTGTGGGACGCTGGCTACACAGGCCGCGGCGAAGGACTACTCGATGTCAACTACGAACTCGAACTACAACAGGATGCCCGAATCGCCCAGCTCGTCCTGTCCCGTGCTGAACACGTGGGGTCCTATGACGGATCGTATCAAGAAGAGAACCTGTAGGAGGTGCTTACTCGGATCGATTCGGGGTGAACAGTTCGGGACGGTCTCACATTTTGATTAGCTAGACTGTCCGCTACTCTTTGACATTCGCGGCACTCACTCGAAGAAAAATCTGCTTAAAAGAGAGAAGTCAATGACAATCCGTTCGACATCTCTGTGAACGGTTATCCGTCATTAATAGGCCTGCGGTGATAGCGTACGTCGGCACAATATGAGCCAAACAATGTCGTCAGACGAGACAGGTTCCACGATGGAGGCCGGTGCGGACACGGCCCTCATTGCATCGGTAGTATCGGTCGGGCTAGCACTGTACGCCTATTTTGCGCGTGGTGACCGCGAGTTGGGGATCTTCGTTGGGCTCTGGGCACCGACGATACTGACGCTCTCGAATCACTTCAAGCAGCGCGACATCGAACAACAGCTGCAGTCGATGCCCCTGGCGGGATCGACCGGGAACGTTCGTGAGACGATCGAAGAGCTGATTCAGTCCCGGAACTGACCGTCCCGGACGTTTTTTCGCCAACTGTTTGAGCACTTTGTGACCAGAACTACTGTAGTGCTCCATCCTCTACGATTCGAACAAGTATGCTTGTAGGCGTCATCTCGGACACGCACGACAACGTATCGGCTGTAGACCGCGCGGTATCGGTCTTCGAGAAACGAGGTGTCGAGACGGTCATCCACTGTGGCGACGTGATCGCACCACCCGTCGTTCCCCATTTCGATGGGCTGGAAGTCCACGCCGTTCTCGGGAACAACGACGGCGAGCTCGACGGCCTGGAGTCCGCTTTCCGTCAGCTCGGGAACGGAAGCAAACTCCACGGGCGGTTCACCGAACTGGAGTTCGACGGGATGACGTTCGCCGTGCTTCACGGTGAGAGCTTGGACGACATCGAGGCGCATGCTGCGTCGGGCGAGTACGAGTACGTCTGTTACGGCCACCACCACGTCGCCGAGGAACGCGAGGTCGACGGGACCACGGTGCTGAACCCGGGTGCTCACTTCCCCACGGTGCCGGACGAACACCGCAGTATCGCGATCGTCGACACCGAGAGCGACGACGTCGAGTTCGTCGCCGTCGAGGAGTGAACCACTGAGTATCATCCCGAACACAATGGACAAACAGGACCTCCGCGAGTGCATCTGGGACGAGCTAGAGGAGAGTGGCGACGCGCGGTTCCCATTTCCGCCACATGGCCGGATTCCCAATTTCGCGGGCGCTGACGAGGCCGCACAGCGGCTCTCTGAACGACCCGAGTGGAGCGCCGCCGAAACCATCAAAATCAATCCCGACTCGCCTCAGCGTCCGGTCCGACAGCGAGCACTCGAAGCTGGGAAGACGCTGTACATGGCGGTCCCGCGGCTCCGCGACGCCGACTGTTTTCTCCGACTCGATCCGGACGAGATCGACGACTACCATCGGGCGACGACGATCGCCGGATCGAGCGAACTCGGCATCCAGATCGGTCCCGACGCAGTCGAGTCGGTCGACCTGATCGTCTCCGGGAGCGTCGTCGTCAACGAAGCAGGGGCACGGATCGGCAAAGGTGAGGGATACAGCGACCTGGAGTACGCACTACTGGATGCGCTCGGGCTCGTCGACGACACGACGCCGGTCGTTACGACCGTCCACGAGTTACAGGTCGTCGACGAGGCGGTTGCGGTCGACGAACACGACGTCCCACTCGATCTAATCGTGACGCCGGAACGAGCTATCGAAACGAACACGAGCTACGATCGATCGGACGGGATCGACTGGTCGGCGCTCGACGACGACCGGATCGAAGAGATGCCGGTCCTGCAGGAGCTCCGGGACGGCTAGCAGGGGTGGCCACGGTTGGGCGAGCAGGCGACACAGCGCGTCCCGATGTGATGTGTCGCGCTACTGCAGTCCACAGCGGGTGAGTTGACGGGGAATACCGAGGGATTGCCACGGTTTCATATATATACCTGTGTGCGCCGATTGTCAGGGGCTACAACGGCGTCGCCAGCGCCCAGCAGTCGGTCGTCGGATCGATCCGGTGGGGTTCCGCGCCACGTTCGGCGAGGATCCCCGCGTGGTAGAGCAACGCTTTGAGCTGGAACGTCGTCGCCGAGTGATAGACGTTTCCGTCGGCAAGGGCTTCCCGGTCGAGCGTATTCTCGTCGGCGAACACTCGCTCGCGGGCGTCGTCGGTCCCGCGAACGAACAGCTCGACCGCGAAGGCTGGATGGTGTTCGTGCAGGTGGACCACCAACTGGCGCAGCGATGGGGCGGATATTCCGTCGTCGGCAAGTGACTGTAGCTCCTCGACCAGCAGGGGCGTCGCGGGGTACTCGGAGAGCACACGACGGGTGAGCTGACCCCACGCTGGCGCCTGCTCGGCGAATCGCTGTCGAGTCCGTCGCCAGTCGTCGAACTGAGCCAGGGCGTCACCCAGTGATCCATCGGCCCGTTCGAGCGCGAATCGAACGACTTCACGCCCGAGTGGTGTGACGTGAACGTCACCGTCAGGAACTGACTCGATCAGACCGAGAAACCCCGCGCCGGTTCGGGCACTGTCGACTGCTCCGACAACGTATTTCTCTATCAACTCCGCGGTGGGACCGTCGTGATGGACCGCCAGCGGGTATGCGAGGTAGTTCTTCGGGTGGTTCAGACCGAACGACTGATCGGCAACACCCTGTGCAGTTGTCTGAAACCGGATCGCGCTGGCGGTCGTCGGTGACTCCGCACCGACGAGCCGTGGCGCTTCGAGGACGTCGACGTCACCATTCCCCGCGACGCCGAGCACGCCGACGTTCAGGTCCTGCGCAAGGGATTGTGCTGCGGCGCTGATCGCGTCCTGTGGCGCGGCGAGATAGGCCGCATTGGCCTCCGCAATTCGGTCGTGAGCCTGTACGATTCCCTGTTCGACGTCGACGTAGTCGTCCTCACGATACCCCTTCGCCTCGACCGCGATCAGCGGCGGGTGGTCACGCGTTGGCTCGCCAAAGACCCATTCGTCGTCGAGCCACCCCACGCCGACGAGATCGGGATAGCCCGTGCCGATTTCGACCCTGTTGAACGGCGACAGCGACTCGGTGATTCGGGGGTCGACGCGTCGCTCGGCGAGCCACCGGTCGGTCGCGAACTGTGTGTCGACGACTGCGTAGCCATGCTCCCGATTATCCCCGGGAAAGAGGGCGCGTTTCGTGTGGGCGAGTACTTCGGGTTCCGTTGGCCCGATCTCGCCAGTCCGTACTGGCATCTCGTGTTCGGTTTCGGCCTGTGGTAAGTATAGCTGTCGGCTAGCCGAACTGATCGAGACCGGTCTGGGGGTCACTCTCGGGCGCGTCTACCGGCTCGATGATCCCGGGAGAGTCGTTTCTGGGATCGTTCACCGCAGCGGAGATCGGGTACCTCTCGAAGTCGTCACCCGAGTGGGGGTCGAGCAGTTCCGCTTTCGACTGTGGCGACTCGCTCAACCACGTCCGCTCCTCGTCGGCGTCGAAGACGACAGGCATCCGGTGGTGGAGCGGTTCCATGAGCGCGTTCGGGGTTGTCGTCAGCACCGTCACGGTGGTCGTCGAGTGATCGCCGTCGCTCCAGCGTGACCAGAGACCGGCCATCGCGAACGGCTCCCCATCTACCCGTTCGACCCGGAACGGTTGTTTGCCGTCGGTACGCTCCTGCCACTCGTAGAAGCCGTCCGCAAGCACGAGACAGTGTCCCCCGGTCGGGCGCTCCGCGTCCGCCTGTCCGTTCCGGGTAAACGCGTCGCGGAAGGCCGGTTTCTCGTCCACAGTCTCGGTGCGCGCGTTGATCAGGCCGTTCCATTCGCCGGGGTCGTCGGCCCAATGTGGAACAAAACCCCACGAGCAGAGCTTGACGTGTCCCGAGAGTTCATCCCGGATGACCGGTATCTCGTCCTCCGGAGCGATGTTGTACGACGGCTGGAAATCAGCAGATATCGACACTTCGAAACGTTCTTCGATCGTTGAGGGCGCCGCGAAGAGGGAGCTACGGCCACACATGCACGACCCTACGGTTGCGGATAAGGAAAACCCTCGCCCAACGGGTGGTTGCTGGGCACGCCCGACGTGGACCAGCTATCGAGTCGCTCGGACGCAGCCTGAGAGCTTCTCATCCTGAATGTGGACCGAAGCTCCCCGCTCCGGAAGCGCCTTGCCAACGTCGCCCGCTGCGACCGGGAGTTTATTCGCCACTTCGGTCCGTTATGGATCTATGGGACGACCTGTAGCAAAGTCGGATTC